>Ga0172370_10002298_pt1 | contig 27847 bp, 28 predicted proteins | sample LakKiv5m_FD_114538 | JGI IMG/M metagenome (GOLD analysis project Ga0172370, IMG submission 114538) | Freshwater microbial communities from Kabuno Bay, South-Kivu, Congo - kab_022012_11.5m | ecosystem: Environmental > Aquatic > Freshwater > Lake | place: Democratic Republic of the Congo...
AAATATAATGAGCTATTAAACTTTGTTTTTGTTGTACATCCTACCAAGACTTTGGTGTTAATTTCAGTTGCACCACCAACCGCCTGTTGTCCTTTAACACGAAACCGTAGCTAGGCCATAGAGCTTGGATAAAGGCAGGACCGCATCCAGAAAGGTCTGGACATCTCCGGGATTCCAAAGCGAACTTTAGAATACCATCACCTCAGTGAGGACAGAGAGAAAAGTAAATTTTATGAGGCAATCACTATTCGCGAGTGCCTCACTTTACGGTCCTTTTCAGGAAGATTGGGAAGCTCCTCGTTGAGCTACAATCTGTAACGCTTTTGTTTGTATTTTTGTTTTTTGCGTTTCCGCTATTTGCTTTCCTCATCTCTCCACTCTTAGAAGAGAAGAAAATTTTTGTTTTTGTTTTATTTTTGTGGAGTTGCGACGTATCGCTTCTCCTTTTTAAACTTCTGTGATTTTAATGTACGAATGCTTTCTAGGGCGTTGATTCTATTTTTGCTTTTCTAGGGCGTTTGATTTTCTGTAGTAAGTGTTCTGTATTTTTTGTGAACGTTTTTCTTATCTACGAAAATCATACTAGTATATCCAATATACAAATATTGTCAAAATTCTATTGTGGACACGAACGGAGTAATGTTGCAGAATAAAAATCAACATGGCTCAAGAAGCCACTAAACGACATACACCAAAATAGCCTATTTTTTATAAAATCTTTTTTGCCATACCGGAAACATATGCAAATTCAACCAACTAAACACAAACACTATTGGCATAAATCTTCAAAAAAATTCATAATCTCGTGTTCTTCATCTTATATTTCATCACAACCGCATCAACCTTCTCTTTAGTATCTAACACCTCACCAGTGTGCTTATCTACAATTATCTCTTCCTCAACCTTCTTCAAAATCCACTTCTCCGGCACATCCTCCTCATTTGCAATACACCCACCATGCACCAAATCATGATGTTTCTTGCATAAAGGCACAATACTCTCCGCATCATGCCGCCTAAAAAGCACAAATCTTTTCGTATGATGCAAAACAAAACATGGAAAATTGCATTTCGGGAATCCACATTTATATTGATATTTAGCCAAAATCTGGCGTTTCAGTGCCACGGGAATATGCCTGCTATGATCAAATTTTACATCATTTCCCCTTCCAGTTTTCTCTTCAACTACATCATCTTTTACATATTTCACAAAACCTGATTTTCCTCTATTCGCATTATATTCACGCATTTTATCCTCAACATTATCACCTATTTCCCCAGCATTTTTAATCCCATCATCTCGCCTTCCCTCTTCCAATTTCCTCAAAAGAATCTCAAAAACCTCATTCCAACTAAAACTCTGTTTTCGTTCTTTCTCAAGTCGTTGCTTAAAAAGCCGAAGTTTAAATTGAACATCAATACTCGCATGAAAAAGGAAAACCTTATACCTTTCCTCTTTTCTAACATCTCGAAAATTAATGGGCACATTATTTTCATCATCAAGCATATTTTTTAAATCAAACAATCCTTGACCAATGTCGTTTATATTTCCTGAGTTACCGTCAGCGGTAGAAGCACCTTCCCTTCGCTTTTGGCTTACATATGCCATAAGTGCACCCTGAGGCAATACGGAAACTTTCTTTGCCAAATCCTCATCCGTTTCCTTCGTAGCAATATATGCAACAGTTTCAATCTTGCTCCAACTCTGCTTCCCACTTTCAAATTGTCGCAACAAGACCGGCTTATCCGCGATTTTCTTAGCCAATCGCAAAATCCTATCAACAGTAAATTCACTCATTCCTGCCAATTTTTTCGCGAAATCATACATCGAAACAAAACCTTTTTTCTTATAAAGATATCTCTTCTCGACCTCAGGCAACATAGCAACAAATTTTCTGATCCACTCCTTCGCATTCATCCCATACTCAACACATTTTTTATATAATTGTTCATCCGAAAGATCAGAAATTTTAAAACCAATAGCGCTAGGAGAAACAACTTTTACAGAGATTCCATTTTTTTGATTTTCCATATTTTTTATATTAAAAATTATTCACAAAACATTCATACCAAACCGACATGAAATTTTCTTAAATTATTTCTAAAATCTTTCTAAATTATTTTTTGCCCCTCCACTCTTTCAAATATCCAAACATTGATATAGGATAAACCCACAAAGAAAAGTGATAGATCTGCACATGGACAATCACGTATTCCATCTCACGTAAAACACGAATCAACCATAACGAAACCAAGCCATCTACATGATTAACTCGCTTTCATCCAACTAAACTCATCAGCATGTTCGTATCTCTCGATCTCGAAACCACAGGAATAGATCCATTAAAAAACAAAATCATCGAATTCGGTGCTGTTAAATTCGACTTAAATGGACAAAAAGAAACATTACAAGTCTTAATAAACCCTGGAATAGTGCTTCCAGACATCATAAAACACATCACTCATATTACTGATGATGAACTGAAAAATGCACCAAGTTTCGAAGAAAAAGCAAAAGAGATAAAAGATTTTATCGGAGATTTACCGATAGTTGGCCACAATATTCAATTCGATGTCTCATTTTTAAATGCAAACGGACTAAAAATCACAAATCCACTGTACGACACATTCCCATTTTCAAGCATAATATTTCCAGGATTGCCTACGTACAGCCTAGAAGTCCTTTCTGAAATCTTAAATCTTTCACACGAAGAAAAACATCGCGCACTCGAAGATTCGATCGCAGCAATGGAATTATTCATCAAATTATCAGAAAAATTCCAAAGTTTTCCAATAGAAACAATCAACAAAATCCACGCACTTTGCAAAAAAACTCTGAGTCCATTAGGTGCATTTTTGCTTACACTAGAGCCAAAATCAACACACGACGAATCTGACAAAATTTTGCAAAAACCAACACTCACCGAACCATTAAAAAAATCATCTGAAGAAAACCAATTATCGATTTTTTCTGAACAAACAGAAGAGGAACCACAAACAACCGAAGCCGAAGAGGCTACCTCCATCGAAAACATCGACACAAAACCACAAAACAACATCGTCGAAAAAATCTCATCAAAAATTCTCGAATCAAAAGAAAATCTACTCATCGAACTCTCCCCTCCTTATGAATCACTTATAAAAGAATTAATAAAAAACATCGACAAAGATTCATACATCGCAGTTCCATCAGAAATTTTCCAAAGTATATCTTCTGAAATCCCGGATACTGTAGCCAAAATCGAATCACCAAAAAAATACATATCAATAAAAAGATTTGAAAAACTACTCGAGAAACCAGAAATCCAAGACCACGAATTTACTGCATTCTCAAAAACAATCATCTGGTTAAATGAAACAAAAACAGGACTTTTACACGAACTTTCATTCTTAAATCAGGAAAAACAATTAATACACGAATTTAACATAGATGAAAACTTGATAGATCCTCTTTCAGAACCATTTTTCGCAAAAGGAATCGAAAAAGATATTTCAAGTCCGACAATTTGTTCACACAACTATCTTGGAGACACAAACACAGTGGAAGAATCGTCTTCCAACAAAGACCACCAAACAACACAAGAAATCGCTATCAAAAGCCATTTTCCAGTCCTAAAACCAAAAAATCTCATCATAATAGACTTCGATAAATTTGTAAAAACATTACATTTCGAATCTTCACATTACTTAAAATTAGATATTTTATTGAACCAAATAAAAAGGCTTGAAACAGCCCAACCTTCGACGCCAAATAGCGACACCAAAAACCTAATCGAATCGCTTTCTTCAAAAGCAACAATGCTTTTCGGGCTTGTAGGAATAATCATGGAGAAATTCAAAGACGATAATCAATTCATCGAAAGATGCACAATTTCACAAGAAACTCTCGAATCAAGACAATGGGAAAAAGCGCTACATGCAGCCGAAAGTTTGACAGGAATGTTAGACGAAACAAAAGATCCATTGCTTGAAAAATCAGCAAATACTTTAACAAAATTTTTCGTTACACCAAACCTCGATTCAAATCTTGTACTGATAGAAAAAGACATGGATGGAAACACAATAATCAAGAAATCTCCATTCGAAGTAAAACCACAAATCGAAAAGATTCTAACAAATTGTGAATCATACAAAATCATCAGTGAAAACGTAGATTTAAATGACAACGGACATTTTACAAAACGTCTTTTTGGGCTACCAGAAGACCTAAAAACAATCAAAGAAAACGAACTAATCCAATCATCATCAACAGAATCTTCTTTCGAAATTTTCATCACAGACAAACCAAATTACTATTCAAGAGAAGATCATGATCTCATGAGAAACATCGCAAAATACGCAGAAGATCGAAAAGGCGCAGTCGCGATAATCGCAAACTCACGCCAACAAATAGAATTTTTCACATTAGAATTAGGTAAAATACTAAAAAACAGACAGATCATTTCCCTTCTCACAGGAAGTATCGGAAAAGTCGCAGAACAATTCAGAGTAAATCACGAAAATTCAGTATTGATCGTCACCCCAAATGCGTGGAATTATTTCAAATACGCAAACCTCGTAAATTCGCTTATAGTAACCAAAATTCCATTCGATCCACCTAGCGATCCATACCTTATCGCTGCAAGCAAAAATTTCGAAAATCCATTCGATGAACTACAAATTCCACTCGCTATTTTTGCATTAAAAAGAATAATAAACCGCATAAAACAGCCAATATCAGTCGAATCGCAAAATCCAATTCACAAAGAAGTTCTAATCCTGGACGACCGATTAACCACAAAAAATTACGGAAAAGCTTTCCTCGAAAACCTAAACAGTATCGCACACGTATCTCCATATTTGCCGATACAATAAACACACAACACCAACCGCCAATCACAACAACCCATATCACTCGACACGCAACCACTATACCATACCAAAATAGTCCTAAATAGACTGGAAATTTATCTCGAAACCAGTTAATCTTCTTTCGCATAAACGTATACACACACATTCATACGTGCTCATACGAACCTGTGCAAATCTTACAAATTAACAAAACCTTAAAAATGGCTCACACATTACCACAACTCCATTATGCATACGACGCACTCGAACCATACATCGATGCAAAAACAATGGAAATCCACCATTCAAAACACCACCAAACTTACACAGACAAATTCAATGCAGCTCTAGAAAAACATCCTGAATTATTTGAAAAAGCGCCACAGGATCTACTAAAAGACCTTTCACAAATTCCGGAAGATATTCGCCAAGCAGTTACAAATCATGGTGGAGGATATTTAAATCACAATCTTTTTTGGGAAATGCTTCGTCCAGGCCAAGAAAATAATATGCCACAAGGAGCTCTTCTAGAAGCCATAAACAAATCATTCACATCATTCGAAAATTTCAAAACAACTTTCACAAACGAAGCCGCAACAAAATTTGGAAGTGGTTGGACATGGCTCTGCAAAAAAGACAATGGCGATCTAGTAATCCTCTCAACTTCAAACCAAGATTCTCCGCTTTCACAAGGCCTAACTCCAATCATGACAATAGACGTTTGGGAACACGCATACTACCTAAAACACCAAAATCGCAGACCTGAATATATCGAAAATTTCTGGAAAGTTGCAAACTGGGCAAAAGCAGAAGAATTGCTTGCACAAGCCTAAATCATAGATAATTGACAAATCAACAAAATAGCGTAGAATCCCTGCGCTATTTCCGAATAAAATAAAACCAAGAATCGATCTTGACAAATTTGTAAAATAACGTACAATCTACACCTTAGCTTTAAAAACAATAAATATGACACATGCACCCGAGCAACAAGAAGCACCACATTCACAAGAACCAAATACTAGAGTATTACCTCTGAACCCAATGAGCTCACCAGTTGGCCGACCACAAATAAATTCCGGCACAGAACGTGCACCAGTTGCGAGAATTGACAGAACCACTGACTCAGCATATATCGCCCAAATAGAATCACGATTAAACCCTACAAGACAACCAAAAGGCCCAAGCGCAGCAAAAGGAATAGCTAAAACTATAGCAGCATTAGCTGTAGTAGCGGCAGCAGGAGTAGGAATGTTCAAACTTGCAAACCACAGCGCAAAAAAAGCAGGAACAGAAGCAAGAGAACAACTTCTTTCAAAATTACCTAAAGACTCACATCTATCACCAGCGGATCAAGCAGAACTAAACTGTATTGTTGGCCGTATCGGAACAAGATGCGCAGGAATAAGCAGATTAGGAATAGATACATTCGAAACACAACATTGTGATATAGCCAAATTAGACAAATTAGATGACGTAAATGAATCAAAAGAAGACAACCTAGTAAGCCTTGGGATTGAAGCAAAAACAATTGCCGCAAAAGCCGGATTAGAACCAAGATTTATGTGTAGCACAGCTGGACAAGAAACTAATCTAGATATAAATGTAGGCAAGATTCCTACAAGAGCGGAATAAACCCCAAAATTCACATAGCAAAAGAATTTGCCTAAAAGTAAACAAATCAGTACAATCTACAAAGGTCAATCAAGTATTGGCCTTTTGAAAAGCTAACAAACATTATTATGATGATATACGCATTATTAGCACTTGCAGTAGTAGCGATTTTAATCGTAGGTCTTTACAACAGTGTAATCAGCCTAAAAAACAAATGTGACGAAGCATGGTCAGATATCGACACACAACTAAAACGCAGATATGACCTTATCCCAAACATCGTAGAAACGGTTAAAGGATACGCAAAACACGAATCCGGAACTCTAGAAAAAATCGTAGAACTTCGTTCTAAGGCTATGGGCTCAAAAGGAATTCAAGAAAAAGAACAATCAGAAAATATGCTTTCTGGAGCCTTAAAATCACTTTTCGCATTAGCTGAAAATTACCCGGAATTAAAAGCAAATCAAAACTTCCTAGATCTTCAAAACAAACTAGCCGAAGTAGAAGACAATCTTCAACTTTCACGCCGTTATTACAACGCTGTGGTACGTGACTTCAATACAAAGATTCAAGTCTTCCCAAACAACCTTCTAGCTCAAATGCTAGGCTTCACATCACGTGTATTCTTCGAAGCTCAAGCCTCTGAGAAAGAAAATGTTAAAGTCGACTTCAAGGAAGAAGAGAAGAAATAATTTTTATTTAAAATTAAATTCTTCTCTTCTTCACAATCCATACTCCTCTCGTAGTTCCTCAATCTCATCCCTGATTTCCGCGGCTTTTTCGAAGTTTAGATTTTCACTTTCGATTTCCATTTTATCCTCAAGAACTTTTATCAATCGACCAACTTCATCTTTCGGAATTTTTTCACCATTTAGTCTTCCCTTATCCTTCTTTTTGCCTCCTAGATGCGAAATATCACGAATCGCTTTTTTGATGGTTTCAGGAGTAATTCCATGTTCTTTATTGTAAGCAACCTGTTTTGCACGACGTCGATTTGTCTCAGCAATTGCACCTTTTATCGCAGGAGTCTCTGTGTCTGCATACATAATCACACTTCCATTTACATTTCTGGCACATCTTCCAGTTGTTTGAATCAAAGCGCTTTCACTACGCAAAAATCCCTGCTTGTCCGCATCCAAAATCGCCACCAAACTCACCTCCGGTAAATCCAAACCTTCTCTAAGAAGATTAATACCGACCAAAACATCAAATTTTCCAAGACGTAAATCTCTCAAAATCTCAATTCTTTCAATAGTCTCAATGTCAGAATGCAAGTACCTTACACGAATATCGGCATCCGACAAAAATTCCGTCAAATCCTCGGCACTTCTTTTCGTCAAAGTAGTGATAAGAACTCTTTCACTTCTATCCGTCACAATTTTAATTTCTTTTAATAAATCCTCAATCTGTCCTTTTGAAGGACGAATTGAAATTGGCGGATCTACTAGCCCAGTCGGACGCACGACTTGTTCTACAATCGCAGTTTTTTTCGTATTTGCGATTTCATATTTTCCAGGAGTCGCAGAAACAAAAACAGTATTTTTCATATAATCCTCAAACTCTTCAAATTTCAAAGGTCTATTGTCATGCGCAGAAGGAAGCCTAAAACCATGTTCAATCAAAGTTGTTTTTCTAGAAAAATTTCCATTATGCATTCCTCCAATTTGTGGAACAGTCATATGTGACTCATCAATAAAAAGAAGAAAATCTTCCGGCAAATAATCCATCAAAGTTGTCGTCCTCTCTCCAGGTCCTTTTCCGCTAAGATAACGCGTATAATTCTCAATTCCACTGCAATATCCCGTCTCCAATAAAATCTCAATATCGTATTCTGTTCGTGTTTTTATTCTTTCCGCCTCAATATCACGACCTTGTTTTTTTAGCTCATTGTAGCGCAAATCAAGATCTTTCCTTATTCCATCCACAGCTTTTAAAACTTTTTCTTCAGTCGTTACATCATGTTTCGCAGGAAAAATTGTGATCTCATCCATCTTGTTAATAAGTTCTCCGGTAAAAGATTCAACTTCCGAAATCGCATCGATATCATCACCAAAAAACTCGATCCTGTAGACATTATCACGATCAGGTGGAAAAATTTCCACAGTATCTCCAAGTACATGAAACATTCCATTTTTAAATTCCATCGAACTTCTCGAATATTGCATATCCGTAAGTTGTCTCAAAAGTTTGTCCCTAGGAATCACATCTCCAACCTTTATAGTTCTCGCCATCGCCTTGTAATCATCAACAGAACCAAGACCATAAATACATGATACAGAAGCCACAATAATCACATCCCTTCTAGTCAAAAGATTCGCAGTCGCCGCATGTCTAAACTTTTCGATTTCCTCATTTATCGCCGCATCTTTTTCAATATAAGTATCAGTCGAAGGCAAATATGCTTCCGGTTGATAATAATCATAATAAGAAACGAAATAACTCACCGCATTTTCAGGAAAAAATTCCTGAAACTCACTACAAAGCTGCGCCGCCAAAGTCTTGTTATGTGCAAGCACAAGCGCAGGACGTTGAAGTTTCTCGATAACTTTTGCCATGGTAAAAGTCTTTCCAGAACCGGTAACTCCAAGCAAAGTTTGAAATCTTTCTTTCTTATCTAGCCCTGCCGAAAGCGCTTTTATCGCCGTCGGTTGATCTCCCGCCGGCTTCATATCTGATTTTAAAACAAATTTCTTATCAATCATTTTATATATTTAGAGCGAAGAGATTGTATCACAAGAAAACCTTGTCCTCAAGCCAAAAACTACAAATGAGGCACTTTATTGCCACTTAATGTAAAAAATAGTAGAATTCAGACATATGAAATTATTGAAATTCGCAATCGAACTCGCAGAAGAAGCAGGAAAAATAATTTTAGCGACCGAGAAAGATCGCATCAAGGTCACAGAAAAAGCCAGACATGACCTCGTCACAAACGCCGACAAAGCTTCGGAGAAATTTATCATGCAACAAATAAAAAAATACTATCCGGAACACGAAGTTTTATCCGAAGAAGACTTTTTCAAAAATAAAAAAATTCCAAATGCAGAATATGTTTGGATAGTAGACCCACTCGATGGAACAACAAATTTTGCACATGGACTACCCATTTTTTCAGTATCAATTGCACTCGTTCACACAAAAAAAATCAAATCTTCGAAAAATTTCGAATACCTACACGGAGAAATAATTGTCGGAGTTGTTCATGCACCAAAAATGCATGAAACTTTTTACGCAGAAAAAGACAAAGGTGCTTTCTTAAACGGAAAACGCATTCGCACATCAGCAGTAAAAACACTTGAAGATTCATTGATAGTCACAGGATTTCCAGTTTCACACAAAACTGTAAATGTACCATATTTCATCAAAATGCTACCAATGTGCCAAGCACTTAGAAGGCTTGGTTCAGCCGCAATCGACCTTTGCTACATCGCATGTGGCAGATTCGACAGCTATTGGGAATTCAGACTTAAAGCCTGGGATATCGCAGCAGGAAGCCTAATAGTCAAAGAAGCAGGCGGAAAAGTCACAGATACAAACGGAAAAACTCTCGACCTTTTCGGCCAAGACATCCTCGCCACAAACGGCTTTCTTCACAAAGAAGTTGTAAAAATCTTTTCAAAGCTTTAAAATCGCACAGCAAACATACGACATATGCGTTCGTAGCTCAGTTGGATAGAGCGTTGGCTTGCGGAGCCAAAGGTCGCAGGTTCGATTCCTGCCGGACGCACCATTAAGTGGAGAGGTAGCGTGCCGTAAGCGCAGAGAAACCGAGCTCCGCGAGAGTTTCTCGTAGCTGAAGGCCAATTTCTGAGAAATTTGCACACAAATTTCGACAGAAATTGAGCGGACCCCATTAAGCAACACTTCCATTCCCCACCCGTTCTACTTAATGCTAAAATAAGCATACAATTTAACCCCATTTCACATGAAAAAATTCGTGCCATTCATGCTAGCGATAGCAATCGGTCTATCGACAATAGCAGTGCCAGTTTTCGCTGAAGACAGCAACAAAACTCCAGGTACAGACAAACCTGTAAAAACAGAAGACAACGGAAAAGATCATAAAGATGAAAACAAAGGAGACAAATCTAAATCAGGCAAAAAAGACAAAAACGAAAAACTTCCACTTACAGCAGAAACTATCGCATGCGTACAAACAGCATTAGATACACGTGATACAGCGATTTTCACAGCTTTCGACGCAGACTACACAGCTACAAAAGCAGCTCTTGCAGCAAGAACAACAGCCCTAAAAGCAGCTTGGGCACTTTCAACATCAAAAGACAGAAAAGTAGCAATTGAAAAAGCATGGAAAGATTACAAAACAGCAACAAAAACAGCGAATGACACAATGAAAAAAACCAGAAAAGATGCTTGGAAAAAATACAAAGAAGACTTCAAAACATGTAAAGGAGTAGCGGAAGGAGAATTAAATTCAGACCAAAACTCTGAAGGAGCAGACGTTTTACTATAAAACAAACATCTCATCCAAAATAAAAGCATTGCCTAAAAACAGTGCTTTTATTTTACCTACAAATCCAACACGAACCACGACTTGACAAGACCAGTCAAAAAGCAGTAAAATAACTGCCTTTTGTTCTCAAAACATGCCATACGAAGAATTAACACGAAAAGACGAAGAACCCCATCTCAAGATAGGATACCATGCCATGCAAGCAGAAAGATGGCCGATGAATCAAGAAATCAACAACTGTTATGACGTAGATAGCGCATACTATTTTCACCTAGAACAAACACACCTACGAATACGCCCAGAAACATCTTTTGACGCACTAAAAGACTCAATTCCGGCAGAACATCAAGACAGAATAGAAGCAATATGGAAAACCCTGCTTGAACATCAAAACAAGTTATCAAGAAAAACAAGAGCACTAAGACAATATTGGACAAATCCTCCAAGAAATTCAGACAAAAAATCGAAAAATTTAGTTAGAAACAGCCCAATCGTAATACAAGCCACGTCACAAAAAGCGGCAATAGCTTTGATCTCAGGCGATCCAAGATTAGAGAAATGGCAGGACACGGAAGAAACATACAGAGAAAGTGTTCATCACGCGACAAAAGACTTCATGACAGCACTCAGAGTATATTTGGAAGAACTTATCGAGAACCAAGACGGCAAATACGTACTTCCAAAAGATCATCCAGAAAGAGAAAATATAGTAATACAAAACAGATACGTTCAACTTCTGGATGCGACTTACATGGCTCTATGTACAGCCAAGGCTATACACCATGAACAACCGGGAAGACGTTTAAGAAAAGCCGAATTGAAACCTGCAATTTTCCATCCTGCATCCGTAACCTTGACCGCAATAAGACGCGTAATACCATTCATCATAGAAAAAACAAAACTTGAAGTCGGCCCTGCACTTATCGCGATAGTGACAGCAATGCACGACACTCCAGAAGACGCCGACAGAACAGTAGAAGAAGTTGTTACAAAATTACAACAAACAATAGATCACTACGACACATCAATCCCGATAAACAGTGGATTTGGAACACCAAGAGATGAATTTAAACGAAAACTTTTGGACATGATGGGTCCAAAAAATACAACAAAAACAAGACAGGCATTAAGAGTATTAAATACAGACGAAACACTTTCAGAACAGGAGAAAAAATTAGCAATAGAACAAAACCTAGCAGGAAGAGATAAAACTATGAAAGTCATGGAAATCAAATACAAAGATTTAGTAAGATGGCTAGGTAAACCAAACGAAGAAACTCCTCCTGAACAAAATCCACAACTTGAAACATTCAAAAGATTTGAACATGCCTATGACGGAGGAAAATTAATGAAATTCATAATAAAATTAAACGCTTTAGTAAAATCAAAAGACACACGCCAAGCAATACTTATAGCAAAAATCGCAGACCGAACAAACAACATCGAAAGCCAAGAAAAAATGCCTTTCCACTACCAAATAACAAATCTAAGAGCAACAGTTTCAAGACTTTTGGCATATTGTATGCTGGATCATGACAATCAAGAAATGCCGCTATACGACGCCCTTCCTTACCTTATAGACGTCACAGTCAAGGCATACCAAAGACTTGCAAAAGCATCACCATCGGGAATGCAACCTCTGGACTATGAATTACTCGCACAAGCAGAACAATGGCAACTTGAAGTTGTTAGACTTCAGTTACCACAAAAAGTAGAAGAAGTTCTCGATAAATTTGCAAAAAGAAAAAAATAATCACATTCCGACTTTTATCTTTTCAGCCGCTTCTTTTTTATCAGTAGCCTTGAAAAAATAACTTCCGGAAATCAATAAATTCGCACCGGCATCAATACAAACAGGTGCAGTTTTGTCGTTTATTCCACCATCAACTCCAACATCACCTTCATATCCAAGAGATCTAAGTTCGCGAATTTTCCCCACCATATCAGCCATAAAACTTTGTCCACCAAATCCAGGTTCAACAGTCATTACCAAAATCTCATCAGCCAAATCCAAAACATTTTTTACGGCTTCTACAGAAGTCCCAGGCTTTATTGAGACACCACATTCACATCCAAAACTTCGTATCGTCATCAAAACAGCTCTCAAATTTTCACCACATGCTTCACTATGAACAACAATGCGCGCAGCCCCAGCCTCAGCGAAATCCTTCACAAATTTTTCAGGATTTTCAATCATCAAATGCACATCAAGTGGCAATTTACTTTTTATAAATTTCACAACCGGCGCACCAAGAGTAATATTCGGCACAAAATGCCCATCCATAACATCCACATGAATCACATCGACAAATTCTTCCACCGACGCAATTTCCTCATTCAAACGCCCAAAATCAGCCGACAAAATAGACGGCGCAAGTTTTATCTTCCTAATATTTTTATTTTCTCCGTTCATTCTTTTTATTTAACAAGCTGATCCATCCTGACCTGTCCCAGTATCAGATGTAGGAATATTTTCAATTTTATCCATCTTCTCAACTCTTCTTACATGTCTTTCCACATTTTCAAAAGAAGTCGCAAAAAACTTCTCAACAATCTTTTTCATCAAATCGATATTTGTAGTTCTAGCACCAAGAGTCAAAACATTAGCATCATTATGCTGTCTAGAAAGCTCAGCCGTAGCTTCATCTGTAGCAAGCGCCGCACGAACACCCTTTAATTTATTCGCCGCCATAGCCATTCCAATTCCACTTCCACAAATCAAAATTCCTCTCGCTCCTGCTTTTGCATGTTCAATAACTTTTTCACCAACTTCTCTCGCGACATCAGGATAATCAATAGGATTTTCACTGAAAGCTCCCAAATCCGTTACATCAAATCCAAGAGATTCAATAAACGGTTTTAGTCCATTCTTAGCCTCATAGCCAGCATGATCACTTCCGATAAAAACAAGTGGTTTATCTTTCTCGTAAAACATTTTTATAAAAATTAAGGGTTAATTAAAATACATCTGTCACAGATCTATCATCATGAATATTTTGAATAATCTTAGACAAAAATGGAGCAATTGAAATTATTTTCAATCCTTCAAATTTTTTATCATCAGAAATTGGAATAGAATTTGAGACAACAACTTCTTTAAATCCAGCTTCTGCAAGCCTTTGAGGTGCTGGATCAGAGAACACAGCATGAGTCGCCGCAAGATATATATCTTGATTAGCTCCGCGAGCTCTAAGAGCATTCATCGCATTCACAACACTTCCTCCCGTATCAATCATATCATCATAAATCAAACAAGTTTTTCCGTCGACATCTCCAACAACATGCATAACTTCAGATTGATTGTGCGTAGGTCTTGTTTTGTGAATAATTGCAAGGCTTGCACCAAGCAAATCTGCGAATTTTTTAGCATCTTTTGCTCCACCTGCATCAGGTGAAACGACTACCAAATCTTTAATATTTTTTTCAATAAAATATTTCGCAAAAAGTTTATCCGGATTCAAATTATCCACAGGAAAATTAAAAAATCCTTGTTCCTGATCACTATGAAGTTTCATTGTAATCAAATGATCTGCTCCTGCAGTAGACATTAAATCCGCTACAAGTTTCGCGGAAATCGGCTCACGAGGAGTCGCAACACGATCTTGTCTTGCATAAGCATAATTTGGCATCACTACGTGAATTTTACCCGCGAAAGATCTTTTCAAAGAATCCAAAATTACAAAAAGTTCCATCAAATCTTCATTCACATTATGAGAAGCTGTTTGAAGGACAAAAACATCACATCCCCGAACAGAATCTTTCGGCTTAGCGTAAACCTCATTACACGCAAAACGTGTAATAACAAGATCCTCAAGAGATATTCCCAAACACTCAGCAACTTCTTTTGCAAGTGCAGGATGAGACGAACCTGAAAATAATTTTATAGGATGAGCGTTCATATTTTGATATTTATTCTTCCTTAATTATAGCACAAACTTAAGTCTAATCTCAATCCTATTGATGATCATCAACCTCAAAAACAACCAAATTCCCTTCAACATCAAAAACACATAAAGCACGATATTGCCTATTGATCCTAAAATACCAAATTCCACTACTCTTCGGATTTCTTTTTCCAAATCTAACTTTTGAAAAATCACCATTCATCAAAAACATTTTCGCTTTTTTATACTGCTTAAGAATCCCTCTTTTCTCAAGATAAGGAAAAACTTCAATTCTCTCCAAAATTTTCAAAAACCTAAACATGCCTAAAGATTAATCAATTCCTGTTCCTTTGATTTCCTAGCCTTTTTTGCACGAGCCAATAATTTACTATCGACTTCATCCAAACTCAATTCAATAAGCTCAGGCTTAACAAATTTTTCTTCATATTCATCAATATCAATCAAAACAGCAATAGGTCTATTATTGATAAAAATGTATTTGGGCGCTCCCTTAAGCCCTTCAAAACAATCTTTAGTTTTCATGCGCAAATCAGTTATAGAAACACATTGTTGTTTTAGCATAATGACATTAAATTTTAATTAAATAATTACACACAAATAACATAACAAAAAAACATACAAAAATATATACAAATTTACATAGACTTTGCTAAAACATTATCTCTCTCAAAATCCCCTCACCATCCAAACCATATTTTTTATAAAGATCTTCTTCCTTCGCAGATTCAACAAATTTTTCATCAATTCCGATTTTTTTCAAAACAGCAAGCATGCCATTTGCACCACCAATTCCTTCCGCCAAAATCTCAGAAATCGCAGAGTAAAGCCCACCAATTCCATGGTCTTCCACCACAAAAACTTTTTTATATTTCGCCAAAAGTTCCAAAACCGTTTTTTTATCTAATGGTTTTATAAATGGAAAGTTATAAAGTCCGCATAATTTTCCATTTTTTTCAAACTCTTTTACGGCAGTCAAACACTCCGAAAAAAGCCTTCCATGAGACAAAATCGCCACTTCACCACGATTCAAAACGTCTCCATTTTCTCTAACTCTATCAACAGGTTTAAGTTCATATTTTTCATCAAAAATATCACTCACTTCGGAGTCAAAAAGCCTTACATACGAAGGCCCAAAATCATCAGCAATAAAATCAAAAACCTTCACCGCCTGATAAAAATCAGCAGGACAAAATACTTTCATATTTGGAATACTTCGCATCAGTGCAATATCAGAAGTTGCATGCATTCCAACTCCACCCTGACCAGCCGAAAGTCCGCTTCCAAAGCCAACAATCTTCACATTTAAATTTGGATAACAAACCATATCTTTTATTTGTTCCCACGCTTTTCCAGTCAAAAAAGACACACCGCCCAAGACAAATGGCAGTTTTCCACGAACTGTACTTCCCGCCGCAGCAGCAACAAGATTCGCTTCTGCAAGCCCAAAATTAAAGACTCTATCATGAAAAAATCTCGCAAAATTTGCAGGTTCAAAAACTTTTGGGAAAGAACCCATAAAAATCATAGAATTTCCATGTTTTTTCAAAATTCTAATCATCGCATCGTCAAACGCTTTGTACAGATTATTTTTCATAAATTTCTTTTAATTTTTGCGCCACCTCACGCATTTCATTTTCACTCAAAGACACTCCTTGATAAGAAACTTTTCCTTCTGCAAATTCAATTCCCTTTCCGGAAACGGTATGACACCAAATCACGCTAGGCCTTCTGTTAGAGCTAAACGCCCTCTCCACAGAGTCAAGAATTTGTTCGAAATTATGTCCATTCGTGACCTGAATCACATTCCATCCAAACGCTTCAAATTTATCCTGAAGCGGATAAATATCCATCGCGGCAGACACAAGCCCATCCGCCTGCACTTTATTATTATCAATAATCGCAATCAGATTATTCAATCTGAAATTCCCCGCAGCCATAGCGGCTTCCCACACTTGACCTTCTTGAAGTTCCCCATCTCCGAGAACAGCAAAAACTTTATTCGATTTTCTATCCGCCTGAAGCGCAAGAGCAGTCCCAACAGCGAAACTAAGACCATTTCCTTGAGAAACTCCTGAAGAAAAAACTCCGGGAATTTTTGGGTTCGGACGAGTAGTCAGAATCCCACCAAGTTGTCCAAAAAACTTTAGTTCATGTTTATCAAAAAACCCCAAATCCGCCAAAATCGCATAAAGCGTTGCCGCCGCATGTCCCTTTGATAAAACCAAATAATCCTGTCCGTCCCATTGCGGTTTTTTCGGATCGAAATTCATCACTTTTTGCCTCCCCAAATCGCCATAATAAAGCGCAACCAAAATGTCCGCCACGGACATCATACTCCCTGAATACCCATATCCGGCTTTCGATGTCATTTCAAGACAATCCAAACGGATTCTCGCCGCTTTCTTTTTTAATTCTTCAATTGTCATAGAAACTATTAAACTGATCGTTCGTCTTCCCCATACACATGCATATATTCCGACTTATCATAGCTATGAATTTCATCAGCCTTAAAAAATCTTTTCACTTCAATTTCTGCATTTTCGATAGAATCAGACGCATGAATAACGTTACAAGAAACGCTCATTGCGTAATCTCCACGGATAGATCCGCCTTCCGCCTCACGAGCTTTTGTAATTCCGGTAATTTTTCTAACAGCATCTACAACACCAAGTCCTTCCCAACACATAGCCACAACAGGAGTAGATTGCATAAATTTAGCAACTCCAGGAAAAAATGGTTTATCAGCAATATGCGCATAATGCTCACGCAAAACCGCCTCATCAAGAGTCATCATTTTCATTCCGACAAGTTTAAGTCCTTTGCGTTCGAATCTTTCAGTAATAGCCCCAACAAGACCACGCTGAATAGCATCCGGTTTGATCAATACTAAAGTTCTTTCTGTTACATTTGCCATAATATTTTGGTTAAAAAGCAGTGGCATTCTACTAGCTAAAAAGCCGCGAAACAAGACAAAAACGGTTTAATTTATTTCTATTTTCTACCACCAAGGACTCTCTCCAAATCATCTTCACCAAATTGAGGAATTCCGTTCACTTTACTATTCCCCACTCTCGCATACTCAGGATGTTCTCTAAGCAACTCGTTTATCCTTTGATTCAAGGCAAAAAACACATCTTCAGGATATTCAGACAAACGAGCAAGATTCAAAGGATTTTGTCTCCCTCTTGGCAAAAGTACAGCAAAATGACCAAGACCTTTCACGGAAACATCATATCCTTTTCTACCATTTTCACGCGCACGAATCAAATCAGCTTGCGTATGCGGAATCCCGAACGTTTCACAAAGATTTATAGTGTTCATTTTATACACACCTAATTCTTGTTCTGGCCTCTCCCAGCCATCAACTCCAACAGGATATCTCGAAAACACAGCCATTTTATTTCCGGAAGAAGCTTCTTTTGAAGACGCATGAACAACTTTTCTACGAAGAGAATTCAGTTCCAAACATGGAATTCTAGCTAAACGAAGCCTTCCAAGATAATCTATAATTTCAGGAGTCTCTCCGGCATAAATAAATCTCTCACCACCATCAAGAACCCTAGGTTTTGGCGTTCCAGAAACAACACTTCTACCCTCATTTTCGACTGCTACAACTCGTTCCACCATATTAAATTTAAATACAAGGAACAATCCTACACTACTTTTTCAAGAAAAGTCAAACACACACCAAGACAATTATTTCCTTTCTTCAAAAACAGCATCAAAATCAAATCTTGTTTTCTTAGGTTGTTCCATATTTCTATACCCAAGAGGAACGACCAAAGTCGGAACAAGCTCTTGAGGAAGCCCTAAAACCTCAGATACTTTTGCCGGTTCAAATCCCTCCATAGGACAAGAATCAATTCCTTTTTCAGCGGCAATCATCATAAGAGACATTCCAGCAAGATAAACCTGTTTTTGTGCCCAAACTTTGATATCTTCATCAACTCTGCTCAAAACAGCCCCGATAATCATTTTTTTGAAACCTTCACTTTGCTCATCAGTATAACCCAAATCAGCTTTTGATTTCGCAGAATATTCATCCAAAACCTTCACAACATCCGTTCTCGCACACATAACAACAACACAACATGCCTCAGTAATCTGTGGCTGGTTATAACACGCAGGAGCAAGCGCTTTTTTCATGTCATCATTTTCAATAACAATAAATTTCCAAGGTTGAAGTCCGTAAGAACTTGGACTAAGTCTTGTAAGATCAAGAATCTCATGAAGAACACCGTCTTCAATTTTTTTAGCCGCATCAAAATGCTTACATGCAAACCTAAATGCCACAACATCTCTCATTGATTTATCCATAAAAATTTGTTTAAAAAATCGATCTTTATCTTACACTAAAGCGCTTTAAACACATACCCTAATTTCTAAGCCCATCACCCCTGATTTTCCTTGAAAGCACAGGCATAGACCGCCTCAAAAACAGTCATCCCAACAACCATTCCAGGATCGACAGGTCTTTCTATACAAACTTCAACACGATCAGGTGCAGCAACAGTCATTTTTTTACCAGCCTTTAAAGTTGTAACATAAGCATCATTTCCAACAACAAACTCCTTAGACATTCCTGTTAATTCTTCAGCTTTTCCATTATCAACATCAAAACCAGTCCAGACACCAGCAACACGAGGAAAAGACCTCTCAAGCATTCCCTTCGCAATTACCCCAATCGTTGGATGTCTCCATTCACCAGGAAGTAGCGCAGGAACCCTCTTAGGCCCCTCAACCAACCGATTCACTCCAACCGAAACACTTTGCAATCCCAAGCTATGACTCTCATTCCAAGGATTCAAAATCAATTGTCCATTATCCAATGCACCAAGCTCAAGTTGTTCCATACGGGCAATCAACCAATTACGTACATTATCGAAAACCGCTTTTTCTTCAGGTGAAACCTCACGTTCAAGCTCAGCCTGAGTTCTCAAATCACGGCTTAAATGTGGTGCCAAAACTTGAGCAGCCCTAGGATGAAAAAGCTTCATCATTCCAGTCATCATTCTATCCGCATTCCTTCCAAGATTTGATCTATCTAAAGGAATATCTCTTCCGCGTTCAGTAGGCATAAGAAAAAGTTAAAATTAAGATCCGATGATATCATCCACAGATCATTTGTCAATTTTTATAATTGTACAAAAACTTTTTCCAAAAGTTTTTCTTATTCTATTTGGCATGCCCAGAAGGATTTGAACCCTCACTAACGGTTTTGGAGACCGGTGTGCTACCATTGACACTATGGGCATATATAACTGATTTTCAAGCCATTTTGGAGGCGCCACTCGGACTCGAACCGAGGAATAACGGTTTTGCAAACCGCTGCCTTAACCACTTGGCCATGGCGCCATCTTCCAGCATTGCGGGAGAAACTATATCAAAACAGGTCTATTTCGCCAAACGATTTTATTTCGTCATGAAAATCTACTTCACCACCTTCAAGATTTTCTTTTTAATACGCCCAAACTCAAATGCCGACCAAAGCCATTCAAGCTTTGATTCCACAGAAGAATATTTTACCCTTTTTAAACGATCCAACTCCAAATTTTCTTTTTTAGTTTTCATAAATCTTTAAGTTTCAATAATTCTTTTAAATCAAGAAGATCCTTATCCCTACCAGCATTTTTCTTCATCGCAATCAAGTAATCAAATGAAACCACAGGCAATTTCACCTTCCACGCTTCAACCACAATCTTATCTTTATAATGTTTTTCAAAAACCAAAGAATCTTCAACAAGAATATCTATATCCAAATGCGGTTTATCTGCAGAAATAAAAGTATAAGCCTTAAGTCCCTTTGTTTTTATCCAATTTTTCAATTTTTTGGCATCAGAAAGATCATGAAGTTCAACAGGAAGTCTAGGAACATATCCTCTCTTTTCCATTAATTTATTCATTTTCTCCAAATTTTCAAAACCAAGTGCCAACAAAATATCAATATCTCCGGTAAAACGCGCATATCCATACAAATTCACGGCAACTCCACCAACAATCAAATATTTGATTTTAGCCTTATTTAAAACATCAAAAATTTCAGCGTATAGATTCATGCCAAGATTATACCAAAACACAACAAAAAAAGCACATTCGACACAAATAATTCACCATCATATCTCTACTTTGCAGGCGCAACGGCAGGAACTTCCTCCGAAAGTTTACATTTATTAGTAAACACTGTTCCGGCAGGAATAACACCTGTCAAAACAGCAATTCCATTTTGATTCTTAATTTTACAATCAGGACTATCTTTATTGAAAGCTTTAGCTACATCCTTTTTTGCATCTCCTGAAGAATCCTTTGGTGCAATGATTTCATCACCATTGATAATTAATTTCGCTCCGGCAGGCAACAGAATAGACCCTTCAGGATTCAAATTAACTTTTACACTCTTCGGTGTTCCTCCTTCTCCAAGCTTCAATTCTTTCTCAATCACCATTCCGGGCTTATTTGGATCAAGAAGTTTCTCCCCTTTCAAAACCTTCACCAATCCATCGCCCTCAAATTTCTCATATTCCGGCGCCTTCACTTCCCCAGGATTAAATCCCTCAACTTTGTCCTTATCGACACCATATGCAGATCCTCTACCAGACTTCTGAAAGCCCTCAAGAGTCTTTTTTATTCCTTTTGTAAACTCAGTGTCAGGCAAATCCTTAAACATATCCGAATCTCCAAGTCCCAATTTTGGTCCAAATCCAAGCAACACGAAAATCATAGCAGCAATAGGGCTTTTATTAGACAAAACTTCATCAAATTTAACCCCAAACATTTTCATTATTTTTCCAATCTTTGTCTTTCCCATAAAATCAATTTTTTCCGCATCAGTTTTCAATGCCTCCGCCGCTTTTGCCGCATCTTGAGGTTTTTCAGTCGCAGGCTGTGCCTTTGCAAATGCACTATAAGCTGCATCAAATTCAGCATTTCCAGTAAATTTTGCCTCAGCTTTTTGGCCAACATAAGAGAAAGTTGTCGTTATTGGTTGATCTACAAACTCCTTTCCAGAAGAATCCTTCAAGAAATTAGCAAGATGTTTCGTATTTTCTTTAGCATTATTTATAAAACTATTTGCAAGTGCAGAAGCCACAATCGCAGCCATATCATTATTAAAATCCCCCTTTTTTTCCTCCTTAATCTTGAAAAGATCTTTTAATCCAGAAAAATCAACATCCTTGTATACAGCATAAATTTCATTATTAATCCTTTGTTTTTCCTTATCAAAATCAAGAGTAGAAGCTGTCGCCTCAACAGTAAAAACTTTACCTTTAATTTTATCTATAGCGTCTAAATATTTTTGGAAAAGAGCTGGATCTTTTGGCTGTTCAGCTCCATCCTTTAACTCAGTTTGTAACATTACCAAATCACGTTTACCTTTATCTACAATTTCGGCAGTCTTTGCAGGTTTTTCACCGTCAGCAGCTTTCGCTTGAGCAGCAGCACCTCCTTCAACAACTGCAGGCCTTCCGGCAGAATCTGGAGTCGCCGCAGGTTGTGCTTGGGCGGCAGGTTGCGCTGCGGCAGCATCAGGATTTGCAACTGGTTGCGCAGGAGCAACAGCGGGTTGTCCTGCGGGCTTCGCAGCTGGCTTATCATTATCATCAAGAGCCTTTCCAGCTTTATCAACAACCTTTCGTGCCACACCAAGAGCTTCCACGGCAAGAGCTCTTGCTTGACCCCTAAGTGATTCCCCCCCACCCTCTTCATTCAAAAATCTCCTCTCCTTAAAACTAAATTTTTCTACAGATTGAAATTTATGCATATTTTTGTTTTTATTTTGATCCGTTAATTATACCATAAACCGACCAGAAAATAAAACCTTTTACCACAAAACCTGATGCATACATTTGATTTTTTCTTATTTTCCTACTATAATGATTTTAGAATTTCTTATTTCCAACAATATGAACAAGATTTTACAGGCCACAAGCAGAGGCCAAATAACTCTACCAAAAAACTGGAGAGATAAATTCGAAACCAATTATTACATCATAGAAATAAAAGACGACAGCTTGTCTTTCAAGCCTTTGATGCAAAAAAAATCCTTCAAGGATGAAGTAGAAAACTCATGGAAAGAATACAAAGAAGGAAAATTTATCGATCATGACTCTCTAAAGAAAAAGTATGGATTATAAAGCATACTACACAAAACAGGCCGAGCAAGATTTAGATAAAATAGAAAAACTCCAAGCAAAAAAAATAATTAAAAAAATAGATTTTTACATTGAAAGCAAAACTCCACTAAAATTTTCCAAAAAACTTACAGGCTTCGAAACAGACACTTATAGATTTCGCGTAGGCGATTTTCGCATCATATTCAGAATAGACAGTCAAACAAAAAATCTAGTAATTCTTGTCATATTAAAAATAGCACAAAGAAAAAACATCTATAAAACCATACAATAAGCCGCCGACACAGTCACTTTCACAGTCCCCCCATCAACACCTCAAATCTCGCCTTATCATCATAAGGTCCAATCGCACAAATTTTCATTTTATCCGCTTTAAACAAATCATGAGCCACTCTCATAACATCATCAACAGTGACCGCCTCCACCGCCACCGCAATTTCTTCCGGAGATTTCGCCTCACCATGTAAAAGCGAATATTTCGCAAGTAAATGCGCATATTCTTCACTATCTTCAAGATTCAAAACCATTTTTCCTTTTACATAAGATTTCGCTTTTTTCAATTCCGCCTCTTTCACTCCTTCATCTCTCAAAAGTCTGTACTCCTCAATAATTCCCTTCACCGCATCATCAATTCTATTCAAATCCACTCCCGCATTCGTCACGACCGAACCACAATCCATATAATCATCCGTCGTTGTATGAATATAGTAAGCCAAACCTTTCGCCTCACGCACTCCCAAAAACATTCTGCTACTCATATTTCCACCCAAAATCACAGACAAAACTTTTAACGCCCAGTGATCTTTGTGAGTTTCAGGATAAGCGGGGAATCCGACTGCCACATGCGCTTGTTCGGTCTTTTTCTCCCTCAAGAAAACTTTATCTCCCTCCATCGCAACAACAGGCAAAAACTCAAACGCTTTTTTCCCATCCGCCAAAACAAAATATTTTTTCACCATCTCAAGTATTTTTTCTTCATCAATATTTCCAACAACCGCAATAACAGTATTCTCCGGAGTATAAAGCTCTTTTTTATAATCAACAAAATCTTTATTCATAACTCTTCCAATAACTTCCTTAGTCCCGATTTGGTCCCATCCAAGCGGTTGATCGCCAAAGATCAATCTCTCAAAATCCCATCCGATTTGATACATCGGAGTATCTTGATACATATTATATTCTTCCAAAATCACACCTCTTTCTTTCTCGATTTCCTCTTGTTTAAAAGTAGAATGAATCATCATGTCAGACAAAACATCACACGCGATTTCGACATTTTCCACTCCAACTTTTACATAATATCCAGCATATTCTTTGCCTGTAAACGCATTGAATTCTCCACCAACCGAATCGATCGCCTCAGAAACTTGTTTAGTATCTGTGTATTTTTTCGCACCCTTGAAAAACATATGTTCAAGAAAGTGAGAAAGTCCGCGTTGCTCGATTGTTTCATAACGACTTCCAGCGCCAACAAGGACAAGAACAGTCGCAGACTCAGTTCCAGAAAGTTTATTTGTAATGATTCTAAGACCATTATCCAACACAGTTTTTTTGTACATCTTTATAATTATTTAATGATGAAAATATTAAAATTGCTATGCTATAATACCTGCACCAAAATAAAAAAAGAAGCTAATGTACCAAAGACAGACAAAGCGCGATCCAATCAACAAAATCACATTTTTCATAATATTCAGCAGTGCCTGTATGACCATTTTAGTGCTGAGATTATTTCAATTACAAATCATAGACAACACATATTATCAAAATCTCGCGACACAAGAACAAGCAGGATCTCTAGAACTTCCCGCACAACGTGGAGAAATTTTGATAAAAGACAAAAGTTCAAACGAAGAATTTGCACTCGCAACAAACACAACATTAAATCTAATTTTTGCAGATCCGACACTAATAAAAGATCCTCAATACGTCGCAGAAAAACTTATTCCACTCCTATATAACATCGAGGATGAACGAGCAAAAGACAACGAAAGAATTGAAAAATTATCTAGAAAATTACCGGCAGATACAACAGAAGAAGAAAAAGCAAAACTCCTAAAACCGCTTACAGATGACGAACTTTCAAAACAATACAAAGACGTATTTTTAAAAAAAATCTCAGAAAAAAGAAGATCACAAATTCTTCTTGGAGAAAACGTTGAACAAGAAAATCTCGACAAATTAAAAATATCAGGTGCAGCCGGAATAGAAATAAAAGACAAAAACGTTTACGCATATCCTCCACAAATCGGAAATCCGGAAGCAGTTGCAGCGCAAATTGCAGACGCAGTACAAATTCCAACAAAAAAACTCGCAAAAATTCTAAAAGGTGAAAACCGCTACGTAATCTTAAAAAGAAAACTTTTACCGGACACTTCGGACGCGATCAAAAAAATGTTCAAAGAAGACAAAGACAAACTTTTATCCGGACTTGGAATGCAAGAAGAATCATTTAGGTATTATCCGGAAGGCACTCTGGCAGCGAGTTTACTCGGTTACGTAAACCACGCAAACCAAGGGGAATACGGAATCGAAAGTACATTCGACACAGAATTAAGTGGAGTCGCCGGAAAATTCCAATCAAAAAAAGATTCAGTCGGACGCCAAATCACAGTTGGAGATAGTCTACTTCAGCCAGCCATAAATGGAGATACAATCTTATTAACAATAGACAGATCTATCCAATCAAAAACAGAAAAATTACTTGAAGAAGGCACAAAAGAATACGACGCAGAAAGTGCCCAAGCCATCGTCATAGAGCCAAAAACAGGAAAAATTATGGCAATGGCAACTTACCCAACTTTCGATCCAAATAATTATGGACAAGCCTTCAAGAAAAAAGAAATTCAGTTCACACCTGAAGAGATGAAAAATTTAACTCCAACAAAAACTGCCGGAATTTACTATTACTACACGAAAAAAACAGAACTGGACAGATTTATTGTATTCGAAGAAAAAGATCCAGAAGGAAATGTACATTATTACAAATATGAAAACTTAGTCGGCCCCGAAGTTTACCATAACAAAATCGTTTCTTGGCCGTACGAACCAGGATCCTCATTCAAACCAATCATCATGGCCGCAGCATTAGACGACGGAGATGTAACACCAAACACAACATTCAACGACATAGGTCCTCTAAAAGTTGATTACAATAAATACACACAAGAATACGATTTCGAAATCAAAAACTCAACGGGATATTACGGACTAGTAAACATGAGCGTTGTATTAGAAAAATCTCTAAATACAGGAATGACTTTCATTGCAAAAAGAATGGGTCCGGCGCTGCTTTATAGCTATCTAAAAAAATTCGGATTCATGGACAGAACAGATATCGAAATGGACACGGAAGCCGTTGGAAAAATAGAATACTACGATGGATGGACAGAATCAGAACTTGCAACTCACGCATTCGGACAAGGACTTACCGTCACAATGATCCAAATGGCTCAAGCATACGGCGCCCTAGCAAATGGAGGAATCATAATGAAACCATATTTGGTCGAAGAAATTCGCCATCCTGATGGAACAAAAACAACATTTGAACCACAAGAAGTTCGAAGAGTTATTTCCGAAGATACATCTTCAAAAATAATAACAATGTTAGTAAATTCAACAGAACGTGGATTCGCAAATAAAGGACAAGTCATAAGTCATTTAGTTTCAGGAAAAACAGGAACCGCACAAACATATAAAGGCGGTCGCGCACTTTTCGGAAAAGGAACAACCATCGGTACATTTGCCGGATTTGGTCCGATAGAAGACCCCAAATTCGCAATCATAGTAAAATATGATTACGCAAAACAAAGTGAGTGGGGATCAGATACAGCCGGTCCAACATTCTCAAAACTTGCAGGATTTATTTTCGACTACCTCAATATTCCTCCAGATAAGTAGGCGTGAAATCAAACAGAAAGAGATCTCTCTTCGCAATAGGCTTAAGTATTTGCCAATTCTAACATGTACGAATTGGCAAATTTTAGTCGATGCATGATCGACCAAAAACTTAAGCAATCTATTGCTCATAAAGATCTCTTTCCGTTTGATTTCCATTACAAGTCTTTTTGTGGTATAATATCTCGATATAAATAAAAACAAAATTATGTCAGGACACGGTGCCGACCACGGAGGCCACGGACATTCAGGCGGAGAAGGAGCATTGGGTAAATACCTAAAACCTTTCGCAAATCCATTCAAATCAGGAAAAGGCCGAGCCGGAGTTTTAAACGCGAATGAATCCTCTTCTCCATGGAACATAGCAAGAGAAGGAGAAGCAGCAAAAGAAATGTCTCCTGAAATTTCAACAACAATAAGTTTGGTAAAAGAATCTATTGCCAAAGCAGTTCTCGGAATAAAAACAGCGATAAAAATGCCGCTAAAAATAACAAATGAAATAATTACAAATGCGGCAGCACTTCCAGTAAATTTTGGTCGCTGGGCTTTAGATCTTTTACGTTTTTCACCAAGAATGTTCGTGATCGGAACAGATATGCTAGCAGAAAAAACATTCGGGAAAGCCTCTCAAGCAATCTCAAACATACGTAAATCTACACACGCAAAAATCGATAAAATCGACACTTTTCATCTATCCGATTTATTTAAATCTTCAGGTGGAAGCCACGGCGGACATGCACATGCCGCCGCAGCACACCACTAGTTTATTCAGCCAAAGTCACTTGTCCAACTTCACTCAAGTCGCTCATTTTATTTGCCTGAACAACTTTTGGTGAAACAGTATAATAATAATCACCGATATACATTGCTCTATCTATATCTTTTTCTCCACACCAATAACTTCCACCAACCATCATGTCAGAAACTCCCATCCAAGTATATTTACACATGAAAGTCTTCGCCGCTACTTCCGCATCAGTATAATGAGAAATTCTTCCT
>Ga0172370_10002300_pt1 | contig 27844 bp, 24 predicted proteins | sample LakKiv5m_FD_114538 | JGI IMG/M metagenome (GOLD analysis project Ga0172370, IMG submission 114538) | Freshwater microbial communities from Kabuno Bay, South-Kivu, Congo - kab_022012_11.5m | ecosystem: Environmental > Aquatic > Freshwater > Lake | place: Democratic Republic of the Congo...
AAGAGTGATCTTTTGAAAACTTTCACCACTCATGCCGATACTGGAGAACAAACCAGCTAATAGATTAAATGGGTATGAATTCTTGTGAGAAGTTTGTGTCCCTGTTGGAATTTCCCTATTACTCCATATTGTTGATGCTGAATCAGCATATACATGAAGTTGTTTATTCGTATAAGGAGATGTCCAATCTCCGCCAACAATTAATCCTGGCTGAATTAATGGATAAATGAACACAAAAAAAATAATGAGAATGGGTAAAAATAACAATAAAGATTTTAAAAATATACTTGTTTTCATGAAATCATTTACTTACAAACATTACTTTGTTATTATTAATGACGTTTTGAATCTGAAGATATTTTCCAATCAGCGCAATATCTTCGCCGATGTCATATTATTACACATATATGTCTGGATTAATTATTGAAAAAAAATTAGGAATAAAGGGAGATTACCAGTATCGAGCTATTCACAGTAGAAATTGGATTCAAAGATATTGGCATAAAAATAAATTTGATGCTTTGTCTCTAATGATGAAAAAGGGTAAGGATAAGAATGTTTTGGATTTAGGTACCGGATCAGGAAATTTCGAATTTATTTTTGCATCAAAATTTAAAAAAATAATCGGAGTAGATTACAACGAAGAAGCTTTATTGTTCTTAAAGAGTCAAATTATTGAAAGGAATATACGTAACATAAAATTAGTAAAATCCGACATTAGAAAACTATCTGAAGAAGTACTAAAAATAAAATACGATTATGTCGTTCTTGTTGACGTAATTGAACATATCAAGATCACTGAAATAAATAAGTTACTTATTAACATAAAAAACATTCTAAAAAGGGGTGGGAAGGTAATAGTAATTACTCCAAATTATAAAAGTGTTTGGCAGCTTCTAGAAAAATTATCGGATGGTTTTTCCATATTTCCAAAACTTTCTCAAAAGCAACACCTTACAAAGTTAAATCCAGTGATCATTTCAGAATTATTTGATAAAAATGGATATACAAAAATTCAAGTAAAAACCTTTAATCTTTATTCTTATATTCTTCCTTTTCAAAAACTGAATAATTATTTATTAAGAAAAGAGTTAAGAATGAAAAATAAAATCGGATGTCTAGTGTATGCTTCCGGAGTTAATATCTGAAATTTTATTTTTTGGTAATATTTTAAAAACAATTAAAAGCTGAATCGCAAGTGCAATAATTATGTAAATAATTGCAGATTTATTTTTAATTATTACGCTATATACATTATTTCCGGCTTCAAAAGGATAATAAACATAGGTAATATAATAGAATTCAATCATAGATAGAATAATAATCGTTTTTTGGAATAGTCTTGGTGTTTTTGGTAAAAGAGATGCTCCAATTCCAACCAATAATGGAATTAAACCAAGGTGATACCAATTTAGACCAAGAATGGCGTAAAAGCTTAAAAAACCCATTGTTGTAAACAGTATTACACTTAAAGAGAACAACAGTATTTGCATTTTCATTTTCGACGGAAATTTTATTATTGAAAAAATGATCAAAGGAATTATAAATAGTCCCAAAGATGGAGGTAACGTAGTTCTTAGGATACCGAAACTCCTTTGTACACCATGTTTGGGATTACTCAAAAATACCCCTAAAAGATTTTCAACTTTTGATGTAAAAATACTTCTAAGATTATCGATTTGAATCGGTCTTGTCATTTGCATCGTCATATTGGTATTATTCCAACTACTTGAGACCATCGATGAGACCAGTAAACTGTTTCCCGGCTCCGTTTTTGACCATAATTGCCAAAGAACAAATGCTACGAGCGTCAGAGAATATATCTTAAGACAAAAAAGAAGGGGTTTGTCGAACTTTTTTTTGACAAAGTAAAAATACTGGAATATCGCAATTGGTGCTATATAGACGAGTGAGAACGGATGAGAGAGGAACGATAAGGCAGCAGTTAAAGACGCCATAAATATTAAGTCACTATTTTTAGTTTTAATTAGCTGATATGAATAATAGAGAAAAAGTGATAAAAAGAATATTACAACTAGCCTGACTTGTCCAAAATGTGAGGCGAAAAAGATCCACTGATTAAAGGATAATAAAATTGAAGTAATCGTGGCAATTTTTTTATTAAATATTGTACTAATCAAAATCCAGTAGCCTAAAAGGAAAGCGGGAGAGATGATTATACTTATTACTTCAAAAATAAAATGTCTATCTCCAAATATTGATAAGAAAGGTAAAGAGTATAGGGACAATAATGGGGTTCTGTCTGATGGCTTATATCCTGTCATAATTTTCTCCGCTGAAGGATTTGTCAATGAAAGATCGTAGTTCCATATTTTAGTAACAGCGAAAGGTAATTGAAAATCGGTTTGATAAGCTCCGTATTGTGTTGGGAAATATGTAGAATTATCATAGGTTTTATCGTACTCCTCAATCTGTTTTATATCGTTATACCCATTAAAATTAAAGAAAATTAATAAATTAACTAAATAGATTATCATCAGAATAATTATCAATTTGGAATCATGAGTTATTGAAAGCTTATTTTTCAATAATTTTGTCAATGAAATACTTATTAATATAATCAACACAATTATTAAGATGAAATTTGTTTTTAAAAATAAAGTTATCAATCCTAATAAAGAAATAATCGATATGCCTTTTAACAAAATTAAGGAAAGATCAATTGGCGAAATAGTACTACTTCTTTGAAAGGTAATACTCAAACCGACAAGAATAGTGAGAGCTATAAATAATAGTGAATAATAAACATAACTTAAAGGTTCGCGTTTTACGATAATTAATTTTTGGAATAGCTCTATTAGGTTACTATTTTTTTGTTGATAAAAAGCCCTGATTTCTCCAATACCGATCTGGCCTTTTCCCGTACTAGGTTTTGAAAAGGAAAATTTTAAGGAATTGACCTTCTCGTCTCTTCCTGAAACATTTGAAATTGTAACCAAACTAAAATTGTTGTCTTTAATAGATTCCAGAGGTTTCCATGGAACCTCTAGCGATGTCTGGTATTCAACTATTACCTCCCTTGCTAGATTATAGGAAAAATATATCTCAATCTGATCGATTTTTGTAGGTGATTTGAAATAAACGGTGTTATCGCATTCTTTTTGTTTTACATTACAGTTATATCCAGACTGAAGACTGCCATCAATAATATTTTGTATGTTGCCATCCGATAGATCTTTTGGTGAAGTATCTTTTTGTTTTGATTCAACTGAACTAAAGGGGATTTGATGTCTAGATAAATTATAAAAACTAAGTTTTGACCTAACTAATAATAGAATTAAAATAAATATTATTAGATATCGAATATTCTTATTTTTCATTAGTACTATCTTATACTCTAATTCTTGTTGATGATTCTTTCCTGGATTATTGCGATATCTTTCCAAACAGGGACAGTTAAAGGTTTGTAATTTTTTGTATTTTGTTTCAATAACTTACACAATTCCTTTGACATAGCCTTTGTATTTCCCACAGGAATGTATTTTATATATTTTTTATATTTAGCAAAAATTAGTTTATATACAGGTAAATCATAAGCGACAACATTCATACCGCAGGCAAAGCTTTCAAGAATACCCATACCAAAGCCTTCTTCATGAGATGGAGCAGTTAAGATAGGTGTTGATCGCATTATTCTTATCTTTTCATTGTTGCTGATATAGCCTAAGTAAATAAAATTATTTTTCAGATCATGCTCTTTAATCAATTTATCAATAACAATCATTTCATTATTTGTGCTTGAACCTGCAACTGCCATTTTTACTTTTGGAAATATTTTCTTTATATCCTTAAGGACATCAATCGCATCATAGATCCCCTTAGTTTTATTTAAACGACCGACAAATAATAGATCGTATCTACCTTTTAGTCTTTTAGATTTTATTAAATATTCTTTGGACACTGCTGCTCCGGATATTGTAATTTTTTTTGGTGAGAAACCAAGAGAAACCAAAATATCTCTACCTTCTGCCGTTAATACAAAAGTGTGATCTGATATTAATTTAATTAATAGAAGGCTAAATCGCTGCAAAATATATGAGGTAATACTATACAAAAATCTATTTTCCCTTTTCCAGGGTACGGGGTTGAGATGGTAAAAATTACAATATATTCTTGCTTTTGGAACAAATAATTTATATACCGCGGCAGGAATACTATTACAGATAAAGTCCCCTGTTAGATATAGAACCGGAATCTTATGGTTTTTTATGAAATAGATCGATGTTTTTATTGTTCTGTAGATATAAAGCAGCAAGATGGAGATTCCGCCAATAAAACCCGATTGGGGTTTAATATTGGAATTATCAGATGAAATAAATTTAGCTTTCGGGATGGAATCGTGAAGAACCGAGCGAGATATTGAAGGAGAAATAAAAGTTATTTCATATTTTAAATTTTTTAATATTTCTACTGCGAGAACATCACCTCCTGATGCTAGGTTTGAAGTAAGTAGTTGGTTTGCTAGCACATAGATTTTCATATCTTTGATGCCTCAAGATACATACTTGTAGGTTTGTGAATTTCCAATTCAAGTTTAGGTAATTCAGGTATATTTCCTTTTCTGTATTCGTTCCTTTTAATTTTTGAAAAACCTACTTCCTTGAGAAGATTACTTAAATATGCATAGTTATAATGCCATTTGTGATATCTAACAAAAATCATTGACAATTTCATCAAGAAATTTGGGGATTTATCTTTCTCATCTCCAAATATTGTTTTATCAAAATCTCTTGCAGATTCAATTTTATTCTTATTCGATAGATAATTTTTAACTATCTTGTCGATATCAGGAACACTAATCCTTATTAAGCCACCGATTTTCATTACTCTGTAGCATTCTTTTAAGATATTTCTTGTTTCCCAATATTCAAAGTGTTCAAGTACTTGAGAACAAAAAATCACTTTTACTGTTTCATCTTCAAGTGGAAATTTTTTTCTGATGTCTACCAATTTAATCTTTGGCCATTTTATTTTATAGAAATTACTTAACAAATGTAACTTTATCAGAAATGATTTGACTAATGGCATTGTTGATAATAATGGAAGGATACCGAAATCAAAATTAGTCCAACCATTAATTCCACATGTGCCACAACCGATATTTAGCTTTATATTTTTTTTCATAATCCAGGGTTAAATATGATTTTTTTAATAGGTCTAGAATTAAGCTTATTTTTATATATATCTGTGATTTTTCTGAGAATAAACCGGGGAGTTAATAAGGTCAATAAAACATAGAAATAAAATTTTGGGTTAAATATATTTCTCCAACGATATTTTATTAAATAACCAATCTCTCTAAATAATTGGTGTGTCGTACCAAAATTTTTGATTTGAATCAATCCTATGTAATTTTTGGCAATAAAATTTCTTAGAATATATTCCCTCATCTTCTTATATCTTCTTTCTGAAAATTCTGAATATAGTGTGTTCTTCCAGACTTCCATGGGAGAGTTACGATATACATTTGGATTTGTTGAGCCATTATTTCCAATTCTGACACCAAGAATAAAATCTTTGAGGATAACTGCTTTATGCCTTTTTAAGACTTTCATTACAGCTGAAGCCATTTCAACAAATGGTTGATTATTGAATGAAAAATCTAGTAAATTCTTTCTAAAAGATACTCCAGACATTTGGTCAGATAGGGCTATTACATCAATGATGCTGTCGTAGGCAGACCGCAGGCTGACGATCTTATCGTTATCAAAGTGTCTGGTTATTCTAATCGGTTTTAAGTCTCTTCCTACAAACCAGAAATATGGACGGATAACTAAACCTATATCTCTTGATCTCTTAAAGGCAGATAATATTTTTTCTAATGCATATTTATCTAAAATATCGTCTCCCGCTAAAAAAACTATTATCTCGCCGATAGATTTGTCTTTACATTTCTCTAGATTTTTTCCACAACCGATATTTTTTTTATTTTTATATAACCGAATTCTGGAGTCTTTAAATTTTTCAATTTTTTTAATTGTATTATCTTTTGACGCGTCATCAACTATAACAATTTCAAAATCATTAAAGCTCTGATTTACTAATGATTTTAAAGTAGATACTATGGTTTTCCCAGAGTTGTAAGTTGGTATACAAACACTGATTAAATTTATTTTCTTTATATTTTTTATCATTATTATGATATTTAATTTTTTACGATCAGACACTGTGATCCAGGAATTTCGATTAAGATTTCTTTTTTATTTTTAATAAATTTATCAATTGCTTTTTTTACGCCTGGACATCCGTAATAATCGTGTGAAATTATCACACCACCTTTTGTCATCCTTGGGTAAAAAAACTTAAGGCCATCAAGTGTAGACTTATATATATCGGTATCAAGATTTACGAGAGAAAAATTTTTGTTTTTCACAGGATTTGCTGTATTTGGAAAAAGGCCTTTGTATATTTTAACATTCGAATATTGCTTAAGATTATTTTTTACCTCTTTTATTGTTGATTTATATTCTCCCACCTTAATAGGTGATTTCCCATCTGAAGCAGATAGTTTGGGAAGGCCATTAAACGTGTCGAAAATATATAAGATTTTACTACCTTTTGCTTCACATATTATTTTTGATGATCCTCCCTTAAAACATCCAATTTCGGCGATGTCTCCTTTAACTTTTTTAGAGTTATTTACTAACATGAATAATGTATACGCTTCAATATCGCTTAGTAGGATATCTGTATCTTTTCTTATTGAGTGTATTAGGTTAAAAATTTTTACCCTTTTCTTATCAAGATAATAAACACTTGATTTATAAGAATAATATATTAGCGAATATATCAAACATCTAATTGAACTTAACCAAACCTTACCTTTAGACCACGTATTTATTTTTTCAAAAGTCATTTCTAATAAAAGATGATTATATCCTAAATATCTTAATTACTATTTAATTAATATTAAGATTTTTTGATGCTATCACAGATTGGATTGATTAAGAAGTGATAAAATCGGAGATACGTTTATGAAGAAAAAAATATTAATAACCGGTGCAAACGGTTTTATTGGGTCCAGGCTAACTGAATTTCTTAAAAAGAAGGGTGATAAGGTCACAAAACTTGATAGAATTCTTTTGACTCAGCCAAGAAAGTTATATGAGAAAATCAAAAGGGTTGATCCAGATATAATTTATCATTTGGCTGCGTATGGTAATCATTACGACCAGAAGGATACCCAAGAAATATTTGACGTAAATGTTGTTGATACATTCAACTTACTTCAAGCCGCCGCCAAAGCCGGTGTTAAGTGTTTTGTGAATACAGGATCATCTAGTGAGTATGGAAAAAAGAATATTCCCATGAGTGAGGACTTGATCCCCGAAACAGATACGATGTATGGGGCCACAAAAGTAGCCACTACCTATCTTTCAAAGGCGTTTGCATCGGAATCCGGTCTTCCCGTTGTAACGGTAAGACCTTTTTCCGTATATGGCCCTGGTGAAGCTGAGCACAGGTTTATTCCTACCGTTATCAGATGCTGTCTTTTGGGTGAAGCATTAAAGCTTGCTCCCGGTGTCCACGATTGGATTTATATTGATGATTTTATTAATGGAATGATCACTGTATCCAAAAATATTAAAAAACTATCAGGACAGGTGGTTAATATAGGTTCAGGGAAACAGTATTCCAACAAGGAAGTTGTTGGAGAAATCGAGAGAATTTGTGGTATAACAGTAGCCAAAGATGAAGTGGATAATATTAGGATATTTGATACCATCACTTCCTGGGTTGCTGATAATAAAAAATTACGATCGTTTGGCTGGAAACCCAAAATTGATCTTAGAAGCGGACTTAAAAAAGTCATAAATGCAAAAAGAACAAATAAGATACAGGCGAAGAATCATTGAGCTTTCAAAAGAGGCAGATACAACACATATCGGATCTGCATTGTCGGTTGTTGATATTATTGATGCCATATATCGGACAAAGAAACAGGGTGAAAAATTCATATTAAGTAATGGCCATGCTGCTGCAGCGTGGTATGTAGTACTGGAAAGTAATGGGTTTATTACTAACCCTAAAATCAACGAGTTAGGAATTCATCCAGAAAGAAATCCACTAATTGATATTGAACTTTCAAGCGGAAGTCTTGGACAAGGCTTACCAGTCGCCGTAGGCCTTGCTATGGCAAACAGATCTAAAAACGTATATTGCAGTATTTCCGATGGCGAGTGTGCAGAAGGAAGTATTTGGGAGGCGGTTTCTGTCGCTGCAAAGTACAAACTGGATAATCTCAAAATTGTGGTGAATGCAAACGGATATGCCGGTTATGAAGAAATCAATTCAGAAAATCTTATTTCCAAATTCCATAGTTTTGGTTGTGATGTGGTTGATGTAGATGGTCACAATATTGATGAAATTATTAGGGGACTCACTATAGAGACAAAAAATCCTCTACTCGTATATGCCAGGACTGTTGTTGATCAACTTCCCTTCTTAAAAGGACTATCCGCTCATTACTACAAAATGACGGACGATGATTATAAACTTGCACTTGAGATATGGTCAAAGAATTAGAACTTTCGGATAGATACGACACTATGAGGGGTTGGTTTGCTTTTGAACTTCATAAACAGATGCTGAAAAACCCTAAGATCTGGTTGGTTACTGCCGATCTTGGATACGGGATGTTTGACAAGATCAAAAGAGATTTTCCGGATAGATTCATAAATGTCGGAGCGGCAGAACAAACAATGATGGGGGTATCTATTGGTCTCTCGTATGAGGGAATTATTCCTATCACGTATTCAATTACCCCTTTTTTGTTGTACCGACCTTTTGAAACAATTCGAAATTATATTAATAGAGAAAAAGTACCAATCGTGATGGTTGGAGGTGGAAGAGATAAGGATTATGGACATGACGGATTTTCTCATTGGTCCGAAGAAGATAAAAAGGTAATGGAATTGTTTCCAAATATAATTTCAATGTGGCCTGAAGATAAGGAAAGTATTCCTGATATCTTTGAAATGATTCTTTCAAATCCACGGCCGTATTATCTAAATTTACGAAGGTAGCTATTCTTTTTTCTTTAGGACTAATTCCCAGCTGTAGTATCCAAAAATCGGTATTCTAATGGCACGTATTAGTTTCCAAATATTAGTATCCCTATTAATTTGTGTAATTCCTATTCTTTTAATTAAAAAGTCAACAAGTGGAAACCATTGAAGTGATTTTTTGTTACTTAAAATGTTGAAGTTTTTATTAAATATATTAATTAACTGATCGTCCTTTGTATATTCTCTTAAGTGGGTTGGGTCTAGAACCCATCTATTTTTATTTTTATAAAAATACCAGCCGTACCACTTTTTGAAAACTGTCGTCAAATATACCAATCCGCCTTTTCTTAAAGTTCTTTGCAAAGAAGCCATCATTTTTTTATCGTTTACATGTTCTATTACTTGCGTTGAAATTATCAGATCTTGGCTCTTGTCTCTTACAGAATCCAAAGACTCGGCACTATCAATCCTGGCTTTGAACTTGGGAAAATTTCTTTTAACTAGACTTATTCTGTCTTTGGAAAGATCAATCGCATTTACTTCAATATTTCTTAATATTCTTTTTTTGTTAAGAGCATAAATTGTAGATCCATCACCACAACCACAATCAAGAATTGATTTAAATTTATTGTTAAGAAATAAATTTAAAAGTGTTTTTGAAATCTCTCCTGTATAGTACTGTGGAGCTATTTTCGCGTATTTCTCAATATTCATCCTAGTATTTGTTGTAATTTGTCCAGAATTTTTTCTACTTTAATTGCGTGATCAAGTCCGGAAATTGTTTTTCCTCCATGTATGAACGAAATGAATGATCGTAATTCATTTTCAAGTGGTGATATTGCCTGTTTTTCCGTATCGGTAAAACTAAATTCACTATCTCCCCTTACCTCAATCAGTCTTTCTTTTTTTGGATAATTCCACCCGACTTCAATTGTACATTTTACTTTTGGATAAATTAATTTAATAAATAAATTATTATTATCCTCTCTTACTCCCATTTCATCGGGAATCCCAAATAGGTGGACGCAAATAGAAATTCCGTGAGGAGCCAAATAAAATAAGGGGGTTGTACCTTTAACCGGATCTGTATTTCTTAAAATCACATTTAGCGATTTAATATTTTTTGTTTTTTCCAGTTTGTCAATTAATAACTTATTGTAGAGATAGATATGACCAACCATTATTTTTTGGTTCTTAATCTCAAGCGCGTCTTTTAGTGAGGTTGTAAAGGGTTTTTCTATCAAAAGAAATTTGTCAGGAAACTCTTTGGCAATTTCTGCATGAGTTGAGTCCGGACTGGCAATTATGATTCCATCTAAATCGCTATATTTATGTAACTCCCTAAAATTCCTGGTTACTAAATATTTAATATTTACGTTTGGGATATTTTTCGCAACATCCAAGTATTTGCTTCCCCATTTTCCTATCCCGATTAATGCTAAAGTAGTCATTTATACAACGTATCTAGATTTATTTGTGTGTTCAAAATCAAGTATGTCATAGATGTTGTCAAGTTTTGCACCGATAATAATATCGAAGCCGTCAAAACCATAATTCTCACGAAACATAATGGGCCTTCCGTCGTCGATATCGTTTTGGATTAGAACTGTTTTCCTTTCGCAGATGTCACCATTATGTTTCATATCTTTCATATCCGGAAGACACTTTACAACGTGTTCATAAATTTTTTCGTAATTTCCTCCTTCGGGTGTAAGCTCAACATTATGAATTGTATGTAAACCAAGCTTCGGAAAAGGATATATTGAGAAAAAAGAGCCATCCATTATAGTAATTGAAACATTTTCAAATTTTTCCGGTACTTTCACCAAGGGCATGACGGTGTCTTCGTTTCTTATCGGAAGTACGGGAAGATTTGAGTTTTTAAGCAATTTATTGGTGTCGGCATAAATACAGGCAATTATCTTTTTTCCAACGATCTCTTTATTTTTAAGATGGACTTTCCCCTCAGTTACCTTAACGACTTCTGTGTTTAACAAGATATCGACTTTATCCAATTTTTTTATAAGAATATCTTTCAGCTTTTCTGAATCAAAAACTCCTTCGTGGCCTAGAAACACATCTTCAATGTATTCGTTATTAAACCATTTTTTAAGATTCTCCGGTGCTTCGTAAAGAGGACAGCCGACTTTCTTACACATTTTCCGATATCCTTTTGCGTCTGTTTTCCCATTCCGACCAACCGCATAAAACATAGTGTAATCATCAGAAACAGCATTCTTAAATTCACTCATAAATCTTGGGAAATTTATGTGTGAGGCAAAGGCTGTTTTATAACTTCTTGGATAGTGATAGCCATTATGAACTCTTGCCTGATTATTGGCAGACGCTTTTTGCATTAATTCTTTTTCTTTCTCTATTAAAAGTACTTTCCCTTTTAAACTCTGAGCGATCATACATCCATAGAATCCTCCTCCTAACACAATGTAATCGTATGTTTTCATATTATTTTTTTTATTGTTTCCAATTTGAACGACTTGATTCTTGTGGCATAAATTTTCCTCTTATCCAACCGTATATATAAATAAATAGTGTAGAGTAACAGGCAATTGGATGAAAGAGCCAAGCTTTGTCCGGTTTTCTAATATATCCTACAATTGTTTGAATTAGAATTGGGAATATTAATAGACACTCAACACCAAATAACATTATCCCAGATATAAACGAACTTTCCCAGTTTATTTCTCTATTGTTTTTTGATTTATGAAAAGACATGTCGTTTATACGACGTAGTTGTTTCCGGAAAAACTTTACAGCATCGGCTTCAACAAAAGAATGAATTATTCCTGTTTTGACTTTGGCAATTTTTACACTTCCTTTTGATCTAATTATTTTTATCAATATATCAATATCAAATAAATATTTTGATTTTATTATGGCATTTTGAAGAATGGTCTTCTTGAAAATAGTGCCGTTAGCTCCGATGGTGGGAATTGGTTCTTTATCAAGATTAATCTTGATATATCCATCTTTATTTTCTTCGTCAAATCTGAGTCCTGTCCACTTATTAGTTATATACGAATATCTGTCGTAATTTCCGATAAATAAACAGATCGGATCATTCATGCCAAGTAAGGCAAAATATCTAGTTAGATAGGGATCATTTTTTCTGTATGTATATTGCATTGGTTCGGAAGCAATAATTTCTTTATCCCGAAAAGGTTTAACCATATCTAAAAACCAATGATTATTCGGCAGAATGTTGTCGGAATCAATCAAAGCAATCAAGTCATTTATTGCTTTCTTTGCTCCGACGGCTTTTCCGGCTTCTCCTGTCTTTAATTTATTTTCAACAATGATTGCGTGATATTTTTTGGCGATTTTTAAGGTATTATCTTTTGATCCACCATCAGAGATAATTATTTCAATTTTATTTTTTGGATAGTTTTGAATTGAAATTGATTTTAAGCATTTTTCCAGAACTGTCGCAGCATTTAATGTAGGAATAACAATTGAGATTGAAGGTAAAATTGTTTTCTTCATGAGAAATCAGTGAGATGCCCCAGAACTTTTCCTGCAGCTCTAAATAGAAATTTAATATCGTCAATATTTCTTATAGAAATTACTTTTTTGAAGATGAATCCGGGGGTGATGAATGAGCGATAAAGATCTTGTGTCAAGCCTTTGACCTGTGCGTCTGTCAATGAACACTTCATTACTTGTTCTCGTTGATCAAATCTTTCATAATCCGTAAAATTTAATAAATTATTTTCTTGACAATACTTGTATAACGGAGTTCCCGGATAAGGAATAAGAATAGTTGCCTGTAAAGTATCCACATAACCTTTTTTGAATAAATTTTTTGCTAAATCTACTGTCCTTTTTGCATCGCGATATTTTTCCCAAGGGTAGCCAATCATAGTGGTAATATGAGGCTCCAGACCCGCTTCCTTACACATTTTGAGCCCCGGTATGATTTCTTTAACATTTAAGTTTTTATTTATCCTATCAAGTGTCTTTTGATTTGCTGATTCCAAACCAAAAAGAATAAAACGAAATCCGGCTTTTTTCATCAATTTCCATGTATCCGGATTTTTTATCCCGTTTATCCTCATATTGCAACTTAATACAACCTTTTTGTGATATCCCCTACTAATCATTCCCTGACAAAAATCGATAAGCCATTTACCAATCGGTAAACTTCCTGAGTCTTCCATTATTTCTCTAATCCCTAAATCAATGAGATTACCAACTTCATCCAGAGCGAGTTTGGCTGATCTGGTACGAAATTTACTGCCGGGGAATAATGTGGTCCATGAACAAAAGGCGCACTTACCCCACCAACAGTCTCTACCCGACATCATATATGCTCCAGGGGTGTGTTTAAAGTTGCCGTTTTTTTGAGAGTAATTTTTCCATTTGGTTAGATTACGGTCAATCATGGGAAGTTCGTCTAAAGTATGACTATGCGGATTGTATGTACCGGTATTTTTTATTTTCCTTCCTTCCCTATACCAGACACCTCCGGAAAATTTACCTTTCTTGTTTAATTTGGCGATAATTGATGAAAGAATAAAATCATAGTCTCCTCCGACAATTAGAAAATCCACTTTTGAATTTTCCATTGATTCTTTGGGGAGTGCCGTGACATGATCCCCCATCAAAATTACTTTTGATTTTGGGAGAGCTTTTTTTAACTCATTTACAATCACCCAATGACGTTTGATTACCGGAGTTTTTGTCTCCATAACAATAACATCCGGCTTTCGCTTTATTATTCTTTTTAACCAAACTTTGTATGTCAATTCTTCGGCGATACCATCATCCCAGTAAACTTTATATCCTTCTCTTTTTAACAAAGTGGCTGCATATGCCGGAATAACGGGATAGATAAAAGTTGGGCTGGTAAACCACTGAAATTGGCGATTTTGCGAAAGGAGTGGTGTACCCTTTTCGGATTCTAAAGGCGGATAACTAATGGAGATCGTTTTTATCATCGTTTTAGTTTAGCAGTAAATAGAAACCCTTCCAAGAATTTTGCTCCGTACCAAAGATGAGTAACAAAAATAACCGGAATTGAAATTAGAGACTGAAACATATTGCCGGATTTTTTATATATCCAGTCCGCATTTCCGATCAGTGTTAAAAAATATAAAAAGAAACAAATGATTCCAATATTGCGTAGAGAAATTATTAAAGGATTAAACCAAAAATAAGATAAAGAAATTGCAAATAACCCCAACAACATTAATGAAGGAAGAAAATAAATAAGACGAAATGATGTGGCAGGAAGGATTTTGGCAAAAAAACCTCGATGAAGTCCGAAATTTCCATTTTGCCTTAAGTGAGAATATAGTATCGGACGGCGATGATGATAAACAACGGCTTTTGGTTCGTATATTATTTTTTTATTTAATTTGTGGGTTAGATCTAGACAAAGTTTTGTATCTTCTCCCGGCCAAAAGTTTGAATCATAACCACCAACTGTTAGAAAATCATCTCTTCTGACGGAAAGATTCATTGACGGATAATCATCAACAAACCGTTTTTTTTCCGGTAAAAAACGATATATATAAATACCTGCACCAATTGGAGATGCAGACGCCCAACCGGAAGCTTCTTCTTTCCATGATACTTTTGGTGGAGTAATTCCCGGTCCACCAACTCCGGTTATTTTTTTGTCTTTAAAATGGGGGACGATGCTGTTTAGCCAGTTTGGTTTTGGTTGTGTATCATCATCGATAAAAGCTACGATTTCTCCTTTGGCGATTTTGACACCATGATCTCTTTTTTTGGCTGGAGAAATATATTTTCCTTTGTAATCAATAATTTTTAGCTTGGGATATTTAATTTTTAACGGATGATCTGTTTCCAAAATTATTTCATAATTTTTATATGTTTGTTTTTTGAGTGCTTCCAAACATTCCAAAAGATATTGATTTTGTCCATTTTTTTTATATTCAATAAGAATTATTGAAACACGGGGATTATATTTCTTAGTCATATCTAAGTTTTAGTCTAGGGTCTCCTTGCCAACGATCGTGCTGATCGTCATCATAATAATGGAGAATATAAATGCGATAAATAATAGCGAGATAATCCTTGGCAAAATTTTCAACAGCACTAAAACCTATATTGCTTTGAAAATTATATTTTATTTCAATTGGTGATTCATAAATTTTTTTGAAACCGAGGTGATTTGCAACCGCCAGAATCTCCAGGTCAAATGCCCAGCGTTTTACCATTAGACGAGGAAGAACCTTTATCAAGACTTTTCTTTTAAAAACCTTTAAACCTGTTTGGGTATCCGATACATCAAGACCAAAAAATAAACGAGTGGCTTTTTGGACAAAAAAACTTAGGACCTTTCTTCTCCAAGGATAAGTAACTTTACTGGCATGATGTCGTTTTGAACCAATGATGATATCGGCGTCATACCACTTCATATGCTCTATTGCCAGTCCAATTCCTTTTGCGTGGAGGTCTGAACCTGCATCTATAAAGGCTATCAACCCACCTTTTGCTCTTGCCATACCAAAGCGGACTGCGTAGCCTTTGCCTTTGTTTTTAGGATAGAAATATATTTTTATATTTTCACCTTTGAGTTTTTTTGCTCGTTCAATGGTGTGATCTTTGGAATTTTTTCTGCCGTCAACAACACAAATAATTTCAAAGGGACGATTCAAGTCTCCTAGATGTTTTTGGAGGGTGGTAAGATCATGTTTTATTGTTCTACAGTTGAAGGCGGGGACGATCACCGACAACGTATTGGGGTCGGATTTGGCTACTTTAACGCGTTTTGTTTTTTTCTTATCCATTATATTTTCGGATTATATACGTTTTGGCTTTGAAAATCTTCTTGAAAAAACATATGAGACAAGAGACAGGAAAAGAATTAATTGTAAAATAAAGTTTCCCTGAACAATGTTTGAAAGAGAATTTCTCAAGAATAAAATCATAGCCGGTTGGGCAAGAGTAGCAATAAGCAAGAACAAGTTAGCTTGAGGTCTGTTTGTCCCCATTAAATAAGAAATAATAAATAAACTAAATGCCAAAAATGCCATAGAAAATGCAAAATATGAAAGTAGTGGGGCGGCTTCAAGATATGCCGAGCCCGAAAGTAATTTGATGATCAGACCGGGAAATAAACTAAATACTCCCGCTCCAATCGTTCCGAAAAATAATATTACTGAGCCAAGTTTGACAAATATTGAGATTGTAGATGATTTTTGAGCGTGACGATGAGCTGCTATCGGAAGAACCAAAGCGCTCAATGGAGTAAGCCCAAAGAGAATCATTCTCCCTAAAATTGATAAAGCAGAGTATAGTCCGGACGTGTGGGAATCAAAAAATGCACGAACCATAAGCACATCAGTAGAGATTAACGACGCGGCTCCTAGTGCATAAATAAAACTGTAACCGGTAAAACCTTTTAGATTAAATTTGTTTTTCTTGTTCCATTTAATCTTTGGATATATGCTTTGTCGTATTGATAAAAATAAAATAATTGAAGTAAGTGCTCCTGCAAGTATTTGACCAAGTATAGCTCCGGTGGCACCAAGTCCAAGTTTTATAAATATTATTGCTAATACAATCGTTGATAATGTACCAACAAAGCCGATGATGGTCTGAAAGACAAATTTTTGAAAAGCAATAATATAAGAATTAATTATTGTTTGAAAAAGTGAAATATATACACTTATTCCAAGAACAATAAAGGCAATTGAGTTTGCTTTAAACACCCCAGCTAAGGGATTGGACAAAACGATTAGTAGAGTACCGAGTATCAAAACGATAGGGCTAATGAGCTTAAGCAAATAATAAAAGAATTGATTAATTGAGGTCGTATCGCCCTTCCCTTTATAATCAGAGACAAATTTGGTAACAACGTTTGCTATCGTTCCCGTTGGGATTGCCAATAAATTGGTAAGACTTAGATAGGATAGAAATTCACCATACTGTCCAGGAACCAAGAGTCTTAGGAGAACCAAGTGGAATATGTATCTGGAGAAACTTAGAAAAAAATTACCAAAATAATAAAAAGCACTTGACCGAGCTGTTGGTGTAGAAAATGCCCGTAAAACTTTCTTCATTGCTTAGTTTATCATGGAGGCTAGACAATCTTCTCCCATGAATACTTTGGATTTCCAAAATGACCGTAACTGGCTGTTTGTTGGTATATCGGTTTTTGAAGATCAAATGTTTTGATTATTCCTCCAACCGATAGGTCCAGCAAATTCCACGCAAAGTCTTCAATAATTTTGTGATTTTTCTTCGCTGTATCAAATGTTTCAATAGTTTTACAAACTGGATATTTGGTTCCAATAGCATAAGCTAATTGAATTTCACATTTACAAGCCAGGTTATTGGCGATAATATTTTTGGCAATGTATCTTGCTGAATACGCTGCCGAACGATCAACCTTGCTTGGATCTTTACCCGAAAAACAACCGCCTCCTATTCGTCCCATACCTCCATAAGTATCAACAACAATTTTCCTTCCGGTTACTCCGGTATCTGTCGCTGGTCCACCGATCTCCCAAACTCCTGTGCCGTTGAATATAATATTATTAATATTCACACTGGGGAGACGATATTTTTCCAATATAGGAAGAACTATGTTTTTATATAAACTGTTTTTTACTTCTTCTTTATTTATTTTTGGATCATGGGGTTTGGCCAGTACAATTTTTTCTACAAAAATTGGCTTTCCGTTTTCATAACGAACCGTAACCTGGGATTTTCCGTCCGGTCTGAGAAAAGGCATCTTGGTTTTGGCCATTTCATCCATGGATTTTGAAAGTTCATGAGCGAGAGTAATTGGTAAAGGCATAAGCTGTGGGGTTTCATCTGTGGCATAACCAAACATCATACCTTGATCACCTGCCCCACCATCATCAACCCCTATTGAGATATCTCTTGATTGCTCGTGTATATAAACCTCAAAATCCGCTTGTGGACTAAAATGATAAATATCTTTGGTATATCCAAGATTTTTGACTACTTTTTTTGCAATTTTCCGATAATCCAATTTTTGGCAACAAGTGATTTCACCGGCAAGAATAAGTTTGTTTGCAGTAACCATGGTTTCACAGGCAACTCTGGAATACGGATCAACTTTTAACGCGGCATCAAGTATGGCATCGGAAACTTGATCACAAATTTTGTCCGGATGACCGGCACAAACAGACTCGGAAGAAAAGAGGGAATAGTTCATTTTATTTTTCCTCTAATTAATAACAGAGGCTTGTCATTTTGGCACCGCGACGCAAAGCTCGGTTGCCGACCGTTGTTAACGGTTCTCTTGACAGCTGTATATATTCTACATCATCCAATAAAATATCCGCGAGAAAAGAAAGCAATTGAGAAGATTGAAAGAATGATTAATAATCCATAAAAAGCAAGACGAACTCCGCGACCCTGTTCCACTAGCCATTTACCAAGAAATATAAATACCGGAAAAATAACCAAAATTAATCTGGGAAATCCTACGAAAGTACCGGATAAACCGGAAAAAATGAAGGCTAATAATAAATATATCCAATAAGAGAAACGGATATTTTTGTATGCAAAAATAATAACGGTAATAATAAGAATCGCGGAAATAAACTCAAGTAATACCGTAAAAAATACCGATGAACCGATATCTGTAAGAAATAACATTTTAAAATATCTAAATATTACCTGGTGAATCAAGATTAGTTTCTCGGGGTTTTCTCCAAATAATATTGAAAAGATACCGGAAATAAATTCCGGTTTTCCAATTCTTTCAAAAATATATTGCAAATAGGATATTAAACCAAGAGGAGGGAGAAATAACCATATCAAATTTGGACGGAATAATTTTTTAATATTTTTTTCGTTAGCTAACCAGTATTCGTAAATTATTGATATCCAAAGAAAAATTCCGGTGATTTTTGTTGCCGAAGCGATTAAAGCCATAATACAGGAAAGAAAAAATAGCTTTTTTCTGGCAAAGAACAAGCTAGATAACGCCAAGAATAAAAACAATGACTCCGAATAAACCGACCCGAAGAAAAATGAGGTAGGAAATATCAATAATAATAAAATTGTTGATTTGGCAATTTTTGGTTTTTCATCAAGTAATACAAGACGATATAAAACAAAAATGGAAGCAATTAAAAATAAATGCGAAAGAAATAAACTGGAAATTAAATATGAATTAAATACATTTAAATTCCCGATAAGCCAAGGATAAACCGGAAATAATGAATATGATTGATTTGATCTGGTCGCATAATCGTAACCAAATTGAGCAATAGAAAGATTTTGGTTACCGTCAAAATTTGACCACATTGTAAGTAGATTACCAGTTGAAGGATAAGATGTTTGATTGGTATAGCGAGGGACAATGGGAAGAATATACATTGCAAGAGTGGCACAAATAAGAATTAAAATACGCCAAGACAGAACATACTTAACAGTTGTTTTAAAATCCATAACAATCCTATTATAGTTCAGGTAAGAGTAAATTTTGACATATAATAAATAAGAATGAAAATAAACAAGATAGTTTATTTAATTGTTGCCGGACTTGTACTTAGAGTCTTGGCCGCAGCGTTTTTGTACCACACAGACACAAAAGAGTTTTACCAAAATATTATTCAGGCAGAATCGGGAATAGTAAATACGTACCGAGAAAAAATTCAAATGGGAAGCTCTTTACCTTACCCCCCATTGGTTTATTCCGTATTTGGAGCCTATCACAAAACATTTCCTTGGGTATTTTCAAGTCATTTTAATACATGGTTAAACGACATAAAGACTCTTCACACAGAAAACCATCCAAGTATTTTCCGAGATCTTCTAGCAATGAAATTGCCAATGCTACTTGCAGATCTACTTATTGCTTGGCTTATTTTTAAGATGGCAATAAAAGAGCGAAGAGAGACCGCGCTATCACTTTGGCTTCTTAATCCCGTGACTATTTACGCTATTTACGCTACCGGTCAGTTTGATGTGATTCCCACTCTATTTCTTACTCTTGGAGTGTTTTGTTGGATGAAAAATAAAAAGTGGTTGACATATCTTCTACTTGGGTTAGCCGGAGGACTAAAGCTGTTTCCGCTTCTTTTGTTACCCATGCTGTTTCTTATTGACAATAGAAAAATATGGCAGAAAGCTTTGGGTGTGATTTCCGGGGTAGCAGTATTTGGATTGTCGTTTTGGCCGGTTAGGTGGGCCATTGATATTATAAAAAATATTTCATCATCAACACATACCGAAAGTATGTTCAAAGCGGCCATTAATTTGGGGAATGATGCCGAACTGTCGTTATCCTTGCTAATTGTTGCCGGATTATTTCTCTATCTATTTCTTTCTAAGAATAAACTGTCTATTGAAAAAATCATCGTGGTGCTTTTCCTTTTAATTCTGGGTGTTTCCCGTTTTCACCCTCAATGGATAATTTGGTTAGCACCTTTTCTTGTACTTCTGGTGGCAAATGGTCATGTTGATGGTCGGATTGGAGCTTGGCTTTCGGTTACCTATTTTGGCACGATAATATTACTTCCGGACAAATTTACCAACTTTGGATTACTCAAAGCAATAAATAACGCTTTTGATCTCTTATCTCCTTTGCGAGACTATTTGATCGTTGGAGATAAAATTTATGGCTTGATGCTTGCCGCTTTTTTGGCTGGAGCGGTAGCTATTTTCATATATTTTATAAATAGTAAAGGTGTTGAATTTGATTTTGGAAAAACCAATCTGATAAATAAGGCTCGTGGTATTTTTATGATTGAAATCGGCTTAATTTTAGTGATTTTTTTAATTGCCCACATTCCCCTTTCGTTTGCCGGAAGATATATTGATAACGAAAATATGAGCGAAAATAAAACCTTGATTCTTGATAAAAAAACAGTAATTTCCCAAGAATTTATTGTCTATCACAATAACTTTAATACTATCCAAATTAGAGTAAAAAACGTGAATCTCAAAAGTAAATCAGTATTATCTTGGAAATTATTATCGGTAGAAAAAACAATTATTTATTCCGGGAATATTAACGAAAATATCATTGGTGATGATTTTGACTTAACTATAAAATTCCCCAGAATTGTTGATTCCGCAAATAAAAAATATACTTTGTTATTATCCGACAGCTCAGCTATAGAAGGGGAAGAGTTGGTTGTCCCGTATGACAATAGAGTAATGGCACAAATGAATATAAATGGTGTTGAAGCCGGAAAATTAGCGTATAGAACTTTTTATAATCCCGGAGGATTTATTGATAATTTGAAATACAGTGTTACCAATATTTTGAAAAGATTATAAATTCTTCTCTAATACTTTTTTGTAGATATTAAGAGTTGCGTTGGCAGTTTTTTCCCAAGAAAAAGTGTTTGCTTTTGAAAGAGCTTCTTTAATCTGATTTTTTTTATCTTTTAGTGAAAGCGATAAGGCTTTTTTAATGGCTTTTTCCATTGAAATTAGTTTCCTCGGATTAAAAACTATTGCGTTTTCGTGATAGATTTCCGGCAAACTGCTGGAGTTTGAACTTACAACCAAACATCCGGCGGTCATGGCTTCCAATAGAGGTAAACCAAATCCTTCATAAAATGATGGTTGGACATAAAGAATAGCCAGATGATAGAGAGCATTTAATTCATCGTTTTTAACATATCCGGGTAATATTATGTGTTTGTAAACCTTTAAACGAACCATATCAATTAACTCAGGATGTACCGGTTCTTTGATTTCTTGAAGCATTCCTTTGCCAACAATCACTAAAGGAATATTCAATCTGTCTGTTACTTCTGCGAGGGTCGGTAAGTTTTTGTTGGGATTTGGACCACCAGCAACAGTGAGAATAAATTTATCAGGGAGATGAAACTTTTTTTTGACTTCTTCAAGCTTATTGCGGTTGACTTCTTTTTTGTATAGTGAGTCGACTGCCAATGGAGTGACAAATATTTTTTCTTCCGGGACGCGAAGGTATTTTTCAATATCTTTTTTAGAATTTTCCGAATCGGTGATAATTGCCGATACCGATTGAAGCGCAAACCATTGGCGAATTAAATTAACGGTTCCTTTGATGCCCTTAGGATACCGACTTGACATAACCAAAGGAGTAACATCGTGAATCGTAACTATGGTGGGTTTTTCTTTTTTCCCCGGAAGAGTATGATAAAAAAGATCAAAAAATGGATAATGAATAATATCCGGATTCATATTTGTAAGTGAAATTGAAGATATATTTTCCAATGATTTGGCAAGATTTTCTGCGTAAAAGCCAACACCTCTTCCTTTTGAATGAAGACCGCTATCAATAAAGACTTTAATTTTGTTTTCCATAAATTTCATTTTTGTATATTTCCCAAAGTTTCATATATGAAAAGGCATGATGAAGACCTGAGTAGAGAGAAAATACAAACCCGGGGAAACCATCCATAAAACCTCTATGACGAAAATACAGATTTAAAAATGTTCCTGCCGGTTTGAAAAATAAAAACCAAATAGTATTTATAACCGTAATTTTTTGTCCGCCTTCTTTGTATAGCCTTGCTTGTAAACTTGAATAACGATTTTCTCTTAATAAATAACGACTAAAATCGGGGGTGGCAAAATGATCAAGACCTGTTTTTAACCAACCGATGGTGCCATCAACTTTCATTTGTTCATGAACATCTTTTGCCGGAAGAATAGCTTTTCCTCTCCGGAAAAGACGAATAACCGGATCAGGATACTGGCCCGTGTGTTTTAGATATCTACCAAGAAAGAAATTTTTTCTCGGAAGCCAATATGCAGATGCCGGTGAATCAAGTTTTTGCGGTTCCGAGAAAATTTTGAATATTTTGTTTATAGAATGACGAAAAGGCGAAATCCAACTATCAAAACCAAATGATATTCCTTCCATAATTTCTATTATTTCTTTTTTCATTTCAGGAAGAACTCTTTCGTCGGCATCCAACTGAAGAATCCAAGAGCTTTTTGCTTTATCTATAGCTTTATTTTTGGTGATATGAAATATTTGCTCGTGTGGTACTTTGTAAACTACAGCTCCGAGCGATCGGGCAATATCTCTTGTTTTATCGGTACTTTGTTCATCAACAACTATTATTTCATCAACCCAACCTCTTACAGAGTCAAGACAGGCTTTAATATTTGCTTCTTCATTGAAAGTAGCTAGAACTACCGAAATTGATTGGCGTTTGGTTTTCATTTGGTTGATATGAACTTAAACATGACTTCTTCTGCAAGTGATTTTACCGTGTTTATGACTTTTTTATCATCTACTTTCTCATCCGCGGATACAATAAGAGTATTCGGAAGATTTTTATCTTTTTCGTAGTTAATGGCTCTAAATTCGTATTTACCCAAAATCCTACCGGTTGAAAAGCCATATTTGTCCGGAGTGGACATAACAATATCCTTTTGAAGTTTGGCCGGAGGATATTTGGTAAAAAAAGCAATCAGGATATATGGCTGATCGTAACGATCCGAAATAATAATGTGGTCGTAATTATCATAATTTTCTTTGGTGTATGAGGCAATCTCGTTGAACCCATATTGCCAAGCGACCGGAAGCTCTTTACTGTAATGAACATAATACATATGTAAATATCTACCAAAACCGTAAGCGGTTCCTAGTATTAGAAGAGTAATAAGAATGGGATAGAGTTTCTTAATATATTTTTTGGTAAACACACAAGTTTCGACCAAACCTATGGCGATGATTACCGTAAAAGGAACCGACATGTTTTCGGCACGAAGGGCATGAGGTGACTGGTAGGTAAGAGCGGCAGCTAATGGAGAGATCAGAAGCCATGAAAGAATTGCTTTTTTACCGAGAGTATCAAATTTTAATATCCACAAAAATCCAAAGACAAAAAAGGGAAGAAAGAATAGTAAGTTCTCCCCCATTTCGGGAACTCTGCTTCTGGGAATGGCGTCGCCATCAATAAATTGAAAATCCGGAGAAAAATGTGATTGATAATTTTGAACAAAACGCATGGCATAACTTAAGAATTTATTGTGAACAAACTTTACAAATAAACTATCGCTTTGATGTTCAATTCTAAAATTAGTAGATTGCCAGGCCGGACCGGGATCGGAAAAAATTGAAACGCCGGAAAATCTTGACTGTCCTTCTTTACTTAACATCTGCAGGGCAATCGGAAGAGATAAGACAACAGCAAAAACAATGGCGAAAATAGTTCTTTTTAAATTTGTTTTTGCGAAAAATACTTTAACGTTTTTAAAATAGATTAGGAAAAAAGCAAGAATCAAGGTAGGGGTTATCACTCTTGCCGAGTGATATGTGTAAAGAGATAATACAGCGGAAAGAACAAATACAAATAAATATTTTGAGTTTTCAAATGACTTATAAAGAAATAAAATGGTCAAAAGAATAAAAAAAGTGGCAACGTTTACCTCCCATGCTCCTCTTGAGAATTGAAGATGCCAAGGAGAGATAGCAAGAATAAAAGCGGACAGCTCAGGAAGATAGTATTTATTTTTTTCAGGGAAAAGGCGTTTTACCAATAAATATAAAATGTAAACACTTATTATCCCCAAAATAGCTGAAGGTAAACGAACAGCCTCAACAGACAACCCAAGCACTTTTATAAAAGGAAGAACTAAATAAACGTATAAGGGCGGTTTGTAATCATCAAAAGAACGAAAAACCAAAGGCCAGGAAACCGAGTGCTCGTCTTTACCGGTCTCAATAAGAGACCAGGCGTTGTAACCTAAAGCTGCCTCATCAGCATTAAGACCAGCAGGAAATTTACTCAAACATAAGAGACGGAGCATTGCTGCGATGATAAGGATAGTAATAATTAATGTTTTCCGTTTCACTTTAGTTTCGTTTTGATGATTCTTAACATTATTTTTCCGTCGGGATAATAAATATCCTCATGTTTTTCAATCGTAAGTAAATTGAAGTTGAAATTATTATCAATGTTGCCGATTGTACCGACAAAAATAGTATTATATTGATTGCTAACCTCACTTTGTCCAAACTGGTGAAATTCTACTTTGTCGTCAATATGACTGACCGTGCCGACATCAAATCCTCCCGTTTCAAAGGAATTCAGTTTTTGATATGTGGCCGGATCAAACCTGGAATAGAAGAGATAAAAAATATATGGTTGACCCCAAACGTCGGTCATAACGACTTTACTATTAGGATTCTGATTAATAAACTGCATTGCTTGTTTGTATCCATACTGGAATTCTTTGGTATAAACAAAATTGCCGTGAACAAAAAGAAGGTCGGTTAGATAGAAAAACCCAATAATTGTCAGAATACCGGAAAATACAAAAAGCGGTTTAATATTTTCCATAGCAAATAACGCTCCGGAACCACAGATAATTGCTAAAGGAATTACCATAAATAAACTTCTCACTGTTGAAAACTCGGATAAAGTTAGGGATCCGGGGAGAGGAGAAAGCAACAATAAACCGAATATATAGATTGATATCTTTGAGGGTAACATCCTAACTAAAAAGGCCAAACCTAATACAACCCAGATAAAATCAAAGGCCAAAAGAACTCCAGAACCCGGAATGTGACCTCTATCAACCGGAGCATAACCTTCATAAAAGAGAAGTTTGGGTGAAAAATGTTTAAGGTAACGGCTTGCAACCATTCTGGTCGTAAGCTGTGATTGATTGTGGAAGATAGATAAAGTAATTTTGTTGGAGTTATCCGTATTTATTGTTTGTTCCGAAATTCCCGGTCTATAGCCAAAAATACTTAATCGTTTTAATCGGTTTCCTGTTTCTCCGGTAACCGAACTTAAAAAGAGATAGGTGACAAAACCAATAGCCATTAGTAAAAAGGTTAAATTAAATGGATTTTTTAGATGAGTATTAATATTTTTTTTAATACCCTGCCAAAAAATAATGAGAATTAGTATTAGAACTAATGGTGTGAGGATCTTGGCTGCTTGATAAGTAATGAAGGTCAGAAGTCCAAAAAGAATAGATAGATTAAGATATTTTCCGTATTTGGAAAATCTTATTAAGAAATATATAGAGTAAAGAAGAATGGTTATAAAAACATTTGTTTCCCATGCACCTCTTGAAAAATGAATGTGAAGCGGCATGATAGCAAGAAATAGTGCGGACAGAGAAGCCAAAAGATGATTGTTTTTTTTGTCAAGGTAAAGTTCTTTCACCAACAAAAAAACTCCCAAGATTGCCAATAACCCAAAAACAACACTGGGTAGACGAACAGCAAATTCTGTTAGTCCAAAAATGGCGATTGAGGGGATAGCAAGATAGACATATAATCCCGGTTTGTAATCACCAAAACTCTTGAAAATTATAGGAAGCAGTTTTCCATATTCATCCCGACCAGTTTTAAGAATTGAAAAGGCGTTGTAACCCAAGGAGGCCTCATCCCATGTTAGAGCACCCGGAAGTGCGCCCAGCTGATACAAACGAAGAAATGCTCCAAGGAGTAAAGCAAATATGAGTAGCCAATATTTTTTCATGGCATTTGAGCAATAATAAATGCCGGATCTCCATCTAGAAAAGGTATCTTTTTGAGAACATTGGCGTTTACCGGAACGTGATTTTCGGTTGTCACCAACAAACTATCTTTTGTCGAAACAACCTCCCCGCTTTCTAAAGTAATTTCGTTTATTTTTTTTATAGAAATATCAAACTCGTTGTAAAAATAATAGCTTCCAATTTTGTCTGTCCAGTACCAGCCTGATTGAAAGAACCGTTTGGTAATATTTTTGTCTTGAAGAATTTCCGGATTTAGCTTGTTGTAAAAAGCATAAAATATGTGCGGTTCTCCAAAACTCTTGGTAATAAAGAATTTATGATATTCTTTTTGGGAATTTAAATATTGGAATAACTGTTCATAACCATACTGCCATGATCTTGAGTAAGTTTTGGGGTAGAACATAAAATAGTCATTAAGATATAAAGAAAAATTTAAGATTGTGGCAATAAATAGGAATGATGAAATTAACCACTTTTGTGTTGCTGACAAATTACTTAGTGCAAAAACCGTACCAAGTCCGGCAAGAATAATAATTGCCGGAATCATCGGATTTGGACGAAGAGCTTGGGCGGGATCAACGGTAAGTGAGGCTGCTATTGGTGCAAGTAATAACCAAACAACAATAAATTGTAGAGATTTTTCCCTTGGATTTCTAATAAAATAAAGAATACCCAAAAGAAAGAGGATCATTGTGGGGATTCCAAGAAGGTTTAAATTGGGAATAGTAAATTGAGATTGAGCACCATAACTTTGATTAAAAAAAGTTGGAGAAAAATAATTGAAATAGTTTACAATTACGGTTTCAACAAAATAAAGTGGGCGGTTGTAAACAAGTTTGGCGACAAGTGCCGGTAGATGACTATCTTCTCGTTTTTGACCTAAAGTATAAGCGGTTGATTCGGTAATGATATTTAATTTTCCATAACGAGCGGTCCCCTCACCCGCAATTACTTGAATTGCAACTATGGCACTAAAAAATAGGAATATTATTGATGAAATTATTACCCAACGAGAAATTATAATTTTTTTAAAATATACCAAGAGAAAGGCAACCAACAAAGTTGGAACAAATACTCTGGCGGTGTTGTAAGTATGAAGCGACAAACCAAACAATAAAGCGGAAGGTAAATAGTTTTTTGGTTTTTCCAGTCCTTTTATTAAAAAGTATGCACCAAAAATAATTAATGTAAGAGATAAATTAGCTTCCAATGCCGGTCGTGAAATAAAAAAGTGCCAAGGAAGAACCGCCAAAAGAAATGAGCAAATAAGTGATAGAGAAAGTGTAATTTTACCAATCTTGATTATATTATTTGGGAATAATATTTTTGTGAGAAGAAAAATTGCGGGAATTGCTAAGGTACCGGCAAAAGCA
>Ga0172370_10002304_pt1 | contig 27815 bp, 28 predicted proteins | sample LakKiv5m_FD_114538 | JGI IMG/M metagenome (GOLD analysis project Ga0172370, IMG submission 114538) | Freshwater microbial communities from Kabuno Bay, South-Kivu, Congo - kab_022012_11.5m | ecosystem: Environmental > Aquatic > Freshwater > Lake | place: Democratic Republic of the Congo...
GGCAGTGCGTACGGGAAGCTGAACGCATGCTGCGCGACCTGGGTGCCGATGTCAGCATGACGATATTCAGCCACCATCGGTTTCAGGAAGCGTTGGCCAGCCGGGGTTTTGTCCGGGTGGATAGCGCTGATCTTGTTAACGCGGTCATTATTACGCCCCGTTATTTCAAATCAAAAACGTTGTATCAGCAGATACTGTCAAAGAAAGATTCGTGGTTTATTACTTTAGGCGATACGGATGGTGATACTGATGAGGAAGCCGGATATGCGGATACGATATGAAAATATGAGAGCCGACAAAGCGCTGGCCGGCGCGTACGCCGCGCGGTTACAGAGCGTATTGCGGTTGGTACAGGGCAATGATGATGTCGAACGACTATTGCACCGGTGGGAAGAACGCTTTGCCGAATATATCGGGACACGGTTTTCTTTAGCTCTTAATTCAGGAAGCGACGCGCTGCAGATCGCCCTTATGGCAAGCGGCGTTAAAGCCGGTGATGAAGTGATCGTTCCCGACCTTACGTATCCGATCGTCGGTCTGGTTGTCCGGTATCTGAAGGCTGTACCGATTCTCGTCGATGTTTCTCCGGAAGATCTGAATATCGATAGTACGCGGCTGGAAAAAGCTATCACCAGGAAAACCAAAGCGATTATTGCGGTACATATGTTCTCGCAGGCCTGCCGGATCGAAAAGATCATGGCGATAGCCAAGAAACACGGTTTGATAGTGATCGAGGACGTTTGTCAGGCTGAAAGCAGTACCTTTAAAGGCAAACGCTTGGGTTCATGGGCTGATATCGGGTGTTTTTCTTTTTCGTATTATAAGCCGCTTTCCAGTTGCGGCGGCGGGGGGGGGATGATGACGTTCAACGATCCGCGTTTTAAAGAATGTCTGCGGTATACGCAGGTTTGGCGGGACGAACCGGCTTTGGCACAGATGTATCACCGGTTTCCCCGCATGTATTTGTTGGATTTGATTGCAATTGAGACAAAATTTACTTATATTACTAAAATAATCCAGTCGCGCATGAAGATACAAAAATGTTATGAAGAAGGCCTTCGCGGTATTCCCGGCTTGTCTTCGTTGACGATGAAACCGCACTGTTCTTCGGTGTTGCAGAATTATACTATTATGGCGGATGACCGGGATGGGCTGGATACTTTTTTGCAGCAGCATGAGATCTTCGCGATGCGGCCGTATACTCCGTTACATGCCCTGAAAGCTTTTTCCGATTGCGTCGGTAAAAATACCTTTCAGGTCAGCCAGCGGTATTGGAAACAGGCGTTACATCTCCCGTTGTTTTCTTTTATGACCGAAGAGGAGTGTTTGTTTGTGTGTGATCGTATCCGGAAATTTTTTGGAAAGAAGAAGCCGCGGAGGCACCTACGATGAAAAAACGCAGAGCGGTTGTCACCGGCATCGGAGTCGTTGCTCCCAACGGCATCGGGACCAAAGAGTTTTGGAATAATACGGTACAAGGTGTTTCAGGAGTGAAAAAAATAACGTCTTTTGATACTGCCAGGCTTTCCTCAAAAATAGCCGGCCAGGTTGCCGGTTTCGAACCGGCCCGTTTTATACCGAAAGATATATTACCGTTGACCGATCGTTTTGTACAACTGGGAATGGCATCGGCGAAGATGGCTTTGGAAGACAGCCGGCTGTCTTTGGCTGAAGAGAACCGGGCCCGGATCGGGGTCATATTCGGGACGAACTTCGGCGGCGTGTTTTTTCTTCAGTCTCAGATAAAGGCTTGGCACACGAAAGGAGTGCACCGGTTTAATCCTATTTGCGTGCCGGTGATCACTCTGAACGCGCTGAGCGCGCAGATCGCGATCATGCATCAGTTATATGGCCCGACATTTGTCGTGGCCGCTTCGTGCGCCGCCGGCAGTTTCGCGGTCGGTGAATCATTCCGAAAGATCGTTAACGGTGAAGTGGATGTCGTCGTCAGCGGCGGCTCGGAAGCCTTGATCGCGGAGATGACGTTCGGCGCGCATGACGCGTTACGGGTCTTATCCAAGCGTAATGATCCCCCGGAAGAAGCCAGTTGCCCTTTTGATAAACGCAGAGACGGTTTTGTGCTCGGTGAAGGAGCCGCGTCACTGGTCATTGAAGAATATGAGCGTGCCTGCCGGCGGGGAGCGGATATATACGCGGAGATCATCGGGTTCGCGAGTAATTCCGGCGCGTATCATATGGTTATTCCCAAACCGGACGGCGCCGATACTATCCGGGTCATGCAAGAAGCTTTGCGTGATGCCGGTATTCGGCCGAAAGAAGTACAGTATATCAACGCCCACGGCACGAGTACGATACAGAATGATAAAGTCGAGACCTTTGCTATAAAGGAAGTCTTCGGGAAACGGGCATACGAGATCCCGGTTTCGAGCACAAAATCGATGATCGGTCACACCATCGGCGCTGCCGGCGCCATCGAGGCCGCAGTCTGTTGCCTTTCTTTGAAGCTCGGGGTCATCACGCCGACGATCAATTACCGTTGTCCGGATCCTGCCTGTGATCTTGATTACGTCCCGCAGACTTCCCGTTCGGCTCAGGTCTCTGTGGCGATGTCAAATTCATTTGGGTTCGGCAGTACAAACGCGTGTCTTGTATTTCGAAGGAGTGATTAGTATGGCATTGACAAAAAAATCGGTTGAGAAAAAAGTGATCGCGATATTGGCAGAGACTTTGGACCGTCCTGCGCAGGGTATCCGCAAAGACGCGCAGTTGGTGGATGATCTGGGGATCAATTCTTTTACGATGATCAGAGTCGTGTATATGGTCGAAGAATTTTTCTCCGTGCGCGTTGAGCCGGAATCAATCGGCAGTATTCGCACGGTTGCGGATATCGTCGACCATATTATTGAACAGTCTTCCCGCGGTACCTAGGCGTTTTTTTCGCCGGTGGATTTAACCCGCCTTCGCCGAAGCAAAGGACAAGAATCCGCCCGTGGAGCTCCAAGAACCTGGAGCGCTTTTGGGAAAGAGGGGACAGTGAAGTATCCGAGTGATTGAATATGAGCATACTTCGAAAACGAAATGTCGGTTTTTTAGTTGCGGGATGTGTTATCAGTATGGGTTTTCTCGCATTGGCAATAAAGGAGTATCCCTACTGGGCGTTGACGGTCCGCCTATCGCAGTATAAACATTACCCTTCTTTTATGGTCATCGCGGACAGTCCGTTGCTGGACCGCGTTATCTCGTCGCACGCACGGCCCCGGCAACTATCTTCGGATGACCTGGCATTTCTTTGGAAGGCGCTTTGGATAAAGAAAGATAACGCTCCGGCGTATATTTCCGAGACGCTTCGTAAAGTCTTGGTACGAAAGGTTTCTTGGGCACTGATCCGGACTTTGCGCGATACGTATTTACAAATAGATCTGTTGAAATATAAATTGGGTATTAATGATAACCAGGAGTTAAGGCGCTATCTCGGGGAGGAAACGCCGGCCTGTAGAGTGGCTGAGAATATGATAGAAAATGTTCATACGGACAATTTATTTGAAGTCAGCACGTATTTTGATGTGGTACATTTTTGTAAGCTTTCTGCGCCCGTTGCGATGCAAGTAACGTTGGGACAGCTTTTGCAGAAGACCCGGAGTTTTTACTCCGGGCATGTCCGTGAGCATGGGATCCATGATGTTCCTGTCTACGTTAATGATTGTAGCCAGGCCGCAGATGAGAATGAACGATACCATTGTCTTTTTTTTCAGCAGAAATAGCCGGTGATTTTGTAGGGAGGGGGACCTTCGTGCTCTTGCCGGACCGGTCTATAGTTTTTTATACCGCTTGTACGATTCTTTTCAATTCGGCAGCATTGTATTCTTTCAGAAATCCATGATATGCCAGGCATTTAGGGCAGTCTCCGTTGTGCGCTTGCCTTTGAATTCGTTTGAACTTCCGCAGGTCTATTTTCGCTTGGGCTCCGCCTTTAAGATATCCGACCGGGTCAAGATATAAACAGGAATAAATAATCGCGTTGTATGAGATAAAAAGCGAATGCGCAGGAGTAGCGCAGGTCCGGATATCGTCGAGAGTCCCTGTGGCCAGATATCGTGAAAGGATACCGATCGCGTTAACCGCTACGTCAGCCTTTTTTCTCCGGCGTAATTCTTTCTGATAAATGCCGCGCAGTTGGGAAATCGTTTTTTTTCTCATCAGCGGCGTCAAACCCAGATGTTCAGCTGGTCCTTGACGGTGATAGTAGCGCTGATTATTCAGCTCGGCTATTTTTATCACCAGGGGGATGTTCAAGCGTCGGGAAAGAGCGTAGGTCTGGCGTATGTTTTTATAATTAAGCGACGTGATCGTAAACGTTGCATCGACCGGGATGTTCAGCTTGCGCGCCAGGGCGATGTTTTTTATCATACGGGTAAATGCCCGGGGGTGTCCGCGCTGGATGTTATGTATTGCCGGTAATCCGTCGAGGCTGATACTTAAGGACAGGGGTTTTAGGAGCGCGGTCCGTTTCATGAGGAATTCCGCAAGCGCTTGCGGCGTTGCGTTGGTACTGATATCGATACCGCTGACTTTTTTCGCGCGGTAGGCTTGATATAACCGCGTATAGATGGCTTCGAACTGCGGATGCAATAACGGTTCTCCGCCGGTCAGGGCGATCTGCAGCGGCTTGTTTGACAGGGCCAGTATGGCTGGGATCGTGGCGGGGTCGATGTCGTGCTTCTTTTTTTCTTTCCAGATCGTACACATACGACAGCGTAGATTACAGCGATTGGTAAGTTCAATGGTGATCTGGTGGAGTGATACGGCGGGCATAGTATTTTCCCGTTTTTTCATACGTGCCTCTTGCGTAAGAGATCAGAGAAAAGAATGACCCGGATCTGATAGGGTTGTAATTTGTCGATAAACATGGCCAGTTTTTTCATTTCCGCGAAGGCCGCGGAAGCGCGGAGCGCGCGATGATGAAAGACCGCGCCGATGATCGGTATTTCTCTGTGCATCCCCAGAAGGATACGGTTGATCATGATACGCGCGTTTAAAGGAAGCGGCATTCCCTTTTCGGTGTAGTCGTTTAAAGATATCTGCGCCGGCAGATCAAGATAGGACTTTCCCGGCAGGACAGTTTTTCTCCCCGCGGAAAAAAGCGGGATGCGTAATTCTTTCATAATGGCCAGTGTTGTTTGATCGTATCCATGATAGGGAGGGATAAATGCCGGGGTGAAATATTCCCCGAAAAGTTTTTTCATGGAGGCGTATCCTTGCAGGACCTCTTTCTTTTGCTGCATTGCGGAACGGGAAGGCCCGAATTCATATTTATCGCCGGAAGGACTCCGCGACGGATTGTGGTTCTTATGCCGCCACCCGTGCTGGGCGATATCCAAAAGCGCGGGATTTCTCCGTTTTTCTTGTTTAAGAAACCGTACTGCCGGACGGCTGACGCTGCCGGGGATGACCCCATAGACGATGGGGATCTTGTAAGCTTTAAAAAGCCGGAAAGTCTTTAAGAACACATCGCTGGTATTGAATACGTCATCGTCGCGGATAAATAGGCATTGTCGTTTTGTCATAAGAACTTTTATTAGAGGGGATCTGCTGCAAAGAGAATAACACATCTGGGTGTGCGCGCAAGAAGATTTCAGCGGATCGCCTGCCGCAAAAAATTCGTTGGCGGGTAGAGGATTACTATAGTAATATCTTGCTGAACGGAGGAGATGCTCATCCTATGCATGTTTTAGTGACTGGTGCTACGGGATTTATCGGCGGCGCGCTTATTGATGAATTAGGCCGGGATCCATTGGTTTCAAAGCGGTATGCTACCGTGCGGCAAAAGCCTCAAGCAATAGCATTGAAGCGGCGGGGGATCATTGCGGTTTCTGTCGATTTAAGCCGTAAGGAAGAGTTGCTCCGGTTAAACCGGCATCCGATAGATCTTGTATGCCACTGCGCCGGACAGATGCAATCTTTGGAACAGACGCGTTTGGCGATGAATACCATCGAAAGTACCCGGAATCTATGCGCGTGGGCGCTGAAGAAGAAAATACGGCGTATGATATATTTGAGTTCAGCCGCGGTTATCAGCGGGAATCTCCGGGCGTTGTTGACGGATTCTTTGCCGTATCGGGCACATGATGCGTATGGCCGAGCGAAAATCGAAGCCGAGAAGATCGTTCTTGCGTATCGCGATCAAGGGTTGCCGGTAGTGGTCCTGCGGCCGTGCAGTGTCTATGGTGAGCAGGACCCGCATTTTTTTCCGTCGATCATTTTTTTGATAAAATCCGGGGCTATCCCGCTTTCTTTCTTTCGCCGGATGCGTTGGCATGGGCTGTATATTCGTAATCTTACTGCGGCGATCCGTTTCGCGCTCAGGCAAGAAGCGATGGAACAAGGGACCTATCTGACCGCGGATAAAGAAAAGATCTTGTTCCGTGAATATGAATCTCTTGTTTCCGGCTATCTTAAGCCGCGCGGCGCGCGTCATCGTAAACGGGGTTTTCCGGGAAATATCGAAGAACGGTTGTCTTTATTCTTACGTCCTCAGGGATATGCGATTACCCGTCTTTTAGATGCGGGATTCATTCATCCTTTTTCGGCACAAGAAGCTTTTTTAGATACGTTATCTGCTTTTATAAATCGTGCAGGCAGAAACCCCTGGGCCTGCCGGCGAAGCCGGCGTGTCCTGAGCGAACGCGAAAGGTCAGCCCGGGGAGATTCGTTGATCAGGAAATCCCGGTTGCAACCGGGTTGAATGCCTAAAACGAATATCCCGTCAATGATGCGAGAAAAGAACAAAGAAGTATTGTGCAATAAAGGAAATTTGATAAGATAATACCTTTCAAGCAGTATCGAGAACAGGTTTTGAATACCCGCGTATGTTTGATATAATAATGAATCAAGACACATGCCACACGTTAAGAACAGGGCCTATACGTGTGTTTTGCGACGTGTGTGCTTGTGACTTTTAACCAGGAGGAGCATCATGATTAAACTCGTATTACTCAGGCATGGAGAGAGCGCGTGGAATCTGGAGAATAGGTTTACCGGCTGGACTGACGTCGGTTTGTCCGATAAAGGGCTGAAAGAAGCAGAGACTGCCGGGCAGGTCTTGAAGAAAGAAGGGTTTGTTTTTGACGTCGCGTATACTTCGGTGTTAAAGCGGGCGATTAAGACATTGTGGATCACTTTGGAGCAGATGGACCTGATGTGGATCCCGGTTTATAATACCTGGCGTTTGAATGAGCGTCATTACGGCGCGTTACAGGGTTTGAATAAGATGGAAACCGTCGAGAAATTCGGCGACCAGCAGGTGCAGGTATGGAGGCGCAGTTATGATGTGCCGCCGCCGGCATTGACGAAAGATGACCAGCGGTATCCGGGTAATGACCAGCGGTATCTTGATTTAAAGACACGGGAGATCCCGTTGACCGAATCGTTGAAGGACACGGTCGCGCGCTTCTTGCCGTATTGGCATGAGACGATCGTGCCGGCACTACAGGAAGAACAGCGGGTGATCATTGCCGCGCACGGCAACAGCTTGCGGGCCTTGGTTAAATACCTGGACAATGTTTCGGAAGAAGAGATCACCCAGTTGAATATCCCGACCGGGATCCCGCTGGTGTATGAGTTGGACGACCAGCTCAAGCCGGTCAAGCATTATTATTTGGGAGATCCTGAAACGATTAAGAAGGCGGTTGAATCGGTCGCGAAACAGACGAAAAAGTAAGAGTCGTTATGCGTCGTGCGTATCGCGTATTGCGTAATATCGTATTGTTTAAACGCAGTACGCAATCCGCAACCCGCATGACTGGTTTGAAAGGAGCATTATGTCAGAGATACGTTGGGATCCGGATGTCGAGAAACGATTTAACGAAACCGTGAAGAAAATGCCTCTGTTTCACCGGGGTATCGCCGAGAATCTGGTGAAGGAACGGGCAGAGATCATCGCCCGGGACAAGAACAAGTCTGAAGTTTCCGAAGAGGAAGTGGTTCAGGCGTTTTTTCAGGAAGTCCCGCCGGCGTTTAAAGGGATGATGAAGAAACTGCTGCATGAGATGAAGATCGATTATACCAAGTATGTGCAGGAGTAATCCCTTAGTCAAAATTCCACGGGCTCTGCCCGTGCCTGCCCGCCCTTCGGGAGCAGGCGGGGGAGGGACGTCACTCCACAGGAGTGAACAAAAAAAGGCTCACGGATCATACCCGTGGAGTTCCAGATGAAATTCGCATTAGCTCAGATCAATCCTACCGTCGGCGATTTTGAAGGTAACTACACGAAGATTGTTTCGGCCATTCAGAAAGCGTTGACCAAAGGTGTCGACGTTCTGGTTTTTCCGGAATTGGCTCTCTGCGGATATCCGCCGGAAGACCTGTTGTTTAAACCTACGTTTCATGAAAAGAACACCTATTGGCTTAAGAAAGTCCAAGAGAGTATCGACGGACTGACCTGTATCATCGGTTTCGCGCAAAGAGACGGAGAATCTTTGTATAATGCCGCGGCGGTAATATCTGAACGCAAGATCGTCGATATTTATTACAAGATCGAATTGCCGAATTACGGCGTGTTCGATGAAAAACGGTATTTCCATCCGGGGTCGAATTTCGTGATCTATACGATGTATCAGAAAAATATCGCATTGAGTATCTGCGAAGATGTTTGGACCGACACTATATTGGATAATCTGCAGGGGAAGAAGATCGATGTCTTGATCAATATTTCTTCATCGCCGTTTCACCTCGGGAAAGTCCAGAAGAGAGTGGAAACACTCGCGCAGAAAGCCCGGGCATTACACTGCCCCATTCTTTACTGTAATACGGTCGGCGGCCAGGATGAGCTGGTCTTTGACGGCAACAGTATGGTCATCGATGCCGCAGGGCAGATCGTCGCGCAAGCCAAATCATTTCAGGAAGACCTGTTGGTATACTCGACGCAGAAACAGTATGCCTCGCTGACGTTATCGAGCAACGCGATCGAAGAAGCGTACCGTGCTTTAGGGACGGGATTGCGTGATTATGTGCGCAAGAACGGGTTTAAGAAAGTCGTGATCGGTATGAGCGGCGGGATCGATTCCGCCGTAACCGCATTGGTCGCCTGCGAAGCCTTAGGTAAAGAGAACGTGGTCGGGTTATTGATGCCATCGCGGTTTACGTCCAAAGAAACACTCAAAGACGCGCAGGTGATCTGTAAGAATGTGGGGATAGAATATCATGTGATCGGTATTGAAGAAGCCTTTACCGCGTATTTGCATTCGCTGGCGCCGCTTTTTAAAGGGAAGAAACCGGACAGTACCGAAGAAAATATCCAGGCCCGGATCAGAGGGAATATCCTTATGGCTTTTTCCAATAAATACGGGTATTTAGTGTTGAATACCGGGAATAAAAGCGAGCTTTCTGTCGGTTATTGCACGTTATACGGCGATATGGTCGGTGGATTCGGTTTGTTAAAAGATGTGACGAAAGATATGGTTTACGCGCTGGCTGCGTACATTAATAAGAAGAACACGCGTCAGCGTATCCCGGTGTCGGTGATTGAGCGGGCTCCTTCGGCCGAATTGCGCCCGAACCAGAAAGATGAAGATTCGATCCCTGCGTATCCGGTTCTGGATCCTATTTTGAGATTGTATATTGAGCAGGATTATTCGTTCGATCAGATCGTCAAAGAAGGATACGACCGCCAGATCGTCAAAAAGATCATTACCCTTGTCGACCGTAACGAATATAAGCGCAGGCAAGGCCCGCCGGGAGTCAAGATCACCCTGAAAGCGTTCGGCAAAGACCGCAGAATGCCGATTACCAATAAATTTGAACAATAAAATTAGCGTATAGGGTTTAGCGGTTAGCGTATAGCTAAAGATGAGATGCAAAGATACCAGATGCTAGATGCAAGATTCATTTCATACTATCTTGCATCTGTGCATCTTTGTATCTAGTATCTGATTCTCTATCCGCTACGCCTGACTGAACAGGCAAGCTATAGGAGGGTACGTAATACTATGGAAAATAATCATAAAACCGGAAAAACCTATACGGTATTAGAGATCAATACGATCATTCAGGGAGTGATCCGCGACACTTTTCCTGATTATGTCTGGGTCTGCGGAGAGATCCAGGACCTGCGCCTGACGCAACAGAAGAAGCACCTTTTTTTTACGTTATGCCAGAAACATCCGGAAGCCGAAGAAGTCATCTCGAAAATAAAAGCGGTCATTTTTGAAGGTAACCGGAACTATGTTTTCGATAAACTCCGCAAGGCAAAGAACGATTTCAGCCTGCGCGACGATATCGAAGTGAAAGTGTTGTGTAAGGTCGATTCCTACGCGAAATGGGGTGAGTATCAGCTGATCATCGTGGACATCGATCCGGCGTATACGTTAGGCCAGCTTGCCCAAAGTCGGGAACGCATCATCGAGGCGTTGCGAAAACAGGGGTTACTGGAAAAGAACAAACAATTGAGCATTCCGGCCGTGCCGCTTTCTATCGGCCTTATTACGTCATATAATTCCGCGGCCTACCATGATTTTATTTCCGAGTTACGCCACAGCGGATTCGCTTTTAAGGTCCAGTCTTACGACGCGCATATGCAGGGAAAGAACGTAGAACCCGATGTCATAAGGGCCTTGACCTATTTTCAAAAGAAAGAACACGAAGTCGAGGTGATCGTTTTGACGCGGGGAGGCGGCTCGACTGCGGATTTGGGCTGGTTTGATAACCAAAAGATCGCCGAGCATATTGCCGGCAGTAGTATTCCGGTCTTTTCGGCTATCGGACATGAGATCAATTTGACGATCGCCGATTATGTCGCGCACACATCGTTTAAGACTCCGACAAAAGCCGCGCAACATTTAGTCCATCTGGCCGATGAATATCTTCAGCAATTGCGGTCGATGGAGGAATTCGTGTTGACGAAAAGCCAGCAGTCTGTCCGTGAGGCCGGCCGGGCATTGCATACGCTTATGCTGCGGCTGCATATGCAGGTACAAGGTTACTTTGCCGAAGTGCATCACCAGTTACGGCATTGCCAGTCGGTTGCTCAACAACAGGCGGTCAATCAGCTCAAGGCTCAGGATCTGCAGGTTCGGCATACCTGTGCTACCGTGCTCCAGCATGTTCAGATGGGCTGGAAAGACCGGTATCTTACTTTGAAAACCCTGGAGGAAAAGGTCAAGCTTTTGGATCCGTACCATACGTTACGGCGCGGGTATAGTATTACTTCCTATAACGGTAAACCGCTGAAAGACAGTGCTGAGGTCGGCAAAGGAGCGCGGATCGAAACAATCCTTTTCAAGGGAAAAATTTCAAGTACAATAGAAAGGAAAGAGGACGCACGTCATGAATAAAACGCCGTTTAAATATGCCCAGGCGATGAAAGAGCTTTCAGATCTCGTCGAGCGGATCCAGTCGCAGGAATTGGACGTGGATGAGCTGTCTGATGCCGTTAAGAAGGCGCTGCAGCTTATTAAGGTCTGTCGCAAGAAACTGCAGAATACCGAATTGGAGATCAAGAAGATCATCGATGAATTCGAGAAAGACATACAAGCTGAAAAACAGGGAGATAAAGACCATGAAAAAGACTCATAAGACAGCCGTGGCCAGTGCTCAATCATTGGTACAGTTTTTGCGGGAGGCCAGCTCGTTACCGCAAAGTTCCATCCGGGACACGAATCCGTTCAAGTTCCTGGGTTTTGACCGTTCTTCCGGACGTTTGGGATGGGCCAGAAAGGCCGAGTACGGCAAGATCGAAGAAGAGGCCGGCAAATTTTTGAAAATAGCCCAGTATCAACAGAAAAAGAAATACCTTTTTTTGGGAATGGGCGGGTCGATCAACGGGATCAAAGTGGCGCAGAGAGTATTCAATCTGACGAACGTGTTGGCCTGGGATTCATTGGATTTCTCGTTATTCCATGAGCAGGAGGCATTTTTTAAGAATCCGAAAGAGATCACGGTGATCGGTATTACGAAATCCGGTACGACTGACGAGACGCATTTACTGGTAAAGACGTTCGCCCACTTTTTAGGAAAAGACCCGGCGAAAGAAATCGTCTGGATATTGGATGATTCTTCGTTAAGTAAACTGTATCATCTGCTGAACCAAACCGATATAAAGACGTGTTCTTTGCAGATCGATAAGAACGACGATATCGGAGGAAGGTTCTCTTCGCCGACGACGTTTGTTTTCTTGGCCCCGCTGTTTTTAAGCTTGCCGCACGACCGGGTCAAGCAATGTTGGGAAGATTTCTTGGCCTCACATGATCAGATCATGCTGGACGCGGCACAAGCCGCGCTGCTCAGCAAAGAAAAACCAAACGGTTATTTCGCTATTAAACTGCCGGCCTCGTTTGTCCAGCCGTTGGAGACGTGGATCACGCAGTTATTTCAGGAGAGTATCGGTTCGAAGAAAGAAGGCTTTTTGGCAAAAACTTTGGTTCTGGATTCGGCAGGGAACGCGGCGATACCCGCGGACTTTACTCTTTTGGACGTCAGCCGGTACGCGGACGCCCCGGATCATATTTTTGCCCTGTTGTTCTATCTTCAGTGTTTTGTGGCGTTCTTTTCCATCTTGAAAGACATTAACTTCGTCAATCAGGATTATGTCGAAGAATATAAGAGGGTCCTGAAGGAATTGAAGAAAACCGACGAGTGCGCGGCAGCGGAGACTCTTTCTCTACAGGCGTTGGAAGCGCGGATCAGTAAGAAGATCCAGGGAAACCCGGCGGTCCGTTTTATCGAAGTGGTATATTTCGGCCATCTTTCCGTTCAACAGATCGAGCAATTAAAGCAGCAATTGCAGCGGCAATTCCCCGGGCAAACGGTATTTGTATTTTTAGGCAGCGATTGGAACCATCATTCGTATCAGGCGGCTTTTAAAGCGCAGGATACTTTTTTTGTGGTCCTCACGGCCGAGGAATACGCGTTGCCGGCCGGGCAATTTGCCGGTGAAGACGTGAAGAAATGCGTAACCTTGCTGCGGCAGATCTCCTGCGCAACGTATAAAACACTGGCAGGGCGCGCGGAATACGCGCAGTTGCAGAGTAAGAAAGAACAGGGGGGGAGGAAGAAATGAAACGGTATTTTACGTTAGTCGAAGTGCTTTTGGTCGTGGTGATACTGGGGATCATCGCGACGATCGGGATCCCTTTATACCGGGGTACCGTGGAACGGGCGAAGGCCAAAGCCTGCGAAGCTAACCTGAAAGTCATTCATGCGGCAGTCGAAGTGTACGGCCTTGAGAACGATATTCTGCCGGCTACGTTAAGCCAGTTGGAGCCGCGCCATTTCCAAAAAGCGTGGGCGCAGGTATTGAAAAAAGAAAACGGCCTGCTTATAAAGATAGCGAATTTTATCGTCGATTTTGACCGGCGTGGTATGGCTTACGCGGAGGAAGGATTCTTGAGCAGATATTTAAAAGGTGAGAGTAAATATCTTGTGTGCCCATCAGATTTAACGCCTTTTCCTTCCGGGGTTTCCTACGGATTAAACGCTTACTTAAAAGGGATGTCTTTTAAAGATTACAACGTGTTGCAGCAATCCATGGGCGGCGTACTCCTTATTGGCGATTGCGATCAGCCGTATTTTAGTTCATTAGGAGAACTTGCTTCCCGGCACAATTATGTGCGGGGGTGGGGTTCGCAGGTCCATTTTGTCAATGTTTTGTTGGTTACCGGAGCGATTGTTCCGATCGAGCAGGGTTTTTTGAGGAATGCGCCGCGGCCGGAAGCCGCGAATCCTCCGCCAAACGTTAATTCACCGTGGACGAATCCCGGCACTGAAAATAATCCGGAGCTGGGAGAGCGGCCGGTAGTGTCGCGCGGGCTGGAATCTGTTCAATTACCCGCGGGGGTAGCGAATCCCTCGGCAAATACGCTGCCGTCTTCTTCAGGGCAGCCGTCTCCCCGAACGGGTTCCGGGTCTTTGACCGGTCGGGTCCAAGAATCAGTGACTGCTGGAGGTGGAACATCGTATGGAGGCAGCCGTCGTTCTTCCGGGTGGCCGTCAGGCGGCGGGGGTGGGTCCTCCGGATGCCGGTAGGCAAAGTCTTATTGGCTTTGAGCGAAGGAAACACTTAGTGTTGCGGGACTCTCTGTGGAGGTATGCGCAGACAGTCGGTCTTTTTATTGAGCTTCAGTAGAGGATGGATAACAGGATACGGACAACGTTTCAGAAAAAGCCTTCATTCACGCTCGTCGAACTGATCACCGTCAGTTTTGCGGCTCTTGCGATAGGTATTGTCGGGATCCCTTTTTACAGGAACACGCTTGAAAATGCTAAATCTCAGGTTTGCCGGACGAACCTGCGCATGATCCAGGACGCCGTGGAATTGTATGGCGCCGAACATGATGTTTTGCCGGATTCCTTGGCAGAGATCCCGCAGGCAACCGTCGAAAAAGCGTGGGCCGCAGTGTTTCATAGAGAAAATCCATGGGTAATAAAAGCCGCCTATTTTCTGGTCGATTGGGACCAGCAGGGTTTCGCGTACGCTCAGGAGAGTTTTAACAAAAGATATTTTGGCGGTAACCGGCAGTATCTGCGCTGCCCTTCCGATACGATTGCTTCAAGCGGCGTTTCGTATGGGTTGAATGAACATCTGCGGAGACTTTCTTTCAAACAATATGAACAGTTGCGGAAAACGGATCCCTACCTTATTGTCGCCGGTGATTGCCGTCAGGAATTCTTCGGCAGTCTATCGGCGCTGGATTACCGGCACCGGACGATCCGTTTTTTGAAAGAGCGGCCGTTCGCGAATGTAAGTTTGAGTACCGCGCAAGGCCCGTTACCGGGCGACCTTGATGTTCAATCGGGTGTCGAAGGAAAGGCTTTTGCCGCCGCGGACCAGAAGAACGTAAAGTCGGTCGCGATTACCCTTTCTGTGGCGCGGGATCCGAGCGAGTATTTGGATATCGAACTTTTGCAGAATAAATATGAGAAATTATTGAAAAGAGTCCAGTCGATGAAGAATAAAGGCGTACCCGGCTGGTCCGAGATAGAGAAAAATATGACAGGATTACTTTCAGAGTCTGAGGCGATGCTGACCGTGATGAAAGAACGGTTCGCGGTCCACCAGAAAGAAGAAACGCAGTTTCGGACCGAACTGCAGGAAAATGTTTCAGCCGTAAAAGCCCGGCTCGATCAGCTTGAGCAAAATATACAACAAAGCAGAGGCAGCCGGAAATAAACTAAGACCGATGGGGCTCTCGTAGAAGAAGGGCAATGGACCAGGCGCACGGCAATAAGATTCTAACCGGAAAGGTCTTTAGATGAGACAGAAAAGACAATTTACGCTGCTTGAATTGATGGTCGTTATTATGATCCTGGGGATAGTGGTCACGATCGGGATCCCGATGACCCGTAATTCTATCGAATCGGCTAAAGCAAAAGTCTGCACGACGAATCTTATCGTCCTGCAGGCCGCGATTGAGGCGTACGCGGTCGAGAACGATATTTTGCCGGCGACGTTGTCCCGGCTTCAGGCAAGCCATTATGAAAAAGCCTGGGCGCAGGTCCTGCGGAAAGAAAATCCTTTGTTGATAAAAGTAGCGTATTTCATCGTTGATTTTGATATCTGCAAATTAGCCTACGCGGAACCGGCTTTCATAAAATATATGGGCGGCAATAGAAATTATTTGAGATGCCCTTCGGATCATACCGGGCATTCTGTTTCCTACGGTATCAACCGGCTATTTGAGACGGAAGAAAATAGACGGTTTAAGAACTACCGGCAGCTTAAGAATAGCGGCGCGCTCGCCTTTTGTATCGCGGATTCGGAGAACGCGTATATCGGCAGCTTTTCCGAAATGGCATTTCGTCACAGTAAAGCTTATTTTTTAAGTAAGCCGCGCGCGTTTGCTCAGTATACGCATTTTAGCCAAGGCGCATTGCGCGTTAACGGTTTTTATCAGGATGAAGCAGCAAGAAACAATAACGTAACTCAGACTTTGACATCTCAGCCTCAAAATGCTGTGGAAGTCACGCAGCCGCCTGTTTATAATACGCCGGAACCGGATCCGGTTAAACCTGGCGATCCGGGTATTGCTTCGGCTCCGGACAGCAAAGATCATAGTGGCGGAGAAACGACGAGTCCGCCGGGGAATCCGTCGACGAGCTCGTCAGAGAGTGTTCCGAGTAATACCGCTTGCAGTAGTTACCAGAATCCCCTTGAGTTCCGGATGGGTATGTCAAGACTTGGCAGTTCGGGAGACACCTCCGAAAATGGTGAAAATAACGGCGCGGGTGGGGCTGAAAAAGTCGCATCAGATCCCAGTGCTGCAGGATCATCGGATACTCAGGCGTCGCAGTAGCATTTCTTTATAATGCTGGGAAAACGTTCATTCGTGATCGTCCCGTAGAAGTGCATAACCCATGGAGTAGGCATACGGCTTGAATACTTTTTAGAACGGTAAGAAAAGGAGTTTACAATGAAACAAAAAAGACAGTTTACGCTGCTTGAATTGATGGTCGTTATCATGATCATGGGGATATTGGTCACGATCACTGTCCCGATGTTCCGTAATTCTATCGAGGCCGCTAAAGTGAAAGTCTGTACGACAAACCTAATGGTTTTGCAGGGAGCGATAGAATCGTACGGCTTGGAAAATGAAGTCTTGCCGGCATCGTTGTCACAGTTAAACGAAAGGCATATTCAAAAAGCCTGGGCGCGGGTCTTGGAAAAAGAGAACCCGTGGCTGATAAAACTGGCGTACGCGATCGTCGAATTCCAGGGGAACGGATTTGACAGCGTTTGTTTCGCGGACGACTTATTTATTCAAAAACACCTGGGTAATAATAAAAATCACTTAGTCTGCCCTTCGGATGATAAATATAAAAAAGGACAACAGACGTGTTCATATGGTTTGAACAGTAAGTTGACGAAAAACAATACGGGCGTGACGTTTGACGAGTACCGTGAACTGAAGGCCAACGGAGGCCTTACGTTTATCATCGCCGATGCCGATAAGATGTTTATTTCCGATACTGAAATGGCCGGCCGGCACCATCAGGCAGGATACCTGATGACCGATACGACGTTTGCTTTGTATTCCTTCGGCGATCAGCGGCCGGAGGTCAGGAAGATGATTATTGAGAAGGGCAAAAAACTGAACCCATCCCTTAAAAAGGGACAGTAAGTGACGGCTTCTTGGTTGAACAAACCCGGTGATTTTATTGTGAACAGAACAAGTAGTGTGTCGCGCGCGCTCTTACAACGGCTGAATATCTCCCGCCATACGGTCATTCTCTCCGCCGTTTTTATGCTGTTGTTTGCGATGATGTACAGCGCGGAGCGGGTGCGGGTCTTTTTGCCCGTACGGCATGCGGCATGGTGGGTCAATGACCAGTGCGTATTCCGTTTTATGTACCGCTCGTTTGCCGAACCGGATTCATTCTATAAAGATATCGTGTTGGTCCTTATCGACGACGATTCCCTGAAGAATTTCTCGTCGAAATGGCCGCTGAGCCGCATGGTCTACGCGCAATTATTGAACCTGTTGAATGAGGAACAAGCGCGGGTCGTCGGGCTCGATCTGGTCTTTGCCGGCAGGGGCGACGCGCAGGAAGATGAAGCGTTGCGGCAGGCTATCCATGCTTTTAAAGGCGACGTGGTCCTTTCATATTATGTCAGCAAAAACAATCTGCCGATCACCATCTCTGAGACGGTACGGGATAAGGCGCATATCGCGTTCGTGAATACGCCGATGAGCTCGGACGGGGTCGCGCGGTATATCGAGACCTATAAACAGCATCCGTTTGTCGGGTATTCCTTTTCGATGAAGATGGCTGCGTTGTTCCTTAAAGCCGAGCCGGTCATCGGACAGCAGGAGATCCGGCTGGGTAAACATCAGATCCCTTTGAACGGCCGGAATATGTTCCTTTTGCAGTATTTCCAGCCGAAACTGCACAATCTTCAGGAAGGCGTAGCCGTGATTTCATTGCTGGAAGTCCTGCAGAAGAGGTATCCCGCGCGCCTGTTTAAAGACAAGATAGTCCTGGTCGGCCCGCAAGCGAAGATCATCCAGGATTATCATTACACTCCTTTGGGAAAGCTTCCCGGGGTGTTCGTGCATCTGAACGCTTTGTTGAACATTCTTAACGACCGGGTTGTTTCCACTCCGTTTGATATTTTTCCTTTGGGAGCTTTTGCCGGCGCGGCTGTTCTTCTTTGGGCGTTTTCCGGCGCGTTTTTGTTGCGGGCGTGGGTATTTGCGGTAGGGTATCTTCTGGCGCTGTTTTGGGGAAATATCCTTACGGCTCGGTTTCTCAACCTCACGTTCGATTTCGGCAGCGTCGCGGTCTTTGTCCTGTTAGGGCTGGGGATGCTCGGCGTGTATAAATACATCTTATTTTTGCTCAGTGTGCGTAGCGCGCATGATAAAGCCGTGCGCGACCCGTTTCATGGTTTGTTTATCTTTAATTATTTTTGCTTCAAGGTATCGCTGGAGAAAGACCGGATCAATTTAGGAAGAGAGCGGTATTTGGCCTGTATTATGCTTGAGAACTTGAAACGGGAGAGTAAAAAGACCGGTTTTGCCAAGTTAAAGAAGACATGGGAACGCATCACCATCAGCTTACAGAAACGGCCGTTCTCATTCTGGGGAACCTACCAGGAAGACAAGATCGTCGGCTTCGTTTCGCTGGGAAAGAAAGAGCAGGATGAATTCTTTAAATCGTTGCGCGGTGTCCTTGAGAATTATTTCGCGATCGAAGGCGTTGCTATCCGCGTTAAGATCGGGTTCCGTCAGCTGGTCAAGACTGATTTTTTCCTCCATTTTGCCGAGATCATCCCGTGGTACTTTGCGAAACTTGAAACAGAGAAAGAACCGTTGGTGGAATTTACTTTGGAAATGCTTCCGACAAAGGTCAATGGGACCGCGCATCATGAAGTCATGGGCAATATCGAGGATAATATCGATCATAAGAACAAACAGTTGTTGGATCTGGTCGAAGAATTAAAAACCGAGCAGAAGAACCGTGAAGAAGCCTACTTTGAATTGTTCCGTTCCTTGGTCGCGGCCTTAGAAGCTAAGGACGAGTATACCAAAGGCCATTCCAGCCGGGTCAGCGATTACGCGGTCATGTTGGCACAGAAACTCAACCTTCCCGATGAAGAGGTCGATAAGATCCGCAAAGCCGGCACGATGCATGATGTCGGAAAGATCGGATTGCCGGACGCCATCCTGCATAAACGCGGCAGGCTTACGGATGAGGAGTATGTGATCGTCAAGAAACACGCGCAGATGGGCGCTAATATCATCGCGCCGGTACGGTATTTTGAGAACATCCTGCCGTATATTCTGCATCATCATGAACGGCATGACGGCAAAGGGTATCCGCAAGGTTTGAGCGGCCTGGATATCCCGTTGGGAGCGCGTATCATGGCGATTGCCGATGTCTTTGACGCTTTGACCACGGCGCGGGATTACAAGCCGGCGTTTACCGTGCAGGCCGCGGTCGCGGAGATGCGCAGGGTAAAAGGTGCTCAGTTCGATCCGGAACTCGTGGAGGTATTTGTGCAAGCTTTGATCGAAAAAGGCCTGTTTATTTAGCATAAGGCTAACATATGAAAACCTTATGCTAAATAAACGTCCCGATGAACTCGTCAAAATTGTCAGAATGAGAATTTTGACGTATGTGGGTGAATCGGGAAAGTTAAGAACGCCACGTGCATACACGTGCTTTTAACTATGAGAAGAATACAGAAACAACGTTTGTATGATCTTTTACGCAAAACGATCTCAACGGATACCTGTAACCCGCCGGGTAACGAAAGAGCTCTTGCCGTCTTTCTGAAGCAGTATCTTAAACAGCATCATATCCAATGCCGGATAGTCGAGTGCCGTAAAGACCGCAGCAATATACTCTGCCGTGTGCCTTCGGAACGGGCGAAGAGAGTGCTCGTTTGCAGCCCGCATCTGGATACGGTTCCCGCGGCATCCTCATTACTGCGGCCTGTTTTAAAAGCCGGCAGAGTCATCGGCCGCGGCAGTACCGATTGCAAAGGTAATCTGTGCGCGGTCATTGAAGCGTTGGTCACGTTGCGCCAATCCACGGTTTTAAAGAACCTGGACATCGTGTTATGCGCCACGGCGGATGAAGAAGCCGGTTCGAAGGAAGGTCTGCGTCCGTTATTACGGCAGCGGAAAATATCCGGTGATTTCTGGCTGATCCTTGATTCCGATGATTTTGAAGTCGTTGTCGCGCAAAAAGGCCTGATGCATCTGCGCGCGACGATCCAGGGAAAGTCCGCGCATGCCAGTGTCCCGTATAAAGGAAGAAACGCGATCGCGGACGCCGGCAGAGTGATGCAGCGATTGCAGCAGCACCGGTTCCCGTTCAAAAAACACCCGCTTCTTTTGCCGCCGACGGTCAACATCGGCACGATCCACGGCGGTGAGAAGATCAATATGGTCGCGTCTTCCTGCGTATTGGAAATCGATATTCGTTATTTACCTTTGATGAAAGAGACTGCTATAATAGATGCGGTCCGCAAGATATTGAAATCCGAAACGCGTTCGTTCCGGTTGGATGTGCTGGACCTGCAAAAGCCGATCGAACAGCCGGACGCATCGGCGTACGTTGATTGCCTGAAGAATACGTTGACTGCGCATCATATCCCGGTCCGCGTGCGCGGGTCTGAAGGCGCGACCGTCATGAGTATTCTTAACGAATTTGGCGAGCAGGGGATCAGTTTCGGTTTCGGCGCTAAACATATGGCGCACAGCGACGTCGAATACGTGAGGTTAAACGATGTGTGTCGCGGCGCGCAGGTGTTGGTTGATTATTTTATAGCGCTGGATGAGGTATTGAAAGATGGATAAAATGCTTAGAGATCAAATATCAGCCGAGATCGAAGTGCGCAGTCAAGAGAAAGAGGATGCGTATCTGTCCGGCTATGCCTGTAAAAGCCGGGACGGTATTCGTTTGTCCAAAGAATCGAAACAATACAGCAGTTTTCGTCCGACGTTCTTTAGGGATACCGACCGGATCATTCATTCCCGCGCCTATGCCCGCTATATCGATAAGACGCAGGTCTTTTCCTTTTTTCAGAACGACCATATTACTCACCGGGTGTTGCACGTGCAGTTTGTGGCAAAGATCGCCCGGGTCATCGGCAGAGCTTTGCGATTGAATGAAGATTTGATCGAAGCGATAGCTCTGGCCCATGATATCGGCCATCCGCCGTTCGGCCATGATGGAGAAGCGGAGTTAAACGAGCTGTGCGCGGAACATACGATCGGCGCTTTTGCTCATAACGCCCAAAGCGTGCGGTTTTTAATCGAGCTTGAGAACCGGGGAGATGGGATCAATTTGTCGATACAGGTCTTGGACGGGATCCTTTCTCATAACGGCGAGAGGCTTCAGCAGAAAATAGTCTATCATCCCCAAAAGTCGCGAAAAGAGTTCTTGCGGGAATATCGGGACGCGCTACGTTCCCAGAAACGGGCATTGAGCATTATTCCGATGACTTTGGAAGCCGCGACCGTGCGCATTTCGGACATCATCGCGTACATCGGCAGAGACATTGATGATGCGCGGAAAGTCGGCCTGATCGCTAAAACGAGATCTGCTTTGCCGGCGCGCGCGGAAAAAGTCTTAGGGTCTGCCAACGACCGGATCATCGATACCTTAGTCAAAGACGTCATCTTCGCCAGTTACGGTAAACCGTACATCGCTTTAAGCACGACGGTCTTTGAAGCATTGCGGGAGCTTAAAGAATTTAATTACCGGAATATTTATTTTAATCCGGTCATTAAAAAAGAGAATGCCAAGGTCCGGCACATGTTTCGTTTTTTGTTCCAGAGGTACTTGGAGAATTATCGGTCACGGCAGTATACGTCTGAAGCTTTCGGCCATTTTCTGGCCGGAATGCACGCGTCGTATCTGCGGTCAAATCCGCCGGAGCGCGTTGTCATCGATTTTATCGCGGGCATGACCGATAAGTTTTTCTTGAACGAATACGCGAATATGACGTTACCGCGTAACTTCGGGTTACGCTTACCGGCAAGCCATGAAAGATAAAAAAAACCATACGATCGCGGTATTGGGCGCGGGGAGTTGGGGAACGACGTTGGCGGTGATGCTCGCGCAGAAACGCGCGTATCCGGTTAGTCTCTGGAGCGCGTTTAAAGAGCACGCCCGCGCGATGCAGGAGAGCCGTTGTAATAAGGAATATTTGAATGCCGCTTTGCCGGAGTCTCTGCGGGTGGCGGTATCGTTAAACGAGGCTTTGGACCCCGCCGATATCATCGTTTTGGCCCTTCCGGTAAAGTATTTGCGCGTGCTGCTGAAACAGATCAGGAAAGAAAAAGGATATCAAAAGAAGATTTTTGTCGGTGTCGCTAAAGGTATCGAGCAGAAATCGTTAAAGACCGTCGCCGGTTTGGTACGAGAAATACTGGGAACGGTCCCGTATTGCGTCTTATCCGGTCCGAATATCGCTAAAGAAGTGTGTGAAAGGCTTCCTTCGGTGGCGGTCGCGGCATCGTTACGGAGAAGCACGGCGTTGACCATACAGGATATTTTTTCCACGCCGTATTTTAGAGTTTACTCGCATCATGATGTCATCGGCGTCGAACTTGCCGCTGCATTGAAGAACGTCATAGCGATCGCCTGCGGCATTTCCGACGGCATGGGATTCGGCACGAATACCAAAGCCGCGCTGGTGTCCCGCGGATTAGCCGAGATGCGCCGGTTGGGCAAGGTCATGAAAGCGTCGTCGCTTACCTTTAGCGGGGTCGCCGGTATGGGGGACCTTGTGACTACCTGCTTCTCCACACACAGCCGCAATCGTTTCGTCGGAGAAGAGATCGCGAAAGGCAAGTCCCTTTCTGAAGTAGTCGGTTCGATGAACATGATCGCGGAAGGGATCGATTCAGTCAAAGCCGCGTACCAGTTAAGTAAAAAACACAAAGTCTCCATGCCGATCACTGAACAAGTCTATAAAGTCATCTACCAGAACAAGAAACCCGCCGAAGCCGTCAAAGATCTGATGCTTAGGGAAAAGAAGATCGAAACAGAGTAGTAACACAAGTTAGTAGTACTTAGTTGTTGGCATTTGGCTGATAACGTCTTGACGTCACAACGTTATGATGGTACACTTGTTTTGGCTCGGAAATGCATCATGTTTCTTGGCTAAAAAGGAGGAGACTATGGGGATTTTATCAAAACGTGTTACCGTATATTTTGATCCGGTCATTCATAAGGTTCTTAAGGTAAAAGCTCTGGAAACCGAGCAATCTATCTCGGATATTGTCAATGAAGCCCTCCGGCGCGAACTGGCGGAAGACCAGCAAGATTTAGCGGTATTTGCCAAAAGAGTTAAGGAGCCGACGGTATCATATGAGACTTTGCTAAAAAAACTAAAGGCTGATGGAAAAATATAGGATCGAGGTTAAGAAGTCAGCGGTTAAAGAGATCGAGCACCTGCCTCGCAGAGATCTAAAAGCTGTTCTTGATACCATTGGTTCTCTGTCTGACAATCCCCGGCCGTCCCATTGCAAAAAACTGTGTGATCAGGAGAAATATCGCGTTCGCTGCGGTGATTACCGGATTCTTTATTTAATCCTCTCAGCAGAAATCCCCGTGGCTTTAGCCCGGGGATGAATGCTTCATATTTTGTTTCTGCTTCGGGAGGGAGCCACGGACTTTAGTCCGTGGGGACTCCACTATAGGATGATGTTCTCGCTATATATGTTGTTAGGGTCGCCCATCGGAAAGAGGCATATTGGTAAAATGGATTTTTTAAAACGCGTTTTAAAAGAAAACATTTCCTATGGCAAAAATAAAGTTGGATCTGCACGATATCTTTAATAAAGGGCAGGCGATCGAGTCTGAATTGTATCGGGTTATTGAGGAAGCTGTGCAGAAAAGGATTTCTTTGGTAGAGATCATCCCCGGTAAGGGGAGCGGGCAGCTTAAGAAACATGTGGTGAGATTCTTGCTGCGGCCGGAAATAAAAAAGCTGTATCATCGTGTAGAAAAAGACGACAAGAATTTTGGCCGGGTCTTTGTCCACTTCAGATTTTGATCCCGCCGATATCCGACCTCGCACATTAGTATTGGTAGTCCCGATGCGGGGCCGACCGTATAGATTGGATAGGGGTGTTTCCAACGCGATAGGAACGTATTATTGCTTGCTAACACTAGGAGCGCGTGGTACAGTTTTTCTGATACGTCCCTACGAAAGACCCCCAAATCATTCCCTTTATCAGAATACCACGGGGTATGCCCGTGGATGAGTGGCTGAACGGGACGTCACCCCACACGGGTGTATAACAGGGACTCACGGGTTTTACCCCGAGAAAATCGAAGATTTTCCGGGACAAAGTCCTCGGAATTTCTTCGAAATTCCAGAGGGCCCGTTGGGCTCCAGTGAACAATATGGCAGAGACATCCAAAGCCGAAAAGAAGAAAAATGTCCGTCGAATATCGCGCGCGGTGAAAGACTTGGTGGTATTGGCTGTCGTCACTTTTTTCCTGCTTATTCTTTCGTATTTCTTTAATATCTTTTCCTTTCTTATCGACATCTTTCGTAATTATCCCCGTGCGATCACGTTCATCGATGAGATTGTCGTCGGACTGGTGTCGGTCGGGGCCGGTTTAGCCGTTTTTGCCTGGCGGAGATTGCGAGAGTTCAAAAAAGAAGCTGCCGCGCGCCTGAAGATCCAAAAAGAATTCGTCAGGATCGCCGAGACCAAAGCGGATACCGAGCGTATTATCAGCCGGCAGCTACGCGGTGAGATCGAGCACCGCAAACAATTAGAAGAAGAGGTCGTCGAGAGTGAAAGGAGCTTAACCGAGGCGCAAAAGATCGCGCATCTGGGAAGTTGGGAATACCTTGTTGAAAAGCAGGAAATGCGTATGTCCGAAGAAACCTTCCGTATCTTTGGGCTTGATCCCGCGCTGGAGGCCCCGACGTATGAAGAATATCTACACCTTATCCATGCCGACGACGTTACTTTGGTCGAGGAATCCATTAAAAATGCCCTGCAGAAATTCGAAGGGTTCACGATAGAGAAAAGGATCATCCGGCCGGACGGTACGTTGCGCTACGTGCAAAATATAGCCAAGCCGATTTTAACGAAAGACGGCAAAGTCACCAAGATCATCGGGACGACGCTGGATATAACCGAGGCGAAACAACGCTCTATTGAATTAAATAAAACCCGGCAATTCCTGGAAACGATCGTCAACGGGATCACCGAGCAGATAATCCTCATCTCCAAAGATTTTAAGGTCCTCTGGGCGAATAAGACATTGTTGGAACAATTCAATTGTAACCTCGAAGATATCTTGGGAAGATCTTGTCACGCGGTTACGCATAATCAAACAACGCCCTGTCAACCGCCCCATGATATTTGTCCCATAGCCGAAGTTTATAAAAAGGGCGTGCCGGTTACTGAAGTCCATGTGCATCAGGGTCCGAACGGTGAATTCTTTTCTGAAGTGACCGCGTATCCGATCAAGGACGAAAAAGGCGAGATCGTTGAATTTGTCCATATTGCCAGAGATATCACTGAACAAAAGAAGACCGAAGAGAAATTACGCGCGCTTTCTCTGACGGATCCTCTGACCGATCTGTATAATCGCCGGGGATTCCTGACCCTTGCCCGCCAGCAGTTGAAGCTGGCAAAACGGAACAAACAGGACGTCGTCCTGCTTTTCGTCGACGTGGATAATATGAAATCGATCAATGACGGTTTCGGCCATCAGCAGGGTGACCTGGCCGTGCAAGATGTCGCGGCTCTTCTTAAAAAAAGTTTCCGGGAATCTGATATTATCGCCCGTGTCGGCGGGGATGAATTCGCGGTTTTGGCAATACAGGCAAACCGGCAATCCGTCGGCGTGCTTACCGAAGGTGTCCAGGCGAAGCTGAATGAGCTTAATTCTCGAACCGGTCGCCGCTATCCGGTCTCTTTAAGTATGGGGATCGCCGAGTGTGATTATGAACATATCTGCGCCATTGAAGAAATGCTTTCTCAGGCGGATAAAGTAATGTATGAGCAGAAGCGTGTGAAAGAGAAGGCCCTTAGTAAAAATAAGAAAAAATAACGAGGGGCTATTTTCGATTTACCAAGAAGGATACGTATGCGTTTAAAAAGACCGTTATTGATTCTTTTTGCCGGTGCATTCCTTTGTTCTTTGTGTTTTTCCCAGCAAATCCCTTTACTATCGACTCAATCCGATCTCATCGCGACATCCGGAGTGTTTTCCGGTAAAGTCGGTGTTATCTTTCCCGTCGATGAGGGAAAGAAGAACGCGAAACGTAAGGGGAAGATCGTCCCCGCGATCGTGGTTACGGATGAGAATGGGGAGCGAAGACGGTTTAAGCTGACTGCCGACACGGTTATTACCGCGAAGAACGGGAAAAAACTGTCGTCACGCCAGATAAAAGCCGGGGATAGGGTAACGTTGTCCTATATAACTGACGCTAAAAAAGGCGTGTATGAAGCGGCTTCCATCACACGGGTAAAAAACGCGAGTATCTTAAACGGCTTTTCGATATTCAAATTGATCTCTTTCGGCGGGGGTAAGCAATGATCCATTGCCGCCGGCGTGAGAATCGGACCCCGGGAAGAGATGAGGACCGTTCATTTGAGCCTTCGCGTTATGATCTGGAGATACTTCAACATAAGTAAGATAGGATAAAATAAATACCATGAAAAAAACCGCGTTATTGTTCAGTTGTATCGTAAGTCTTGCAATGGTCCTGGTCCCAGAGGCTCAGGCAGATAGTGTTCTAAAGTTGATCAAATCGACCGGCTCTGTGAATAAGAGTGAGATCGGCGGCAATGGGCTGTATGTTTTTTCATTGTGGGGGAAGAAGGATGAATCTTTTGTCAGCACAGTCGGGAATTTTAAAACCGTCATTTCTGACTCGCGGCCGCAAAAGCTTTCGGTGAAAGATGATAAAGGAATGACGCGTGCTCTCGTGATGGTCCTGCCGAAGAATGCCGAGAAAATAGTCTTCGACGCGCAATCCACGGCCGCGGCGATTTTTTTTCAAGACAGCAGTTCGTTTCGGTCTTCCAATGAAGTAGAAAAGCTTTTCAGAAGAATGGATGCCAGCAAATCTTTCCGGAAATTAGTCGCTTTTCTTCAGTCGAACCTTCTGCGTAAATCTCTGGAAGAAATAATAAATAGCAAAGAATGTACTGAGCTCCTGGAAAAATGCCATGATGAGATTTATGGGGAGGATTCGCAGGCAATAAAGAAGTCTTTATATGACGCTCAGGGTAAACTGGAGAAAGCATTCCACGGAGAATAAACGACAAGTTCTCTTATCTTTTGACTAATCACGCATTATGGCGATGCTGCAGAACGATTAACCACAGCTAATTTGTATGGGAAGGTTGCTGGATAAGTCGTTCTATCATTCATCCGTCAGCGTGGCTCTGCAGAACGACTAATCTTTCTTTACAGCCAATCGTTAGGCGGGTATAATTCTTAAACGTATTGCGCAATGCGCATTGCGTATTGAGTTTTAATGTATTTTGTACGCACTACGCACAACGCAATACGCATGACGAATACATCGGGGGGTAGCGCAGCCCGGCTCAGCGCACTTGCTTGGGGTGCAAGGGGTCGCGGGTTCAAATCCCGCCCTCCCGAGAGCTGATATTGTGGACGAAGTCCGCTGAATTAATAGGAGAAGCCAGTAAAATGTGACAGCATTTTACTGGCAACCTCAATATCAGCCTCCCGAACGAAGTGAGGGAAAGATATTTTTGACAGCACAGACGAAGTCTGTTGAATTTTATAAATCGTGCAAGCAGAAAACCCAGGGCTTCAGCCCTGGGATGAATGCGTACGATTATCCCGCGAGGTTGGCAAAATTGTCGAAGAGAATTTTGCCATATATAGCCGAGCAGGGATTA
>Ga0172370_10002305_pt1 | contig 27809 bp, 27 predicted proteins | sample LakKiv5m_FD_114538 | JGI IMG/M metagenome (GOLD analysis project Ga0172370, IMG submission 114538) | Freshwater microbial communities from Kabuno Bay, South-Kivu, Congo - kab_022012_11.5m | ecosystem: Environmental > Aquatic > Freshwater > Lake | place: Democratic Republic of the Congo...
AATGCGCAGCTTGAGAAGGGGAAGTACGCGGAGATTAAGAGAGAACTGCTTGCGCAAATGGCGGATGAGTTGAAGAAGGGGAAACGGCTGGAATCAATTGAGGAGATGGTCGCAAATTTTCCTGTGCGCAAGGTAAGTACTGCGCAGAAAAATAGGGCGCAGCAGGATATTTCTCCCCTAAAGGAGGCATTTGCAAAGCTTACGGAGCTTATGCTTGGGAAGAGATTGGAACTGGAGCCGCTTGGGAAATATTTGCTGCGCCACACAAGGAAAACTTATCCCGTTGAAAATGCTGCGGGGAACAGCCAGCTTTATGCTTGCCCGCTTGCATTTGAAGAGCGCATGGTGAGGACAGGCAGGGCTGCAAACTGGCAGGACATTGATGCGCTTACTGGGGAGATGCGCAATGAGAAGGAAATTGCGGGAATTTCTTTTGCAAATGCAGGGAAATTCATTGAGAAGATTGCATATTTCTGCCCTGACAAGGAGTATCAATGCAACAATATTGAGCAGTGCGCAAATGCTTGGGCTGCATCAAACTGCCTGCTTTCAAGCAAAAATTATTTCTCAAAATACGTTGCGTATTCTTTTTGGACGCGCAATTGCGAGCATATGTTCGGCTGCGAGGCAATGAGGAATTCCTCGTTTTGCATTAAATGCTATAATTCGTACAAGCTGAGCAGGTGCTTTGAGGCTGACACGTCGCAGAACTGTACTGGGGGTTACTTTTTGCACAACTGCGAAAATGTGCATGACAGCATGTTTTGCTTTAATGTGAAGAATTTGAGATATGCGATTGGGAATGCAGAAGTTGGAAGGGAAAAATTCATGGAAGCCAAGGCTGCGTTGCAAAGATATATTGTAGAGCGGCTGGAGAAAGGGAAGGAGCTTGAACTGGATATTTACAACGTAGGGGCTGCAAAAAGGAAAAATTAGCTACTTCTTTTTCTTTGCCTTTGCAAGCGGCTTCTTTGCACTCTTCTTTGCTTTTGGAGCGCTTGCCTGCTTCTTCTTTATTGCGTCTATCTGCTCAAGCAGCGAGCTGCGCGCGGGCTTTTCCTCTTCTGTTTCGTCTTCCTGTGTTAAAGAGAATTCGTTTTCGTTAGGAGAAAATTCTTCCTGTAAACTTTCTTCTGTTTTTTCTTCTGCGCTTTCTTCTGTTTTTTCTTCATTGTTTTCTTCAGATTCTGGCTCTTGCTCGGGTTTTTCCTCTTCAAGTGCGAATGATTCTTCCGGTTCCTCATGAACTGCGCGCCTTTTCTTCTTGTGCGGCTTTGTTTCCTCGCCCTCAAGCTTTCGCAAATCCTCCTCAAGCTTGAAGTCCATCCAGCTTGGGGTTTCCTTTTCTTCTGAAGGCGTTTCTGATTCGGGCTTTTCCTCTCCGGTTTCTTTTTCTGTGCGCATGATTGATTCGTGCGTGCTTGTTTCTGATTCATTTTCCGTGTGCACTGGTGTTTCTGTTTCGGATTCTGGTATTTCTGCGCCGTGCATTTCGCCTTCCTCTTGAACTTTTTTCACTTTGTCGCGCGCTGCCATTGCACGTTCGTATTTCTCTGCGAGCTGTTGCGAGGTTACGCTGCTTTCGGAATAGCCCCAGCGCGCAACGTCAACAACCTTTAGCTTCATCGGAAGGATGTATTTCTTGCCGTCATACAGGCGCACCATGCATTCCCGCTGGTGAAGCCTCACGAACATTTCTTTCTTGGACTCCTCTATTTCGGTTTGTGAGCGGGCTTTTTTGAAATACTCTTCTACTTTTATTTCCATTATGGAGCTTATCATTGTAGCGTCCTGCCTATTGAGCTTGAATGCTATTATGTTGCGGATGTTGGATATTATGCTGTCGTGCACTTCCTTTGAAAGCTGCCCAAGGTATTGCATTGAGAGGTATGCGTAGAGGTTGAATTTGCGCGTCTCCGCAAGAATGTCGCGCACAACTCGGGTTTCCACGCGCTGGAATTCGTCCATCACAAGGATTGTGGGCTTGTCAAGCTTCTCCGTAATTGCAAGGATGTACATCTGATTTATGATGGCGCCTGCAAGGAAGTTTATCATGCGCTTGCCAAAGAAATTCGGGTTGAAAGAAACTACCGTGATGCGGTTGTTTTTCACAAGGTTGTAGAGGTTCTCTTGTTTCTTGTCACCGCCTAAGTACAATTCGTATTCGCCAACGAAATTGAGAATGGGAAGGACTGCATCGTTGAAATGGTGGATGTAAATGTCGTTGAATTCCTCGTCAAAGAAGCGCTTTACCTCGTCGTTGTTTGTTTGGGAAACAAATTCCGCGCGCTTTGAGGAATCTGTGAGGAGGAGGGAAACGTTCCTTAGATCCATCTTGTCTATTGCGGAGAGAAGGTGCACGGCATAGAAGAGAACGCGCTCGGAATATTTGTTTTCCTGCCCGATTGCAGACGAGAGAAGCTGCGCAATAAGCTGAGTCATTAGGGGGGTTTTCACGCCGCCTACGTCCAAGGGCTCAATGTAATTGTCTATGAGGTTTACGATTTTTTCATTGGGGAAAACTTTCAGGAACTCCCCGTGCGGGTCTATTATCACAAAGCGAACGTCCTCCTTTTGCTTTGCCTCTATTGCCTTGAGCATTGCATAGAGGGCCTTACTCTTTCCTGTGCCCGAGGCTCCCACTATCAAAGTGTGCTGGAAGAAATCGAAATTGTCCACTCCCAAAGTCATGCCTGTCTCTTCAAAAACTGGGTACTGGGAGGAAAGGGACATGCGCTTGGGTATGGGCTCAAGAACCTCTACATATACTGAGGGGTTCTTTTCCATGTCCACTATCATGAATCGCTCCGGCGTTGTGCTTAGGATAATGCTCTTTCTGCCCTGCTCATCAATTGCGCTTCCATAACCCAAGTATTTTCCAAGAACTTTTACAACGCGCAGGTGCACGTCTTCCATTTTTTCCTTAAGGGCGAAGGAAAGGAAGTCTTGGGAGCCCATGAGCGCGTAGAATTTGGGGATTGGGAAAATAGAGCCCTTTTTCCTCTCTAGCTCAATTGGGTCTGAGAGCTTGTAGGGGAAAACAAGCATTGAAGTTTCCTCCATTCCCCTGCGGTCTTTTATGTAAAAATGCACTGTGTTGAGCTTTCGCTCTATGTAAATGTTGAGCGGGTTTGCCGAGAAAATGTCGGAAAAATCTATGAAGCCGAATAGGGGAAGGCGGGTCTTTGTGAGCTGGTTTAGGAAGTTGAGGACGTCGTCCGCTTTTATGTTAACTGTATAGAGCAATACCTCCCGTACGCTTATTTTGCCTCCCATACTACCGTTTTTAGCCTCATTTATTTATAAAAGAAGGCTCCGAAATCCCCTCATGAGAACCAAAAATGAGCAAAGTAACGATATTTTCGTGTGCGACACGTCCGTAATAGTGGATGGGCGCATTCTGGAGCTTGTAAGGGAAGGAAAGGTGAGCGGAAGCATTGTTGTTTCAAAGGCGACTCTTGGGGAGCTTGAAAATCAGGCAAATACGGGACGGGAAACAGGGTTTGCAGGCTTGGGAGTGCTCCAGAAATTGCGCGAACTGGAGGCGGAAGGGGCAATAACTCTTGAGTTTGCGGGTGCGCGCCCTACAGGATTTCAAATTGAGCATGCGAAAAGCGGGGAAATTGATGCGGCTATAAGGGACTTGGCAAGGCAATTGAACGGGACGCTTATTACGGGGGACAAGGTGCAGCACGAGGTTGCGCTTGCGGAAGGAACTAAAGTAATGTATCTGAGAGCGCATGAGGTTGCATCAGAAGTTGGATTTGAGAAATACTTTACGCCGGACACAATGAGCGTGCACATGAAAGAAGGGTGCAAGGTGTATGCGAAAAAGGGCAAGCCGGGCGAAATAAAATTTGAGGAGGTTGCTCCTGCGCTTTCTGTAAATGAGATGCGGGATTTGGCAAAAAGCATTGTGGAGGCAACAGAGAGAAACCGCTCGTATTACATGGAAATAGAGCGCAAGGGCGCGACTGTGATACAGATGGCGAGGTATAGGATTGTAATTACAAAACCGCCGTTCTCGGATGGGTTTGAGATTACAATTGTGCGCCCGATACGCTCAATGGAATTTGAGGACTATGAGATGAGCCAGAAATTGAGAGGAAGGCTCACCAGCCGCGCTGAAGGAATAATAATATGCGGGCCGCCCGGAAGCGGCAAAAGCACGTTTGCTGCTGCGCTTGCAAACCACTATTCCAGGTGGGGAAAAATTGTAAAGACAATGGAATCCCCCCGCGACTTGCAGGTGGATGACAATATTACGCAATATGCTCCTCTTGAAGGGAGATTTGAGCTTACGAATGATATTATGCTGCTTGTGAGGCCGGATTATTCCATATATGATGAGATGAGGAAGACGGAAGATTTTGAGATTTATGCGGATATGAGGATGGCGGGCATTGGGCTTGTCGGGGTGCTGCATGCGAACAAGGCGATTGATGCAGTGCAGCGCTTTATCAATAGGGTGGAGCTGGGGCTCATATCGCAGATTGTGGACACAATAGTGCTCATAAAGGGCGGGAGAATTGAGAAAGTGCTCACGCTTGAGTACAAGGTGAAGGTGCCTTCAGGGATGACTGAGGAGGACTTGGCGCGCCCAGTAATTGAAGTGCACGATTTTGAGACTGGGAAGCTTGAGTGCGAAATATACACGTTTGGTGAGGAAACAGTTGTGCTGCCCATTTCAAGGGAAATGGAGGAGAAAACGCGCAAGGCAAATGAGCCAATTGATGAGGAGAAAGTATTGCCTGTGCTTGAGCGGCTTGTTGCGAAAATCACAAGGGGGAACTTTGAAATAGAATTTGAGGGCAGGAAAGCGGTTGTGTACGTGAGTGGGCGGGACGTGCCTGCGCTCATTGGAAAAGGCGGCAAAAACATAATGCGCCTTGAGAAGGAATCGGGCGTGAAAATAGACATACGCGAAAGGTAAGTTGGTCTTGTGGCTACTGCTGTCTTTGGGAATTTGCGGCTAGAAATTGCGCCAACGGTTTATGAGCCTGCAGAGGATTCGTTTTTGCTTGCAAAGGTCGCTGCCTCGTTGCGCGGGAGAATACTTGAGATTGGATGTGGGAGCGGAATTTGCTCAATAGCAGCGGGAAAAGCTAATGCAAAAAATATTGTAATTGGCGTTGACATCAATGCGGCTGCTATTTCTTGTGCAAAAGAAAACGCTATGAAAAACAATGCGAAGAATTGCGCTTTTTTTGTTTCAAATTTGTTCTCAAATGTGAAGAAAGGGGAAAAGTTTGATGCAGTCCTCTTTAATCCGCCTTATTTGCCTACTGCGGCACATGAGAAGCTTCAAAATCCGCAGGAGAATGCGGCTTATGATGGCGGGAAGAGTGGGATGAAGATTATTGCAAGGTTTTTGCGGGATGCATCGGTTTTCTTGGCGGAAAAGGGCGAAATTTTCATAGTTGCGACTTCGTTGGGGGATGTTGATGCGAAAATCTCAAAAGTCGCTGGGAAAATGGGCTTTTCTGCAAAGGAAATATCGTGCGAGAAATTCTTTTTTGAGAAAATTTGCGTCCTGAAGCTAAGTTGGAATAAAAAATGAATTATTTGCCATCATAGCCGAGTTCGCCTGTTTTTTTCATGTCCTCTTTTGCCAATGTGAGTTTGCCACGGGCTGCGCGCACTTCTGCACGCACAAAATATGCCTGTGCAAACTTTGGCGCAATTGAAATTGCAAGCGAGAGTTCTGTTTCGGCTTTTTCCAGCTCGCCAAGCGAATAGTGGCAATTCCCTAAAAAGAAATGCGCCTCTGCATCAGTTGGGCAGTTTTTCAGGTATTGTAAAAACTGCAGGGACGCTTCCTTTTTGTTGCCTGTTGCTGCAAGGGCTTTTGCGTAGTTGAACGTAAGGAAAATGCCTTCCAGCCCAAGTGAATTGGCCTTCTTGCAGCATTCAAGCGCTGCGCTTGTGTTTCCCATGCGCAGGTAGCAGTCTGCCATGAGGCTGTAGGCATCCGCATACATGGGCTCTTGAGAAAGTGCGTATTTGCAATCTTCAATTGCACGGTCGTAAAAATTCCCTAGATAAAACACGTACGCACGCGTCATTGCAACAAGCGGGCCGTTGCCTGAAGCAGGCATCTCAAGCATTTTGCCTTCTCCATTTATTTTCTCAAGCTCCTCAAGAGACCAGAAGAAAGTCATGCCCGGGGTTTCCCTGCCCGGGATAACCTCGAAATAAACGGTTCCGGCTTGAGGAAACTCCACTTTTAGAAGCACGTGGGAGACGGTAGTCCTGCCCACGTTGCCGCCTTCCTGCCGCTCAATCGTTACTTTTTCTTTTGGAAGAAGCGCGATGTTTGTGCGCAGCCCGAACATATTGAGCACGTCCGCAATCAGCATGGAGCCTGAATCGCAATCAAGGGTCCCTTTCTGGGTGCCGGCAAATGAGGCTAAAAGAAATGGAGTGGTGTCTTCCTTGAAGCCCTTCCATATTAGGGACTCTATTGCTTTGAGGAAATGCTCGATGCCTTCCATTGTACTTGGAATTTGGGGAAAGTCCTTGCGCACCTGCGAATATGCGCTTTCGATGCGCAGGCTGCAATCTTTTTTTATTTGCCCAAGCTCCGCATTGCTGATAACAAGCGCTTTTGATTCAAAATCAATTGCATCCAAGCTTGCATGCCTGTTTGCCTGCAGTTGAAAAACAGCCGGAATTTCAGCTGCTTCTTTTTTTGCGCCAAAGTGCAGTACTGCAAAAGTGCCAAGCCCTAAAACTGCGAGCGCGCCGACTAGGGGCAGGGTGCTTCGAAAGCCGCTCTTTTTGCCCAGCTTTTGCTCCTTGCGCTGCGATTCCCTTCTTTGTGCTCGGGGTGAGTTCTTTTGCATGAAAATCATAGTAATTGTGCATCCTGCCATTTATAAGTATTGTGATTTGTGGTGCACTAAAGTGGGTGTTGCACATTGAAAAGAGTTGCATACAGGAAAAATTTATTTCGCAAGCAGGGAATTCAGTTTCTTTATTATTTCGGATACTTTTGACTCTTTCATTGTACCCAGCTTCTTTTCAAAAATGCGCACAGGGTAGCGTGCAATCGCATCGTAGCGCACTGCGGAACGGTCAACAAGTTTGTTCATTTCCATGTCGCGCGCATAATCCAGCTCAACGCAGTATTCGTGGTGAATGTCGGTAGTGAGATGCAGGCATATTACTTCCTCGCTGTTCTCGTTGTATTTGTCATTGGAAATTATGAGAACTGGGCGCTTGTGCTCTTCCCCAACAGAAGACCACTGTGCACTTTTTGCAAGCCATATCCCGCAGCGCTTGAAATCTGTCATTGCAATCCCTCAATATTTGCCCCAGACCTTGTCTTCCTTTTTGTTTTTCCAGATGTCAGAATTTGCATTTTTTGCTATAAAGCTTCCGAGTTTTTCCCTGTCCTCGCCGAGTTTCATCAGCCCCATGCGCAGCACTTCGGTTTTTGAGGTTGCAAAACCGTTTTTTATATACCAGTCGACGACATTCTCAAGCCAGCCCTCTATTTTCAGGTTTACGATAGTCATTTCATCACCATTACACGTTTATAGTGTGCTTATAGTGTGTTTAACTATATAAAGCTTGCTTTTGGGGCGCATAAATGCGCAGCAAACTTCTCATGTGGGAAAAACGAATTTCGAATTTAAAAATAATTTGAAGGTAACTTTCCACTGGCTTTTGCAAAATCAGGCGGCATTTTATTAAGGTGAGGAGAGGAATGAAATGCATGGTTGCAAAGTTTCGCATAGTTTTAGTGGAGCCTGAATATGAGATAAATCTGGGCGCATCTTGCAGAGTGCTCAAGAACTTTGGGCAGAAAAACCTGTATCTTGTGAACCCCAAGTGCGACAAAGGCGGATTTGATGCAGTAATGTTCTCAAAGCACGCAAAGGACGTGCTGCAAAAGGCAAAAGTTTGTGCAAATGTGCAGGAAGCAATAGAAGGGTGCGAGCTTGTTGTGGGCACTACGGGAATACTTGAGAGGCATAAGCACACATTGAGGAACCCCCTTACATTGCCTGTGCTTGCAGAAAAGCTAAAAGAACGGAAGAAAATGGGCGAAATTGCGCTTCTTTTTGGGCGGGAGGGCATTGGGCTTTCAAAAGACGAAATAGATGTGTGCGATATCCTGGTTACAATTCCAACAAGCAGGACTTATCCCATAATGAACGTGTCGCATGCTGTTGCGGTTGTATTGTATGAGCTATGCCAGATAAAATTGCACACTATTACGGGCGCTGGAGGGGAGGAGAAAAAGCACTTGCAGCTTGTTTTTGATGGGATTGTGGACAGGTATGCGACTTCTTTGAGAAACCCGCACAAGATAAAGATTGCGTTTGAGCGGGTGCTGGGGCGCTCCCTTATATCAGACAAGGAATGCGCTGCGCTCTTGAGTGCGCTTTCGCATGCGAAAAAGGAATTGGAACGAAAATAGGCGGTCTCTTCTTAAATACTTGCACACAAATATATCTACTATAACTAGGGATTAGGCGATATATTGGAATACAAAATAATTCATCAGTTCCGCCAGAATGGCGGGAATTCGAACCTTCTTTCTGCTTTAGAGGCAAGTACAAGAGAGGTTCTTAGGATTGCAGACCTTGGGGAAGACCGCGTATTTTTCCGCGCAATTGTGGGGCACGCGTCCGTGGGTGGGATTGAACTTGTGCGCGAGCACATAATAGTGCCGCTTTTAAGTGCGAAAAACTTGTCGGTGCAGTGGGTTGTTGGGATTGACTTTAACAGCAGGCCAAAGGACACTATTAATGCCCTGAATGCGCTAATTGGGGAATTTGGGGCGCGGCTTGGAAAGCGCCTGGACATACGCATTTTCTCTTCAAACGGGCAGAAAAAAAGCAGCATTATGCACACAAAAATGTATTGGGTTGGGGTGTGTAGTGAGGGCAGGGGGGAAAGATGCGCATTTGAGCAGCACCGCGCATTCATTGGCTCAAGCAATTTGTCTGTTGGCGGGCTTGTGGAAAACCGCGAGATTGGGGTGCGAATCGAACTTAGCGAGAAGGACAAGAGGGGAATACGGGAGCTTGAAACCGTATGGAAGGACTATGCCCGCTCGGATAAATGCCATTCGCTTAATGAGAAGGGGTTTTATGCAAGGTTTGAGCGAAGGGGAGGAGGTAAGCACACAGACTGGAAGGGAAACCACCCAAAGCACAAAAAACACGCCAAGCAATTTGCGCGCAATTAGCCTTTAAGGAGCATTTTCAGCTGTGAATAGAGCTTTTTTTCATTGAAGTCGGAAATTATAATGTGCACGCCTTTCTGTTTCCTTATTTCGGATACCGGAAGGGTTGTGGAAAGCGCAATGCACTTCATTTTTGCCCTTTTCGCTGCCTCAAAGCCAGCAAATGCGTCCTCAAATACTATGCACTCTTGGGGTTTTGCTTTTAGGAGACGTGCTGCCCTTAGAAAAGCTTCGGGATGGGGCTTTCTGTTCTTTACGTCTTCAAGCCCTATGAATTTCATTTTTCCAAGACCGAGTATCTTTAGTGCCGCTTTCAGGTTTTCCTTGTGCCCGCCCGAGGCGACCATGCAGCGTATTTTGTGTGCTTTCAGGAAAGAGTAGAGTTTATCAAAGCCGGGAGTTTTCTTGAGTTTTCCTGCGAGAACGCCCTCTTGGAAAAGGTCCATGCGCGCCTTCACAAGAGCATTTGCGTTTGCTTTTAGCTTGTAGCGCTTAATGAGGTCTTTCACAATGAAGACGGAACCAGTTCCTGTGTAATTGCGCGCCCAGTACTCCTTGCTTATTTTCACCCCATAGGGCGCAAAGGCGGCATTGAAGGTGAGAAGGTGCAAAGGCTCGCTATTTGAGACAACGCCGTCCATGTCAAGGATTACTGCTTTTAGCATGGGCGGCTTTTGAATGCAAGCGTTAAAAAGAAATGTGCTGGCCTTGAAAAGTTATTTAAGCATGTTTGTTCATATTTGATGACATGAAATTAGTGCAACCCAAAGCGAATGCCATGCGACCTGCTGCGCCACTAAAAATGTGGAAGTTTGTGAGATGGGAGATACGCAGGTTGGCAAATGAGACCGGCGCAAAGCCCAATGATGTTGGGCGGGCGTATATTGCGAAGCTAAAGCCGCTTGCTGAGCCGGTTTTGATGGCTATCTTCAAGCCGACGCAGGAGCAGCTTGACGACCCGAATTTTCACTTTGACTTTGCTGTTTTAGGGAATATAAGGGATGAACTGTTTTCTATATTAAGCGCCAGCAAGCACGTAGGAAAAATAGGCAGCACAAAAGAGTTTGAAAACAGGCTGGCAGGATGTTATGCAGAAGTGGCAAAATGGTTTGGCAATGATGCACCGACGAAACCACGTTTTAGAAAAGTGGTATTGGAAACGGTTTTTGAGATATTAAAAAGGGAGTATGCTGCTGGGAATAAAAATATTCAAGCGCACGATGAACGCCGATTTGTAGTTGAGGCTGCCAGATTTGCTGCGCTGCGCCTTGGGGCGGAGAACTATTTTGCCTTGGAAGCCAGTACATGGAAGGGAGAGATTGATGCAGAATTGAGAAAACTTGACCCTGGCGGGCTGGATAGGAATGAGCTTTTGAAACTTTTTAATGAATTTGCAGTACGGGAATTTATGGCAACTGCGCACAAAAAAGGGGAGCTGGGCCCGATTATTTCAGAGGCGGCGATTAGGGCGAAAGAACATGTGCGCATTTGCAAAGAAAGGGGATGGGATGCATGCAATTTCGCCAACATACCGCATCCGCTCTCGGAAAAATGGAAAACAAAATAAAAAAGAAAGAAGTTACTTCCTGCCCTTGCTCTTCACAATCTTTACTTTTGTGGGCGTAAGGAGAATCTTGTCGTTGTCTATGCGCGCGATGTCGCCGTTAATCTTCACGACGTGCGCCTTTATGTTGTCTATTATCTGCTTGAGCTTGTTTGTCTGCCTCTGCATTGGAGAGACGTTAAGCAGGATAATGTTGCGGGCTTTTAGCTCGTCAAAAATGACGTGCACGTCCGCCTCGGACTCAAGGGCGATTGGCTTGATGTAGAAGTCTGCCGCCTGGTGAAGGACATCCACGTTCTCCATTTCCACGGAGTTCATGTATTCCTCTATGTTCATTTCCTTTCCAAGACCGAGTCCTTTCGTAACTTTTTCAAAGATGCCCATATTCTCACCCCAAATGGAGAAGTGTTTAACCTGATTTCTCATATACTACGTATGTATTAATAAGGCTTTTTGTGCATCTCTTTCTCTCTATAGAAAGTTACGCGAGGCTGCTTTTATGCCAACATTTTCCCAAATACTTTCCAAGCCCTCAATCTTCAAAGACCGCAACACCCTTTCTTCGCATTATGTGCCGGATATACTGCCTTTTCGGGAGGAGCAGATAGAAAAAATAATGAACTGGGTTGCGCCTGCGCTCAAGAATGAGAGGCCGAGAAACGTATTTGTGTATGGGAAAACAGGCACGGGCAAAACCGCATCTGTGCGGCACGTGATGAAGAAATTTGAAGAAGAGAAACCAACGCACGCAAAAACGTGCTACATGAACTGCAGGATATACAATTCAAGGTATCGGGTGATGCAGAAAATCACAAAGGATTTTATACCGGAAATGGACAAGGCAGGGTTTGGGGTTGCAACGCTTTATGAGAAGATATTGGGATGGATTGCAAATGGGTCTTATAGGCTCATAATAGTGCTGGATGAGGTAGATATGGTGAGCGATTTGGATGAGCTCATGTACACGCTCACAAGGGCAAACGATGACTTGAAGCAGGGGAGCATCTCCATAATAGGGATCTCAAATAAATTGGACTTCAAGAACGTGCTGGACCCAAGGTCGCGAAGCTCCTTATGCGAAACAGAGATGGTATTTGCGCCTTATTCTGCGAACCAATTGCAGGCGATTCTTTTGCAGCGCTCGCAAATGGGCTTTGGGCAGGGAATTGTGGATGAGAGCGCAATAAATTTTGCATCCGCAATTGCTGCGCAGGAAACAGGGGATGCAAGGTATGCGCTTAGGCTTCTCCTTAAGGCTGGAGAGCTTGCGGACGAGCACGCTGTAACAAAAATCACGGACAAGGAAGTTGAGGATGCGCGAAAAAGCGTGGACTCGGACATTGCATCGGAAATAATTGCGACTTTGCCTGACCAGCAGCAGATTGTATTGTATGCGGCATCGTGCCTTACGCTTGGGGGGAGCAAATATGCGAAACTCTTTGCGGGCACAGAAGATGAGGATGGGAAATTCCTATCGAGTGGGGAAGTGTATGAGGAATATACGAGAGCGTGCAAGTATTTCAAGAGAAAGAAACGGAGTTCGCGCTGGTACAGGGAATATTTGAACGACCTTGAGATGCTGGGGCTTATTACGATGGTGGAGAGCGGGCCGGGAATGCGCGGGCACACAAGGCTCATAAAAGTAGGTTACCCGCCTACTGAAATAAAAACGCTTATAGAGAAAAACTTCATGCATGGGAAAGTGCATACTGCGGAAGATGAGGAGGCGGGCGGGACGCAGGTAAAACTGCAGCAGGGGTTTTTATGAACAATGCAAAACTCGTTCAACTTTTGCATGAGGTAGGGCTGCTTAGGAGAACCCCGCGTTCTGGATGGCAGACAATTGGGGCTCCATATGAAAGCGTTGCGGAGCATTCCTTCCGCACTGCAGTAATTGGGTATGCGCTTGCAAAGATGGAGAAAGTTGGGAAAGAGGAAGAGCGCAAGGTCGTTCTTGCGTGCCTGTTCCATGATGTTGCGGAAGCAAGGTGCGGGGACTTGAACTTGATGAACAAGAAATACGTGCATGCGCACCATAGGAAAGCTCTGGAGGATGCGCTTTCTGGAAGCGGGCTTGAGGAAATATTGGAATTGCCGATAGACAAGGCAGGAAACGGGAAAATTGCGCTTATTCTGAACGATGCGGACTTGCTGGACGTCATGTTCTCTGCAAAAGAGTATCTTGATGAGGGGAACAAATACGCGAAGAAATGGCTTGCGAACTCGTTGCCCATGCTCAAAACGAAGAGCGGGAAGGAGATTGCGAAGAGGATGCTTGCGTCGGATTCCAAAGACTGGCTTTTTAGGACGGACTTGTTTCGGAAAGAGAATAGGAAAAAGTAAAAATAGCTTACTGCTCCGCATCCATTATTTCAAGCGCCTTCTTAACAGACATTCCTTCGCGTATTCCGATGTCTTCCGCCCACATTGTGGCGGTCTTTATTTTTGCCTTGAAAACGTCGTCAAAGCATTTCACGCCGGAAACGAATGCTGCGACGTCGCCGAGCTTTTCTGCGGAGCCTTTTTCTATGTAACTGCATGCGATGTAGCCTTTTTTTGCCTTTACAATAATCAAGGGGACATTGCCCAAACTATAGATTACACCCTGATATTTTTTTCCAGCGAAATCTACGGTTTGCTCCATCAGGTCACCTCTTAGTAGCCGCCCCAGTTGGGGTGTTGGCGCTGCTCTGTTGCAGCGCGCTGGCTTCTGCGGATTGCCTGCTCCTTTTTCTTTTCGTAAATGCCGCGCGATTTAGCGCAAGAGGGGCAATAGTGCGATTCTGTGCGCGTCATGAGCCGCACATCATCTGCGGTTTTCATGTCGGTTGAAAAAACGGATGTGCGTTCGTAGGAAACCGCCTTGTCGCGGGGAACCCTTCGCCCGCATGAATCACAATTCACAAGACGCTGCCTTCCGCGGACTTTGTTTCCCATAAAAATTACCTCCGAAAATAAATGTGAAAATTTTTTCTCGCCGCTAATATATTGCACGACGAGTTTATATAGGTTATCGGATGAATGGGCGAATGTTAAATAGTGTGTGAAATATGTTTTACGGCGTGAAAAATAGGGGAATATATAAAAATGAAAAGTGGATGGAAGAAAAAGGAGGCTTATTTTCCGACGCGAACCGCGTATTTGCCCGGGGTTTTTACGCCCATTTTTTCCCCGATTTTGCTTTTTGTTGGGTCAAAAACGTACACCGCGCTGTTGAACTTGTCTGTGAGTTCCTCGGAATTGCACTGCGGGCACTTTGGCGCGTCCTCGAAAATCAATCTGCAATTTTTGCAAGCTTTCATATTATCACGCTCTTTTCAATTCTATTTGACAATCTTATGCTGCCTTTTCCTTTTTCTTTCCCTTGTGCTCCGGAGCTTCGGCTTTTGCTGCGCGGGACTTTTCTCCGTCAGTAATCCATTCGGATTTGCCAAGGCCGTCCGGGCGCATTGTAAGCCCGATTTTTGCGTCTGTAATCGTGTTCTTCATGCTTACGGTTGAAATTTTAGCAAGCACAATGTCCTCTTTCTTGAGCACTTTTTTGCTTTCCCTTCCGCTGAAAGTGCCGGTCTTCTTGTTGTACGTGAGGAAATCGTTTGCAATTTGGGAGAGGTGCACAAGACCTTCTATTGGGCCTAATCCTACGAATGCGCCAAACTCCACAAGCTCGCTCACCTGCGCCTCCACTATCTCGTTCACTGCAGGCAGGTAGGAGAGCGCATCAAAGGAAACAGAATAATATGCCGCGCCGTCGCCTGGGATTACAATGCCATCCCCATCGGGCTTCACGTTCCAGATGGAAAGCACCATTCCTGTCTCGCGGTCCATGCGTCGTTCGTACTTTTCGCGCAGTATTTGCGCCAGCGCGTCCTCGAGCTTCATTGAGAAGAACTGGGGCGGAAGCCTGATGCGGTCTTTTATTGTCATCATGTTGTACATAAAGTCACCTTTGTAAGAATGAGTTAAGAGATAGTTAGGCGTGCCAAACAATATAAACTTATTTCTTCTTTGACGCCGATTGGTAGATTTTCTGAAGCTTAAGGGCATCCTGCTCAAGAAGAGGGGTTTCGCATATCACCTTTCCGCTCCAGCCGTGCTCTATGAACGCTTTTGCAAGCGGGGAGAAAGGAGGCTCGTCCCTTCCAAGCTCCAAGTGGGAAAGCTCGCCTGCATCGCTGTAGGAGATTTCAGAGAAGTGGCAGTGGAAGTTTTTTGCAGCTGCGCTTCCAAGGGAATTTTCTATTTGGGAGAGTATTTTTTCAAAGTCTTTCTTTTCGCGCAGTCTGCCCATTCGCGCATGGTAGTGCCCGTAGTCTACGACGGGCTGGAGCCTTTTGAGCCCGAAATGCTGCGCCAAATCTATTATCTCGCCCAAATTGCCGTATGCTGAATGCTTTCCTGTGAGCTCTGCGCCAAGCGCAACGTTCTTTATGCCCTCTTCGTCCATTTTGTCAAGGGTTTTCTGGAGTGTTTGGAGCACGAGCGGGCGGCATTGAGAGGGGGTTCTGCCCATGTAAAAGCCCGTGTGGAAAACTATCGGGGAGGCGCCAAGGGCAGATGCTGCGCGGGCGGTTTCAAGGAGGTTTCGCACGCTTGCTGCAAGCTTTTCTTCCTCTTTTGCACAACAGTTTATCCAGTAGGGGCAGTGGCAGGAGAGCAATATGTCAAGTTCTTTTGCCTTTTTTCCGACTTCGAGGGCTTTTTCCTTGCCCATTTTCACGCCGCGCACGAACTCCACTTCCATTGCACCCAGGCCTATTTTTTTGCAATAGGAAACTGCGTCAAGGGTGGTGCCCTCGCAGCCAAGTGGGATGCCTGCGGGACCGAAGCGGATTTCTGCCATAAAAATTCTTGCGCCATAAAGATATTAAAAGCATGGATGCGACTCTTTATCCATGAAATACAAGGCCCATGTGGCGCAGCTGCTAATTTCAATTCTTGCGATTTGCGCAATTGCATACGTTGTGGATTTTGGGGATGTATTGCGCACCCTTGAGGGCGCGAAAATTGAGTTTGTGCTCGGCGCAGTTGCGTGTTACGTTGCGATAAATTTGCTTATGGCGTATCGCATAAGGGTGCTTTTGGAGGACATGGGGCAGCACGCAAAATACAATGACATTGTGCTTGCGCATTTTTCGGGAATGCTTGCATCAGATTTCACGCCTGCAAGAAGCGGGTATTTTGCAACTGCCGCCGTGCTTTCCACGCACAAGGTGCCGGTTGGGAAAGCGGTTGCGGCAATACTTTCGCCACAGTTGTTTGATTTTCTCCTCAAGGTTGTTGCAGGGGGAGTTGCGATTGCATTTATGCTTTCTGCGTTAAGGGTGGATGGTAACTCGATTTTCATGCAGGCTGCTGCGCTCGGCGGGCTTTTCCTAATGCTGCTTTTTGCAGTTCTGCTGGTGTTCTCAAAAAGTTTCCTGCTTCTTTTCAAGGGGATTTTTTCAATGCATCCGTTTGGGGGAAAAATTTGGGAAATGCTTGCAGGGATGCAGGAGCACTCAAAAGCTGTGAGAAGAAAACTTCCTTTTGTGCTCGGGCTGCTTTTTTGCACGTGGATGCTAAAGGGGGCGGAATGGATGCTATTGGGGGATGCGCTTTCCATAACGCCGGAATTTGCATATGGAACTTTTGTTTTCTATTTGCTGCTGCAGCCGCTCATTACGATTTTGCAGTTCGTGCCCTTCCCGACCCTTGCGGGGGCTGGGCTTTCGGAGGCGGGCGCAATCGGGGTGATGGTGCTTTTTGGGATAAGTGCGCCTGCTGCTGCTGCATTTGCACTCCTTACGAGAGGGATTATGATGCTGGTGGATTTGGTCGGGCTTGCGCAGATTGGAAGGGTTGATTTTGAAAAAATACTTGAGAGGAAGGCGGTGAAATGAAAATATTTTCAACAGGGGCAAAATCAAAGCCCATGCAAAGGCTTTCTGACTCGCTGTCGTACGCGAACATTTGGGTGTGGGCGCTTGCGCTCATCAAAAGGCAGAAAATGCACGCATACACGCTCAATGAAAAAATAGAGGAAAAATTCGGGTTTAAGCCCGGAAGGATAATGGCGTATGTGGTGCTTTATAAATTGGAAAATGAGGGGCTTTTGGCTTCTAAGGTTTCAAAGAGAAGGAAATATTATGTGCTCACTGCAAAAGGGAAAAAAGAGCTTGGGGCTGCAAAGGAATTGCTGGGAAAAGCCGCAGGTGAAATCTAGGGATAAGAATGAAAAAGGGGAAGGTAATTGCAATCACGGGCGTGCCTGGCACGGGCAAGAGCAGCATTGCTGCTGAAATTTCAAAGAGCACAGGTGCGAAGATAATTTCCATAAACGATTTGGTGGCGCAGCAGGGGCTTTTTTCGGAAGTGGATGTTAGTGACGGGGCAAAAATAGTCCTTATGCCGAAACTGGAGAGGGCACTGAGGCAGGAAATCTCAAAAAGAACAGGGGATGTTGTCGTGGATGGGCACCTTGCATGCGAGATTAAGATGAAGGCGGACTTGGCGCTTGTGTGCAGATGCCACCCAGATGTGCTTCGCAAGAGGCTTACTGCAAGGGGATACAATGAGGGGAAGGTGAAGGCAAACGTGCTGTCTGAAATGCTTGATTATTGCACGCTGCAGTGTGAGAGGAATTTCCCAAAGGCAAACATTTTTGAGGTTGATACGAGTGAAAAAAGCGCAAAAGAATGCGCAAAATATGCGCTTTTGGTGCTTGCGGACAAGAAGAAGGCTGCAAAAAGCAGGGAGAACGTCAACTGGGCTGATTTGCTTTTTGCGCAGGAAGTTAATTTCAGGTGAGAGGTCAACCACCCACGCCTAAAGGCGCGGGCATGACGATGAAAACTGGGATGATGAATAAAAAGCCGCGCCTTTACCCGCACAATCAATGCGCGGGCTGCGGGCGTGGATGGTTGGTGGGAAAAATGAAATTGTTGGCAATTTTTGTTGTGGCTGCATTGTTTTTTGCAGGATGCCTGAACGCCCAGCCAAAGGAGGACGTGCAGGGCGCAAATGGGGTTCCTTCTAATCAGGCTGCTGAAAACAGGAGCGTGCAGGAGCTTGGGCCGGAGGAAACGGCACCCTTGCCGGAAGGAGTCAGGGCAGTTTATCTTGATTACAATCCGGACGAGTTTGCAAAGTCGCTTTCAGAGAGGAAAGTGATTTTCCTTGAGTTCGTTGAGCCCGAAAGCGGGGAATGGATTGCATTTGAACCGCAGATATATGAGGCATTTTCGCAGATGGGAGGCAGCAGAAAATATGCAAACGTCATTGGATTTCGCGTTGTTATGGGCGAATGGGAGGAACTGGCAGGGCAGTATGGGGCGAGCGGGAACAACACGCACGTCGTAATAGGCAGGGATGGCACAGTGCTCATAAAGGAAACTGAAATGTGGGACGCGCAGAAGCTAATCGGCATTATCGGGCAGGCAAGCTAAAATTACAGCCCTGCAAAATCACGCAGCATTTTTCCTTTGGGAAAAAGTATCCCGGTTGCGCTTTTGAGAGGAAGCTGCGCAGAGTCGCATATGCGAAGAAGTTCAGGCAGGTCTATTATGCGGTCGGGCACTATGAAGGGGATTTCGCCTGCCGCAGTTTTTTCGCGCGCTATCTTGAAGCGAAGCTGCTGGTACACCCCGCTTCGCTGCACGCGAAGGTCAAAGAAGCCGTCTTTCAGGGCTTTTTCCCTGTTTATGCTATCTTGGTTCATAAGACATACACCACGTACATGAGCCTTCCTGTTTCATCGTAATCCTTTTCTATTGCTGCTGCGCTTCCCTGGCGCTCGTATTTTGCGGCAACTTCGCGGGCTGCCTCGTAGTGAGGAGTTATGTACACTATGCGTTTTCCGATTGTTTTTTTCCTGCGCGTGCGGTATTTTGCCATCAATAAGTCTCTTCATAACAAGTATTTTATAGGTTTCAAGCGATTTTTCCCCATGGGGTTGCGCCATGCAGCCGTGCTTCTTTTTCTGTGCGCTATTTCTATTGCTGCGCTTGGGGCTGCTGCGCAAGCGGATGCTGCAAACACGCTCTCCTCGCACAGGCTGCCAGTCGGATTTGGGAAATTTTACCTTGGAGAGGAGTGGCAGCAGAAAGTAGGAGTCTATGGGGTGCTGGGGCTGCGCATATACCCGCCAAATGCGCAAAATTTGCTGCAGGAGCTGCGCATTGGGGAGATGGGTGAAATTTCGCAGGGGGATTTCCTTGCAATGCTTGATGAGCGGGAAAAGGGCGAGTATGCGAAAGTTGCAACGCATCTTGGGGAGGCAGGAAAATACAGGGAAGAAGCAGGCGCAAACTTGGCGGATGCAGAGGTGCTTGCGCAAAAGGCTGCTGGCGCAAACCTTGAGCTGCCGCCCGACATGGCGCCGCTTCTTACAATGGGAGGGTTCGGGGTGCCGACAGGGGTTGTGCACTACGCGTTTGTAGTTGCAGGCATTGCAAGGGCGGTTGATTTTCTTTATTTTGCATTGCAGTATTATGCGTATTTTGAGGCTGCTGTTGACAATTATTCCCTTGCCGTTGGGAACGCGGACATGGCAGTGAATGCGGCGGTTGAAAAGGCAGAGGAAGCATTTGGGGAGCTTGAGTTTTCTGGCATGTGCTCTTCGGAATACAATGGGGGCAGGATGGGTGCATGCGCAAATTGGTCTTCTTTTGTGCACGAGGCAAAGCTTGGGGGAGGCAAATATGCTGCCGCAAGGAATGCAATGCTTCTTTTGGGCAGAAAGGAAACTTTTTTCAGCCTGGAGAATGTGCGAGGCATTGGGGCGCACGCGAGATACAACGCACTCGTAGGGGAGGATGGAAGCGTGCTTTTGCAGGCGCTTGCGCTGCAGAGGGAAAGCAGGCGCGCGCTCTTGCAGGCGCAAAATGCAAATAAGGAGGCACTTGTGAGGCATGAGAAGCTGCTTTTGGATGCAAAGGAGGCGCAAAGGCAGGCACAGGAGCAGCAATATTGGAAGATGGGCACAGGACATGGGTTTGAAAGCGGGGAAGGTGACGTGGAGCTGGGGGATGCGCTTTCGTATTATGAGCGGGCTAAGGCTGCAGATGTGCTTGTGGAAAAAAGCTCCCTTGCGTATGCTAATGCGAAAAATGTGCATTCTTCCCAAGGAGAAGGGTATCTTCTTGGCTCGCTTAATGCGCATTCGGACGGAAGCGCGTATGCGAATGCCGCCCTTGGGAAATATGCCTCCCTTGAAAAAAGCGCAAAGGAGCTTTTGCAAAAGGCAGCTGAAAAATGCGCGCAAGATGTGGGGGATGCGCAGCTGCAGGCGCAGGTTTCGCCACTTGTCGGGGAGGCAAGGCTCGTGCAGGCGCAGGCAAAAATAGAGGGCGCAAATGCGCTCTTGCAGCAGGCGGCGCAGAAAAACAGCGGGCAGGCATATGAGGCCTATGTGCTTGCATGCGAGGATGCGCGCCAAGCAGTCCTTCTGTTGTCTGCGGGCGGGACAGGGGTTGCAAGCGCGCAGCTTGAGAGCGCCCTTGGGCTTTTGGAAGGTGCGAAAAAGGACGGGCTTGATGTTTCCTATGAGGAGGGGCTTTATGAGAATGCGAAAATCGCCCTTGGGGCTGCGTGGGCGAACCAGGAGGCGCTTTTGCAGGCGCAAAATCTTTTGAGGAGCGTGCGCGAAGGAGTGCTTGCAAAGGAGCGGGCGCTTTTGCAGGGGTGGCAGCCAAGATATGCTGCGCTTTTGGAGTTTAGGGAAGACGGGCAGGTTCGTTTGGAGATTTTGGGGTTTGAATCGTATTTTGTGAGAGGGGGCAGGATAGATGAGGAAAGCACAATAGGGAAATTTTCGCAGATGAGGGAGGGCGTGCTGCGCATGGAAGGGATTGCACTTGGGAAAAGGCAGGTGCTTGTGTCTGATGCGCTTTCCCAGAATGCAAGGCTGGAGGCAGTATCGCACAGCATCTGGATGAGAAAGGACGGTGAGTTTCTTGGCAGGGTGGGCACGAAAAACGGGAAGCTCGATGCAACGCACGTTTCTTTTTTTGTGCCCTGCGAATTTGAGGTGCATTCCTTCAATGTTGTGGATGCGCCTGCGTGGCTGGAGGGGATAAGCTATAATGCAGGGAAGAAAATGCTTGAGGTAAAGCTAAGGCAGGCGGACGCAAATGCGGAATATGCGTTTTATTTTGAAAAGCAGGTGCCTGCGCCGCCTATTTTGTCGTATTCCTCTGTTGTTGGCTCAAACGATGGGGCTGATGTTTTGGTGCGCCGCGCATATTCGCTTAATGCGCAATGGGCAATGCAGGGCGTTCTTTATGAGCAGCTGCCGCAGGGGGCAAGGCTGGTTTCCTCTTCCCTTAATGGGAATAAAATTGCTGGGAGCATTGCGCTGCAGGGGGCGGATGCGCTTTTTTATGCGCCGGCATCTTTGAAAAAAGGGGCGAATTCCGTTGAGATAAACTATGCGCTGGAAGATGCGTTCAGTTTTGAGCTTGGGGAGCACAGGGCAAGCCAAAGTGGGGCAAAAATACTCGTGAGCAGCACTGTTTTTGTGAGGGACGTAAGGGACTCGATTGAAGGGGCTATGCTGTTTTTTGAGGCGCCCGAGGGGATTGGCGGATTTGGGGCAAGGGCTGCGCGGGATGGGACGCTCAGAGGGGCGCGGGCGGTTGCATACGGCGAAAAATACGGGTATTTGGTCGAGGTTGGAAAAGTGCAGGCAGGCGAGGAGGCGCAGTTTTTCATAAGCTATTCCTTGGAAAATATTTCATACGTTGAGGAGTACATAGGCGCACGCGAGCAGGCTGCAAGCGCGGCTGGGAACGTGAATGCGCTTTTGGAGCTTGCAGGCGCACGGGAAAAGCTTTCTGCAGGGGATGCTGCAGGCGCGCTTGCGGCTGCAGGAAAAGTGCAGCTTGTGCAGGCACAGGCGGGCGCTGGATACGAGGATGATGCCGCATTTGTGGAGGCTGAAATTTCATCCATGAATGCAAGCCTTGCACGGCTTGCGCTCACAAGCCATTGGAAGGAAAACGAACTTGCGGAGAAAGTGAATAAGGCAAGGGCTGCGCTTTCAGATGCGAGCCTCTTGCCCGAACGGAGGGTTGCAAAGGCAAGGGGGGTGCTCGTGGATGCGCTTTCGGATATTTCCACGCTGCAGATGAGGCTTGAGAAGGCTGCAAAGGAGTATTCTGCATACCAAAGCGGGCAGGAGGCAAACTCGCTTCTTCTTTCTGCGCGCAGGAGCATTCTTTTTGGAGACGGGCAGGATGCGCTTTTGCAGTGCACAAATGCGGCAATTTTGCTTGAGGAGGCGCAAAAAGAAAAGGAGGCGGAAGAGGCGGTTGAAAATGCAAAAGGGTCTGGGCTTCTTGCGCAATCAGACATCGTGCAGGTGCAAATTGAGGAGGCGCTTGCAAAATACGCAAGCGAGTACGAGGATGCAAAGGCCGCAAAGCTTGGGAGCGTTTTCCCGAAAACGCCTGCGGACGTCAAGGCAGAGCTTGCTGCGCTTGAGAAGAAGATAGAGGCATGGAAAAAGCAGGGGGGCAACGTGAGCGTTCTGGAAGGGCTTGTGCTTGCAAAGAACGGCACTCTTTCATACATGAGGGAGTCGCTTGAGAGGTTGGGGCAGCAGTCAAACTCCACGCTGCGCATTGCGCAGGCAGGGGTGGGGCAGCTGCAGGAGAATGCGCAAAACGAGGAGCAGAAAGGAAGGCTGCAGCAGCTTGAGGGCGCGCTTTCGTCTGCGCTGTCCCTTCATGAGAATGGAAAATACGCACAGGCGATAGGGGCAGGCTCGCAGGTTGCAAAAAACGCTGCGAATGCGCTTTCAGCAGGCGTCCCTGCACAGGATAACATGGGAATATTTGTTGCTGCAGTTTCATTTGTGTTTGCGCTCGGGGCAGTTGCATTCCTTGTTTTTGGCGGTAAGAAGAAGGATGAGGGAGGCGGGAAAAGGAAGATTGCGGGGGTTGAAGTGCAGGAGAGCGGAGGGGAGTGGGCAGAGGTTGCCATTGGAGAGGGGGAGAAAAAGAAAACAGGTGGCGCAGAAGGGGCAAAATAGCCTATTGCTGCTCGCTTAGATCCTCGTACATCTTGTCGTTGAAGGAATAGATTAGTTTTGTGTCGGTTATTGTTTTGAGCGCTGCCTGCACGCTTGGGGAGAGAGTGGATTTTCCGCTGTCAACTTCTATCAGGTAAGCCTGGCCCTTGAACTCGAAAAGCAGGTATGGCTTTTTGTTCTCCGCAATGTACACGCGCGCATTGTCGTTGTCAAGGGAGCGCAGGATTGAGCAGAGGTAAACTGCGCGGTCTATGCCGTCTGCTGCTTTTATGCGCTCCATGTCCTCAAAAGAGAGCCAGAAGTTAAGCGGAAGCGGAACGGTTTTTATTGTGGAGAGATGATTTATAGCTGCCTGCGCCGCCATAAGGAAGGAGTCATCGTACACGTAGGGATGGAAGGCGTCAAGGATGCCTATCTTCACCTCCATCACGGTTTTGTCGTGCGGCTTTACAAGCTCCTTTAGCTCGGAAATGCTCTTGCTTTCAGACTCCTCTATGAAATTCTGGTATCGTGAGATTATTGTGCGGTAAATTTCAGCGCGCACTTCGGATTCGTTTGAGTCGGAAGGAAGCGGCGGGTTTGATTGCACGTGGTTTTGCTGCGAGGCTACAAGCACTGTTTTTCCGGCTACTTCTTTTTTCATGAAGGGAAGCGAAATAAGCAGGGGGAGAAAAAGAAAGTCCATGTGCTATAAAACAGCGGCGTCCTAAATAAATGTTTCTAGGAAAAGGGGGCAAAATGTGAGTTTATACGTAGTCCATGCACGTAAGCACAGGCCCGCAGAGCACAGACAGATAAGCTGAATTGTCCCGCTCAATGGGTTCTGCTATCACGTTGCCAGAGTCTGCCTTTAGGATGAAATTCACGATTGTGGGCGTGTTGGGGCAGGTGAATTGGAAGGGCTGCGTTATCGTACCGCTGCCTGCAAGGGACTGCGCCTCAAACGTGCGGCTGTCTATTATGCCTCCGGTAAGGTTAAGGGAATTTGTGAATGCGCCCGCATCGCCGCCAGCGTTGCGCACTGCCGCAGTTATTGTGAAAGACTCGCCCCGCTGCGGATTTAGCTTGTCAGTTGTGAGGCGCGCAATAAGGTTTGGCAGGCGGACAATGCCGAAGTTTGTGAGAGTGGAATTGCACATGAAGGGAACCCCTCCGCTTGCGCCGTCTGCCTGCACGTAGGTGCCGCTTTCGTTTGTAACGGTTAAAGTGGAGATGGCGCCGGAAAGTGCTGGAGACATTTCACCTGCGTTTGTGCTCCAGGAAAGCTGCGGGCAGTCCGCACCGCGGTCGTCGTTTTGGAGGTCGTAGCACGAGGCAGTGAAATTGTATGAGTTGCCGCGAACTATGTTTTGGGAGGTTGGGGAGAGCTCGCAGTACATGCGTGCGCCGCTTGGGCGAAGAATGCTTTGGCAGGAGAATGGGATTCCGTTAAAGGAGCCGGATGCCCTTGCAAAATTGCCCCGCTCGTTTGTTACGGTGAGGGTGGAGGAGGTATTGTGCTGCTGCGGCTGCATGTTGCCGGCATTGCTTGCCCATGCGAGAAGAGGGCAGGAATAAGGAGTGCCATCAGAAAGGGTGCAGCTTGAATTGAAGAGTACGCGGTCGTTTAGGCTTATGCGCGCAGAGCGGGGAGTGAGCGCGCAGGAGATTGTTTCCGGAGTGAGGGCTGCATCGCAGGAGAATGCGATGGCGCCCACCGTGCCGTTTGCGCGCACGTAATTTCCTTGCGGATTGTTCACTGTGAGGGTGGAGGACGGGGCGCGCTGGGCCTGCGTCCGCGCGCTTGAAAGCGCGCCGGCGTTTGTTGCCCAATCAAGAATCGGGCAATCAACTGCGCCGCCCTGTGGGTTGCGACACGTTGCAGTGAATGGATATGCGCCGTTGTTTATTATTCTCGCATTCGCAGGAGTCAGGGTACAGGAATATTGCTGTTGGTTTTGCACAACTACCTGCGCGGAGAGCTGTATCGGGGCAGAGCATTGCACTGCGCTGCCAGTGCAGTCCGCGTCGGTTGTTGCATAGGTTACGATTATGTTGAGCGGGTAATTGCCTGCGTTTGCGGGCGCGGTTGCAGTAAGGCTTATCTGGACGCTTGAACCGGATGCTATTGGGTTCTGAGGCAGGTTTACCTGCCTGTTGCTGAATGCGCTTCCCTGCGCGAGCTCAATTGAGGTTATGCGTATTGCCTTTGGGTGCGAGTTTTGGGCTTGCGTATTTGAAAGCGTGAAGGTTGCGCTTACCTGCGCATTTGGGGCTACGGGCGAGGTTACCTGCAGGTTGGAGGCAGGCAGGTTGCAGACGTAGGGGTTTTCTACGCGCACGTTGTATTGCTCCGAAACAGTAGCCTGGTTTTGATGCCCGAGCCTGTTTATGTTTGTGTAGCCTCCTGCGTTCGTAACTGCAGTAAGACATGTTTTCGTAAGGCTGACTGCAAATATCCTGTTTGCAGGGGAATTGCCTGATGCGATAGGTGCAAAATCTGCCTGCCCATTGCTTGGGCCAACATAGGCAGTTGTCTGGAGTGCCCTTGGGTCGTTGTTTACGTATTCCACAAGGGAGATTGATGCGTCGCAAAGCGCGCCTATTTGGACAAGGTAATCGTTGCCCTGCAGGACAGGGTTTGGAACGTAGGACGCAGGTTCATCGTACATCGGAACGCCGTTAACGCTTGCGCTAAAATCGTTCCATGCTGCGGATGTGAAGACATTCCCAAAACGTGTTACGAGTGAATTGTAGCCCGCAGGCGAGACGAATTTTACATCGTGATTGTAAGTTTGCTGCCCTTGGAATCGGGGATATTCGTCCTCAAACGTATTTAGGGAAGCCGCATCTATGCCATTTGATTTCCAACTTGAATCTATGCTTGCAGTCAATTGCATGTTTTGGTTTGTACAGTATGCCCCGGCAGGCGAAAGTGACGGGGTGGCGGAAATTTGAGTGCGCACGTATGCGTTTTGGTTTACGCTGGACACTGTGTTGAAATCTTCTCCTAGGCATGCGCCTATTAGAACAAAAAGAACTGCTGCAAAAAGGATTTTCCGCATATTATCTCCTTCTTTGCTGGTATTCGTAAGAGGGCGTAAGCTGCAGCCCGCCGCCAAGAGGGATGCCAAGCATCACTGTTGCGCCGAATCCTCGTTCCTTGCCGCCTATTGGGGCACTTAGGATGGGCGATATCATGATGCCTGTTTTTGGGTCAGTGTAAGAATAGGAAAGGTCTGCTATGAATGAATTTGGGGCTTTTGATGGCAGCACCTGGCTGCGGAAAGCACCCCCGAGCCCGAACTGGTTGTATTTGTTTGGCTGCAGGTAAACGCGCGCTTCAATGGATGGAGTGAGGTCTTTTGAACGCAAGTCGTTCCAGCTGCCGCTTGTCCCGACAGCTCCTGCTGCGCGCGTGTAAAGAGAGAGCTTGTTGTTTAGATGGAATGTCTTGCTTGCGCCAATTTCATGCTGCCCTGATTTGCCTGATTTTGAGGCATTGAAATCAAGGATTGTGTTTGCAGGGCCAGTCATCACAAAAGTCCCGCTTACTGTGTTGAAATGCTCCTTAGAGGAGAATGTTGGGCTGTTTGGGAAAGTCACCTCGCTTGTTACCACGTTGTAGTTGAATCGAATGCCAAGGGACACGGGCTGGAAAGCCTTTGGCACCTTGTCACGTGAGAATGAGTATTGGAGCCCGAGGGCGGGTGAATGCTGTACTATTTTGACGCTCTTTGCCTCCATTTCTTCCAGTATGTTGAGTATTTCCGATTTTATTTGAAGCGAATCGCGCACTATGCCTTCGGGATAGCAATCAAGGAATTCCTTGAGTTCGCCTGCCCTTAGGTGGTTCATGGCGGTTTCAAAAGAGACGCCTTGTTTTAATTCCCTCCAAGGGTTGCCTTCAATATTTGGCAGGCTTGCAATTATGTCTGCTGCAGCCGAATAGTTTTTGTTTTCAATGTTGGCCTTGAAATCATTGTATTTTTTGGCTCCTTCAGCATCGCCCCCAAATGTCGCTTCAAATTGGCTTGCGTTTTCAGAGTTTATGCTAAGGACAGGCCGTATTTTTTCTTTTTTGAATTCCCTCTGTGGCAGGCGCAGATGCAGTTCTGCCTGTTTTTCAGTTGGAAGTATTGGTGCAGGCGGCGAAATCACGCTTGTGCGCGCTTCGTTGGTAGTGAGCCCTATCTCATCGTTTGACGCGACTGGGCGAAGCACGTACAGCGCGCCGTCCTGAGGAATAGTGAAACTCAGGAATATGTCCTTTTCGGCATTTCCAAGCCAGCACACGTCCTTGCTTATTATGGGCGGATTGCCATCTGGGCTGCGCAATTCCACGGGTAGATTGTCGTACCTTACCCATGAATTGCTGCCGTCTTTTTGCAATTGTGGCGCGTAGAAGTCAATTGAAGGGCGCACATCTGCGCTTAGGTCTTCAAACCTGATGCCGCCTTCAAGTTCGCGCTCTGTTTTTATTTTTATGTAAACCCTTGTTCCTGCAGGGAGCTTTGTTTGGTCGGTTATCTCCACCAACGCATTGGTTTCCGTACTCTGGTAATATTTGCCCAGTATGCTGATGTGGAGCCGTTGGGAAATTGCGGCTTCCATCCCTATGCCGCGGAAGTTGCGCAGTGCAGCCACCACGGGATCTTCCGGATCCTTTTCCTTTCTCTTTTTTATTTCCACATTGAATTTTGATGCATCAAGAAGGCTGTATGTGCCATCTGCTTCCCGTGAGATTATTTTTTTCTTTTCCCATTCGGCTATTTTTCCCTGGCCGGATTCAGTTGTTGCCAGTTTCTCCATGAATTTTGCGAATTGTTCTAACTCTACGGGCTGGGCGCCAGTTTCAACCCCACCGACGCGCACGCTGCCAGTTATTACGCTTATTTTTGTGCCGTTGCGCTCAAAAACAGCGCTATCTTCGCTTTCCTTGAATCCAAGCTCTCCCTTGAGCAGCTTTTTCAGCTCATCCACTGCATAGTCGCGCCTTGTTTGGGCTACAGTGATGTTTTTAGCAAGCGCATCCGCATAACCCTTGCTTTTTG
>Ga0172370_10002306_pt1 | contig 27789 bp, 21 predicted proteins | sample LakKiv5m_FD_114538 | JGI IMG/M metagenome (GOLD analysis project Ga0172370, IMG submission 114538) | Freshwater microbial communities from Kabuno Bay, South-Kivu, Congo - kab_022012_11.5m | ecosystem: Environmental > Aquatic > Freshwater > Lake | place: Democratic Republic of the Congo...
CATACGGCCGGGATCCTGAGTGCTCCCCGCTCCCCGCAAATTTCCTCCCGAACGCTGGTGGCATACCCGTGAAGGGCGGACAGGAGCGGGAGAGCGCCCATGTCGGTATCCGTCGGCATGGTTAGCACCGCCAGCAGTTGTACCTTGATGGCCCTCTCCATCTTGAGTTCCTGGTCGCAGCCGGTCCGGATCGCCATGACCACGCTATCCACGGCCGGGCGGAGTGGCTCCATGAGGTCGTCGGCTAGGCAGAAGGCGTCGTACTGATTGTGATGATGGAGACCCAGGCCCGGGTGCAACCCAGCCGCGCAGATCGCTCGCGCGACCCCAGCCCTCAAGACCGCGTACCCGTAGTTGAGCAGTCCGTTCAAGGGGTTGGAGCTGTCGCTTCTGCCGAACTCGACGCCGAACAGGCTCGACCAGTAAATACGGGCGGCCTGCGCTTCGAGATTCTCCCGATCCCCGCAGCGAACCCTCGCCGCGAGTCGATCGAGGGCAGGAACCTCGCGACCCCAGCGGGCAAGGCAGCGCGCCTGCGCCTCTATCTTCTTTCGGACTATTGTCTGCCATAGCCGCTTGCGCGTCGGCAAGGCGACGGCGGCCTGCATGGCCACGTACTTTCCGTGAAGCGAGTTTGAATCGGAGGGGAGGGTAAGGCTCCTCGGGAGGTGCTTGCTGTCAGAGGCGATGACAACGACCGCGTTCTCGCCGCAGGCCGCCAACGTGGCCTGCGTGAGACGGATCGCGGGGTGGTCGAGGATGAGAACCCCGAGATCCTCGAGGGGTACTTTCGCGGGTTCCTCGCCCTCGCGTTCGACTAGGAGTTGTCCTTGTCGAACGTGGACGTAGGCCGGACTCGAAATCTCGACGATGCGAGAGATCATCTAGTTCCGGGATGGTGTCACCTCCCCGAGTAAGTCAACAACCACTTTCTCGCAATCGAACTTGCCCAAGGATAGCACCAGCCCTTCTGACTTCTCGGTGAGGAGCGCCGCCGTATGTGCTCTAAAAACCACACGATTATTTGTGGCCTCCAGCTTCTGCGCTCGATAAAATTGAGCATCTGCGCCGATTCCGACCTGGATCATGTCGTTTATCGCAAGCGACATCACGAACTTCCACTCCCGATCGGCGGAAGCCCGAACCACGGGTTCCTTGCGCCGCCGCGCCCTTTCGGCAGCCTCGATCGTGGAGACGAACTCTCCCCGGCGCTTTCCGGTCTCGACGTGCTCAAAGATCTCGACGTGGTGGTTATTGCCGAGTTTTAGGTACTTGAACGCTCGACCGCTTGCGTCAGTGACCGCGCATACCGCACTCGCCGACAGTTTCGTTTCGAGCCGCACCTTTCGAATCGGCACCTTGCTGTCGTCGGTCATGAAGAGCGGGACCGTGAAGGCCTTCTTCGCGACCCCGCCGTACTCGGCGAGCCTGGCCTGTACCCGCTCCTTGACCTTGGGATCCCGAATGCGCTCAACCTCACCCTCGCTCAGAGACTCGACCGATTTCCTGTAGGCGAATGTACCGGGCTCGTTTGTCGGGCCGTAAGCGGTCTCCTCCGTGAACGCACCACTCAGGCGACGAGACGCCGCGTGCGAGACGATGACTGCTCGCATGACATCCCGCGCTTCCTTCTCGAAACCAGGCCAAGGCTCGCTCACCTTCAGTCTTCGATCCCACGGACCGGCCACATCGCGCGCTGCCGACAGCGAGGAGATGCGCTTGAGCGAACCCGGGTCGGTCAAGGCAATGACGAGCGCGTCGACTGCGTGGTGGCGGTGATCGCCGCGATTCTTGCTACTGTCGTTCGACAGGATCCGATTCAGATCCCACTTGGTTCGCAACAACGCCGTCGCGCCACCCTTACCGACCTGGACCCGCACGCCGAGCAAGGTCAGGTAGTCCCGTGCGGCAACCGACGCGTATCGCGTGTCGTTCAGTTGACGGGCTACGAAGTCGTCGATCTCAATCGGGCCACGGTCTTCGAACTTGCGACGCTTGGGCGCCGGAAGGCTTCGCGCCTGTTGCAGGATTTGCTCATACGCGGCGGCGTCACTGCCATACGCTTCGAACGGGGTCTTGTTCTTCTTGCGGAGGCGGTTTTCCTCGGCGAAGCAAAGCGTCTTGTTCATGTAAGAGTCGTCGAGCGTTCGCGAGTAAGGAAGAATGTGCTCGATGTCGACTTCCCCGGAGAAGAGTTGCTCAATGCCGATTGCGCGCCCGGTGTACGGACAGGTTTCCTTCCCCTCCACCCATAGGCGGTAGCGGAGAAGATCCTCGTGAGATGGTTCATGAATTCCGCGTGCTGCGAGCGCTTCGGCTGCACGCTTGTTCAACCGTTCGTTCTCACGGTTTTGCTTCAAAATCCGCTCACGGTCCTTCGCAGTCAGTTTGAGGTCGCGTGCCAGTTCCACACGTATGATCGCCGGCTTGCCGAACTTCCGCACTACCGCGTTGACGACCTTCCGTACTTCGTGCAACGCCCGTTGCACCACTGGGTTCCGGGTCTGTGGCGGTGGCGGCAGCTTGTCCAGGCTGGTCTTGGGGCGCTGGTCGGGACGCAGATACCCGGCGTCTTGACACGCGTCGTGGTAGTTTCGTCCCGCTCGTAGATACGGAAGGATGGCCCGCGTGGCCTTCACCGAGAGGCTACCGTAGCCCGACTCTAGGTCGAGCGTGGCCAACTCGAATGCTATCGCCGACGGCATTTCCCACGCCGTCTCGAGGCGGCGCAGAAGAGCCTTGCGGTCGCCGATGGTGAGCAAGTCCTCGACAAGTGATTCCTGCTTATCCATCGTCCAGGAATCCCAAACGTCGCCCAGGATCTTGCGCAAACGGTACTGGGTGCTGCAGCCTCTTAGGTCCTTTTCAGACTCTTCCAAATTGATCGGTTGGTTCTTGTGGATGTCGAGTTCTTTGCGAACGGCTGTCCACGTGGGCTTCAAGCGATCCCTTAGAAACGAAAGGAGCTTCTCGCGCTCGTCGGCATCAAGTGTTCGATACGCGCCGGTGCTCCGGTCACAGACCTGGATGTTGTTGACATCTTGAAGGAGTCGCGACTCCTGGACGTCGAGGCGAGCCCTTGCGGCGCGGCGCCTCGTCGGTTCAAACTGGCACTTGCCCACAAGAAACTTCTGCGAGCGAAGAGGGCGCTGGTAGAAGATCGCCTGGTGCAGGGCAACGCGGAAGTCCGGATCACGGAGGAGGTCGTGGTAGGGCGCCTGCGCCTCGCAAAGGTGCTGGAACTCTTCCTCATACATTTCGCGCCCGGGGTGCAACCTCCGGACCGGACGAAGTGGATCGTGTGCACGCTGCGAAGCGAGGTACTCGCCGAGCGTGCGGAACTTTCCAGATTTCATTTCTTCGCGGATGTATTTGATCTCACCCGCGATCTGTTTCTGTTCCTTCTTCTCTTCGTCGCTCAGCCGTTCGTCGACTGCCGGATCTCCTTCTCCCGACTCGATTTTCTGCGCGAGGTTCGGATCCTCCAAAAGAGCCTTGAGTTTGGTCTTGCGGTTGCTCAGGAAGCCGCGGCGCTTTGCCAATTGTAGAACCACACGTCCGAATTCGTACGAACTCAGAGAACCGGTGAGCGCCCGCGCGCGAAGGACGTAGGGATCCCCGATCTCGTTGAGAACCTCAGCTTCCATAGGACCGAGGTCGGGGGTCGAGGGCAGGAAGCCGTTGCGCATGAGCAATCGGCGTACCTTGCCGACACGTCGTCGTCGTCGTTCGAGGTTGCGGCGCATGCCCCGCTTGGTGCGCCGGGCTCGGTTCTTCGGCGCGCGGGTCTTCGCGTCCACCGCTTCCTGGAAAATCCGCACCCCGGAGGCCAGAAGCCCTCGCGCCTTCTCGGTATCGTCGCAATCGAGAAGCGCCCAGCCGATAGAGTTGGTTCCGATGTCGAGTCCAAGAATCGTGGTGCCCATGGTCTTCCCTCCGAGACGGCGAGGATCCTTGACTACCAGTCGCACGCATGCGATGTAAGCCCCAGTTGTATCTGACTGAGGCCTGCACTGCTTCCCACTACAAGGAGTGAGAACTCCGCAGGATATCCCTTTACCGGGTAAACCTTGAAGCCTCTTCCCTCACGGGAAGGGGCTTCGTTTTTACTGCTACCGACGAGACCTCGGTTCGCACCGACCGCGACGAATTCCGAGTCGTTGCCACCGACCCATTGCGACCCACTGCTTTGTCTTCGACGCGGCTCGCGTACGCGGCAGGTGGCTTGCTGACGTGGCTCTTCATCACCAGCCGCGATCGGCCGGGAGGTTCGTCGGGACTTGGTCGTGTGGCCGAAGGCCGGCGGCGGCGACGGGGCCGTGTCTGGCGTAATTCCCAGACTCAGACGCTAACGAGACATGAGAACGGCGGGGGGCGTTTCAAAAAATCGGGCCGCGACAGCCGCACGAAGCGAGGGCGTTGTCGCAAACTCGCTGCGCAACGCCGTATGCCGCGGCCAGCCACCCGGAATCAGGAAGGTCATGACGCCTTCTTTATCTCGCCCTCTTCGGCGTCGGCCGTGATGCTGCTCTTCGGGTTCTCGGGCTCGTGGACGGCTTTCTTGAAATCCTTGATGGTCTTGCCCAACGCTCCGCCCAGATCGCCGAGCTTGCTGGGTCCGAAAACGATCAGACAGATGACCAGGATGACCAGCAGATGAGAAGGTGCGAATAGATCCATTTGGTTCTCCCGCGCGACACCGCCCGCGCTCGATTACCAAGCTACATCGGGCGGATCTTCATTGCCACGACGATTTTCGACCCTCGGCGCGCTCGGGGGCGCACTCCTCGGACAGCGCCGACGAGACCACGACGAGGCCGAAGCACTGCCGCCCGGCCGCGAGCTTCGGCGACTGCTCCGGCGCGACGCGGTAACGGTAGACGCACCGCGTCCTTCGCCGGCGGCGACTGCTCCGACCCGCGCAGCGGCGGCGAAGGGCGCGCGCCGCACTGGCCATACCGGCGCCGCTGCGGCATAAGCGCGCAGGCTCTGCTCGCGGCCCGTAACGGCCCGGAGCGCCACGACGATGTCACGCTCGGTGTTCCGTCACCTCGCCGCCCTCTCGCTGCTGCTGCTGGCCTGCGCGGCGCTGCTGTGGCACCGCCAGATCACCAACCTGTACCGCTTCTCCACCCTCTTCTCGGCGATCGGCATCGTCGAGAACTTCCGCACGATGCCCGATCACTGGCCGGCGCGCGTGGTGCATCATTCGGGCGCGCCCTCTGAGTTGACGGCAGCGCCGGTTGCGCTGCCGCGGACGTTCTTCTACCGCGGCGCCGAGCGTGACATGGACGAGTTCCTCGAGCGCCGCGCAACTACCGGACTGCTGGTCTCGTCGCACGACCGCGTCACCGCCGAGCGCTACTTCCTCGGCAACACCGCGCAGACCCGCTCGATCTCGTGGTCGGTCTGCAAGTCTTTCGTCTCGGCGCTGGTGGGAATCGCGATCGGCGAAGGCAAGATCCGCAGCATCGACGATCCTGTCACCGACTACGCCCGGCAGCTGCACGGCTCGGGTTACGACGGCGTGCACCTCAAAGACGTCTTGCAAATGTCCTCCGGAATTCGCTTTCGCGAAGACTACGGCGACATCACCTCCGACATCAATCGCATGGGGATCGATCTTGCGCTCGGAACGCCGCTCGGCCGCTTCGTCGCGAGCCTCACCAACGAAAGACCGCCCGGAACCTACAACCGCTACGTCAGCATGGACACGCAGGTCATCGGCATGGTGCTCACCGCCGCGACCGGCACGAACCTGTCCAACTATCTCGAGGAAAAGATCTGGAGCCGCATCGGCGCCGAGTCAGACGCCTACTGGCTGGTGGACGGCGAAGGCATGGAGTGGGCCTTCGGCGGCCTCAACGTGACGCTGCGCGACTACGCGCGTTTCGGCCGGCTCTATCTGCGAGGCGGCGACTGGAACGGACAGCGACTGGTGCCCGCGCAGTGGGTACACGCATCGGTGACTCCCGATGCGCCGCACTTGATGCCCGGGAAGAATCCGGCCTCCGACTCACGCTTCGGTTACGGCTACCAGTGGTGGATCCCCGAAGCGGCCGGAGCCGAAGGCACCGGCAAGCCATCGAGCGAGTTTCTCGCGATCGGCGTCTACGGCCAATACATCTACGTGTCGCCCGACGACGCGCTGGTGATCGTCAAGACCAGCGCCGACCGTGATTTCCAGACCGACGACTACGAGAGCGACTTCGAGACGCTGGCGGCGTTTCGAGCGATCGCACTGAGCTTGGCCGAACGCGGCAAGTCACGCGTGCCGGCTAACCCGCCGCGATGACCGCGGGCCACGCGCGGCGCATCACTCGCCCTTCCCGTCGCCAGGCCGCAGGTCGCAGCCGACGTTGCCGCCGCGCCGCGCGACCAGCAGAAACTCGACGTTGCCGTCGGCACCGCGAATCGGCGACTCCACCGTTCCCACTATCGCCAGGCCGCGGGCAGTCACGTCGTCTTCGACTGCGGCCAACACCGCGGCGCGCACTGCGGCGCTGACCACCACCCCGCGTTCGAGTTTGTCGGCCGCGACCTCGAACTGCGGTTTGACCAGCAACACGAACGTGGCCGCAGGAGCGGCCAGATCGAGCAACACACCCAGCACGCTGCCAAGAGAAACGAACGAAAGATCGGCCACTACCAGCGCGGGGCGCGGATCGAGCGCTTCGGGAACGACCGCACGGATGTTGGTACGTTCCATCAGCACGACGCGCGGATCGCCGCGCAGTTTCCACGCAAACTGCCCGTAGCCGACGTCGACCGCATAGACCCGCGCGGCTCCTCGCTCCAGCAGGCAGTGAGTGAAACCGCCGGTCGAGCACCCGGCATCGAGCGCCACCACGCCGCGGCACTCCACCGCAAAACGCGTGAGCGCGAGATCGAGTTTAGTGCCGCCGCGCGACACGAAGCGCGCGCGCTCGCGCACCGCGAGATCGACACCCGGCGCTACCAGCTGTCCGGCTTTGTCGATGCGCTGGCTGCCGGCGCGCACTACGCCGGCGAGAATCAGGCGGGCGGCTTCGTCACGCGACGCGGCCAGGCCGAGTTCGACCAGGCGATCGTCGGCACGCGCCGCGCTCGAAGCTGCGCTGCGGCGAGGGGGACGCGCAGCCAGGATCAGCCCTCCACGCGGCCGCCCGCCAGAGCCGGTGCCACCGCCTCCGACGCTATCGCCTGCAACAACGCCGTGTCGCGTCCGACTTCGCGCAACGCCTGGCGTGCCGCTTCGAGTTCCGCGAGCAACAGCCGTCGCGACCCGTCGATGCCGAACAAGGACGGATAGGTCATCTTGCCTGCCAGCCGGTCGCCTCCCGAGCGCTTACCGGTGAGTTCGGACGGCGCGACCTCGTCCTTGATGTCGTCGGCGATCTGAAAGGCGAGCCCGAAGCGTTCGCCGAATCTGCACAGCGCCGCGAGTTCCGCAGCGCTCGCGCCTCCCAGCATCGCTCCGGCGCGCACCGACACGTACAGCAGGGCGCCGGTCTTGCGCGCGTGAATGGCTCTGAGCAACGACGGCTCGGGCGTGCAGCCTTCCCCCATCAAGTCCGCGGCCTGACCGCCCACCATTCCTTCACGCCCGGAGGCGCGCGCGACCTCCTGAACTACGCGAATCTGCGCGGCCGCATCCGCCACCGGTTCGAGCATCAACACGAAGGCTTCACTGAGCAGCGCGTCGCCGGCGAGAATCGCCATCCCTTCGCCGTAGACCACGTGGTTGGTCGGGAAGCCGCGCCTCAAGTCGTCGTCATCCATCGCCGGAAGGTCGTCGTGGATCAGCGAATAGGCGTGGATCATCTCCAATCCGACGGCGAAGCGGCCCAGCCGCGCGGCCTGGCCGCCGACCGTTTCCGCGGCCGCCAGCAGCAGCAAAGGCCGGATGCGCTTGCCGGGCGTGCCGAGCGAGTAACGCATCGATTCCAGCAGACGATCGACGCCGAAACCGGCCGCGCCGCCGGCAACCGCACGCGGCAGCGCGCCGGCCACGGCCGCTTCGACGAGATCCGTCAGACGCCGCATCGATGCAGCGGCGTCGCCGCCTCGAAGCTCGGCCAAATCGGAGCGCGGCGCCGTCACCGCTCGCCGTCGCCTCCGTCGTCGTCGGAAATCTCGCGGCCGGCAGCGACCACTACCCCGTCGGAACCACGCGACAGCTCTTCGATCCGTGACTGCACTGCATCCAGACGCAGGTGCAGCGCGCGCACCAACGCGACACCGCGCTCGAAGGCCTGCAGCGATTCCTCGAGCGGCGTGTCGCCGGTCTCGACTCGGCGCACCAGTTCCTCGAGCTGAGCCATCGCCTCTTCGAACTTCGGCTCGACGTCCTTCTTTGCTCTTTGCGCGCTCATCGTGTCGGTTGTTCCTCGCTACGACGTTTCATCAGGCTCGACCCGCAATCCGGCTCACGGTCGCCAAATCTTCGAGTCGATTGACGTTACACACTTCGTCCGAACTTCCCGCCGCAAGCGCCAGCGCTCCCAGACGCTCGAGCAAGCGGTGAGGAGCACGCTGGCCTTCCCTCAACGCGGCCGCAAGCCGCGGCAAGACCGCGCGCGGATAGAAGGCGACGAGCGGCTCCCAGCCGCGCACGCTTCGCACCGCCACCACCCGCCCGCTGCGGCGCGCCGCGCGCGCCAGAGCCGAGAGCGTGTCGAGGGTGACGAGCGGCACGTCGCACGGCAGCACCAGCACGCCGAAGCTCACCCGCAGCAGGCCTCCCGCAATTCCCGACAACGGACCTCGACCGCGCACCAGATCGTCGGCCATGAAGGCACCGCCGCGCGCATCGAAGGCACCGGCACCGGCCACCCACAGGTCTCCGTCCACCACCGCGCGAAGTTTGCACATCGCGATGTCGGCCAGCGTGCGACCGGCCAACAATGCGTGGCGCTTGTCGCGGCCGAAACGGCGCGAGCGCCCGCCGGCAAGCAGCAGACCGTCGATCCGCGCGCCGGCCGGCGGCGGATCAGTAGTCGTAGTCATGCGCGCGGTAGCGCTCTTCGCTCGGCTGGCGACGCGCCTCGGGCAGCAGATCCGGAATGCGAAGTTGAATCCCCGGCAGCGTGACCGGATCGACATCGGCACCGCCGAGGCGCGCGCCGAAACGCAGGACCGGTCGCGCCGCCGCCGGCAGCTTGCCGATCTCCGCTCCGCGCGCCACCGTCTTGCCTTCCGCCACGACCGCGCGCGCGAGACCGGCATAGTACGTGTACACGCCGAGCCCGTGGTCGATGACGATGACTATTCCGCCCGGAGCATCCGCCACCAGCGCGACGACTCCGCGGCTGGATGCGACCACCGATGCTGCCGAGGTCGCAACCAGCGCGACGCTGGTAAGCGGTTTGGCCGCCGACGAATCGGTCGTCGTCTTGCGCACTCCGAAAGGAGAACCGACCTCGCCGCTGACCGGCGTCAAGAACGAATCGCTCCAGTAACGTTCGAGCGTGACGCGGTTCCACAACGAGACCAGCGTGGGGCTGCGGTTAACGAGATCCTCGAGAGCCTCGTCTGCAGGCGAGATCGGCACCGCCACGCGCTTCGAATCGTCGAAGCGTCGCGCACGGACCGTCACGGTACGCGTTCCGTGACGCGAACCGACGTCGTAACTCAGCACGTAGGGTCCCGGCAGCGTATCGATGTCGACGGCGAAGTAGGCACTGAAGATGCCGTCCTTTATTTCGCCCTGAAAACGCCGGCCGACCACCAGTACGGAACCCGAGTCTGCGTCTGACGGCGCGCGGACCTCGAGACGCACCACCGCGCCGGGATAGACGATCGGCGGATCCATCACCACGTAGTACGGAAGATAGGCCGGTTCCGCAGCCGCAGTTGCTGCGCCCGCTCCGATCGCAGCGGCGACCAGCGCCGCCGCAACTGCATTTCTTGCTCGCATCAGCATTCCTCGTCCGTGTCCCCGGTCTCCAGCGAGCCTCGCGTGCGACCCGCGCCGACGACCTCGGCAGGCGATCGCCACAGCACCTGCGCGCGCGCGCGGCCGGCATGAAAACGCAACGCCAGGGTTTCCCCTACCTCCAAGTCCGCCGCCGACCTGACCAACGTCCCGTCGGCGCGCGCGGTCAGGCTATAGCCTCGACCGAGCACCGCAAGCGGGCTCAGTGCGTCGAGTTTGGAAGCGAGCACCGCAAGACGTCCGGCCTGCCCGGCCAGCCGTGCGCGCATCGCACGATCGAGCGCTGCCGCGGCAGTCTGGACGCGCGTGCGGCCGCTGCCGCCGCGCGTGCGGGCCGCCTGTTGGAACGCGCGGGTCAGGTCTTCCAACTCGCGTGAGGTATCGTGCAAACGCCGCCGCATCGCCCTCTCCAGGCGCATCTCGATACGGTCGATACGTTGACGCGACTGCGCCAGAGAGGTCGCCGGATCGCGCAGCCGGCCGCCTACCGCATCGACGCGATGGCGTAGCGCGGCCACCAGGCGCCGCGCCGACGCGCCGAGCCGGTGCGACGCCGTCGCCAGTTCGACGAGCAGTTCGTCGCGCACCGGCACCACGGCTTCGGCAGCGGCGGTCGGAGTGGCGGCCCGGTGATCGGCAACCAGGTCGCAGAGCGAAACGTCGATCTCGTGGCCCACCGCCGACACTACCGGTACCGCCGACGCCGCCACCGCCCTGACCACGGCTTCGTCGTTGAACGCGGCGAGGTCTTCGGCGCCACCGCCGCCGCGACCGATGATCACCACGTCACAGGCTCGGTACTCGGCCAGCATCGCCAGCGCGCGCACGATCTGCCGCGGAGCTTCCGCTCCCTGCACCACTGCCGGCGCGAGCACCACGTGCACGCCCGCGAAGCGGCGCCTCAACGTGACGAGGATGTCGTGCAGCGCGGCGCCGCGGCGCGAAGTAACCACGCCGATGGTGCGCGGCAGGTAAGGCAGCGGCCGCTTGCGTTCGGCAGCGAAGAGCCCTTCGGCAGCCAGTCGCCGGCGAAGCTCGTCCAGTGCGCGCTGCGCCGCCCCGGCTCCGACCGGCTTCATCGCCGACACGTACAGTTGCATGCGGCCCTGGCGCGCGAAGACGCCCATGCGGCCGCGGCACACCACTTCGTCTCCGACTTGCGGGCGAAACGCGAGTCTGAGCGCGTCGGCGCGCCACAACACTGCGTCGATCGAAGACTGTTGGTCGGAAAGCGTGAAGTAGCAGTGTCCGCTGGCGGCGCGGCTCAGACTCGTCAGTTCACCGAGCACCAGCAGGTGCGAGAACTCGCGCTCCAGCGTGCCGCCGAGGTACGCGACCAGTTCCGAAACCGTAAGCGGCGCCTCTTCCTCCGTCTCGACCAAAGGAAGCGACAAGGTAACGGTTACTTCTTGGATTTTGCCGCTGCCTTGGCCGGTTCGGCCTTGGCAGTTTCGGCTTTGGCCAGACGTTCGAGGTGGAACCCCGCCACGCCGCCGATCTTCTGGATATCACCCTCCCACGAACGCAACAGTTCGAAGGACCTGGCGAGTTGGGGGTCGCGGGTCAGGTCGAAATAATCTTCGTGAGGCGAACGCTTCTCGGCTTCGGCCACCGCCTCCGCGATCTGCTTGGGATCGAGCTTGGGCATCTCGACGACAACGTCGGGCTGGATCGGAGTGCTCTGGATCGAGCGCCCCGAAGGCGTGTAATAGCGCGCCGTGGTAAGGCGCAGGGCCGAGTTGTCGGGCAGTGGCAAGATGGTCTGCACCGATCCCTTGCCGAAACTTCGGGTACCGATCACCACCGCGCGGTGATGATCCTGCAGAGCCCCGGCGACGATCTCCGAGGCGCTGGCCGAACCCTCGTTGACGATCACGACCATCGGGATCAGAGGTCGGGTACCTTCGGCTTGTGCAAAGAACTTGTGCACCTGCGACTCGATGCGTCCGTCCGTGCGTACGATCAGGCCGGCGTCGAGGAACAGATCCGAGATCGCCACGGCTTGCGTGAGCAAGCCGCCGGGATTGAAGCGCAGGTCGAGCACCACGCCATCGATACCGCCGCGTCGTTCCTTGTCGAGTTTGTCGAGGGCCTGAGCCAGTTCCTCGGCCGAGTTCTCCTGGAAACCCGTGAGCCTCACGTAGGCGAAACGTCCGTCCACCAGACGTCCCCCGCGCACGCTCTTGACGTGGATCACTTCGCGCGTGAGCTCGATGTCGACGAGGTCCTGGACGCCTTCGCGGCGCAGCGACAGTTTGACCCTGCTGCCGGGCTTGCCGCGCATCTTGTCGACCGCCTCCTGGAGGCCCATGTCCATGGTCAGGTCGTCGTCGATCTTGATGATCTGGTCGCCGGGCTTGACGCCGCCGCGAAACGCCGGCGTGCCGTCGATCGGTGTGACGATCGTCAGAATGTTGTCGCGAACGGTTAGTTCGATGCCGAGACCGCCGAACTCACCGGTGGTCTCGATCTGCAACTCCTTGTAGCCGTCGGGCGTGAGGTAGGAACTGTGCGGATCGAGAGAGCCGACCATGCCCTTTATTGCGCCCTGGATCAGGTTCTCGCTCGGAACCTCGTCGACGTAGCTCTTCTGGACGATCGCCATGATGCTGGCGAAAGTCTCGAGGCTCTCGTAGGTGTCCTTGGCTGCCGAGGCGACACGCTGCCCGGTCAGGTACAAAAACCCGCCGGCGGTCGCGGCCAGAGCAAAAGCGATGGGAAGTTTACGGGAGCGTTTTCGGACGAACACCGACGGAGTATAGCAAAGGGCCCGGAGCCGGCAACAAAGCGATGGGCACGCGCCGGCCGTGCCACAGCCTGCTCAACGAGACTGTTCGCTGCCGGTGCCGCTCAGCCACGGCAGCGGATCGATGGCGCGGCCGCCCTCTCGCATCTCGAAGTGGAGATCTCCGTCGTCGGCCGGCAGCACGCCCACGATGTCCCCGGGTGCGACGCGGTCGCCGACTTTGAAGCGTAGCGTAGCCAGGCGTCCGTAGACGGTGTGATAACGGCCACCGTGGCTGACGATCAGCGTGTTGCCGAGACCTGACAACGGCCCAGCGAACAGCACCGTGCCGCCGGCCGCCGATTTGACCGCAGATCCCCGGTTGCCGCGCACGATGAGACCTCGATAGGTAGCACCGTTTTCGTGACGCTGACCGAAATTGGCCACCACCCGACCTTTGAGCGGTGCTGCCAGCGAGCCCTTGCCGGAGGCAAAACGCTTGGCGTCTTCGTCGCCGCCGCTTCCGAAGATACGCGAGAGCAGGCCGGCCTTGGCGCCAGTCTCCGTCGGCGATGCAGGAGCCGCGGCCTTATTACCGGCCGCTTGCGTCGCGGAGCGCTCACCCTGAGCGGGTGCAACGCCGACGCCTGACGCGGAGCGTTCCGCTGCCGTCGCCCTGTCGCTCACCCGCGTGTCCGCGGCTGCGGGCGAGGCTTGTCGGGCCGGCGCGCCATCACCCTCGCGGCGCGCTACGGCAGCTTGCTGCTCCGACCAATCAAAGGTCGATCCAGGTGTTCCGGCCTGCCCGGATGCGGCGCCCGGCTCACGCGACGCAGCGGCCCCTTGACGCAGCTGTGCCGCAGCGCGCGCCTTGGCCTGTGCCAGCGCCTGTGCGTCAGCCAGCGCGCGTGCGTCCGCCTGCTCGCGCGTCCGCGCATCGGCCGCCGCCTTCGCATCGGCCAGCGCCTTGGCATCCGCCGCCTTCGCACCTGCCGCCTTCGCGTCCGCCAGCGCCTTCGCGTCCGCCAGCGCCTTCGCGTCCGCCGCCGCCTTCGCATCCGCCAGCGCCTTGGCATCCGCCGCCTTCGCACCTGCCGCCTTCGCGTCCGCCAGCGCCTTCGCATCTGCCGCCGCCTTCGCGTCCGCGAGCGCTTTGGTTTCTGCAAGCTCTTTGGTTTCGGCCTGCGCTTGCGTTTCTGCCTGCGCTCGCGCTTGCGCCTGCGCGATCGCATCGGCCTGCAATTCCCCGCCGGCCGAGGGCGGTCCGCCAACCTCTTCCGGGGCAGCGCCGCTACGGGTTGCGGGTAATATCTCTTGCTCACCTCGGCGAGCGGCAACCTGTCGTTCCAGTTCCGCGCTGGCCGCTGCCATATCCCCGGCTGCTTCGAGCGCCGCCGGATCCGCGGGCGCGGCAGCCGCGTCGAGCTGCGACTGCACGCGCGCAAGATCGTTCTCGGCAACCACGCGCAAGTCTTCGAGCCGGCGCAGTTCGTCGGCGGCGTTGCGTTCCTCCAGGCGCTGCTGGTCGAGAACGGCAATGTGGCTGCCGCGTTGCACCTCGAGCGTCGTGATCTCGCTGCCGCCGCGACGAGCGGCAGCGACTAGGTAGCGGGCCAACCGGATGCTCCTCACGCTGACCCCGGTCTGCCAGCCGGCCGCGCCCGCGCCGAGTTCCGCGGCTCGATAGATTGCCGCTACCCGCGTTTGCTGGCGGCCTTGCTCGCGCTGCATGGCGGCGTCGAGATCGGCAAGTTTGGAGACGATGCGGTCGTTCTGCGCGCGGATGCGCGCTTGCCGTTCGGCGGCCGCGTCGAGTTCGGATCGAACCTGGTCGAGTTTCGTACGCGCCTGATCGCTGTCGCGATCGAGATCACGGGCGCGGGTGCGTTCACTCTGGGCACGGCGCTTGGCAAGGATTTCGTCGCGGATCTGCGCGGCACGCTCGGCCGGATCCTCGGCTCGGGCGCGGCCCGCACCGGCCAGGCCGATACAGACGACGAAGCAAAGCCCAACACCGACGCTGCCGCGCCCGACCACACCGCGCCAGTTGCGGCAGGTCACCGCCAGGGTGCCGTGCGAACTTGCGGACGCGGCCGGCGTCGCTGCGAGTAACGGACGCCGAAGCGTCAACGCCACTGCGAAACCCTCCACATCCCGAGCGCGCTGCCGGCGCCGCCGAGGACCGCTCCCCACAGCGCCAGCGTCAAACACTGCCGCGGCCCGAGAAAAGCCAGCGCATCGGCCACCACCGGAAGCTCGCTGTGAATCGGTAACGCCACGGCGGCAAATACCGCAAAGAGAAGACCGAGCGCGATCAACGACGCGGCAGTGCCTTCGAGAAAACCCGCCAGCACGATCGGTCCCCAATACACCGGCCCCACCGCCCCGACCAGGCGCAGCAGATTCATCTCGTCGCGTCGCGTGTAGGCGGCCAGTTGGAACGTGCTCGCGACGATGATCACCGAAGCGGCGAGAGTCAGAGCGCCGAGCGCCCAGGCCACCCAACGGACGACGTCGAGGGCGCCGCTGCCCGCCCCCACCAGCGTGCGGCTCGATTGCACGTCTGAGATTCCCGGCAGCGCGCGCCAGGAGGTCAGTCGCGCCTGGATCTCCGCATCCGACAACGAGCGTTCGAGTTTCACTTCCACCGAAGCGGGCAGCACCGACGGTTCCATTCCGGCAAGCAGTTCAGCCGAACGGTCGAGATTGTCGGAGAGGAACTGCCAGGCCTCCTCGGGACTGACGTAGCGCGAGTCGATGACAGCCGAGTCGGCCGCTACGCGCGCCTTGGCCGCGACGATGTCGGGCTCGCGCGCATCGCCGGCAAAGAAGATCGAAACGTCGATGCCGGCCGCCGCCCAGCGCGCCACCATCCGGTAGGCGTTGGAACTGACCAGCAGCACCGCCCCCGCGAACAGCACGCTCGCGGCAATGCTCGCCACCGCCACGCCCGAAGCCGCCGGCGAAGCCTTGATGCTGTCGAGAGCTCGACGCAGGTAGTATTCCAAGGGGCCGGCGTCCTCGTCGTCAGTTGTAGGCGGTGTCGCCCTCGCAATCGTCCACGAAGCGGCCGCGCGTCATAACGAGCACGCGGCCACGCAACACCGACAGCGCTTCCATGTCGTGAGTCGCCATCAACACCGTGGCACCGTCGCGACAAGCCTGGGTGAGAATCTTCGAAACGTAGAGTCCCTGGTCGGGATCGAGTCCGAGCGTCGGTTCGTCTGCCAGGATCAGCACCGGGTGATTGACAAGGGCCCGCGCAAGGCTGACGCGTTGGCGCTCGCCGGCGCACAGCGCGCTCGGAAAACAACCGGCCGCATCGTCGAGGCCAACCCTCTCCAGGGCTTCTTCGGCCATCCGCCGCGCCTGCGTGCGCGAGCGTCCCGCGACTTCGGCCGCCAGTGCCACGTTGCCTTCGACGGTCAGCCTTTCGATCAAACGCGGCTCCTCGAAGACCAGTCCCAGTTCACGCCTCAGTTGGGCGATCCCGGCGGCATCCAGGCGCGCGAGGTTGCGGCCGTTGACGACCACGCTGCCGCTCTCGGGCCTCAGTTCGCCGATCAGCAGACGAAACAGCGTCGTCTTGCCCGACCCGCTCGGACCCGTCAGCGCGGCGAATTCGCCCTCGCGTACCTGCAGGCTTGCTTCGCGAAGGGCTTGGCGCGCCCCTCCGTAGGATTTGCTGACACCATGGACTCGGATCATGCCCGCTTCGACAACACCGCTGCCCCTCCACCACAACACCCCGCCGCGTCGCCACCCGAGCGACGCGAACCGCTGCCTAGCCACCCAACAGACTTTCCAGTCGCCTTGCCAACTGCGGAGCCACCCGCCCGCCCTGGGCAGGAAGGGGTCCGATCATCTTGTCACGAACCCGGCCTTCTCTATCGATGAAGAAGGTCTCCGGGTACCCGGTTATACCATATCGGGTCCCGATCGCACCGTCCGAGTCGAGCAGAACTTCGAATTTGAGCGGCGACTTGGCCAAGAAGTCGCTGACCCGCCGCGTGTCGTCATCACCCGCGAGCCCGAGCACCACCAGTCCCTTGTCGGCGTAGTCCTGCGCCAGTTGATTGAGCACCGGCATCTCTTCCACGCAGGGTGGACACCAGGTCGCCCACAGATTCACCAGCACTACGCGGCCTCTGTAGTTGGAGAGCTTGTGGCTCTGGCCGTCGACGCCCTGCAGAACGAACTCGGGGGCGAGATCGCCGGTAGCCACGCCGTTCTTGCTTTCGCAGCCGCTGACAGGAACCAGCAGCATTGCGACGGCCAGCCCCGCGGCCGTCGCGGCCGCCCCGGCATTGCCGGACAGCCGCTGCCGCAGCAGCCAGACGCTGCCCGCCACGGTCAGGGCGAGGCCGATCCATTGGGCCTGCGTCAGCCCCAACGCCAGCACCGGTTCGACGCGCAGGAACTCCACCCAGAAGCGCGCGAAACCGTTGCCGACCAGATAGACGGCGAACATCGATCCGGTACGCGGATTGCGGTGGCGGTAGCGCCACAAGAACGCGAACAGCGCAAAATACGCTGCCGCCTCGTACAGCGGCGTGGGATGTACCGTGACACCCTCAGGGTGAGGCCACGCGACGATGGCGCGCGTGTAGGCCACGCCCCAGGGCAGATCGGTCACGGTCCCCCAGTCACCGTCGCCGGCAACGTGGCAGCCCACGCGACCGAAGGCCTGGCCCAGAGCAAGCCCCGGCGCGCAGCAATCGGCCAGGGTCACGAAAGCCAGGTTCTTTCGGCGGCCGAGCAGCCAAGCCGTCGCCGCACCGCCGAGAAACCCGCCGTACCAGACGAAACCCGCGCCGGCCAAAATCTCCGACATCGGACTCTCGAAAAAAGCCTGCGGGTTGTTGAAGATCGACAGCACCCGCGAACTGACCAGACCGCCGAGGAAGACCCACACCAGCATGTTCCAGAGCGTTTCCCCATCGCCGCCGCGGCGCTCGAATTCCTTTACCGCGACCATCGAGCCGAAGTAGAAGCCGAGCGCCATCAACACGCCGAAGCTGTAGATGGTAAAAGGACCGTACTGGAACAGGACCGGGAACACGGAGGCGGAATACTACGAGAACGGCGGCCGATTCCAAGCCTCGCCTCTGCTCCGGCCGGCATGCAGGCCCGAAGCCGGGCGCCGCGGCGCTGCCGTCACGCGTACTTGTCGAGCATCAACTTCATCGACTTGCGCAGCCGTTCCATGGCGATCGCCAGCGTCTGAGTCTCGTCGTTCGACACCACCTCGATGGGCTGGTCGAGATCGCCGCGACTCATTCGCTCCACGGCTTCGGTGAGCGCCATGATCGGCCGCGTCACGAAGTGGGCGACGAAGGCCCCGAACGCGAGCGCGATGGCCAACGCCACCAGTGTCAGAACGTTGAACAGCGTGCGGAATCGGGATGCGTTCTCGTAGAGGATCTTAGTCGGCATCAAATCGACCAGCACGCCGAGACTCGCGCCGTTGACGCCGGGGACCGCGATCGCTTTGGCAAGCGTGAACACATCGCTGCCTTCGCTCCTGAACAGCGACTTCTCGGCCAGGATCTGCGGCCCCAGTTCAGGATAATCGCGCGTCAGGTTCTCTCCCGACTCGAGGTCGCGGTCAGCTCCCCAGAGCTTCTTCGCGTCGGGGTGACTCAAGTAGGCGCCGCCGCTGTCGACCATCATCAGCGTCTCGCCGTTTCCGGGCGCCTTCGCCACCAAATCCAGAATCGGCTCGGCGGTGACGCCGATGATCAGCACTCCGCGCCGGTGCGCCGACGCGTCGAAAACCGGGGTACTGTAGCGGATCACCGGCCGGTGCGGGTCTTCGATCACGCCGTTCTGGCGGTTGAGACTCACGGCCGAGACCAGGATCGCCCCCTTGGGGAGTTTCATCGCCTCTTCGAAGTCGGTTCCGCTGCGCTTGGTTTCGAGCTTCTCGGTAGCGACGACGGTGGTGGAACTCCCGCTGCGGTCGACCCTGATCTTCTCCGCGCCAGACGAATCGATGTAGCGGATCTGGTGATAGGTTCCGCGGATCTCCGACAGGCGAACGAAGCCCTGGGCCAGATTCTTCCGGGCCGCGCCCATCAACGCCGAGTCGCCGCTGTCGAGCGCGAGCAGGTACTGCCCGAGCGCGGGTGTGTCGGCGAGCAGCAACAAGTCTCCGTCGGTCCCTGCCAGAAATCTCTCGATCTGCACGGAAAGCACGTCGATGCGTGTCTCGAGCCGTTCGAAACCCTGGTCGCGCAGGGCAGTTTCGATGTGGCTTCCGCCGTACCAGCCGAGCGCAATCAGCGGCGGCAATGTTACGGTGGCATACGCCACCACGAGTTTGTTACGCAGGCTACTCATGAGCGGACCCTGTTTCCCTGATTGCAACGGGTGACGGCGCCGACGTGCTGCAAATACCGATCACGCGCGGCCGTGCGTTTCGATCCTTCATACATCCCTCACCATGACGTTGTACTAGCCCGGGCCGCTCTACGGTCCCGGCAGGTTCACACGCAAGAAACATCAGCGAGACTCAACGACGTAGACGCTCGACCTCTTCGACAAACCAGCGTCTCTCCTCGTCGGAGGAGAGATCCGCCGCCAAGATCTCGACCAGCGAGGGGAGATTGCCAACCGTCGGCGTGTGCGATTCCTTCCAGCGTGAAACGCCGCGCTTGAATGTGACTCTGGCCACGGGGCCGATGCTGCCGGTGAGAAGTTCGAGAATTTTCGGAAGCAGGGGGCTCGCGTCCTCCGAGGCTCTGCCTGATTGGGCAGGCGGCGCACTCGCAGGTTTTTCCGCCGCCGCTTTGGCCGCTGCCGCGGGCTGCGCAGCAACGGCCGGCTTCTGCGGCGCAGACGACGGCTTCTGTCCCGACGCAGGTCTGGACGCTGCGGCCGGCTTCTGCTCGATGGGCGTCTTCTGAGTGGGCGCGGCGGGCCTTGCAGCCGCGGGCTGCTGCGGTGGCGCGGCGCCGGGCCTCGCGGCCGTCGGCTGCTGAGGCGCTGTGCCCGGTCTTGCAGCCGCGGGCTGCTGCGGCGCGGGCCTTGCGGCCGCCTGTTGCTGCGGTGCAGCTGCAGGCCGCGTAGGCGCGGGCTGCTGTGGTGAAGCTGCGGGCCGCGCGCCGGACGGCACGGACTCCGGCTTGGCCGCCGCGGCAGGCTGCGGCGGGGCCGACGGCTGAACACTCGCCACCGGCGTCGGGACCGGCGGTGGCAACGCCAGCATCGTGCGGATCTGCCGCACCGACGACTGCATCACGACGCGCAACAGATCGACGTTCGCGTCGGCAGCCGCCAGGGTTGCCAGCGTGAAGCCTTCCTCGATGGAAAGCACCATCAACGACGCCTCGCCGAGGTCTACCAGCACCTCCTCCCAATCCCTGTCCACCAGCGCCAAGCCCTCGGCAACCCCGCGGGCGAGATCCTGACACGCTGCCAATGCGGCCGCCTGTTCGGCGGTGAACGTCGAGGCCAGAAGCTCTCCGTTGCGAACGACGTAGCCGCAACGAACCCCGCTGACACTACCGAGATCTCGCAGAATCGTCCGCATCCGCTACACCCCGGGAAGCAGCGCTTTCAGGTCAGCGCAAAGTTCCGCCATCGGCCGCCATTTTTCGGAAACGACACCGAGCGCTTCCTTGCCGGCTACCAGTAGAGAGAGTACCTCGGCCTCGTCGGTGCGCACCATGATGCGTTTGACCGCACCGACGGCGCTGTAGCGATCGCTCGGCGATGCGACGCGGAAGAGCAGTTCGAAGAACTCGTTGAGTTCTGCGGCATCGACGTTGGAGGCCGAAACCTTGCCCGACGCCCCGACCGCGGCCGCGCCCCGCACGCCGCGAACCCGCATCGCTTCCTCGATCACCGTGTCCTTCATACCGACAGTTTCCTCCGAACCAAACGACCGCGTCTACGGACGGACTCGAGTGCGGCGCGACTGCGGCCCCCATCGGCACCGTTATCGCATCCACATTCTTCATCGAACATACTTCGACGCGATTCCATAGCGCGGCAACCTACAACTCGGAAGCGGGATCCTTGAACGCCGAAAGGCCGGCGTTGAGATTCGCAGCCAACGCCGCGGCTTGATCGCGCAAGCGCAGGCGTTCGCGCTTCAGCTCTTCGCCTGCCTCGCCGTAGCGCCTGCGTTCCTCCTCCAGACGAACGCGCGATGCGCCGAGCCATTCTTCCAGAGTCGCCATCTCCTGACGCTTGGCCGCGCTGCGCTGATCGAGATCCTTCTGTTCCGCCAGAAGTTGCTCGCGTCCGCGCGCGAGCGCGAGTTCCGCTTCGTGTAACCGTTGCTGCTGCTCTGCAAAACGCCAGGTCTGGACCTCGGTCTTGTGCTCCAGCGCGGAGAGTTCCTCTTCCAGGGCCAGTTGGTCCAGCCGGAGTTTCTCGAGCGACGCCGCCACTTCCTGCTCGCGCGCGGCAAGCGTCTGCGCTTCCGCGTCCAGCCGCTGGCGCTGCAGGCGCCGCTCGACTTCCAATGCTTCCTGCTCTTCGTTCAACCTGACGCTGGCGATCGCCAACTCCGACTCGCGGCACCGGACGTCGGCGCTCTCTAAAGCGGCCTGCGAGAGATCGGTCTCGAGCCGCGTGCGCGACTGGGCAAGCCAGTCTTCCAGCTCACCGAGCTGCGCGAGTTTGGCTGTCGCGCTCTCGTCGAGCTTTCCCTTCTCGGCCGCGAGGTTCTCGCGATCGGCTTGCAGTCCGGCGTATCCCTCGACCAGCGAGCGTTCGCGTTCTGCCAACGCGTGCGACTCCGATTCGGTTCGTTGCTCGAACGCTTCGATCTCGCTCTCGAGTGCCGCGCGGTCCTCCGCGAGGCGTCGCTGCATGCTCGACAATTCGGCCTCACGATCGACGAGCTCGGCAGCCCGGCGTTCGATGTCACCGGCCAGGTTCGCCCGCCGCACTTCGAGATCCTTCTCGGCCAGTTCGAGTTCCTCACGCGCGGTCGCAATCGCGCGTTCGCGCAGAGCGGCCAGGTCGGCGGCCGTCGACATCTGCGCCGTGTGAGTACGGCGCTCGGCCTGCAGAGCCGTGAGATCCGATTCCAGACGCGCCCGCGACTTGGCGAGCCAACCTTCCAGCGACGCGAGTTCGCCAAACCTGGCGGCCGCCTCATCGTCGAGCCTGGATTGTGCGGCAGAGAGTTCCTCACGGGTGCGCGCGAGGGTCTCGCGCTCCTGCGACAATTCGTGCTCACGCGCCGTAAACTGGCTCGACGCGAACTCGGTGCGTTCCTCGAGCGCGCGGAGCTCACTTTCGAGGGCTTCGCGGTCACCGGCCAGCTGCCCCTGCAGGGCCGAGAGTTCGCTTTCGCGTTGCACCAACCCGGCCGCCCTGCGCTCGATGTCGACCGACAGATCGGCGCGTCGCGCTTCCAGTTCCTGGTGTGCGCGCTCCAGTTCTTCGCTCGCCGTCGTCACCGCCCGTTCGCGCTGCGCGAGAACTTCGGCGGCGGTGGCCATCTGTCCCGCGTGCGCGCGGCGCTCAGTCTGGAAGGCCGCGAGGTCCGCTTCCTGGCGCGCGCGCGACTCGGCCAACCAGCTTTCCAGAGCACCCAGTTCCGTGAGTTTGGCAGCAGCCGCCTCGCTCAGCCCACGCCGCTCGGCCGAGAGGTTTTCGCGATCCCGCGCCAGGCCGTCGCGCTCCTGCGACAACTCGCTCTCGCGAGCGGCAAACCGGCTCGACTCGGCCTCGGCGCGCTCTTCGAGCGCGCGCAACTCACTTTCGAGTACTTCACGGTCACTCGCAAGTTGTCTCTGGCGGCTGGAGAGTTCAGCCTCCCGCTCGATCAAAGCGGCAGCCCGATTCTCGATATCGACCGAGAGATTGGCGCGCCGCAGTTCGAGATCCTGCTCTCCCTTCTGCAGTTCTTCACGCGCCGTCGCCACCGCCCGTTCGCGCTGCGCCACGACTTCGGCGGCGGTCGCCATCTGCCCGGCGTGCGCTCGGCGCTCAGTCTCGAGAGCCGTCAAGTCCGCCGCCAAGCGCGCCCGCGACTGCGACAACCAAGTCTCCAGTACGTCGAACTCGACGCGCTTGGAAGCCGCCGCCTGATCGAGTCGCTGCTGTTCTTCGGCCCACCTGCGGCGTTCCGTCTCCAGTTCTTCGCGATCACGCGCGAGTGCGCTCTCGCGGGCGGCGAAATCCATCGACACCGCCTCGGTCCGCTCTTCGAAGGCACGCAGCTCGCTCTCCATGGCTTCGCGGTCACCGGCCAGCTCTTCCACCATGCGCTCGAGTTCGGCTTCGCGTTCTTCGATCTCGGCCGCCTTGCGATCGACGTCGGCTGAAAGCGTCGAGCGTCGCTGCTCCAGCTCCTTCTCCGCTTGCGCCAACTCTTCGCGTGCGGTCGCGATGTCTCTTTCCCGCTGCGCTGCCAGCCGTTCGACTTCGGCGACCGTTTCCGCGTGTGAACGACGTGCCGCCTCGAGACCGGCGAGATCCGTATCCAGGCGCGCGCGCGACTGCGCGAGCCAGCTTTCCAGCAGGTCGGACTCCGCGCGCCGGGCGGCCATCGTCTCTTCGAAGCTGTGCTGCTCGGCCGACAGATCCTCGCGCAGCCGCGCGACCGCGTCGCGCTCGACGGCGACCTGGCGGTCACGTTCGGCGAATTCCCGCGTCGTCGACTCGGTGCGTTCTTCGAACGCGCGCAGTTCGCTCTCGAGCGCCTCGCGGTCACCGGTCAACTGCTCGAGGAGGCGCGCGACCTCGCCCTCGCGCTCGCCGAGGTCGGCAGCCCGGGCGTCCTGATCTCTGGAGAGGGCCTCCCAGCGCCGCGCGAGTTCCTTCTCGCTCCGATCGAGTTTCTCTTGCGCCTGGACGATTGCCTGCTCGCGCTCGAGCACGCGTGCGGACGCCTTCGCGGCTTCCTCGGTCAGGCTCCTGCTCTGCGCTTCGAGCGCACGCGACTGCTCCTCCAAACGCGTGCGCGACTCGGCAAGCCACTGTTCCAACCCGCCGACCGCGTTGAGCTTGCCGTTGGCCTGGATGTGGAGTTCGGTGACTTGCCTCTCGGCGGCAGCACGCTCGGCTTCGATCTCTTCTCGCGCGCTCGCCAGTTTTCTCTCACGTTCTTCGAAATCACGCGCGTGTTCTTCGACTTCGACTCGCAGGCTCGAACGTTCCGCTTCGAAAGCAGTGCGGTCGCCGTCGAGATCGGCCTGCGCCTGCACGAGAGCCGCCTCGACTTCGCGAACCCGTTCCTCCTCCGCGAGCACTTCGGCAAAGATCCCGTCACGCTCCCGTTCGACGGCCTGGCGGTGTTCGTCGATGCTGTCGGAAAGGGTCTTCAGTTCAGCCGAGCGGCGCTCGTGTTCGGCCTCGATGTCCGCCTTGGTGTGGGCGATTTGCTCGGCCTCGAGATCGAGTTCGACTCGCCGGTCCTCGAGTTCGAGACGGCGGCGGGCGAGTTCCTGTACGCCTGCCGCTTCCGACCGGCGAACATCCTGCACGCGCTGCTCCAACGCCTGCCGTTGCTGCTCGAGAGCGGTCTTGTCCATTTCCAACTCGCGGACACGCGTTTCGAGTTCGCTCGCGCGTGCCGCCAGTTGTTCTTCGGCTTGGGCTCGCTCCTGCGTGAACGCCGCGACCGCCCGGGTGAGTTTCGCACGCTCGGAAGCGAGCATGGTCTCACGGGCGGCGAGGTCGCGGTTGTTCGCCTGCGCCTGGGCCTGCATCGACGCACGTTCGCGCGCGAAAGTCCGGTGTTCTTCGTCCAGGTAATCCTGGGCCTCGGCCAGCATCTTCTCGCGCGCCGCGAGTTCTTCGGCGCGCTTGGAAGCACGTTCGCGAATCGACCGGGACTCGGCGTCGAATGCCGCGAGATCGTAGTCGAGTTGGTTGCGCTGGTCGATCAGCCGTTGCTCGAAGGTCTGCGGATCAACCGGTTGGTTGATCTGCTTGTCGAGTTCTTCGCGCTCACGTTCGAAGACCCCGCGCTCTTCCTCGAAAGCGTCGAGCGCACGCGCGAGGTCAGCGCGAAGTTGAGACAGTGCCAGCGCGCGCGCCCACAGGGTCTCTCTGAGCGACGCGACCGACGCGACTGCTTCACGCTTGGCCGAGTCGATGCGACTCAGAAGCGGATCGGTGGCCATCCCGGGCTGTGGAGATTCAACTCTCATACTCACTCGATCGTCGGGCACGCCGCCGGATCTCTCGGGGCCCCCGCCTACGCCACGCTACGCGGCGGAAGGTGGGCGAGCCCCGCCGTTTCCTGCTCGAGTTCAGCTACGCGCGCTTCGTGCGCGAAATCTATCAGTTCGACCAGCGAACGCAGCTTGGAGTCGACCTGCGAGAACGCGACCTCGATGTCTTCGTCGTCGTCACGAGCGGTCACGCGCTGGCGCAGTTCCTCCAAGTCCGCTTCTTTCATGAGTCCCTTAGCTGACCAGCGATCGGCTCCCGTTGCGCCGACGACCGGCACTTCGGCGTCCGGCTTCTATGCCGCTGAGCGACCGCGAGCCACACGCACGAGCGCCAGTGTGTAAGATTTCGTTCATGTCGCCCCTATGCCAAACGCCTGACCTCGCACTCGAGTGTGCGAGCGAAACAGCCGCGATATCCAAGCGCCCGTATAATGCCCCGTCGACTTACTCCGCTTCCAACGAAATCCGACAACGCCGCACTGCGTCAACGATCTTATTCTGATGGTCGGCCCGCCGCTCAGGCCCAGCCCGCTCCTCGACCGGTCGTTTCGAGGTCGGCCTGCATCCGGCTTTCCCTCGCTCGCAGCCCTCGAGGCCCCCACGGCCCAGAGAACCCAACAACCGGCTCGATGATACCGCGCTCATCTCCTGGCCACTCTCTTAGGGCTACGTCGATGGTGATGCAATGGACCGAGTCACAATCCTAAGGTTCGAACGGCCGCGTTTCTGACCCCACCCCGCCGCGACTCCCCGAACTCGTCCGCAACAGACTGTAGAAAAGCGTCGCGCGCCGAGCGTTGGCGGGGCCGGGTTCCGGATTCCCTCGAGGCCTGTGTGGCCCCGCGCTCGCGTATCGGCTACAGGGCACGCATGCTCAAACACAACAGCTATTTCGACGGAAAGGTTCAAAGCATCGGGTTCGAACGCAACGGGCGCAAACAGACCGCCGGCGTGATCGCTCGCGGCGAATTCCACTTCGACACCGGCGCGGCCGAACGCATGACGATCGTCAGCGGCGAACTGTGGGTGCGGCTACCCGACGGCCAGGCGCGGTTCTTTGCGGCAGGCACGACTTTCGAAGTCGAAGCCGCCAGCGGCTTCGACGTCAAGGCCGAGGCGCCGGTCGCGTACCTGTGCGAGTTCCTGTGAGCGCCTGACGCTGCGGCTGCTCTTCAGCGACAGGTCACTCGCTTCGAGCCTCGCCGCTGCGGCTCGCCAACAGCAGGTTGGCGCTCGCAACGATCACCGCGGCGACCAGGATCGTCATGCCGGCGCTGGAGAGGACCTGCAGCACCTGGAACTCGGGCGGATACTCGTTGGCGCGAAACGACGCTCCCTTCAGGCCCATCAGAAGCGAGGGACCGAACGAGAGAGCGGTCCCGACCAGTATCGCCAGCGCGGCGCCGCAGGCGAGCCGGTCGGCGAAACCGCGGCCGGTCATACGCGGCCATACCTCGTGCAGCCCCGCCAGGAAGGCCATCACCAGCGCGGCGATCATCAGCAGGTGCAACTGGCCGGTCGCGAAAGTGGTGTTGCCGAGCAGCGTCCGGGTCGCGGGAAGTGCCAGTGCCAACGCACAGCCGAGAACCGGAACCGCCATCGCCAGGAAACCGAAAGCGTAGACCATCGCGGCGTCGATGCGCGTGATCCCGCGGCGCATACCCGCCACCGTCCGTACCACGATCGATCCGGCCGCGACCACCGCCACCGCGCACGACACGAACGAGAGATCCTGCGCCGCCACACCGATCGCCGGCGAAGTCTGGGTTCCTCCCCACGCCGCCAGCCCGGCTACCGTCAGCAGCGCCAACGCACGGTTGGTGCCGCGGTCGCGCGCGGCCGCACGGGTTCCCGACGTGCGCGCCGACACGACCGCTGCCACTGTGCCGAGCGCGGCCACCAGGATCATGCTCTTGGCCGGTGAGACGAAGAGAATGAACAGCGTCTTGAACAACAGCGGATCCCCGCCCGACGCCGGATCGAACAGTGATGTCCACCCGAGACTGTCGAGCGCGACCAGCAGAGTGCAGCAAGCCAGGAACGGCGCCGCCACCAACGCGCCCACGCTGGAAAAGAGCAGCGATGATACGAGCGGCGGCATCACCCGATCGGCGGTTACGACCCTCCTCGACTGCACGATCGTCGCGACGAAGTTCACCGACATCACCACCGAAGCGGCCGCAGCCATGAACACACCGCTCGCCATCGGAAGCACGCCGACGGCGCTGAAGCGTCCGCCGAACTCGGCGTCGAAAGTCCAGCCGACTTCGCAGCCGCCCGCCGCGAACCCCGCGAGCACGGTCGCACCTCCGGCGGCCAGAAGGCACCACGACAACGACATCAACCGCGGGAATGCCATCGTACGCACGCCCAGAGCCTCGGGCACCAGCGCGTAGCCGAGAACGCCGGGGAACAGCGGCATCGCCACGAAGTAGAACATCAGCGTACCGTGCAGCGAGAGCAGCGCGCCGAAGGTCCGCGCGCCGAGCACATCGAGTCGGGGCGTCAGCAGTTCGAGCCGCAACGGCAGCGCCGCGGCGATAGCGCAGGCCAGAAACACCGCCGCGAGCGCGAGGTGCCGCGTGGCCAGACGCTCGGGATCTTCGCACAGCAGCCACGCGCGCAGATCGGCGGCCGGCACGGTGGTTCGATCCGTATAGCGGACCGCAGAGCCTGTCATCGGGGTCGGCGTCATGTTCACTCTCCAAGCGTTGGGCGCTACAGCAAAGAAACGGTGACCTCTACGAGGCCCGGCAGCGCAAAGCGCGGCGGCCTCGAGCGTCGCCGCAGCATAACCGCCGCACACGGGGACGCAACGCGCCGCGGTTGCGCGCCCGCGGCGAGCGGGCGTCTCCGGCCCTTCTTGTGTCCGCGCGTGACGGACGCAACGCGCGGCGGTTGCGCGCCCGCGGCGAGCGATCGGGTCGCCAACGCGGCCGGTTCCCCGCACCTGCCGCCCACCAGCGTGCGCTGGCCGCGGCGTCGGCGCGCGGCCGCCTTAGGGG
>Ga0172370_10002313_pt1 | contig 27747 bp, 24 predicted proteins | sample LakKiv5m_FD_114538 | JGI IMG/M metagenome (GOLD analysis project Ga0172370, IMG submission 114538) | Freshwater microbial communities from Kabuno Bay, South-Kivu, Congo - kab_022012_11.5m | ecosystem: Environmental > Aquatic > Freshwater > Lake | place: Democratic Republic of the Congo...
AAACCGGGACTGGAACCGCCGATGGACGCAGATGAACGCCGATGCGAAGAGAGACTCGGTGGCCGGAGTTCAGAATGGAGGAACAACGTCCGCAGATTACGCAGATTCAGGCCGCGGAGAGACCAGAAACTGGAAACCAGAAACTGCAAACTGTAAACGCTCTCGGATAGTTCAGAGTCCAGAATTCAGAATTACGAAGTCGAGATGGAGCTCCGCAGATTACGCAGATTCAGGTCCCGAGAAACCGTAACCAGAAACTACAAACTATAAACCGCAAACGATGAACGCCGATGCGAAGAGAGACTCGGTGGCCCAGAGTTCAGAATCCAGCGGGCAGAGTTGACGGCGGAAGAGAAGAGCCCGGGCGGAGGTCAGGGTAACCAGGGCCCGGGCGATGTGCGGAGCGAGAAAAGCGGAGTCTAGGGGGCAAGCACGAGTTTGCTGACAGTCCGGGTGCGCGGTTCCGCCAGGAAGTAGACGCCGGGTGCGAGCGTTCGGAGGTCGTTTGCGCCGGGACCGAGGTCCCGCACCTTGCGCCCGTCGATCGCGAGGAGCGAAAGGGACGAGAGTTGTGAGGACGGGAGGAGGAGGAAGCCGCGGGCGATGTCCTGCCGGGGCGGCGTCGTGCGCGCCGGCTCGCCCGGGGTCTCGGCGACGCCGGCCACACTGGCGTGGACCATGACCGTGTACTGGGAGGCCTGGGTGTAGTTGGGGCTTGAGTCGCCGTAGATGCTCCCGGTCATCGCGACCATGCCCTGGCCTTTGGCCATCCAGACGTACTGGCGGTCAGGGATTGTCTCGACGAGAATCGGGAGGCCGTTGACGTAGGCGGTCTCGGTGATGACTTCGACCCAGTTTTCGCGCAGGCACTCGAAGCTCCCGGCCGGCGTCACGGCCGTGCCCCAGGCATCGACCGAGCAGCGGCGGGCGAACGCGGCCGCGTAGACCGTGTCGATGAAGGTGTCGCGGATGGTGTAGCCGGTCTGCCACGAGTTGCCGTAGGTCGCGGGCAGACGGATTTCGGTGGTCGGCGGGTTGAAGATGAAGGCCTTGAGGATGCCGTTGTCGTAGTTGCCGGTGCCTTCGACCAGCATCGCCCCGGCGTCGATTCTGAAGTAGTCGTACAGGACGACGCCGCCGCCCCGCGGTTCCATCGTGGCCCGGTTCGCGTCCGGGAACTGGGCGGCAAAGGGAGTCGACGCCTTGTTGACAACCGATGTGGTGTAGAGGGCGCCGACGTAGGTTGCGGTGTCGAACGTCCAGGTGTGCGGCCCGCCGGGCGAGCCGTTATTGACCGTCGCGTCGGTTTGATTGAGGTAGTCGTAGATGAAGGAATCGCCGATGACCTGCGGAATGTCACCGGCCGTGATCGTTATCTGGGCACGGGCCGGGCCCACAAGCAGGCAGAGGCCTGCCGCAAGAACGAGCCTTTTGACTGACATCACCCCTCCTTTGGGAGATCCTTTGCGCTTGGCTATAGCCGAAGTAACCCTACCCACCATGGGAATTTGACCCGCCGCGGCCGGCGCGGGGTTCGGCGAGGGGATTGCAGAAGAGGATTCGGATAGTTCAGAGTGGAGAATTCAGCGACCAGAGTTCAGAAGTGAGAAAAAGCCTCCACAGATTACACAGATGGTACGAGGACTCGGATAGGTCAGAGTGCAGAATTCAGAGACCAGAATTCAGAAATGCGGAACAACGTCCGCAGATTACACAGATTCAGGCCCCGAGAAGCTAGAAACTCGAGACCACAAACTACAAACCAGAAACCGGAAACCGGAACTGGAACCGCCGATGGACGCAGATGAACGCCGATGCGGAAAGAGGCGAGGAAAGGCATCCGCAGACTTCGCAGATTACGCAGATAGAATCAGGATTCGGATAGTTCAGAGTCCAGAATTCAGAGACCAGAGTTCAGAAGTGAGAAAAAGCCTCCGCAGATTCAGGCAACGAGAGACTGGAAACCACAAACTACAAACTATAGACCATCGACCGCGGTGGTCAGAGGACGCGGCGGCCCGTGAGCAGTCGAATCAGGATTACGATAAGGATGAGCACGAGCAGGACGTGGACGATCGGCCCGAGCGCAAACACGAACAGGCCGAGCAGCCAGCCAATCAAAAGGATTATCGCCAAGAGCCATAACAGGTCCAGGAGTACCATAGCTATTCTCCTTCCATCTTTCCTCGAGTGTTTGACGGCTGAGCCGGCTCGCCGGATTCCTCTTCGTTGCCGCCCGCCGTGCGACTCAATGCCGGGGAGGGCGTCTAAAGGGCTGAAGGGCGCGGCGGAGGAGAGACCGGAAAGGAAGGAAGCTCGTATGAGAAAGCTTGTAGTTTTGACTTTCGTTTCGCTCGACGGGGTGATGCAGGCGCCCGGGGGCCCGGAGGAGGATAAGTCCGGCGGTTTTGCCTATGGCGGCTGGACGGTACCATATTTCGACGAGTTCGCGAACGAGGTAATGAACCGCCAGATGTCCGGGCCGTTTGACCTGCTGCTCGGCCGGAGGACCTACGACATATTCGCCTCCTACTGGCCCGCTCACAATGACCCGTCCGACATCATCGGGTCCGGCATCAACCGGGCAAAGAAGTACGTGGCCTCGCATTCGCCGCAGAGCTTCCGCTGGGAGAATTCGTTCCTTTTGTCCGGCGACGTGGCCGACGAGGTGAGGAAGCTCAAGGCCGGGAACGGGCCGATGCTCCAGGTGCACGGGAGCGGGAACCTGGTCCAGACGCTCATCCAGCATGACCTGGTCGACGAGTTCTGGCTGAAGACTTTCCCGCTCACGCTCGGCCCGGGCAAGCGACTGTTCGCCGAAGGGACGCGTCCCGCTGCCTTCGAGCTTATCGGCAGCCAGGTCTCGCCGCGCGGCGTAGTGATTGCGAGCTATCGGCGCGCGGGCGACGTGAAGCCTGGGTCGTTTGCCGACTGATAAGACCGGCCGTTCGCCGTCCGGCGCGCCCCCGGCGTGAGACGGCTTTTAGCCGCCGGCCGGCTGCCGGTTTTGAATCCGCCGTTTCCGGCCGGTTGACCGGGTCGGCGGCGAGCCCTACAATCGAGCCCGTGTTTCACCGGGTTTGTGACCAGACACGCGTTGTCGCGCGCCGCAGTCGCGGCGGTGAGGCACGAGTCCCGCCCGTTGCGCCGGTCGGCGTGACATACGGAAGGGGGCAATATCAGAAGCAGGAAACAAGGAAGGCAATTGCATGACGCATGAAGCACTGCTCGCCCGGTTCGCGCATATCCGGACGTGGAAGCGAGACGGGTTCGAGCCGCCGCACAAGACCCTGGTGTTATTGCTGGCGCTGGCGAACGCCCGGCGCGGCATCCGCTGGCTGTCTTTCCGGACCATCGATGAGCCGCTGAAGCGGCTGATTGAGCGCTTCGGGGACCGGAAACACTTCTACTTTCCCGAGGAGCCGTTCTGGCGGTTGAAGAACGACAAGCCCCATTTCTGGGACGTGATGAACGTGCCGCTCAGCTTTCAGCAGGACGCCGACCCGCCGGCGGAAATGGAGCTGCGCGAGTGGGACGCTCGGGCCGGGTTCACCGACGACGTGTACGCTGTCCTGCAGCGGAATCCGGAGTGGGTGCTCGACCTGGCCGAGGCGATCTACAGCGCGCACTCGATCGGCGGTTCGCGCGAGGAGGTGTTCCGGGCGGTGGGGCTCGAGCCGGGCGTGGCCCTGCCGGTGCGGGCGGAATCGACGTGCCCGCTGTCCGAGCGCCGGCCGGCAGTTGCGGAGCCGACGCGGATTCGCCCGGTGCGGACAGCGGCGGGTTCGCTTCGCTGACACGCGTAGCGTTTTCGTTCAGGTTTTTGATTGCTGCTTTCCGGGCTCTTGACCGGCAGGAGCCCGGGGGTACGCTGTTACGGACGCTGGTGGTCCGAACCGCAATCCGGCCTCGATGTGGTTCGGCCGCGAGCGTCCGGCGCCCGGGCCCGCGGACTTGTGCAGTCCCGGCCGGCGCGGAGATTCCAGGTCCGGTTGGCCGGCTCGGGGAGCCTGGGCGAGGTTTCTCTCCTGGAGCCGGAGGTGTGCGGTAGAGGCAGTACGGGTTAGCGGGTAAAGGCAGGAAGCGCGGCCTTACCCGGAAAGTGGCCGCGCTTCGGGCTCACTTCCTATGGGCGGAGGGTGGGCTTCGACCGAAATACCGCACGGTCCGTCAGTCGAGAGGCTGCGTGCCTAGAACGCATGCAGCGGTAAGGAGCGTCCGAGATGCAGAACGTTGCGAGTTTGGCGACCGTTGTCCCCGAGGTGGAACTGGAGCCGGTGCCGCCGGCCGTAAACCCGATGTGGGCCGGTACCCTGCCGGGCGTGATGGCCGGGAAGCGACCGCCGAAGGGGTCGCCGCGGGTTGAGTTCGAGGTAACGGCGAGGTCAGCCGCGGTGGCCGTAGCGGTCGGCGCGGATTAGGCCGGACCGGCTCGCCGGGCCGCAAGCGCCAGGCCCGAACGATCCCGCGGTGGGAGCGGGCCGCGGGAGCTTGACCGGTTGGTTCCGCGTCTAATCTGAGTGTTGAACCGCAGGATTGGCGCCGGTGTCGTAGCCGTTATCGGGTTTCTGCTTTCGCCGCTGTCGTGGTGGAATGACGCGTTTATCAATCTGCCGCTCGCCTGGCTCTTTGCGAGCCTGGTGAGCCTCGCGTCGCGAAGGCTGTTTGCTCCGGCAATGGTACTCGGCTATTGGCTCACAAACATCACCGGTCTTCTGCTGATGGCGCGCGGCACTGCCGGCGCGGTCACACGCAACTCGGCACCCTCGCGCCGGCGCCAGCTCATTTTGAGCCTCGCCGCAGCCACCGGCTACACCCTGCTGATTGTTCTGCTTTACGTCGTCGGAGTCTTAAAGCCGCTCCACGTCCTCTTCGGACTTTAGGACCGAGGAGGACTCTGCCTTCGGTTCACGACCTGACATCGGCGTTCATCCGCGGCCGCATCCGCAATTCGACATTCTGGACTCGGTCAAAGATATCACTTGCTCAATCGTTGCCCAACGTCTACAATTAAGTGTGGAGTCGGTCCCCAGTCCCCGCCGACACCGTAACCGTCAGGCTAACAGGCGCGCAGCGGCCGAGCCCGGTCGCGTTCATTCGGCGAGCCACCTGTTCCGCCAGGCTCGGACCGCCTTCTACCGCGAGGATGAGGACGAAGCGCTCGACCTCCTGCTCGAGGCCATGCACCTCGCGCCCGCCAATCTGCACTTCCACTACCTTGCCGCGCTCTGCGCCGACCTTTTGTCCGAGGAGGATACGCTCGACGATGTGTGCGCGCACGCGCTCGAAATCGACCCCCGGCATCCTTACACGATTGCCTGTGAGGCAGTCCGCTACCTCTACCTTTCGAACTTCTCCCGCGCCGAAGACCTGTTCAACCAGGCGCTGAGGCAGTTGCCCGACGAGCTCGACATCCAGCTCGGGCTCGGCATCCTGCACGAATACTCGGGCGACGAGGAGAAGGGCGTGGCCGCGTTCCACCGCGCGCTTGAAATCGACCCGAACAATGTCCGGGCCCGCGTTTCGCTGGGCATCGCCTATGCAATGAGCGGCGAGTTTCAAAGCGCGCTGGAGGAGTACGTCCGGGCCAAGGCAATTGACCCGAGCATCGAGAACCCCCACGAAAAGCTGGGCCGCGACTTCTATCTGGATGGCATGATTGAGGAAGCGTCGACCGAGTTCGGCCGGGCGATGGCCGAGGAGCCGGACGAGCCCGCGGCCTATTTTTACCAGATGGATTGCCTCAACCGGCTGGGGAAGCTCGACGAGGCCCTCGACCGGTACGAAACTATCAAACAGCGGTTCGGCAATGAGCCGGAGCTGACGAGCGGGTTCTACGAGTATTTCCACATGCGGCGCGAGGCCCGGGCCGCGCTCGAAACGCTCACCAACCGCCATCCGGATGACCCGGAACTGCTGATTCGGCTCTCCAACCTGCACCACGAGTCCGGCCAGTTGGACCAGGCGATCGAGGCGGCAGAGGGCGCGAACCGGCTGGAACCCGAACGTTCCGATACGCTGAGCCTGCTGGGGTCGCTGTATTTCGAGCACGGCGATTATCACCGGGCAATCGAAGCCTGCCGCCGGGCCACCGAGCTTAACCGCTACGACCAGTCAGCCTACGTGGTGCTGGCCGACTCGCTGCTGTTCCTTGGCAGGAGCGAGGAGTCGCAGACGGCGGTAGAGGAAATGGAGCGGTACCGCCAGGAGGCCTGGCGCCGCTACCAGGATCGGTTCTCGGGTCAGGACCGCGCCGACGCCGGGTTCTGACAAGGCTTCGGACAAGTCAGGAATAATCGGCTGCGCTTTACACCCCCCGGCCAGGGGGGTATCATTTCTTGTCTGACTGGTGAGGCGGGGGACGGTTTGTCGAGCGGCAAAGAGCATCTCAACCTCCGCTAGCTCCTAGGATGTAATCATTCTACGAGATAGTCACATAAATAGCCGCTTGATTTCCACCCCGGCCGCCCCCGCCTCCCCGTTTTCCTTTTTGAGAATCTAGCGAGCAGCAGCCCGGCTGAGCCGGCGCGCCAGCCGGATGGCGGCGAGCATCGACCCGGGCGAAGCGATGTCTTTGCCCGCGATGTCGAAGGCGACCCCGTGCAGGGGCGAAGTGCGGATGCGGCCGAGCCCGAGCGTAAGGTTCACGCCCCGGTCGCGGCCCAGCAGCTTGGCAGGAATCATGGCCTGGTCGTGGTACATGGCGACATAGCCGTCATAACGATTGACGACTGGCGATTGGCGATTGGCGATTGAGCTGACGGCGGCGTCGGAGGGAATAGGGCCGACGGCGTCGATGCCGGCCTTGCGTGCCCGGGCTACTCCTTCGGCGATGCGGCCTTCTTCGCCGAGGCTGAACTCATCGGCGTGCGGGTTGAACGCCATCACGCAGATTCGCGGCCTCGGCAGTCCGCTCACGAGCAGGAAGTCGTTCAAGAGCTCTGTCTTCTCGGCCACTGCCGCGGCGGTGATGTGCCGGCTGACGCGGGCCAGCGGCTCGTGGATGGTGACGAATATTACCTTGAACTCAGGCGTCCACGCGAGCATGGCGTGACTCCTGCTCCCGAGCCTTTCCGCCAGGAACTCGGTCTGCCCCGGCCACTTGAAGCCGGCCAGGCGCAGCGCCGCTTTTGATACCGGCGCCGTAACAAGCGCGGATACACGTTTCTCTTTGAGTTCCCTGACTCCGGCCTCAAGGCAGGCGAGCGCGGCCGCGCCGCAGTTGCGCTGGGCCCTGCCCATCTTGAATGCCCCCAGCTTGCCGGCAACGTCCTCGACGCAGGAGAGGTCGACCCTGGTGCCGAGCCGCTCTTGCTCGCGTTCGAACACAACGCGCGACCCGAACATGCGGCAGCGCAGCCGCGGCATCTTCTCCAGCGACTTGAGGATTATCTCCGGCCCGATTCCGGCCGGGTCGCCCATGGAAATGCCGATTGGCGATTGACGATTGCCGATTTGCCGATTTCCGGTTCGGCGATTCGTCATTCGGAATTCGTCATTCATCATTTCCTCTAATAGTGGCTCAGCGTCCCGCTCTTACGGGTGGAACGGTCGATGGCGGCGAAGATGACGAGCCCGCAGACGACCCAGATGACGCACAGCACGGCGACCCGCAGGAACGCAGTGCCGACCGAGAAGCCCATCTGTTCGCCCATCAGGAAGTGCCGCGCGGCGAGGATGCCGTAAGTGGTCGGAACGGCGAGCGCCGCCTTCTGCATGAACACGGGTAGCACCGCGAGCGGGTAGGCAATCGGCGTCACGAGCATCAGGAGACTCCCCATCGCCTCCGAGATGAGCCAGCCCTGTTTGAAGATGAGCGTGGTCGAGGCCATTATCATCCCGATGCCGTAGAGCGCAATCAGCATCACCCCGATCATCGCGAGCGCGGGCAGCAGGCCGAGCGGGTTCACCTTGAGGCTGAACACGGCCAGGATGAAGAGTAGTTGGGTCAGGATCATCAGGAACTGGTGCAGGATCGAGTGCATGGACATGCCCATCGTGAAGACCCAGCGCGGCACCGGTGCCGCGAACACCGGCTCGAGCGTGCCGTACATCTGTTCCTTACGCAGGCTGAAGCCCATTGCCCACAGCGCCATGTTCATGAACCCGATGAAGACGTAGCCGATGGTGATGAAGCTGACAATGTCGGTCGTCCCGACGAGCTTCTGCAGGTTCGGGGAGAAGCGGCCGCCGACGAGAGCGATGCCGTAGAACACGTAGGGCAGGAGGTAGACGACCGGGTCAACCAGGCTCCTGAGGAAGTCGAGCGGGTAGGTGAGTTCGAGCTTCCACTCTTTGATGTTCTCGGCCCACACGGCGTTGGCGTAGTGGCGCAGGCGCCCGAGCAGGGAACCAGGGATAGAGGGATAGAGGGACAAAGTGCCGGACGGCCCGCTCTCGATCGCTTGATCCCTGGACCCCTTGATCCCTCTCTTCATCAGTGCATCCCGATCGTGCCGTCGCGCCTCGTCTTGCGCTCAAGCGCGACGAACGTGTAGTAGCCGGCGACGAGCAATGCGGCGTCCATGGCCAGCAGGATGCCGGATATCTTCCAGAGCCCGACCTCATGCTGGTTCAGGAGTATGATTCCGCGGATCGCGACGAGCGCCCAGGTCAGGGGTATCAGCACGCTGACAAACGACGTAATCGGATTCACCTGCACCGGGTAGCGGATCGGCGAGAACAGGAAGAAGACCCACTCGAGCGTATGGACCCAGCCGTGCACTTCTTTGATGAGCAGCGTGAACCCCGCGAACGCGATGGCAAAGCCGTAGAACCCGACCATCAGCAGGACAACGAGCAACAGCACGGGCAGCACTTTGGCAGCCGTGAACGAGATGCCGAACGGGAGCAGGCTGATAATCGCCGCCTGCATGATGACGATGCAGGTCGTGATCGATGCCTCGGCCAGGGTCTTGCCGATGAGGACAATGAGCGGGTGCGTGGGCGAGGCAATGATGTACTCCATCGTGCCCCAGTAGGTCTCTTCGCGCAGGCTGTTGCCCACCCCCCAGAGCCCGGAGAATACGAAGTTCGACACCATCGCGCCGATGAGAATGAAGGCCATGTAGTTGCCCGAACCCGTCATCTGCTGGAACGCAGCGCTCGAGGTCGAGCCGACCAGTGCCTTGCCCTGGAACAGGAACGGGAAGACCCAGAGCACCGGGAAGATCGCCCAGTACACCATGATGATCGGGTAGGAGAAATAGATGCGGATCGTCTTGGCCATTTCGGCCCGGATGACGAACGCGGTCGCGGCCGGGTTCATTGGGTTTCGGGCTTGTTCTCCGCCGTGTCCGCGGCCAGCGACGTGCCGGTTTCGTACAGGAATACGTCTTCAAGCGTCGGCTGCTTGATGTCGATGCCAAGAATCCTGCCGCCCTTGCGCAGGGACTCGATTGCCTCGGAGAGCACTGCCTCGGCGCGCGGGGCCACGACGCGGAGTGTCGTCACGCCGTCCTTGAATTCGTCGGAAACCTGTTCGACTCCCTCAAGCGCCCGGATGGTAGCGACATCGGGCTGACCCTGCACCCGGATCTCCAGTACTTCGGTATGGGGGATGTCGCGCTTGTACTGCTCGGGCGTCTTTACATTGACAATCCTGCCCTTGTTGATGAATGCAATCCGCTGGCAGAGCTCGTCCGCCTCGTCCATGTAGTGCGTGGTCAGAAGAATCGTCTTACCCTGCTTTCGGTTCAGCTCTTCCCTGATGAACTGGCGGATGAAACGCGCGAACTGCGGGTCGAGCCCGAGCGACGGTTCGTCGAGCAGGATAAGGTCGGGGTTATGGAGGATCGCCCGCGCCAGGCTCACCTTCTGTTTCATCCCCGACGAGTAGCGCTCGAGCCGGTCGCGCTCGACCTCTTTGAGCCCCAAAAGCTCGATCAGGTAGTCGATCCGTTTGTCACGGGCTTTGCCGGTGAGCCCGTACAGCGCCGCGAAGAAGTTGAGGTTGTCGCGGGCCGAGAGTTTCCAGTAGAGCGTCCGCTCGCCCGACGTCAGGAGACCGATACGCTGGCGGCAGTAGAGCGAGTCCTTGAACGCATCGTGCCCCAGCACCTTGACTGTCCCCGCATCGGGAATCAAGAGGGTCGCGATGCAGCGCACGAGCGTGGTCTTGCCGGCGCCGTTCGGGCCCAGGAGGCCGAACAGCTCTCCCCGGTTGAGGGTCAGCGTCGCTCCGTCCACCGCCCGCGTTATCTTCTTCTTCAGTCCGCGCCCGCGGCGGAAGTTCTTCACTACCGACTGGACCTCGAGCGCCGGCGTTCGTTCTTCGTTCATCGTGCCTCGTTTACCGTTTCCTCGATAACCCGCTCCATCGCGTCGGCCGCACCGTCCCACGTCCACTTCCTCGACCACTCGATGGCCTGCTGACCCAGCCGGGCGCGCAGCGTCTCGTCCGACAGCAGCCGCTCGAGCTTCTCCGCCAGCGCCGGGACGTCGCCGTACTCATACACCAGTCCGTTCACTCCGTCCCTTGACGAGTCGCGCAGCCCGGGCGAGTTCGCAACGACGACGGGTGTCCCGCAGGCGTTCGCCTCCATGACAATCAGTCCCCAGCCTTCTTTGACCGAGTTCTCGGCCAGCACTGCTGCCCGGCGATACCACCTCACTTTGTCCGCTTCCGGGATGAACCCGGTGAAACGCACCTCGGTGCCCAGCCCGAGTTTCTGCGCCAGCGCCTCGAGCCTCGGCCTGTCATCCCCATCGCCAACGATCACGGTCGTGAGACCGACGCCGCGGTCCTTCAGCAGCCTGGCTGCCTGCAGCAGATGGTCAGTCGCCTTGTACCGTTTGAGGCGACCCACATGCAGGACTATCGGTTCGCGCGGTACCGAGGCGTCCGGGCTGAACCGGCCGAAGTCGGTCCCGGGCGGAATCACGGTTATCCGGCCCGGGTCGATGCCGATGCGGGCGGTGTCGTGCCTGGAGCTCTCGGATAGCACGGCGAACCGGCAGCGCTTGTAGGCAAGCGGAATCATCGTCTCGGCCAGCCAGACATAGGCCGCCATCGGCGGCAGCGTTTCGCGGAAAATGCTGCCCCGGAACAGGTGCATCAGGATGGCAAGGACGGGCCGCCGGGTATGCCACGGCGAATAGAAGGGAATCTTGTTCAGGTCGTCGATAACGACGTCCGCGTTCAGGGATTCGGCGAGTGGGCCGACCATCCTTCCCGCGGTGAAGTTGAAGGTAAGGCTGCCGCCCGCGCGGATGACTCTGATGCCTTCGATGGCATCTTCCGGCTGCGACCCGGGAAAACGCTCGCTTAGCAGGGTAACCGAGTGGCCGCGACCGACCAGGCGGGAAAACACCTCCTGGAAGTAGACCTCCGCGCCGCCTGCCAGCGGGTTCTTGGTGCAACGCCAGTTCAAGACCAGTATTCTCACAGGATGCTCATATTATTGGCGGAGTTGAGGCGGGTCAAGGAAGCAGGGAGCGGGACGAGTGTTCACGCCCGGCCGTCGGGTCGGGAGAACCGTGGCCGAAGCGACGCCTGGGCGGCGCGGCAAAAAGAAACGCGGCGCACCGTGGGCTCTGGTACGCCGCGTCCTTTATCGGTCCCCGTCGACAGTGTTGACTGGTGAGGAGGGGACTTTATGAGCGCTTCCTTCCCCGGAAAGAACCTCAGCTTGGCTCGGTCTGACTCTCAGGGTCCACCGTTATCCCAACGCTAGACTGTGCAACTGCCATGCCAATCAGTCTAGCGTCGGCCTCTCCAGCTAGTACGTTGTAAATCAATAACTTACTCCATCCGGCGCCTGGATGCTGACAAACCACGTTGATTGTGAAGTCGGCAGGTTGCTTTAATCTGCTGCCGCAATATGCAACTGGGCTATGTTTAGAGTTGGTGTTCCGTCATCTTGCGACGGAGAGTATCCCGATGAATACCGAGAAGCTCGGCAGCATGAGTCTGGTTGTTGCCTGTCTTCTCAAGGGCTTCCTTGATGGCTCGACGCTCGATGTCCTGAAGATTGAGGGTGCCGACGAGGTTCTGCAGCGCGAAAGCATCCGGCGCAGACGCCTGGCTGGTAGCCGGCACGCTCGCACTGTCTTGCTGGCCGGGGGCGGCAACGCCCGGCCGTGGCGTCTGAGTGTTCAGGAGCCTGACCATACCGAGCGCGGGCATCACGTGTCCCAGGCCAATCTCGGCGCTGCCGTCGTACTGCGCGCGTTCGTAAGCGCGCTCGATGATATTCCGGAGCGTTCGGATGTTTCCATCGAGCAGGTCCTCGCTGCCGTCGACGTGTTGCTGTACGACCTGGCGGATCAATTTGATCGCGGTGCGCTCGATCCCGAGGTGGCGTTTGTGCCTGGGGCTGGCGTTCATTGTCCGGATTATGAACTGGGCAAGGTCCTCGATGTCGGCCTCGACGTTGTCGCCCGGCTCGTTTTCCCAGCGCTCCCGAATCGACGGCACGGGGATGCAGTGCTGCACCAATCGGCCGTAGAAATCGGGCCGGAAGCGCGTCTGCAGCTCCGGGACGGTACGGTTGGTGGCGGCAACGATGCGCATGTCGATGCTCATTTCATGCGAGCTGCCGATGCGCTTGATTCGGTGATATTCCATCGCTCGGAGGAGTTTGACCTGCGTTTCCTGACCGATGTCGCCGATTTCGTCGAGAAAGACGGTGGATCCCCGCGCCGACTCGAGGATTCCCGCTCGTTCACCGGTGGCGCCGGTAAATGCGCCGCGCTGGTGTCCGAAAAGCTCATCCTCAACCAGGTTGGAACTGAGGGCAGCCATGTTGACGGTCAGCGGGTATTCACGGCCGGGGTCGTTCTCGACGTAGCGGTAGCTGCAGCGGTGCAGTGCGTTGGCGACGAGCTCCTTGCCCACTCCCGGTCCGCCGAGCAGCAGGACCGTGGCGTCAGACGGTCCGATCCGCTCAATCTCGTAGGCGAGAAAAGCCATCTTGCGCGCACGGCCGATCACCATGCGGTGCTCTCCGCTCCAGTGGTTTCGCTGCTCTTCGGTCAGTGGCCGGATGGCGAGCGCGTCGATGGACTCGGCGATCTTCGGGTAGTACTGGTCCCCGACCGCACTTTCCGGTACGAAGGAGCAGAGCCCGTACCCGGGCCGGATGATGAATTCGGAGAACTCGCTGGTCGATTCCATCCCGATGCGGCAGGAGACGAAGATGACCGGCGCGATGCGGTCGATATTGTTCTGGCGGAGGTAGCCGTATATCAGGAAACCCTGCAGGGCCTTGATGTCGAGCGTGCGCTGCAGCGGTTTGAGGATGTCCGGATAGTCGACCAGCTTTCTCTCGTCCTGGATGTGACTGAAGTCCACGTCCTGGACTATCAGCGACACGAAGCGCGATCGGTTCCGGCTGTACCATTGCCGGAGCGTGGCGAAGCAGTCGAGGTGAATGTAATCGAACTCGCGGGCCAGCCGGCCGCCGTCGAACCGGCCGATGCTGCTGACCAGGCTTTCGTAACTGGTCACGAGGTCGTCGACCACCAGTATGACCGGCTTAGCCATCGGCGGGGATCCTAGTAGCGCTCAACTGGCTAAGTGTATGGAGCGGCGGCTGTAAGTCAAGCGACTGAAGCTCGCGCCCGGGCTTCCTCAAGTACCGCGACGTAGTCGGCAATCGAGAGCCAGAGCCTCTCCAGCGGACCGACGAGCGCACTCGCGTCACGCGGAATCTCGATTGCGGGCCGGAGCATGGATTGAAGCTCGCGCAGTTGGCTGGTGATGTGAGCGCGCGGGTCGGCGAACGGAACCACATGCGGGCTGTCCGACCGGAAGGAGATGAGCAGCCGGCGATTCCACTGGGTGTTAACCGTGTAGCTGGTGATGATGTGGGCCCACTTGGCTGAGTGTCGGATGTGATCGAGCACGATGTGTTCCAATGTTCCCCGCACTTCGGGGTTGGCGAAAACGCGGAACTGGCGCAGATATTCCGGCGATTCGTGGTTGGCAAGCGCAATCAGCCTGACACCGGGTCGGCGCTCGAGGCGCCGGAGTTCCTCCGGGGTAAGCTCAAGGAACTCGAATTCACTGCCGCGCGGCGAGCTTTGGGCCGCGTTCTGCACAAGATCGAAGAGCTTGAGGGTGGTAGTGGCGTCGATCAGCCGGGTTATGGCTCCGGCGTAGACGCCGGATAGGTGCTGGCTGCTTACGTGGCCGGTTTGACCAAGATCGCGGTCACGCTCCAGCCCGTAGCGGTTGCGGATTTCTATCAGCCGCTCGAATCCGGCCGGCCGGTTTCCTTTGGACATGAAATTGTGGTCAAGTGCGATGAGGTCCGCGGCCAGCGCCACGCGGTCCGCGATGAACAGCCGCTCGATCCCCTGGACCGGCGCGCGCCGGCGCCGCCGCAGCACCAGCCAGCCCAGGCCGGCGCTCAATATCGCAGCGACCAGGGCGCCGGAGTAGGCAAAGGCTGCGCGCCGTCGGGTCGAAGCCCGGTACCGGTCGAGAACGCTGCGCTCCTGGCTGACGTCGCCCGCGCCCGTCTCTCGTTCCAAATCCCGCACCCGCCGAACTGCACGCCGGACCGCGTCATCGCTCTGCCCGACGGCAGCCCGCAGCAAAGCCTGACGCGCCCGCTGCAACTCATCGCTCAGCCGCCCGGCCTCGTTGGCGAAAACGTCAATCCGCCAGCTCGCGTCTCCGGCCGTGCGCAGCACCACCAGGTCGGGCAGAGTGTCCTGGTCGACCCGGAGCTGAGTGACGCGCAGGAACCTGACTCCGTCGTACCCGGGCGAGTTGTCGTCCGTTCCGGTCAGCCCCGGAGCGTAGAGAAGCAGTTTGCCGGTGCCGTATCTGCTGACCTGAAGCATGGGCCAATCGCCGAGCATGTCGAGAGCGCTGACTCTCGATCCGGACGCCACCCGAAGAAGCATGTGCTCCCGCACCGGGCCGGTCGCAGTCAGCCGCGCCAGGTAGCATCGCCCCAGAGAGTCGGTGCCGGCCGCGTAGGCTGCCGCGCCGCGGGCCGCGACCACGTCGGCCGGACCGGGCAGGCCTGAGGCGGAATCCGGAGTGAGTCGGCGCTGCTCGTCCCCGGTCATGGCATTGACACAACGGAGAGTGTCGCCGGTAACGAGCAACAGCACGGGCACCGAGTCGAACAGCGTGCAGGCGGCGCGCGGGCCGGCGTCGCTCTCCGTTCCGGGCAGCAAGACCGGCTCGGGTTCCGGCCACTGGCAGCGGAGCTCCCGCTCCTGCCGAATGTGGTAGACCGCAAGTCGGGCGCCGTCGAAGAACACCAGTTCGGGTGAATCGTCTCGATTGAAGTCGCATAGCAGCGCATCGCGCGGAACAAACCCCGGCCTGAGCCGCGTGGCACTGGCCGAGTAGTCCCAGAGCCGTTTGCCGACCTCGACCAGCCAGGGTTCGCCTCGTTGCCAGGCGCAGAACTCGGCCAGGTTCTCAGCCTCATCGACAAAAGAGAGGCTGTCGACTTCGGCCATCCCGGGAATCGGCGACCTCCAGAGTTGTTGCCCGTTGCGGTTCCACGCTACCAGGTCACAGCCCCCGGCAGTCCTTACCGCCAGGAACAGAGCAATGTCCGACGCGCCGAGCGGCGGTGTCGGCAGCGCTGCCAGCGCGGTAGTCCCGACCGGGGCTCGGCCGACATCACTGAGGCTGTCGCGCGCTGAAACCGCGAGGACGCGCCCGTCGCTGAGCAGAAGGAACAGCCGCTCGGTATTGTACGTACTCGCGCCGACCGCGGCGGATACGAACGCGGCCGTGAGTGGACGCGACCACTGGGGCACGAGGATGCCGGCGCGGGCGACGGCGAGCAGCAGAACGACCGCGGCCAGGAACCGACCGGGTGCGAGCCACCGCCCGGCGGTCATTCCTGCGCTCCTGTGCTGCGTCATGCTTGTCTTAAATGTAGCCGGCCGGTTTTCGGGTGTCAACCCGGCCCGGTTCCTTCCTGCAAAACCGGATGTCCTCGGTTCCGTTGCCGATTTCCCGGTCGCTCAATCTCTCCTCTCTCCTCCCCTTGACTTCGTACGCATACGGGCTTGAATATCTCGGTGCGCAACGCCAGCGTCGTCGTCTTTTTCCTGGCAGCCGCGTCGGTCGCCGTCGCGGGGTTCTGGGGAAAGGAAACTATGGTTGACACCGGAGTGGTCTGCGCCGTGGACGCGACCGCCGACTCTTCCGGGATACTCTGGGCGGCGGTCGCGCACGTGGACAATACCGTTGGGCTCTTCCGCTCGCTCGACTTCGGCTCCACCTGGCAGAGCCGCGAGGTGCTCCACACCGACTCCTCAGTCCGGCAGTTGCAGCTTCTCTCCGGTCAAGGCGATTCCTCATTTCTCTACCTGTTCCTGCTCGAAGCCGGGAATGGCGGCGATTTGTGGCTGGCGCGCCTCGCCCCTGACTCCGGCGGATTCTCGGTCGCGCCGCTTGCCGTGGGTCCGGACACGGTCGACGACTTCTCAGCGGCGCTCGACCATGACCGCCACTACTACCTCTACTGCCTCTATGCCAACGAGCACCGAGCCGGCCGCACCGGCGCGTTCACGCGCTCGCTCGACTACGGTGTATCTTGGGAGGCGGGAACCGATTGGTGGAACGCCTGGGACCCGTGCGTTTCATACACTGACGGCTCGACGGTCCACTGCGCCTGGCGCTACGCGCTCAACGGCGGCGAAATTCACTACTCGTACAACCGCCACTACGCGATGTCAGGCTACTGGTCGACGTACCGGCTGGTGAGTGACAGCTTCGCCGGTCAATGCTTCGACCCGACCGTCGCGCAGGCCGACACCAGCCCCGAGTCCCGGGCTGCCATCTGGGTCTTCTATACGGCCGGACGCCGCGACACAGCGGTGCTCGACCTTGAATACTCGACAAGCCCGGACGGCGGCGCAAGCTGGCATCAGGGCAAGCCGTTCGGCAACTCGTTCCGCGATGAACGGCAGCCGTGCCTTGCCGCCGATCCGACCGGGCCGAATGACTGCGTCAGTCTCTGCTACAGCGCCGGCAACCGGAACCGCGGCGACACGGTCGCGGCCTGGTGGACGTGCGCCAATTCGCTCGACCCGGACGGCTGGCTGGAACCGGTCAGAGTCAGCCAGCACCCGCTGTCCGCGCTCCCGCCGAAACTCGTCTACGTACCTCGCTCGCCGATGCGGCTGCCGGGCCTCGTTTACAGCCAGCAGTCCGATTCGGGACCCTGGGGCGCCTGGTTTGCTGCTCCCTGGCTCACCTCATCCAAGACTCCGGCACCGGATTCGCAGTCTTCGGGTCCTTCCTCGCGGCCCAACCCCGCGGTCGGAATGGTGGAGCTCAACGCGACGGTTACCCGGCCGGGCAACTACTCGCTCGCAATCTACGATGCGTCCGGACGCCTCGTAGCGAGCGTGTTCCGGGGACCGCTCGATTGCGGCCGGCATTCCTGGCCCTGGGATCGGAAGCAGCCGTCCGGCGGGCGGGTTCCGGCCGGCACATTCTTCGTCCGGCTCAGCGGGCCGGGAACACGCCTCACCCGCCGGCTCATCCTTCTCTAACGGCCCGCTTTCCGGCCCGTCTGCCTCCTGCCGGACGCGCGACCGGCTCCCCATTCGCCGCCTCTACCTGCTCCTTTCAGGTCCGGGCTCCGGCCCGAAGCCGATTGTCGCGGGTTGACATCGGCTTTTTCCTGTTCATCATGTATGTATGAAACATGCATCTCGTCTGCTCAGTCTGCTCGTTCTGACCGCAGCTCTGTTGGTCCTGACCGGAGGTAAATGCGGGAAGTCCGCTCCGGAGCGCGCGTGGGAGCGTGGAGCCTTCCAGCCCATGTCCGAAAACATCCAGTCCTACTCGCTGCCGAGCGGTGTTAGCATCGACTCTATGTACGGCTACGACGACGAAATCCCGGAGTCAGCAACGCCTCTGTGGCTGGTTGTCAGCAACAGCAATAGCGGTGACGTCAATGTCAAATTCCCGGCCGGGCTCGTGTTCAGCCCGAGCATCCCCGCCGACTACCAATACATGATGGTGCTCAAGGACTTCTCCTTCACTGCTTCAGGCGGCGGTGCCTCGACTGCGATTATCCCGACCTATGGCTGCAACGAAGATCTAGACTTTCCCGATGACGATTCGCATTACGACATCGCCGGAAGGGAGTGGGACCGGGAAACCCAGGAGTTGCTCGACATCGTCGCTCCCAAAGCGCTCAACACCGAGGACGCAGTCGAGCTGGCGCAGCAGGCCCTGGACGAGATCACCGGCCCTGACTTTCCGGACGGGCTGACCGACTCGACCAAGACGGCGCTTCAAGCACTGCCCTGATGCGTCCCGCCGCTCTAGCGGCGTCAGTGCCGCCGCTGTCTCGATCGGGGATGGCGGCGCTTGGGTGGGAATCGTGCGACGTCATCATCGTCACCGGTGATGCCTACGTCGACCACCCCTCGTTCGGCAGCGCGGTAATCGCGCGAGTCCTGCTCGACGCGGGATTCCGCGTCGGCGTCATCGCCCAGCCGCGCTGGTCCGGTCCCGAAGACTTCATTTCCCTCGGCCGGCCGCGGCTCTTCTTTGGAGTCACGGCCGGCAACGTTGATTCACTCGTCGCCAACCACAGTCCGACCTTGCGGCGCCGGCGAACGGACGACTTCTCGCCGGGCGGCAGGCCGGGCCTGCGACCGGACCGCGCGACGACCGTCTACTGCAATCGCCTGCGCGAAGCCTTTCGAAACGTGCCGCTGGTCATCGGCGGCATCGAGGCCAGCCTGCGCCGGCTTGCCCACTACGACTACTGGGAAGACTCGGTGCGGCGCTCGCTCCTGCTCGACACCCGCGCCGACATCCTGCTTTACGGCATGGCTGAACGGGCCGTGGTCGAGGTGGCCCGCCGCCTCGCTTCCGCGCCCCCCGCCCCTCACCCCCTGCCCCTCGAACCGTCCCTTCTCGATGGCATCCGCGGCAGTTGCGTCAACCGCAGGGAGCCGCCCGCCGGCGCAGTCACACTGCCCTCGTACGAGCAGGTCAGCGCCGACCAGGATGCGTTCAGCGCGGCCTTCCGCCGGTGGCATCGCGAGGCCGACAATCCTTCCGGCCGGGTCGTAGCGCAGCCGCACGCCGACCGCTGGGTAGTTCACTATCCTCCGCCCGCGCCGATGTCCCGGGCCGAGCTGGATCACGTCTTCGACCTGCCCTATACGCGCCTGCCGCATCCCGACTATGGCGACAAGATACCTGCGCTCGAGACGGTCCGGTTCTCGATAACGTCGCACCGCGGCTGCCTCGGTTCCTGCACATTCTGCTCGCTTGCCGCTCATCAGGGCCGCATCATCCAGTGGCGGAGCCGGAAGTCAATCCTCGCCGAGGCGGCGCGGATTACCCGGCTCGAAGGCTTCAAGGGACACATCACCGACGTCGGCGGACCGACCGCGAACATGTACGCATCGACCTGTGCAAAGATGGAAACCGGTCGCGTCTGCACCGACCGCGAGTGTACGTGGCCGCAGCGCTGCCCGAACCTGCGGCTGGCGCCGAGGGACGAACTGGCCGTGCTCGACGCGGTTCGAACCTTGCCCGGCGTGAAGAACGTATCGGTCGGCACCGGGTTCCGCTTTGACCTGCTGGACGACATTCCGGGCATCGATTATCTTGGACAGCTCTGCCGTTACTACGTCTCGGGCCAGCTTCGCGTCGCGCCGGAGCACGTCTCCGGCCGCGTTCTCGCCGCCATGCGCAAGCCTCCCCATTCATCGTACCTGGCATTTCGCCGTCGCTTTGCCGAGACCAACCGCCGCCTCGGCCGCAGGCAGTATCTGATACCGTACTTCATCTCCGGCCATCCGGGCTCGACCATCGACGATGCGCTCGAGCTCGCCGAGTTCCTCGTGCGCACCGAGCGCCTGTTCATCCGCCAGGTGCAGCAGTTCACGCCGTTGCCGATGACCGCGGCGGCCGCTGCCTGGCATACCGGCCGGGACCCGCTGACCGGCGAACCGGTCTATGTCCCGCGCGACGCGAAAGAGATCCATCTCCAGCGCAGCCTGCTCCAACTCCACGAGCCCGGCAACTACGCCTACGCCCGGCGCGCCCTCGAGCAACTCGACCGGCCGGACCTGCTCCGCCGACTCCGGGCCCTGAAGCCGCTCCTGCGTCCGGACCGCGCTTCCACTTGACAACGCGGGCAAGATGACCTATAAGTCCTATATGCTACATACGTGCCATCTGCGCCTGCTGCTCAGGGGAGCGCTGGCGTTCGCCCTCGTGTTTCTGGCCTGCGACGTGCTGACGACCAACGAGTTCGAGCCGACCGGCACCCCGTTCACGCTCAACTCGAACATCAACGTCCTGTCGATAACCGGCGACCCGGACCTGAGCGACATGGGCCCGATGACGATTGCGTTCCGGGCGGTCTCGCGCACCTCGAACACCGAGAACGACGTGCTACCCGCCGGGCTGCTGCTCGTGCGGCGCAACAATCAGACCCAGCATCTGCTCTTTCTCAGAGACCAGCCGGTCGCCGCAGCCACGACCACAACGAAGACGCTCGTCGGCACATTCTGCTGTAACAAGTACCGGAACATCCCCGACTCGGGCGACACCTTCGACCTCGGGCCGATAACCGATAACGTCGAACTGCAGCAGATTGTCGGCATCGTGAAGAACAAGGACGTCTCAAACAGCACCGACATGTTCATGGTCCAGCGCGCGGTCCAGATGGTCACCGACTCGACCGGGCTGACCCAGGCCTACATCGACTCGCTCAACGCGCTGCCGCCGGCAACCGGCCGGTAGCCCGCCCCGGGCAACTGAACGCTTTCTGCCGCTGCTGTGCGTCAATATGTTATCACGCCGATTGACATCAACCGGTCCGGCAATACGCTCTTACCGAACTAACGGAGGCACGATGAGAACGACAATAACCGCCCTCTTCAGCTTGTTCCTGGTCGCCGGCAGTATCGGCTGCGGCAGCCGCCGCGCCGGCCCGGCCTGGCAGCGCTGGGGTTTCACCCGGCCGACCGCAGACTCCGGCGCCGAGGCCGGGCTGGCCACTGCCTACGATTTTCTCTATTCGGCGATGTACGACTCGGCGCTGGCAAAGTACCAGGACCTGGCCGTACGCTACCCGCAAAGCGCCGAAGCCCACCTCGGGCTGAGCATGGCGTACCGCTATACCGCCCGCATGGACTCGGCCCTGGTCGAGGCGCGCCAGGCGCTGCAGCTCGACTCGGAGGCGGTCGGCGTGCTCCTGGACTACGCCGACCTCAATCAACCATTGCGGACGGGGATGCTGGCGGTGCTGCCGGGGGTGAGCGATTCGGCGCGCTACGCCGAGTCGGAGCGCTACGACCAGCAGGCCGCCGCCTCGAACCATCCGTTCAACGCGCATGCCAATCTTCAGCTCTGGTCCTGCTACATGGCCCAGGGACGGCTGTCCGACGCGCGACACCAGGCGTCCGAACTCGGGCGGAAACACTACTACCCTCAGCCGGTGCTCGATTTCGGCTACAACCTGCTGGTCGGCCTCGCGCCGAACGCCATCCTCCTCACCCAGGGCGACAACGCCACCAACCCGCCCTGGGTACTGCAAAACTCCCGCGACCGGATGCGGCCGGACGTGATCGTCGCCAACGTGCCGCTCCTTAATGTCCCGGCGGTCGTGAAAATGATGAAGGACTCCCTCGGCCTGCCGGTTTCCTTCACCAACAAAGAGATTGACTCCCTGCTGCCGAAGAAGGGCGAGCACCACGTGGAGTTTGTGTCGGAACAGGTGGTCGCCAACATCATCGCGAACGCGGCCGGGGCCGGTCGTCCGGTCTACTTCGCGGTGACCCTCAGGAACATCATCAGCGACCAGTATGCCGACCGGATGGTGCGTGAAGGACTGGTCTCCCGCATCACCGACACGAAACCGCCGGCACCGGTAGACTACGACCGTCTTACCGAGAACCTGACGAAAAACTACCGGCTCGGCTGGCCGAAGCGACTGCCCGCCTGGCCGCAGAACATGTCGCCCTTGACCCGGTCATTTGCGCCTCTCGCCGTCAACTACGCAAACCTCTACGTGCTTTCGGCCCAGCGCGACGACTCGCTTGCCCGCAAGAGTGACGCCGCCGCGGCCTGGAAGCAGGCGGTTACCTGGATGGTGCGCGGCGGCAGGAGGGATGTCGCCGACGCGTTCGTCGAAGAGTGGCTCAAGCGCTCCCCGGACGAACCGGTGGCGAGGCAGTTGAAGGCCGAACTCGAGAAGCTGCCGCCGGAGCCAACACCGGAGCGCCGGTAAGCGATCGCAGCTGAAGCGGCGGCGCTGGATAACAAGAGGCGGGCAGAGCCCGCCTCTTGCTGTCATTGAGCGGTCCGGTTACCTGGCCACTACGACCTTTGCGACCTTGCTCGTCCTCTCGTCCGACAGACGGACGAAGTATGCACCGGCCTCGACGCCGTTAAGGTTCCAGGTGGCGCGGCCGGCCCCAGTCAGGCGGCCTGCTATCTCGGCAACCCGTCTGCCGTTTACGTCAAACACGGCCAGCCGCGCATTGCGCCCGGCCGGGACCACGTAGGCGATGCTCGTCCTGCCGAACGCCGGGCTCTTCACCTCAAGCCTGGCGGTCAGCAGTTCCGTTCCCGGCCGTGGTTCGGACACCCCCGAGGAGTAGGGCTCGAACAGGAAGTTGTCGATGTACCAGCCCTCGGCCGTCGTGTTGGCGTCGGTGAGGAACCGGAACCCGACCCTGATGGTCTGGCCCGACCAGTCGGCGAGCGGAAGCTGCACATGTTCCCAGTCCGAGCTCGCCCCGGTGTAGCTCGCGAGCGGAACCCAGAACTGCGAGCCGTTGTTTACCTCCGGCATGCAGTAGTCGTAGCCCTGCTCGACGTTGTACCAGTGGTCGAACGAAAGCCGGGCCGAATCTCCCGATACAAAGTAGGGCGTCACCAGCCGGGCGTCATTTTCATTGGTGTACTGCCAGGAGCCTTCGACCCCGGAATACCAGCTATTGGATGGTGACTGGCTCCGATGGGTTGTCTGGTGCCAGACGTCGCCCCGGCCCGAATGGGTCCAGCCGTTCGCGCCGCGCTCGGCGTCGTCCGAGAACCCGCGGTTGGTTGTGACGAGCATCGGGAAGCTTACCGTATTGGTGTAGCCGTTCGCGCCGCTGACCGCAAGGTTCATCGTCACCAGGCTGTTGTCCGCATGCGCGCTGTCCACGTGGATGACGAACGGCGTCTGCGACAGGACGTCCTGCCCCAGTTCAATCGCGCCGAACGACGCGTTCGGGGTCGTGACGTCGATGTCCGGGTCCGACGTCGAGAGCACCGCGCTCACCGAGTCCGCGGTTCCCGACCCGCGGTTGGTCAGCGCGACCGTCAGGTTGACGTCGGCTCCCGGCTCCGCGAACGCGCTCTCGTAGGCGCGGTACTCGAGTGCCGGCACCTGGTACACGCCGATGCTCGCCCCCTGGTAGATAGTCTTGCTGGAGTTGTCCTGCACGAACACGACGAGGTAGCAGTTGCGTGCGACCCATGCCGCGTCCACGTTGAAACTGCGGGCCTTCGTTATCGAGTCGCCGGCCGGGACCGTCACCGCTTCGCCGCCGGCGTCGGGGAGCATGTTGCGCTCAACGTGATGCAGGCTGTCGAGTCCATACCAGACGTAATAGATGTGACTCTCGCAGAGCGCAACCTGCAACTGACCGTCGACCGCGGCTCCGGTTTCATTCACGAGCTTGACGCCGAGGTCGCCCTGCCGCGACGCCGAATCGTAGGTGCACGTCAGTTCGATTCGGAGCGGGCTCGGCACGGTCTTACGGGTATCGAAGTACTCGCGGTAGACCGGGTACATCGTGCCATTGGTCAGCCCGCCGACAATTTCGGAATCGCCGTCCAGGTGGACATACGGCGTGCCGCCGACGCCGTAGTACGAGAACCGCGCCGCCGCCGCCGTATTGGCGTAACCGTCGCCGGAGTGATAGGCAATGCAGACGACTGAGTCGAATGCCGCTGCCGCTAGTTCGCAGACCCCACGGGCCGCGCCGGGGCAGTACGGTCAGCCTTGAGCCCGGGTCAATTCCTCGACAACCATCACGCGCTGCGTCGCGAGCAGGAGCGCCGGCACGAGCAACGCAAGCAAGAATAGACGTTTCACCATGCCTCCTTAAAGCTGGTTTTGGTCAGGACTGGCGCCGCCTCGGCCGCACCTCGATTGCCGGGTAGTGCACAGCCTGATGGAAATTGTAGTACGATGAGGCCCGGCGGTCAAACCGCGGCCGGCTGGATTCAGCCGGCCCGGAAAAGCTTCGCGATTTCCTGTCCCAGGAATCGACTCAGCACGATCACGACGACCGCGGTGACGATGTGAATCGCTACTTCCCGGATCGGGTTCTGCTTGTTGCTGCGGCTGATGACGTAGCTGATGAAACCGATGAGCACAAGCCCCCAGACCAGCCCGACGTAGAGCGCCTGGGCCATTGGCAGCGCAATGACCATCGCGATGAACGTGAACGAAATCAGCAGCCGGGAGAAAAAGTTGAGGACGGTCGAGCCTAGCGACAGCCGCTGCCCGTAGCCTTCGCTCTCCTTGTACATGTGAATCCCGAGCGAGTCGGATATGTTGTCGGCGACGGCGATGGTCAGAAGCCCGGCGAGAATCGGCCCCTTGCCGGCCTGGGCCGAACCCAGACCAACGATCAGGCTGACATCGGTGATAATCGCGGCCGAACTGCCGAAGATGTAGTTCTTCGGGTCCTTCAGCTCCCACCGGCGGCGCGACTCCGGACTGCTCTTCTCACCCTTCATTCGCCGCCATCCAATCGCCCGGCTCACCACTCGCCCGAGCACCGACAGCCCGGAGACTGCCGGCATTCATCTCATCCCGCTTTCTTTCATACCGCTTTGACTCCGACTTCCAGCCGCCGGCTTCTCAGCCGTCTGCGCCTCCCGGCTTGGGACCTCACATCCGACATCGCCCGCTGGAACGTCACCGCCGGCTTTCTCCGCGCGGAGCGGATTGGGGCAAGAGGCGCTCCCGGACCGGTCACTGCTGCCCGCAACCTTTCGCTTGACAACCGGACCGGGGGTTGCTACTATAAATTACTTTGTACTGCAAACTAGTATGCCAAGTAGAGAAGGAGGCACCATGGTAGTCGTCTCCTCGGAGGCGTCCCGTGCCCGCTGACACAAGCGACCTTGAGCGCCGGGCCTGGCGCAGCGTGTTCCAGGACGGGCTCTGGGACGTGGCGCTCGGCATCATGTTCCTCGGCATCGGCCTGGCCATGACCCTCGACCTCGACCCCGCGTGGACGTATGTGCCGTTCGCGGCGGCGTTCACCCTCAGCATCGTCCTCATCCGCGTCGGCAAACGGCGCATCACCGTCCCGCGGCTCGGCTGGGTCAGGTTCGGGCCCCGGGCCGAGCGGCGGCGGCTGAAGGCGTTTCTCGTCCCGACGGTCGGCGTGGCCCTCACGCTGGCGCTCGTCCCGCTGACCGGCATCATGCGCCCGCGCCCGGGCTGGGGACCGTGCGTGCCCGCGCTGGCGGTCGGGGTGATAGTCTGGGCCCTGCTGTCGCTGACGGCGGCATTCTGGGGATTCACCCGGCTCTATCTCCACGCCTTCATCCTCGGGGCCTCGTTCTTCGCGCTCGAGCTGCTCGGTCGCGGCTGGCCCATGCTTGCCGGCCCGGCCATCGTCGTGGCCACCGGAATCGTCTGCCTGTCCCGATTCCTGAAACATTATCCGCAACCCTCGCCGGAGGTGCTCAATGTCAACAACTGATACAATCGACCGGGAGCCGGTGCTGGACGTCCAGCGCCGCGCCTACCGGACCCTGAACGAAGACGGGCTCGTCGACGTCGGCGTCGGCCTCGGCCTGACGTCTGCCGCGCTGTACGTCGGGCTCGCCCGCCTGGCCGGCTCGCATACGGCGGCCTGGTCCACGCTCGCCCCGATCATGATCATGCTGCTCTTGCGCGGGCTCCGAAAACGGTTCGTCTATCCGCGCATCGGCTACGCCCGGGCTCGCTCTGCCAGCCCGGCCATCATGATGATGGCGGCACTCAACCTGCTGCTGGTTGGCGGAGTGGTCGCGACGGCCATCTACGCCGGCCGCGGCATCCGGCCGCCCGCGTCGTTCTTTCCCTGGCTGTTTCGCGCGCTCGGGCTGGCCGCAGCGGGCACGATTGCCTTGATGGGCCGCCGGACCGGGCTCGTCCGGTTCTACGTCCACGCGGCCGTGATTGCGGTCGCGGCCCTGGCATCAGCCACGGTCCGCAACACCGACTACGGATTGCTGATGTTGCTCGGCCTGCCCGGTCTCGCCATGCTTGTCACCGGTGCGGTCTGCTTCTTCCTCTTTCTGCGCCGCCATCCCCGGCCGGAGACGACCTATGCCCACCCCTGAACCCGAGAACCAGGACCTGCAGCCCCTGGCCGAAATCGACCGGGTCATCCACGAACCCGCACGCCTGGCCATTCTCGGGCTGCTCGCCTCGGTCGAGAGCGCCGACTTCCTCTTCGTCCAGAACCAAACCGGCCTGACCGGCGGCAACCTCTCCTCGCACATGACCCGGCTGGAAGAAGCGGGCTACGTCGAAGTAACCAAAGAGTTCGTGGACCGCATTCCCCGCACCCTGCTCCGTGCCACGAAGAAGGGCCGCGCCGCCCTGCGGCAGTACAAACGGAACCTGCTCCAGGTGCTCAAAGGTCTGCCGGGCTAGCCGGCCCGCCCCGAAACAATACTCCATCTTCAATCTTTAGTCTTCAATCCCAACCTCCGGGCGCCCGGTCAGGCATCGAGGAGTCGAGCCACTCTAATGACCTGACATTGAACTGACCGCCGAGGTCCGGTCTCAATCATTCATTCCCCGCGGCGCTGCGTGTCGCGAAGTATCCCGCGAAGTACGTCGAGAAGTATCGCCGAAGGCGTCGTGAATAGCGTACTGAACTGCACCGGTCAGTGCGTCGTCAACTGAATCCTGCACTCGACCTTAACCTCGACCTCAACCTTGGTCTTTCACTGCACGAGTCAAAGCTCACGAAGTTGCACGCCTCATTGCATGCGTCAATGCTTGCGTCATTACTCGGTTCAATGCTCGACTCGAAGTTACGGTCATTGCAGGCTTCAATGCGTCCCGTATCACATGGGCGAAAGCTGCGGGGGAGGCATAGGAGGGGTCGAGGCGAAGAATGAAGATAGAGGATTGAGGATGTGGTAGCTAGGGTCGATTTCGGCCGTCGGCGAAATATGTGCTATACTACATAGGTGGGGCCTTGAATGCTCCCCGTCCTGACGGCCTTCCCGCACCTGCCGCCAACCGTAGCTCCGCCACCTGTCTCCGACATTCAGGTCTCGTCCGTCACTCGGATTTCAATCGTCATTTTGGCTTCTGGTCTCCGTCTTCTAGTCCGTCCATCCGCCTCCGCAGTTCCGGCTCTTGGCCTTTGGTTGTTGACCTTCGACTTCGCTCTCTGACCTCTGGTCTCTGGTCTATCCGTGCTCTGCGGCACAGACCGGCAGGCAAGTCCGGAGATTGGCCCGCGCATAACCCGGACTGCTGTCTCGACTGCTGTCCGGGCCACAAGCGCCCGGACTCACCGGAGAAGAGTCCGTAGAACAGACCGGGGAACTCCGTCTCCTGCTGCCCGGCATACAAGCTCCCGAACTCCTGTTCACTTTCCTCCCCGGACTCCTCCCCAGACTGCTGCCTACTGTATTCTGTCTACTGTCCGCGGAACTCCTGTCTACTGCGTTCTGTATTCTGTCCGGAGGGTATTCCCCCAGGCGGGGATGTCATTCCGTCAGCCTCAAGCCTAAAGCCTCACGCCTCAAGCACATAGGGC
>Ga0172370_10002317_pt1 | contig 27722 bp, 30 predicted proteins | sample LakKiv5m_FD_114538 | JGI IMG/M metagenome (GOLD analysis project Ga0172370, IMG submission 114538) | Freshwater microbial communities from Kabuno Bay, South-Kivu, Congo - kab_022012_11.5m | ecosystem: Environmental > Aquatic > Freshwater > Lake | place: Democratic Republic of the Congo...
TAGCAAACCACGACTGAAAGCATAGATGACTGTGTCAAATTACTTTCGTGGTTTGCTATAGAAGGGGTGTCCTCTTTGCAGCTGCTGTTTTACGAGGTTGCCAGAAGAATTTTAAGCGCTTACCTATGCGCCAGCCAATTCCAGTGCTTCGGAAATGCCATGCAAAAGCAACCACCCTGCGAAAAGCGCGAGGATTATCCCGCTCAGCCACAGGAATTTCTTTACGTCCAGTCTGACAATCGACTTAAAGGACGCATAAGCGAGCGCCAAGGCGGCAAGCGCCCCTGCAACAATCGCTGTAAAATCAATTCCTTTCGATGAAAGCCAGACTCCGCCAAGCATCAGCACTATTTCCACTCCCTCTCGAAAAACGTTTGCAAACACTGCAAATGCAAGCACGGCTTTGCCCCTGTTATCAAGTTTTCCTCCTCTTTTTCCATACGGATTCCAAATTCGCCTCCTATCAAGCATGGCAAGCGCTACTCCGCCTATGAGAATTGCCGATACTATGGACACTGCGGCTTCAAACTGCCCCTCATGCGCCTCAAATCCTCCTGCAAGCGACTCGAATGTAATTGCTGCGGCAAAAGACGCAATGGTGGCAATTCCTGCTCCGGCGTAAACAAGCCATTCGTGCTTGCTGTTACCGGTCTTCTTCAAGTAGGCAAGCGCTAATCCGATTATCAACGCGATTTCGAAAAACTCGCGGAAGGAGATTGCAAATTCGGCAAGCATGCGCTGTGAGTGCAAGTCACTCATTTTAATACGCGCTACTCAATTTCTCCCTGCGCCGGGCATGTTTCTCACGTGCTCCTTCATCAAGCACTTGCCAATCACAACGAGGAGTCCCGCCTCTATCGCTCTTTTTGCCGCCTCTTCATTCACAACTCCTTCCTGCATCCAGATTGCTTTCGCGCCTATCTCTATCGCCTGCTCCACTATTTCTGGCACAGCCTCGCTTTTCCTGAAAATATCCACCACTTCGATTCTTTGCAGCGCAGATTTCAAATCAGGGACGCTTTTCCTGCCAAGCCACTCTGATATTGCGGGATTGACTGGCACTATTTCAAATCCGTTCTCCATTAGGTATTTTGCCACTTGAAAAGAAGGGCGCGAGGGATTGTCTGAAATCCCAACTACTGCAATAGTTTTCATGGCGAGTATTTCGTCAATCGTGCGCTTTTCGTTCATTTCGTCAGCTCTCGAATAATATCGTTATGCTCTGCGTCAGTCCTTATCGCAGTCGGGCAGAAGTGCGTCCTTTCCGCGCAGAAGCCCGCGTTTCTTACCCTGTTCAACGCCTCATCCATTCCAAGTATCCTGCTGGCATGCTTTTTCGCAAGCATGTGCAGGTCATAATAGCCGTATGCTTCCACCCTGCTTTCCGAAAGGATGGTTCGCAATATTTTCTCAACAGCGGTTTTCTGCCGGTAATCTCTCTTGGAATTGAGCTTGAGCATCTCCTCGACAGTCCCGCTCTCCCAGAGCTTTCCAATGTACAATGGCCCGCCAATCTCAAGCGAATGGTTGCACGCGGGACAGGCGTTTTTCCTCGGAAGCCGCGCCGCCTCCCGCCACGAGCAGCCCGGGCAATAGGAAACGTGGCCCATCTGCTTCACGCAGGAAACCGCCCCCTCAGCGCCCTTCTTCAATTTCACCGCCACTTTCACGTAGTGCCTGTGCGAGAAGGAAAAGAGCGGCGTGATTCCGAGGTTGAACTGCGCGCAGCAAAGCGCGATTTTCCCAAGCAGTATCCGCACGGCGTTCTCGTGGCAGAATTCGTTGTCCAGCGGCGCGGCTCCGTAATTTTTCAGGCACGCGGCATGGTTCGCGCCGCAGAGAACCGCCATGTCCGTCGCGGTTATCGAAAGCACGCCGTCCTTCCTGTCCTCGAACGACCTCGCGGCGTCGTATATGAATGGCACGGGCGAGCCGAAAGGGTCCAGCTCCACAAAATCGAATTCGCCCTTTTTCTTCCTGAGGATTTCGCAAGCGTCGGCGTTGAACGCGAGCTTTTTGATTTTGTTCGCGCCCGCGTTTTTCCTCGCGCACGCAACCGCCCGCGGGCTCAAGTCCGTGAGGACGACGGATTCCACGTTTTTGTTCTCAAGCTTGTAGCGCAGCCCGCGCACCCCGCTTGCGCACATCCCGTCGAGGATGGAAATTTTCCCGCCACGCGTTCCGACAAGAAGGGAAAAAACGTCGCGGCAAAGCTCCATTTCCGGATTGTAGAAAACTCCTTCGGGGATTTCAAATTTCGCAAGCGGGCTGCCTTCGCTGGCGACGAGCGGACTTTTTTTCGCAACAGCCGCAGCGGTTTTTTTCTTCATGGCGCCTGCCATGCTGATGAGGAGGGCAATATGAAAATAAAAAGCATCGCTGCGAGCGTATCCCATGGAAAGGACGATACGCCGTTCGATAGTTTCGGGCCGGCTGCCGGCAATCAAGTCTCCCGCCGTAGCGCACCGCGCGATTGTCGCGGCATCGCTTGCGCCCGGGCAGTCCGTGGTTTCCAACGTCCCTTTCACGCGCGACGTGCAATCCACCATTTCCGCCTGCAATTCCATGGGCGCGGACATAGTTTTCGATTCCGAAAAAGGGGTTGCCGACATTTTCGGGATGGTGCACGAATACGGTGGCGAAGACATAAGCTGCGGGCAGAGCAACAGCACGCTCAAGCTCCTCCTTCCAATTCTTCCCGCATTCGCCGAGAAATCCTCGCTGTCCGCAACCGGGCATCTCGCGAAAAAGAATCTCGCGCCGTATTTCGGCTACGTGGAGCGGCTCGGAGCGACAATCGGCTCAAACGAAGACTCGCTTCCGGTGAAGATTATGGGGCCGCTGGTTGAGCATGAAATGGTTTTCTTCCCCCGGCTCGGGACGCAGTTTTTCTCAGGGTTGCTTTTCTCCTCATCCCTCCGCGAGGAGCAGGTGTCCATCGCGCTCGACGGGAATTTCCGCGACGAAACTTACGTCGGCATGACCATGCGCGTGCTCTCGGAATTCGGCTCTTCCGTCCAAAGGGTGGACGAGCTTTTCCTTTTTGACGGGGCGCCCGGGCTCCGCCGCGCAAATTTCGAGGCGCCTGCAAGCGCCTACCTTTCGTCCTTCGTGCTTCTTGCTGGCGCGGCAGCGGGCAAGGTGGCGGTTGAAGGATTGGACGGCGAGGACTCGCAGCGCCTTGAGGGGCTTTTCCGCTCGTTTGGCGCGTCGGCTTCGGTTTCCGGCAGGACGCTCTCGGTTTCCGCAGGTCTTCCCCACAAGGGCGAGTTTGACGCGCTCCAGCTCGGCGCTTACCTGCCCCATGCCATAGTGCTTGCCGCGCTCTCGCAGAGCGAGTGCGGATTTTCCAACATAAATTCGCTTGACGCGCGGCAGGACGGCCGGCTGCGGCTGCTTTTGCGCGAATTGTCCCAGATGGGGATGAAGTCCGAGGAAAAATCGGGCGCGCTTACCGTGATGGGCAGCAAGCTGTCGGCAGCGGACGTCCATCCCGACGGCGATTCCGCCGTAGCCATGGCGTGCTCGATAGCCGCGCTTTGCGCTTCCGGACAGACGCGGATAAACGATGCCGAATGCGTGGGGGCGGTCTGCCCCGGCTTCTTCAACGCGCTCGCGCTCCTTGGCGCGATTGTGCATTAGAAACGGCAAACCTTCAGAGCCATTTTGTCTTCTCCGAGCGCGAGCTACGGGCGAACGCTTTCGCTATGAATAATTCTTCTCTTTCCAGCGCGTTTTATCTTCATTCGAAGAACGCTCGCGCTAAAGGGAATTCGTTCCGTTCAAGGGACCTTACAGTTCCCCGACACGGCGCTTAAGCTTGCGCTTCAATCGCTTGCGGCGTTTCTTGAGCCATTTCCAGCGCATTCTCCCCTTCTTTTTGTGGGCCAAAAGCAATTGCTTTCAGGCTTTCCACTTGCGGGGTCGAGCACCCATGTCATATCACCTTGTATTAATGTTTCAATCATATGCAAATTCTTCAATTTGCGCATATGCCTGTTATAAAATATCTTTTTATTACTATCTTCGGCACCAAACGCACGATAAATGTCGTCAAGCGCCACTTTTTTCGACTTTCGCACCATTGACATAATGCTATTCATCGTATCCAAACGCAGCTTCTTTCTGATGCGGGTCTTTTCGAGCTTCGCCAACAGTTCGAGTATTCTCCGCTTTTTGCGGTAGGCGCCTGGCATGTCTGGTAGCACATCTTGGTAGAACTTCTTGCAAGTGCCAAAGCGGAGATATACTTGCGTTTCCGAGGGAGTTTGCGCAGACCAATGTTCATATCCTTCAGCATCCAAAAGCCGGCAGACCTGGGCGGTTAGACGCCCATTTTTTATTCCGAAGGCGCAAATTCCGTCTTTCATTGTCACGTGCCCTTCATCAAGGAATGCAGCCCGCAAAATCTCCCGCCTATATCTTTGGTCTTTCAGGGCAAGCGCCATCAGTTTATCCGGGAAAATACATCTGTCGGAGAGAAAAGTTGGCACGCCATAGTGGTTCTTGAGCAGTTGTGTGATTGATGCGGGCAAACCTTTCCTGTCCCGCGAGTATTCCAGCAAATGCGCGTCTGGCACGGATTCGCGCACGAGTCTTGCGAAATCGTCGTTTTCCTCCCGTGTGAGCGTTCCATAAACAAGAATGCCGCAACATTCGTTTCCATCAAAAAAACCGTGGGCGATTATTCCTGCGTGGCTCGGGTGCTCGTTGATTGGAAACTTTGCGTGCCATTCTTTCTTGCTGTTGAATGATGCGAGTCCCATGATTTTGTCGTTCAGGGCTGTTCTTCTAATTTTGAGTATTTCCGCAAGCTTTATCAGTCTTTTAATGCTAGGTCGCCTGCTTTCCCTTTTCCAGCGCTGCAAAGTTCGAACCGAAGTGCCAACTGCCTCTGCCGTTTTCTTCGTGGCATCTATCAATTCCAGAAAATCCGGCTTGAGCAGGGATAGGGAGTTTGGATTGGCTTCCCACCATTCAAGTCGGTTGCTCATGCCACTTGCTTGGTCGCAGTCCGTTCTTAAGTCTTTTCCAGGTAGGATGCCGGTCATTCCTTCCATTTCTTCCGGTAGGCGTCAATCAGCCCGTGCGCGTAATTTATGCAGCCGAACGCGGTCACAAAATCCTTTTTCTCAAGGAAATATTTCGTGTCCTCGCAGTATTGCTTCGCAAGCTCGACAACGTCCGCGGTCTGCGGAGTTATTTTTACTTCGCCCACGTTCTCGTAGAACTGGCGGATGTCCGATTCTATCCGCTCAGCGTCGTTCTTCGCAATCGTGATTTTCTTTTTCATTTCATTCCCTTTCCATGTATCGCGCGCGCTTCTCTATTTCGGAAACCATTCGCACGACCTTTGCCTTTCCGCCTGCCTTCGCGTAAGCGGATAGGAATTGTTCGCCATCTTTTCCCAGCGCTTTCTTCATCTTAGTCGAGCGTCCGCGCTCGACCGACTTGTGCCGCTGCACAAGTGGTCCACTCGAACTTTGTTCGAGTTGGACTTCTGAAAAAGTCGCAAGCGACTTTTTCATCATCACAATGTCCGTTGCCTTGTCCTCGGCGTCCGGCGACACGCTTCCCAGCCCGAAATCAATGACCGCCATCCCGTCTTTTGCGAGCATCAGATTCGCGGGCGTGTAATCCCCGTGGCAGACGTCCTTGGAATGCAATTTCGCGAGAATCCGCGCGGCATCCGCAATCTCTCCCTCGGTTATTTTTCGCCCCCGCATCTCGCGGTAGAGCATTTTTCCTTCGAGGAATTTCATTGTAATCGAGAATTTTCCGACGCAAAAAACCGCGGGGCACAGCACGCCCGCCTCCTTTGCGCGCGCAAGCAATCGCGCCTCGCGCCGAGTCCTGCCGCCCCTTATCGCGCAGTCCAGCTCCGGCTCGCGGTATTCCTTTTCCACGCGGAATTTCTCCACCGAGGGAATGCCGATGAAGGAGGTTTTCTCAAGCGTAGCTTCCGCACCTTTCATGCAGCCACCATTGTCGGGACTGCGAGCAGGATGAAGCAGAACACCACTGTCGCCAGCCAGATTCTCCAGTCCCATGCCATCACCTTGCTTCCGTCAAGCGGAAAGAACGGGATGAGATTGAATATCGCAAGCCACGCGTTTATCTGGAAGCCGATGACAAGGACGGTTCCGATTATCACTGGCAGCGGCAGGAGCAAAAGCCCGAGCAGGAACAGAATCGCAAGCGCAATGTTCGTCATGGGGCCGGCAAGCGAAATGATTCCATTCTCCTTCACGCTTATCGGGCGCATGGCGTAGATGTAGACCGCGCCCGGAGCGATGAAGAAAATCGGGCTCATCCCGAATATCTGCGGGACAACCACGAGCGCAAGCGCGAACACGAGCCCGATTGGCCATGCCTGGAATCTCGCGTGCGCGCCGTATTTTATCGCGTAATATTTGTGCGCAAGCTCGTGCAGCACGAACCCGCTCCCAAGCGTGATTGTCGCCGCAACCATGTTGAATATGAACAGCGGCGGGTCGAGGTTCAGCCCGACTTGGTCGAAAGTGAATACGAGGGCTATCGCCAGCACCGAAACGGCGATTTCAAACGCCTCGCTCTGCCCGATTTGCATTTTGACCATGGTGCTCCCTGCCTTTCAATCCTCGTTTTTGTGTCGTAAATTGCATTTACGACAGCTGAAAAATTTCCGCAGAAATTTTTCATCGTGCGCCTGCGCGCATTTGCCGCAAGCATCCTGCGCGGTTCGTGCCGCGCGCGAATCAGCCGTACATCGAATTTCTCTCGCCCTTTGCGAACTTGCTTATCATGTCGTCGTATTTCTTCGTAACCGACGGCTTGATTGTGGAGAGCGCGGCGTCGAAATCCTTTTCGGCGACTTCCTTCGCGTCAATGCTTCGGCGGATTGCAGTCATGCCCGCCTCGCGGCAGACGTTCTCAAGGTCCGCTCCGGTGTAGCCGTCGGTTTTCTTCGCAAGCCCGGCGAGTTCCACCTGCTTGGCAAGCGGCATTCCCTTTGTGTGTATCTTGATTATTTCCAGCCGCGCCTTCTCGTCCGGCGCAGGGATGTCAATCACGCGGTCAAATCTCCCGCCGCGCATGAGCGCAGGGTCGAGTATGTCCGGGCGGTTGCTCGCGGCAATCACTATTACGTTCTTCAATCCGGTCAGCCCGTCCATTTCGGTCAGGAGCGTGTCCACTACGCGTTCGCTCACGTGGTTGCCGTCGTTGCTCGTGCTCCGGTGCGGCGCGATGGAATCAATTTCGTCTATGAAAATCACGCACGGGGTTGCCATCCTCGCCTTGCGGAATATTTCGCGGATTGCCTTTTCCGATTCCCCGACCCACTTGGAGAGCACTTCCGGACCCTTGATGGAAATGAAATTCGCCTCTGTCTCGGTTGCAACGGCTTTTGCGAACATGGTCTTCCCCGTTCCGGGCAAGCCCACAAGCAGTATTCCCTTCACAGGGCGGATTCCCATCCTCGCGAACACTTCCGGATTCTTCAGCGGAAGCTCCACCGCGTCCTTGAGTTCCTTCTTCACGTTCTCAAGCCCGCCGATGTCAGCCCACTTTATGTTCGGCTTTTCGATGAACACTTCGCGAAGCGCGCTTGGGCGAACCTCGCGCAATGCGTTGAAGAAATCCTCGCGCGTGACTTTCAGGTTGTCGAGTATTTCGGGCGGAATGAAGTCCTGCTCTAGGTCTATTTTTGGCAGGATGCGCCGAAGCACCTTCATCGCCGCCTCCTTTGTAAGCGAGGAGATGTCCGCTCCGGTGTAGCCGTGCGTTATCGAAGACAGCTCGTCCACGCTGACGTCCTCTGCAAGCGGCATGGAGCGCGTGTGTATCTGCAATATCTCCTTCCTCGCTGCGCGGTCAGGCACGCCCAATTCGATTTCTCTGTCAAATCTTCCCGGCCTGCGAAGCGCGGGGTCAATGGAGTTCGGGCGGTTGGTCGCGCCGATGACAATGACCTGCCCCCTTGCCTTCAAGCCGTCGAGCAAGGTGAGGAGCTGGGAAACCATCCTCCTTTCCACCTCACCGGTCACTTCCTCGCGCTTGGGCGCAATGGCGTCTATTTCGTCCATGAAAATTATTGAGGGCGAGTTCTCCTGCGCGTCTTTGAAAATCTGGCGCAGCTTCTCCTCGGATTCGCCCACGAACTTGCTCACAAGCTCCGGTCCGCCGATGTGTATGAAGTTCGCTTCCGATTCAGAAGCCACGGCGCGCGCAAGCAGGGTTTTTCCGGTTCCCGGCGAGCCGTAAATCAGCACTCCCTTTGGCGCCTCGATTCCCAGCCGCTCGAACAGTTCGGGGTGGCGCAAGGGCAGCTCGACCATCTCGCGGATTTTCTGCACCTCGTCCTTCAGCCCGCCGACGTCCTCGTAGGAAAGCGTCTGCACCTGCACGCCCTCCTTTTCGGGCGCCTCCTTCAGCACAAGCTCGGTGCTCTCGTTGATAATCACAATTCCCGCGGGCTGCACCATCACGGCGACGAGCGGGAAGGATGTGCCGAACACGCCGATGAAAATCGTGTCGCCGCGGTTAAGCGCCCTGCCCACCATCTTCTTCTTCACGAACTGGTCGAATCCGGGCGAGTATTTCATGGGCTGCGTGGGCGCGAGGACGACCTTCTTCGCCTCCTTCAGCTCGGCTTTCTTCACGACAAGCTTGTCGCCCAAGCCAACTCCGGTATTCTGCCGAAGATAGCCATCCATGCGTATTATGTTGAGCCCCTCGTCCTGAGGGTGCGCCTGCCACACGAGCGCGGCAGTGCTTCTCTTTCCCTTCAGCTCCACTATGTCGCCAGTTGAAACGTCCAGCTCCTTGCGCGCCTTGGAATCTATCCTCACAAGCCCGCGCCCCACGTCGTTCTGGAGCGCTTCGGCTACCTTCAGTTCGATTGATTTTGCAGCCATGTCCATCCACCTGCCCTCTTGCTTCTCTCGCGTAAAAGGGGCTCAAAAATTTATAAAGGGGGGCGGTTTTGCGGGTGTTGCCCGTCGCTGCCCGGTTAAGAAAGAGGTTCCAATTTCTTGACAACTATCTGTATCTGCCGCCATTCCCTTGCTGTGAGGTATTCCGAGCCGGAATTGGGATTCGCCCCTAGCTCCAAAATGCGTCCAACTTTTCTGTGAAGGAATCCCGCGGCGTATTCCAAACCCGGACGACCGTCCCTGTGCGGGTTTATGCCGCATGCGAGGAGGATTTCCGCGAGTTTTTTATCCGAATAATTCTTCAATTTTCCCGACAAGGCAACAAATTTCCTAAGAACTTCTAAGTCGAGTTTTTCCTTCCGGACAGGCGCGGGTTTGCGGTGGTTCGGCATCTGCAATGAGTCCATACTCGGCCTTATGTTCCGCCATGTCCGTCTATCTCGCCTATCGTAGATGTGTGGGTGCTGCCTGTCTCCTCGCGAGCGGTGTGCCTGTACCACAAATTCATCTCCAAATTCAGCCAATGGTTCGATAAATCGGCAATTCAATAACTGCCATAATCGGTGTTTCTTTATGGAATATTTTTTAAATGGAAACGGGCATCCTCGTTCGGCATCTGAAAACGGGCGACCATCACTTTGATTATAAATCTTAATCGCCCAATTCCATTCGGTGTGGGCATGAATGGCAAATGGCACTCTATTTCGATTGATTCCGCCTTCAGGGCGCTTGGCTCCAAGAACTCCGGGCTGACGGAAAAACAGGCGCAGGATGCGCTTGCCACGCACGGCAAAAACGAGCTTTCCGCCGCAAAAAAAGACCCCTGGTACGTGATGTACCTTTCGCAGTTCCGCAGCCTGCCCATCCTCATGTTGATTGCCGCCGCGCTCATTTCCGCCGCGCTTGGCTTCACGGTGGATTCCAACAAGCTCATAGACGCGGGCGCGATAACGGTTGCCATCCTGATTGCGGCCACCTTCGGATTCTGGCAGGAGTTCAAGGCGGAGCGCGCGCTCGAGGCGCTCAAAAGAATGATGGTGCAGCGGCTGGTGGTGGTGCGCGGCGGCAGGGAAATCACGCTCGACTCGCGCGAAATAGTGCCGGGCGACGTGGTGGTTCTCGAAGAAGGGAGCCGCGTGCCTGCGGACATCCGGCTCATCGAATCGGCGAACATGGCATGCGACCAGTCCACGCTCACGGGCGAATCGCGCCCGTCGGAAAAATCCCTCTGCACCCTTTCGCAAAAAACGGTAGTTTCCGAACAGAAAAACATGGTTTTCGCCGGAACCACAATCGTCCGCGGGCACTGCCGCGGGCTGGTCGTGGAAACGGGAATGCGCACCGAGTTCGGGAAAATCGCGGGCTTTGTGTCGGAGGAGGAGGACAGGGAGACGCGCCTGCAGACCGACATCGGCGAGCTTTCGAAAAACCTCGGCTACGCGGGGATAACGCTCGCGGTGGTTTTCTTTTTCATAGGAATATTGCGCGGCGAGCCCATGGCGGACATGTTCATAGTGGCGGTAACGCTCGCAGTCGCGGTCATACCAGAGGGGCTGCCGACGGTTCTCGCAATCACGCTCGCGCTCGGCGTCCAGAAAATGGCGAAGGAGAATGCAATCGTTCGCAAGATTTCCGCGGTGGAAACGCTCGGCTCGGCAACCGTCATCTGCACTGACAAGACGGGCACGCTCACCCAGAACAGGATGACCGTGCAGGAAATAGTCCTTCCGGAAAGCACTTACAGCATAGGGAACGGCGGGATTGACTCAAGCGCGGTCCGCAGGAGCGCGGCGCTTTCCCGTGCAGTCGAGATAATGGCGCTTTGCAACAACGCCATGCGCGTGTATGATTCCGACAAGAATGGCGGGGAAAGCATAAGCGGCGACCCGACGGAAAGCGCGCTCCTGTCGGCAATCGGGCTTTGCGGGGCTGACGAGAGGAAAATCCGCTCGGCGCACCGCGCTGTCGGCGAAATACCTTTTGACGCGGACCGCAAGATGATGAGCACCATCCGGCTTTTCGGCTCGCGCAGGATGGCGTTCGTGAAAGGCGCGCCCGAGCGCGTCCTGCAGCGATGCAGCCACGTTTTCCTCTCATCCGGCGAAAAGAAGCTTGACCCGTCATGGCGCAAAAAACTCGCGGCGGATTGCCATTCGCTCGGCTCGGAGGGCTACCGCGTTCTCGCGCTCGCCTACCGCCCGATTTCAAGCATGAAGAGATATACCCAGCAAAACACCGAGCGCTCGCTCGTGTTCGTCGGGCTCGTGGGCATGGAAGACCCGCCCCGCCCCGAAGTGCCGGACGCCCTTGCGCTCTGCCGCTCAGCAGGGATTCGCGTGGTGATGGTCACCGGAGACTCGCTTGCCACCGCGCGCGCGATTGCCTCGAAAATCGGTCTGCTCGGCGGAAACCAGCGGGTGGTTGACGGTTCCGAACTTGCCGAAATGTCCGAGCAGGAGCTTTTGCGTATTCTCCCCCACACCGCCGTGTTCGCGCGCGCCACGCCTGAGCAGAAATACAGGATTGTGAAGGCGCTCACGAAATCCGGCGAAGTTGTGGCGGTCACGGGCGACGGAGTGAATGACGCGCCCGCGATAAAGACCGCGGACATCGGCGTGGCAATGGGAATAACGGGCACGGACGTGACAAAGGAAGTCGCGGACATCGTGCTGACCGACGACAATTTCTCCTCGATTGTGAATGCCGTGAAATACGGGCGCGCGATTTTCAACAACATAAAGTCTTTCGTGCGCTACCAGATTTCCACCAACGTCGCCGCGCTAACGCTCATGTTCTCCGCGCCGGTTCTCTCGCTTCCCCTGCCGCTCCTTCCCATCCAGATACTCTGGATAAACATCATGATTGACGGCCCGCCAGCGCTCGCGCTCGGCGCCGAGAAGCCCGCGCTTGACATCATGGGCAAGCCGCCCCGCGACCCGAAGCAGAGCTTCATCACGCGCAACCTGCTGGCGTCCATTCTTTTCATGGGGCTCGCAATGGCGCTAATCTCAATCGCGGTTTTCGGCTTCTACCTTTCATACGCCCCCGCAAAGGCGGTAACAGTGGTCTTCACGCTCTTCGTGTTCCTGCAGCTTTTCAACGCGCTCAACTGCCGCTCTGGAAGCGAATCGCTCTTCCTGCGCCCGTTCTCCAACCCCTCGATATTCATTGCCATGTTCCTGTCGCTCGCGATACATCTGGCAATAGTGTATCTCCCGCCGCTACAGAAGATATTCACGACCGTGGCGCTCGCGCCGGTTGATTTTGCGGCGATAATCTGCGCGGCTTCGCTGATAATCGTGCTCGAGGAATTCAAGAAGAGGTTCCTGAAGCATACGACCGCCTATTGAGGGAAGACGATGGCTTTCAGGGCATCTGCCTCGGAAAAAAAGGCGGTTTCTTTCATCCGCGGCTACTTTTCCCGCGCGAAAAAAAGCCGCGCGGTGCTCGGGCTTTCAGGCGGGCTTGATTCGGCAGCCGCTCTTGCGCTCTCCGTGCGCGCGCTTGGAAAAAGAAACGTTACCGCCGTGCTTCTCCCCTCCGCTTCCACTCCGAAGCGGGACTTGCTCGACGCGCAGTCGCTCGCAAAAAAGCTCGGAGTAAAGACAATCAGCATCAGCATCTCCCCCATTCTCTTATCCTTCAGCTCCATCGCATCCGCCAAGATTTCCCGCGCCAATCTTTCCGCGCGCGTGCGCATGGCAATCCTCTACTCAATTGCGCAAAAAAAGAACGCGCTTGTGGTCGGGACGGGCGACAAATCCGAACTCATGCTCGGCTACTTCACGAAATACGGCGACGGCGGCGCGGATTTGCTCCCGATTGGCGGGCTTTACAAGACTGAGGTGAGGGCGCTTGGCGCGCATCTCGGGCTGCCAAAAAGCATTCTTGAAAAGCCCTCCTCCCCCGCGCTCTGGAAAGGGCAGACAGCGGAAGGCGAGCTTGGTTTCACATACGAAATTGCGGACAGAATACTTGCGGCAATCGAGAAGGGAGAAAATAAATCTGCAATGGAAAAGAAGTTCGGGAAGAAAACCGTGCGCGCCATCCTTTCGCGGATGGAAAAGAACGCGCACAAGCTCTTGCCTGCGCCGGTTTGCAACTTCTGATTAAAAATAAAAAAATGAAAAGAAGGGGCGTTTCGCCCCCTCGTTCTCCACTCAACCCCCGTACGAAGGCAATGACGGCATTGCCTGCGAGGCAGCCGGAAGCTCAAAGTCGCTGTCAGAGACCGACAGCGTGTAGCTCCGCGCAGTCATTATTGTATCCACCTTTTGCCCATTGGCTGTGCCCGAAGAGGACAGGTAAAGCGGCACGCCCTCCTTTGAGAAGCAGTAGCGCATTGCCGTTCCCTCCACGTTCAGCTTGAAGCAGTTGGCAGTCGTTCCCGCAACCTGCATTGTTCCGTCCGCAACTGCGGCGTACTTTGACGGTTCAGTTTCAATCTTCGACTGCGCGCTTCCCGCGGGCATGCCGAATTCAAAGCACGTCCAAGCGCCCGCCTGCTCCATGCAGGAATAATACTTGGTTCCAAGGAGGTACGCGCGGGTTGTCTGTCCGCCGACTGCGGTATCCGTCCTGATATCGTTTCCCCTCGTGTATTGCGTCATGGGGATTGTAGTTGCGCCGCCAGTGCTCACGTCATATTCAATCTTCCACTTGCTTGTCGAGCGCATTCCCATATAGTCGGCAAAGCCCGTGCCGGTTGCTGCCACTTTCTCAGGCGCAGCCGCAGGGGTGGTTGCCGGAGCCGTTGTTGGCGCAGTTGCAGGTGTTGTTGCCGGAGCAGCAGGAGCCGGAGTCGGCGCTTGTGCTGCAGGAGAAGGCGTTTGCGCATTCGCCTTTGCTGGCGCAGCCGGAGTTCCTTGCGCGCCCGCGCAGCCGAACATCAGCATTGCGCACAATATCCCCACTATCCCTAATATCAGAAATCGTCCCATTTTTAACTCACCTCAAAAGGAGAACGCGCCCGGACTATAAATTACTTTCGCTCGATTTTGGAAAATATGCCCTCTCCTTTCTTCCGCTTTTATTCCCCTATCTTTTCTTCGCCGTTTTATTCCTCTTTCATCTTTTCAAGAAGCCCGTTCGCCCTTTTTTGTATTTCCTCCCCTCCAAGCGGCACGATGACAGCCCCAACATCCGGCTGCCCGTAAACGAGCGTGCCGAGCTTGGCGTTTGCCATCACAAGAAGCGCGGACAGGTCGTCCTCGCCGATGACTATTATCGCGCCGTTCCCTTCGGACAAAAGCGCGCCCACTGCCTCTGAAAGTTCCTCGGATATTTTTCCCGGCGGGGAGAGCACGACGAATGCGTTTGCCGCATGCTTGGCAATCTCGCCTTTCATCTCCTTCGGAATCTCCTTGCGCTGTATCTTGAAGTCCACTATCATCATTTCCGGCTCAATGCCAGCGGAGAGCAAGTCGTGCGCGCACTGGTCGCCCACGGTTATCAACGGCCGCTCGGCTTTCCTGCACTCCGCCAGAGCCGCCTTGCCCTTGAAGATTTTTCCAAACGGGCGCTTGGCTTCGCTCCGCAAATTTTCCGGAAGAATGAGCATGCCCTACCCCAGAATCCTCGCCTTGCCGCTTTCCGCGCCAACGACCACGAGCGGCCTGTTCTGCGAGAATATCCCGTTGTCCACCACTCCGGCAATCCGGTTTATGTCATCCTCAAGCTTTTTCGGGTTTGAAATCGCGCCGAAGTGCGCGTGCAGTATGTAATTGGAATTGTCGCTCTCGAACTTTCCGTCTCCCGCCATGCGCGTTTCCACCTTCGCAGCCCCAAGCCGCGCAAGGTCGCGCATCACCGCGTGCTCGGCAAGCGGGATGACCTCGACAGGGACTATGCCGGAGAGCTTCCGCACAATCTTGTTCTCGCCGACCATGACCACGAATTTTTTCGCGCGGTAATCCACGATTTTCTCGCGCACGAGCGCGCCGCCCAGCCCCTTGATGAGGTTTCCCTCCCCGTCCACCTGGTCCGCGCCGTCGAATGCGATGTCAAGCGATTCAAGCTCGGAAAACCCGCAAAGTGGCAGCCCCAGCCGCCCCGCCTGCTTTTCAGACGCGATGGAGGTGGCGATGCAGGTGAGCCCCATGTCCTGCTGCCCGTTTTTCCTGCCGAGAAGCTCGATGAACGCCTCTGCCGTGCTGCCACTGCCGAGCCCGATTGTCATCCTTGGCTTTACGAGTTTGAGCGCCTCATCTGCCGCCGCGCGCTTGGAGTTTTCCATGCGAAGGGTTCGGATAATAGGATTAAAACACTTGGCGCCCGCGCGCTAAATCGTCTCGAGAAAGTCCGCCTTGGTGATTATTCCCGCAATCTCGCCTCTCTCCATCACGAGGACGGCGGAGTAATGGCGGAGAAGCGCGGCTACTGCGGATATGGGCGTGGAGGGGAGCGCGGTCGGGAAAGAAGGTTCCATCACTTCCGACACGCGAAGGTCTCCCGCCTGTTTCTGCCCGCCAGCAAAATTCGCGACGATTGTCTGCTCGGTGATGCTTCCGACCACCGCCCTGCCGTCAAGCACGGGGAGCTGCGAAATCCCCTTTTTCCTCATAAGCGCGGCTGCGGAGTGGAGCGTTCCGTCGGCAGGCACGGTTTCCGCGCCCCTGTGCATCACGTCCTTCGCCGTCTTCTCGGCAGAGAACTGCTCGCGCTCAAGCGCTGCGATGATTGCCGTTGCCTTGGAATACGCCGGGTCGAGCCGCCCTGACTCTATCTTTGCAATGAGCGACTGCGAAACGCCGGACATGCGCGCGAGCGCGTTCTGCGTGATTCCGAGCTTTTTGCGAAGCTCCCTTATCCGCGATAGGTCTTCCATGATAGGAATAATTAGAAATAGTTTATATTCGTTATGGAATTAGAAGAAAAATGTGCAATCCAATTCGCTTCGGCGAATGGCTGTCAATTTTTGTAAACAAAAATGTGCCAAGGGCGTGATTTGTTCCGTCGTTTACCCGCGTTTCCTTTCTTTTGGGGTAAACCCTAGACCTTTTCTTTCGAGAAAGAAAAGGGATTGGGATTGAACACGCGACTTCCAGATTTCTCGGTTATACGCGAAGCATTCTTCGCGCTGACTGCCTTTCCATATCATCGCCGGCAAGCTGGCTCATCACTCACATTCAATGGATTCTCGCAGTTTCCCGCGATTCTCCAAATATGAGTCTGGCACTCTAACCAAGCTGAGTTACCTTGGCACGGTTTGGCATTTGAAGGAAAGGGATTAAAATAAGGGTGTTAAGTGGAGCGGGAGGCGGTAGCCTGCCTTCAGTTATTATGGCATTGGACTGAGCGGCGTAACGCCTTGCACCGCGCACAAATGCCCTTCGGAGGGCCGTTTCAGCCGTTCTTCCGCATCTCCTTGCGTCATATTCATCTGCGGAGGACGTTCATCGAGCCGAGCGATTCCTCGCTCGACTTCTGCGCATTTGCCGAGGCAAATGCGCATCGTTTCTGTTCCCCCTTATCGCCTTAAGCGAACGGGCTCTTACGGTGGGCAGAACTTCCTCCCGCGGCGCTTGCGCACCGGGTTAGCCATTCTCCCCCCGCTCCGTCATATTCCTGTTTTATCGCCTTTTAAACCATGAGGTGGGGATGGCGTGCCCCAGAAGGCAATAAGCGCCATTTTTAATCAGTCCTGCAAATATCAGCGCTTGGAGATGGCATGTTTTCCTCAGAAGAGCTTGCATCCGAAGCCGCACGGCTGCATTCCAAGCTTGGCAGCCTTGGCTGGAGCATGGACTCGTGCCTCACATACGCCCCGCTCACGCTTGAAATAAACCGGCTGAAAAAGGAGCGGCGCGCCGTCCTGCTCGCGCACTCCTACCAGACGCCCGACATAATTTACGGCGTTGCCGATTTCACGGGCGATTCATACGGGCTGTCCGTGCAGGCGAAAAACTCCAACGCGGAAATAATCCTCTTCTCCGGCGTGCGCTTCATGGCGGAGACCGCAAAGATAATCAACCCGAAAAAGAGGGTGTTCATCCCGTCCACCCAAGCCGGCTGCTCGCTCGCCGACGACATAACGGCTGCGGACGTGCGGGCTCTCCGCGCCGGGCATCCTCTCGCGGCGGTTGTCTGCTATGTGAACACGCGCGCGGACGTGAAGGCGGAATCCGACGTCTGCTGCACGAGCGCGAATGCCACGAAGATAATCGGAAAGCTTCCTGAAAAGGAAATAATATTCGTGCCTGACGAGTTCATGGCGAAAAACCTCGCGCGCGAAACCGGAAAGCGGATAATTTCATGGCGCTCGCGCTGCGTGGTGCATCAGGATTTCGACCCGCGGAAAATCGAGGCGATGCGAGCCGCGGTTGCGGGGTTAAAGGTGCTCGCGCATTCCGAATGCCCTCCCGCGGTTGCAGGCGCTGCGGACATGGTGGGCGGCACGACCGACATGGAAAAATACGCCAAAAATTCGGACGCCCGCTCGTTCATGCTCGTAACCGAATGCGGGATGTCCGACCGGCTGCGCGCGGAAATGCCGGAAAAGAATTTCATGGGCATGTGCTCCCTTTGCCCTTACATGAAAAAGAACTCTCTCCTCGGAATCCTCGAAACCCTGCGCGCGCTGCCAGGCGAAAACGAAATAATCATCCCGGAAAAGGTCGCCCTGAAGGCGAAAAAATCCCTTGAGCGAATGTTCGAGCTATCCGCTTAATCCCCGCCGCTTCCCTTGCTCATTTTCGTAAGGAGCAAAAACACCATCATTGCCACTATCAGCCCTGCGAGGTATGGCGTGTAGCCCGCGATGGATTCGTCGAAAAACCTCTGGCTGCCTGTTTCTGACCAGAAGTAATAGATGCCGTATCCCGCCCCGAGGGCGACGACTATCTTCACGAATGATATTGCCGCTTTTGTTGCATTGGAACCCATGCGTCTCTAAATCCCGATAAGGATTAAAAGGGTGCCACCCGCCCATCATGCCGGCGCAGGAATGCCGAAGGGCGCGCCGGGGCGCACGGGATGGGAATCGAGGAAAGAATTTCGGATTTATCCGGATGCATTTCGCGCGCAGCTTCCCGCGCAGGCAGGAATCCGGACGGAATCCGCGTCCTGTTCGCCACAAAGCGCTCAAGCGCCGCTCGGATAGCCGAACTCGCAAAACTTCGTTCCCCGCTCATAATCGGCGAGAACCGCGTGCAGGATGCCGAGGAAAAATTCTCCGAGTTGCGCGAGCTTCTCCCGCCCGCGCGCTTCTCCTCGATTGAAAAGCACTTCATCGGCACGCTCCAGCAGAACAAGGCGAAAAAGGCGGTTGCGCTCTTCGACTGCGTGCAAAGCGTGGATTCGCTTTCGCTTGCGGAAAAGCTTAGCCGCCACGCGCAGAAGGCAAGCAAGACAATCGGGATTTTTATTGAAGTGAACAATGGCGAAGGAAGCAAGGGAGGAGTGCGGCGCGAGGAGTTGAATTCACTCATTACCGCTGTCCGCGCGCTTCCTGCATTGCAACTTGAGGGGCTGATGGGCATGGGCGTGGAAGGCGACACAAACGCCTCGCGCGCATTCTTCCGGCTTCTTCGCAGAGAGGCGGACAGGCACCATCTGCAATGCTCAATGGGAATGTCGGACGACTTTGAAATCGCAATAGAGGAAGGCGCGGACATGATACGGATAGGGCGGGCGATGTTCGGCAAATAGTCCCGCTATTTCTTCGCATTCCTCCACATCAGCATGAACTGATTGCGGTAGCTTTTCGCATTCTCTGCGTTGCGCACTACAATCGCAATCGGCGGCTTTGCCGTCCATACAAGAAGGACTACGGTGTCCCTGTAAATCATGGTGTCAGTCAGGCTGGAGTATTCCCTTGGGTGGAACCTTGCCCTGCCGCAATATTCCCTGAAAAATTCCCGGTCTTTTTTCAACGCCTCGTTGAATATGACGTATGATGTTATCCCCATTCTTTTCTTTTCCCTCTGCCATGCCTGAAAGTAAGGCCCCATCACCTTGCGGAAAAGCCCCGACACGCCAAAGTCATAATACTCTCCTCCCCTGCCCAGTTCCTGAAGCATGCTGCCAAGCGCGGTGCGCAGCCCCGCGACTCCGCTATAAACGGTTATCTCCTGTTTTTCCCTGCCCAAATTAAACATGGCTTCGAGGCGCGGAAGGGAAGCCATGAGTCTTTCCTCGCGCTGCCTCATGGCATCCAGAAGGCGTCGTGGGCTTGCCGGCATAAAATGCCTTTTGCCGCCCTCGATTACCGAAGAAACGAGCCCCTTTTCGGAAAGCCGCTGAAAAATCTGGTAGGTGGTCGCCCGGTGCAGCCCGGCATTTTTTATCACGGGTCCGGCGGTGCTCGGGCCGGTTTCGAGAAGCGCAAGATAAACCTTTGCCTCGGCCGGCGTCAGGCCGACATCCCAGAGAGCTTCCTCCTCTTCCATGGGATGCTTTCGCGCCGCTGCCTTTTAAGCCTTCTCCTTTGTCGTCTTATTTAGGACTACAGACCATTAAATACCCCCTGCTCCATAGTCCCTGCCATGGCAGCCGCGCAGGAAAGCCAGGCATACCTGGAAGCCAACAATAAGTGGAAAGCCACTGTGAAGATTCTTCTTGGCGTCGAGCCGGGCGGGCTGTCCGAATATTCCACATGGATTTCAAAGAGGAGCAGCCCGCGCAAAACCCTGCGCTCTTCAAAGTCCGGAAAGGAAGTGCTCTTCGCCGCAGAGGATTACCCGGATGGCGCGCAGGTGCTTGCTTTTGACGAGGTGGATTTCGAACGGAAATTCCCGCCGCTCTCCATCAACGACTTGAAGGACATCGACTCGCTCTCGTCCGCCGTTTCAGAGAGAGCGGCATTCACCGGCAACGTGATACTTGGCAACTCAAAGTTCGTGGAGCATTCCGCGAACCTCGTGGACTGTTTTTTCGCCTATGACTGTGAGCGCGCCTCGCGCTGCAAATACATCGCGCACTGCGCGCAGTCGGTCTGCTCCGAGTGCATATTCGGATGCAGCGGCGCGGGCTACTCTTCTTTTTCCATCAAGGCGTCAAGCTCCATCCACATGGTCCGCACGCTCGAGGCGTCCAAGTGCGACCATTGCTCTGACATTTATTATTCGCACGGGTTGGTGGGGTGCCACGACTGCATGTTCTGTTTCGGGATGAAAAACGCGCGCCACGCAATCGGCAACCTGAAACTCGCGCCTGAAAAATATTCATCAATAAAGCAGAAGCTCGTGGCTGAGATGGGGCAGATGCTTTTGAAGGAAAAGCTCCTTCCCTCCCTTTACGAATTCGCCTCCTCGTCCCAGCCCGATTTTTCCAGAATGACGCGCGCAATGGCGGCCTATCCCGCAACGCCTGCGTCCAAGCAGGACATGGCAACCATCTCCAAGGCATTTTCAGAGACAACAAGCATCGTGCTTGGCAAGCCCCGCGCCTCCATTCCAAAATTCGAGAAGTGGCTTTTGACGCACACGCGCAGGACGGAAAAGGCGGTTTCCTGCGCATCGGGCAAGCCCCTCCTCGTTCCCGAGCACACCGACTTCCTTCTCATGCCCCGCGACAGGATGGTTTCAGAGGAAGAGGTGGAATTCCTCGGCGGGCAGCTTTCGATAACTCCGTCCGAGGCAGACGGGCTTTCATTCTCAGGCGCACCAAAAGCGCTCTCCAGCGTTGCCATTTTCTCACCGGAATTCAACGTGGGCAACTGCAGGAACAACCCGCTCTGCCAAGTCACGTTCGATTCTACGGACTGCTATCTGAGCATTCTTTCAATAAACGCCAAGCAGTCCGGCTGCAACTTCTGGTGCCGCGACTCAGAGCATGTTTTCGGCTCGAACGAGGTGCGCTGGTCCGCCTTCTGCCTCAAGTGCTACCGCTGCGAAAAAATCCAGCGCTGCTTCGAGTGCGACTCTTGCTGGGACTGCTCGGGCTGCTACTTCTGCCACAACTGCGAGAACGTCCACGATTCCATGTTCTGCTTCAACACGAAGAACAAGAAATACGCAATCGGAAACGTGGAAGTGGGGCGCGAGAAATATCTCGAAGTGAAAAAGATGGTGCTCGCCTCTCTCAATTCCGAGCTTGAGCGAAGCGGTTCGGCGCGCCTGGGCATATTCAGCATCAACGGGAAAAAATAAGAAGGGCAAATCTCGCGCTAGTTTTCCAAAAGTCCTGCGCGCGCTGAAAAAGAACAACAAACATAGTAGGGGGGTTTGGGTGGAAGTAGGGGGAGGGTCAGGATGAACCCTCAAACCAGGGAGGGGCGGAGCCCCTCCGGGGTTTAGGGAATGGACTCGGGGGGATTCGAACCCCCAGCCTCCTGCATTACGGGGACGGAAAGCTTCCCATCCATGCCATGCAGGCGCGCTACCGTTGCGCCACAAGCCCAAAAATATTCACTTGCTTTTTACCAGATAAAATGCCCCTCCAAGCGCGAGCAATGCCACCACGAATGTGCCAATCGGCATTCCCGCAACCATCACAAGGTCTGTCGGAATGGCAAACCCGTAGCCAAGCACTTCCAGCAGATTGCTCGTGCCGAACGCGAGAAGCACGCCGGCAGCTATGTTCTTGATGTCCATATACACACCTCATTTTTCCTGTTTCAAACAGGTGAAATGCATCTCTGCAAATAAAAAATACAAAAAGCAAAGCTCAAGACGGCGAAATATAGACAACAGAGTCGCCGCGCACGAGCACCGTTCCGATGCCGCGCTTGACTTCTCCGTCCTTGAGCTGCTCCGCCTTCTCAAGCACAAGATTCATGTGAACGTCGTAGCTCACCATGGTTCCGCGAAGCTCGATTCCACCCTTCAGCCCGACTATCACTGTGTTGTTCAGCGAGCCGTTCAATACGTCAAATGGCCTTTTCTCAGTCATGTTTCCTACCTCCAAATAAAAAAATTCCGTCCTTTATCAACACACAAATGTTTTAAACATCTCCTGCCCCCATCTTGCCTTGGTGGGCAAGGTGGCTGAGCAATTCACGGACAATGAAAAAACGGTTCTTTCCGAATTCGTCACCAGCACCACGTCCGACGTTTTCGCGCTCATCAACCTTCCCGAAGTGGTGAAGGGCGCGCTCTTCTCCCGCTATTCCCGCTCGCCAAAGTCCCTGCGCCGCGTTCTCCTCGAAGAGTTTATCCTGAATCCTGAATCCGGCTTCAACGCAATCGTCGGCGAGGGCATGGGCAGGGGGCAGTCGCAGATTGTCGCCACCAAAAAGGCGGAGGACTTCTACGACCGCGTGCTTGTTGGCTACGGAGATGATTCCGTCGCCGAGCTGGGCGGGGCGCACCTTGCCTGTGAAAATATTTCAAACGTGCAGACAAAGCTCATGCAGGACTCAAGAGTCGGAGTTTCCCCGCTTGAAAAATCAACCCGCTACATTTATTTCGACCAGAAAGAAAACGGAAGCTACCGATATCTTCGCGAAGAGAAAATAATGGGCTCGCGATTTGCCGACGATTACATTCGCGCATGCGACCTTCTCTTTGACACTTACGCAAAACTCATTCCTGAAATGGGCAAAATCGAGCAGGAGAAATTCCCGCGCGCAGAGGATGTGTCCGAGCGCGCTTATGCCGCCACAATCCGCGCAAAAGTATGCGATGTGCTCAGGGGAATACTTCCGGCATCCACTCTCACGAACTCCGGCTTTTTCGGGAACGGCAGGGCTTTCGAGTATCTTCTTGTGAAGATGCACGCCTCCCCGCTTTCAGAAGCGCACGCTGTGGCAAAGCAGGCGCACGACGAGCTTGCAAAAGTCATCCCCTCGTTTGTGAAGCGGGCTGACGACAAGTATGGGAAAGAGCTGCAGAATTACATGAACGAAGTGCGGGGCAATGTGGAGGCAATCTCTGCAAATTATCCATCCCTCAAGTCAGCCACGCAGGATTTTGCGCACGTTTCGCTTGTTGACTCTGACTCCGATTCCGAGGAGAAAATACTCACAGCAATACTATTCCCACATCTCCACTCGGAAATGGGCGAAGTAAAGAAGTTCGTGGCGAAAATGCTGCGCGAGGAGCGCGAGCGCATAATTCTTGCATACATCGGAACGCGCAACAACAGGCGGCAGAAGCCCGGGCGCGCGTTCGAGTCCGCGTTCTACACATTCTCAATCACGGGCAACTTCGGCATGTACCGCGACTTGCACCGCCACAGGATTCTCACGCAGGAGCGCCAGCTTCTCACGACAAAGCACGGCTTTGACATGCCGCACGAACTTGTGGATGCCGGATTTGATTCGCAGGTGAAAGAAGCAATCTTCGCAGCAGACGAACTTTACTCCAAGCTCGTTGAAACAATGTCCTATGAAGCGCAGTACGTCGTTCCGCTCGGCTGCCGGATGCGCTGGTACGTGAAAATGAACCTGCGCGAGGCGTATCATTTCTGCGAGCTTCGTTCCATGCGGCAGGGGCATCCTGACTATCGCAAAGCCGCGCAGGACATGCACTCGCTCATCGCAAAAACGCACCCGCTTCTTGCATCAGGAATGAAATTCGTGGACCACGGCAGCTATGGTTTGGAGCGGCTGGAGTCCGAGAAGAAAATTGACAAGAAGCTCGAACAGCTCGCGCAGAAGAAAAACGGCGGCGCATAACAATGGAAACAATAAGCTGGGCTGATTTTGAGAAAGTCGAGCTTCGCGTGGGCACGATAATTCGGGCAGAGGATTTTCTCGAGGCGAAAAAACCGGCTTATAAAATGTGGATTGACTTCGGGCAGGAAATCGGAATCAAAAAATCAAGCGGGCAATACACAAAGCTCTACACAAAAGAAGAGCTGGTCGGCAGGCAAGTAATCTGCTGCATAAATTTTCCGCCAAAGCAAATCGCGAATTTTGTGTCCGAGTGCCTGACCTGCGGCTTTGTTGAGGAAAACGGCGAAATAGTCCTCGCAATCCCTGAAAGGAAAGTGAAAAACGGCTTGAAGCTCGCCTGATAGCGCTTGTCTTCAAACGGGCAAGCTCTTCAATCCAAACCAGTCTCCAAGCAGCTTTCCGACAAAGTAGCCGACAAGCGCGGCGAGCATCCCGACTCCCGCCATTTCAATTCCCGACTTGAGCCAGTTGCCGACCGTTATTTTCGCCTTGTAAACGCCAACCGCGAACAGCACGAGCGTGGAGAAGATGAGCGAGACAACTATTGACACCCCCACTCCGAAAAACATGAACGGGATAAGCGGGATTATCGAGCCCACTATTGCCGAGCCGCCGACCACGGCTGCCGCGCGATAGGGGTTGATGTTCTCGACGGGCGTGAGCCCGAGTTCCTCGGTCATCATGGTGGAAAGCCAACGTTCCTTGTTTCCCGTGACCGTTTTTACCATCTGCTCAAGTTCCTTTCCGCGCAGCCCCTTCTTCATGTAAAGCAGCCGTATTTCCTCGGTTTCAACCTCTGGCAGGTGTTCCATCTCCCATCTTTCCTGCGCAAGCTCCTTTCGGTAGTGGTCCTGCTCCGCACGCGCCGAAGCGTAAGCCACGGCAGCCATCGAGACAGATTCCGCGAACGTCGCAACCAGCCCTGCCACTAATACTATGAATTTGTCGGAAGTAGCGGATGCCACTCCAAGGACTATTCCCAGCACGTTCACAAGCCCGTCCTGCCCGCCGAGTATGATGTCCGACAAAAGCGCGCCTCCGCGCATCCCCTGTTCGGCTTCCATGTGCTTCTGCACCACTTCGGAGAACTTCGCGATTTCTGCCTTGCCGCGCTTTTTCTTGGAAATGGGCATGGTCGCACCAATCAAGTGTCCGCAGGCAAGGTTAAAACCATTATCGCCTGCGCGCTCTTGCGACAGATTTTAACCTTAACCCCTTAGAATATTCCTGTTGGGCCCGTAGTCGAATGCTCTTGCCTTCGGCAAGAACTTGCCAGCAGAGCCGGCAATGGTTAAGACGTCGCTCTTACACAGCGAAGATTCGGAGTTCGATTCTCCGCGGGCCCATTGTTATTTGTCTACTTCCTCGCCTTTGAAAGAACAAGAAGCGCGCCGCCGCAGGTAACGAGGTTCATCGCCGCAAGGTCGTAAGCTCCACTCAGGAAGCCGTCAATCACAAGAATGGCGATGCCTGTTGCCTGAAGAAGCGCGAACTCGCGCGTGATTTCCCTCTTGTTGCGCTCCATTTTCCAATAAAGGCGCAGCCACGAGGCGGCAATAATCGCGAGCCCGAATATGCTCAGGTAATGTATTGCCACCTAATCCTTCCCCTTTCCGAACGCCACAAACCCGCCGATTATGCCAATGAGCGCGGTCGGGAGGCAGCAGCACGAAAGCGGCGTGGTTCCCGCGCCCGCTCCCAATCCGCCTGCCGGGGTGGCGTTCCCGTTCGCGTTCTGGTTGCCGTTTCCGTTCGCGCCCGTCAGAAGGTCCGTTCCGCTTCCGAGCATGTCAAGCGCGTTCGCGGCGCACTGCTTGCCGATTTTAGTCTGGCCTTCTGGACAGCCGCACAAGTCCGCATCGTACACGAGGTCGCCAGCCACGCACTTCTTGGGCTTGGTCGCTGAACACGAGCCGTCAATCGTTCCATCGCTGCAAAGCATGCTGCACTTGTCGCCGACTTTGGTGGTGCCGATTGGGCAGCCGCACGAAGCATTGTCCACCATGACTCCACCAAAGCAGGACTTGCCCTTCTTGACCGAGCAGGCGCCCTCATTCACGGTTTCGCCGTTGTAATCGCAAGGTATGAATTCGCAGAATACTCCTCCTGAACTGACTCTCTTGCCGCTCGGGCAGCCGCACTTGGTCGCATTGGGCGCGTACATCTCGCCGCCAACGCAAACGTTCGGCTTTGTTTTCGCGCACTCGCCGTTCTTCGTGCCGTCACCGCACAGCGCCTGCACGCAGGTCGCCGAGTCGCCCGTTCCCTGCTGGAGGTAGCCGTTCACTTTTTCGCACGGGCAGAGCGCCACGTATGGCTGAAGAATGGGCGGGGTGCCGGTGCAGTACAATCCCGGGCTTTTCGTTGAGCACTGCCCGTATTTGGTCCCGTCGGCGCACGGCTCGCCGTAAGCGAATGCGATGCCCGACGCAAGAACCAAAGCAACAACAATCAACGCAGAGAACTTCATACCATCTCCTCCTGTTCGCCTGCCGCATTTTTTCAGTCAACAAATAAAAACGTATTTCCCAAATCCCGCATCCTCACGCGATTTTCGCGAAAAGGTAATCCCCTAAGAATTCCGCGTGCGCAGCCTTCGCAATCGCGCCGCCTTCGGCTATACACGCCTTTGCAATTGATTTGCACATTCCTTCCGGCACGCCTGCAATGCGCGGGCTTTTGCACACGCGTTTGAGCGCGCTTGCGCAGTCGCGAATTTCTCTCTTTTCAACAGCAACTATCCTGTCATGCTCAAGGTGCAAGTTCAAGGCGTTCGCGTGCCTTGCAACAAACGCATCAACGTCCCTTGCGAATCTTATCGAGGGACCGATTGCCTTTCTCACTGCCGGAAGCTCCCATCGGTCAATCTCCAGAAGCACAGCGCACTCCTTCCCGTCGCTCCAGTGGTAATATCCGAAAACGGAAAAGTCAAGCGCCTGCAGATGTCGCACAAGCGCGAGCGCGGTTTTCTTCAGCTGGGGCCAAATAACGTCGGGCACTGCTTTTGGCGCAGGGTAAGCGATGAGCACGCACTTCGTGCCGCGTGCTGCAATCGCCTTCCGAATTTGCGCAATGCCCGCGACTTTCTTCTCCTTGTGGAAGAATGCATCCGCGGGATTCGCAAGGAACCTTCTGCACTCAAAAATAAATCTCGAAAGCGAGGTCTGCGAAACCACTGCCGCGACATTTCTTTGCGGGTCCACGGGGTCAATCACCACGAGCGGCGAGCCGAACCTTTTTCTCGCCCCCTCCGCGCCTTCCTTTCCTTCGAGCACAATCGCAGGCGTTTCCCACTTCGCCGCCTCTTCCATAAGAGAAAGGAGCGAGCCGTATTTTATCACGAGAAGCTCGCACAAATATCCTGAGAAACCCTCCACCCGCAGCTCCGCGCCGTATATCCCGAAATTCTTCATGAACCGCTTGAGCAGCCGCACGTCCTCCTTGCCCTTCGCGTCCAGCCGCGCATTCACGTATTTCGTGTGGAGTTGCGTGCGGTCAACCGACGAGCCCTTCTGCCCTATTTCGTCTATTCTGTATGCCGGAACCACGTCCGCGTGATAATCGCCTGAGAAAACCTGAAGATAGGGGTGTTCGGCATATCTGCTCTCCAGCCGCATTCCCGAAAACGCCTTCCGCGCGTAGTGCAGTCCGAGCATGGTCATCTCGTGGTGCGCGTAGTGCCTTGGGAACAGGAGGAATATGTCGAATTCGTTGTTGCCGCGCAGGTTCGTGCCCTTGGCAAGCGAGCCGCCGAGCCGCACTTCCACCGAGGACGGAACCGCACGCTCAAGCTTGGAAATGAGTTTTCCCGCCTCCTCGAAATCCGCGCGCGTTTCAGAAGCGGACGGCTTTACCTTCGCAAGCGCGCGGGAGAAAACGGAATTGATTTTGCCCAAGTTCGCGCACGTCATGGACGGCTTTCGGGGAGGATGTTAAAAAACCCTCGCAAGGGTTTTTTAGGCGGTTGCGTGGGCAAGTTGCCCTCAGGAAACCGGCGCCAATCTCAATCCTTTTAATATCTTGTACCATGATATATCACATCTTAGAGAGGTGTCTTCATGGCTGAAATAATAAGACTCGCACAGTATGGCAACAAGAGGGGTCTTACGCAGCAGCAGACTGTGCAGGCCAGTACATCCGAAGGTAGATGAAAGCGGCATCTGAAAACCTGCAAAAATTCCTCTATGATCGCTCTTTTTCCAATTCAAGGCAGCGTATCCGCGCTGCCTGCCCGTTTTGTAGACTGCCAA
>Ga0172370_10002319_pt1 | contig 27703 bp, 25 predicted proteins | sample LakKiv5m_FD_114538 | JGI IMG/M metagenome (GOLD analysis project Ga0172370, IMG submission 114538) | Freshwater microbial communities from Kabuno Bay, South-Kivu, Congo - kab_022012_11.5m | ecosystem: Environmental > Aquatic > Freshwater > Lake | place: Democratic Republic of the Congo...
CCACTTATCCCGAAGTAAACAGGATCAAGCCGGCCGACCACGTCACCTGGGCCAAAGAGAGGAAAAACATCCTTGTCGAATACAGCGATTTCCAGTGTCCGGCCTGCAAAACTTTCCACGATTACATCCAAACCCAAATCGTGGCGACAACAAGCAGCCAAATGGGCATCCCGCAAAAAATCACTTTCGTCTTCCGCAATTTCCCGCTTTACCAAATCCACCCGGACGCCTTTGATTCGGCCTATGCTGCCGAAGCCGCCGGGCGCCAGGGAAAATTCTTCGAGATGGTCGACGCCCTTTACGCCAATCAGGCGGACTGGGCCGATAAACCCAATCCGAAAGATTATTTCGTCAAGCTTGCCCAAAAACTGAAACTGGATATCAACCGGTTCAAAAAAGATATGGATTCGAAAGCGGTCAAAGACAAGGTAGACGCCGACCTCAAATCGGGGGAGCGGGCAGACATTAACCAGACACCGACGTTTTTTTTAAACGGCAAAAAACTCGACATCCAATCCTTCGACCAGTTCAGGCAAATCCTTCTTGACGCGGCAAAGTAGGGAAGTATGACATTAACCGACGTCTTATATTCTTAATCGACGTCCATCCGCAATCCATACCATCTTCGCTTTTGCTATAATTTATCTATGGCAAAGTTGAACATCGGCCTTATCTTCGGCGGCAAAAGCGGGGAACACGAAGTCTCCTTGGAATCTGCCAAATCGGTTTACGAAACTTTAAACAAGAAAAAGTACCGAGTTTCTCTTATTTTTATTGATAAGAGCGGAAAATGGTCAACGGAAAAAGATTTGGAAAAAATCGACGTGTTTTTTCCGGTCATTCATGGAACATATGGTGAAGACGGCTGCATCCAGGGATTTCTGGAACTTCTTAATGCCGCCTACGTCGGCAGCGGTGTCATCGGCTCCGCAATCGGCATGGATAAAGATGTCCAAAAAAGATTGCTGCGGGACGCCGGAATTCTGACCGCTAAATTCATTTCCGTTGAAAAAATACAACTGAACAAACGATTGACAAAAACGATTATTCAAAAACTGAAATTTCCATTATTTGTCAAACCAGCCAATCTCGGCTCGTCGGTCGGCGTCAGTAAAGTCGATGCCGATGATGACTTGCACAAGGCAATCGAAGAAGCTTTTCGGTATGATAACAAAATCCTGATAGAGGAGGGGATTGCCGGCCGCGAAATCGAGTGCTCGGTTTTGGGCAATGACAAACCTGTCGCTTCGCTGCCGGGCGAGGTTTTACCTAAGCATGAGTTTTATTCTTACGAAGCCAAGTATATTGACGAAAACGGCGCCGTCTTGAAAATTCCGGCAAAACTATCGAAAAATAAAATTGAAGAAATCCGGAAACTGGCGGTAAAAGTTTTTCGGATCCTGGAATGCAGCGGCATGGCCCGGGTCGACTTTTTTTTGGAAAAAAGCGGAAAAGTAATTGTCAACGAAATCAATACCATTCCCGGCTTTACCAAAATCAGCATGTATCCGAAACTGTGGGAAATTTCCGGAATCCCTTACCGGTCACTCCTTGATAAGTTGATAAGCTTGGCTCTGGAAAATAAAAGGAAAAAAGATCGTCTGCAGCGGGATTTTCGGATTTGAAATCAACCGGCGACAATCCTTGGGAGAATTGGAGAAATCCGCGCCGTTACTTCGTAATTGATCGTCCCCAGTTTTTCCGCGATCGATTCGGCCGTAATCGTTTCGCCCAATAAAATCACTTCGTCTCCGGCTTTGACGCCGGCGACATGAGTCACGTCGACGACAAACATATTCATCGCCACCCGGCCAAGAACCGGACATCTTTTGCCGCCAATTAAAACTTCACCGCAGTTTGAAAGTCCGCGGTCATAACCGTCGCTATAGCCCTGGGGAATTACGGCCACCTTTGTTTTTTTGCGCGTAACATATGTCAAACCGTAACCGACGGGAAAATCCAAGGGAAGGATTTTTACCTGAGCCACATGAGTTACCCAGCGCATTACCGGTTCCAATTTCAATCCCTTCAGGTGGAATTGTTTTTTCAAATATTCCGAAGGATACATACCGTATAAACCGATACCCAGGCGGACCAACGGATTTGCCGCGTAATTTTTTTCATGGACTAAAATACCGGCGGTTGATGAAATATGCGGTTTTATATCTGGCCAGCCGCTTTCTTTGAAAATTCTCACGGCCCGATTGAATATTCTGATTTGTTTTTGGCTGTGACCGGGATCTTGCGTATCTTCGATATTGGCGAAATGGGCATGAATGAATCCGATATTCAAGTAATCCAGTGTTTTGAGTTTTTTCGTGAGCCACCCGACTTCGTGCAATAAAAACCCCTGGCGGCCAAGCAGGGCGTCGATTTTGATATCGACCGGGATTTTTTTATCCGATTTTTTGCCGATACTGTTGATCTCTTCCAGGCGTTCCCAATCGTATACGGTCAGGATCCCATTTAAATCAATGATTTCCTTAAGTTCGTCTTTTTCCACGTAACCCAAGACAAATGTCGCAGTAGGGGAGAGCTCGCGTAATTGACGCAGTTCCGGCAAATCATCAACCGCAAAATAATCCACGCGATTATTCAAAACCGAAACCACCTCGTCTTGTCCATGACCGTAAGCATTGGCTTTAACGACGTTGATTATTTTTACCGAAGGATTAACAAAGGCTTTGAAAGCCCGGTAATTGTCAAGCAGCCTATCTTTGGAAATTTCGATATATGAAAGCATAGAAAATCAATATACCTTAACCAAACCTTTTTCCAAAACTTTATCGAAACTTTTTCTTAAAAAGATTAAAGAAATAATTAAATACATTATATTTAAGAATAAAGAAATCCATAATTTTCTATAATCAAGCGAACCTTTATAAAGCACTTCGCGCGCGCCTTCAAAAATATAACTCATCGGAATAAATGAGGCAACTTTTTGCGCCCAAGCCGGTAAAACTGATAGCGGATAATAGACGGCAATAAAAGGGGAAAAAATGGCTACAAACGCCCAAGCCAGCGTTTGCACCTTTGTTCCAAATCTTAAAATAACTCCGGCAACAAAGAAACCAATCCACCAACCGCTCATAATCAATAAAATCAAAAAAGGAATCAGATTAAACCCGTACATAAAAAAATTCACTTTATACAATAGGTAGGCGACACCCGATGCAAAAGCGATACTTAAAATTGCTTTAATAATTCCTATAACCATAAACGAAGTAATCCATTCCCAAAATTTAAGCGGAGAAGCGAAAATATTTATTAGATTTCTGTTCCATAAATCTCCTAATAAATTAACCGTAATTTCGTATTGGCCGCGCCAAAGAATAATGTATAAAAGAATTCCGGTTACAATCATTGTCACCACATTGGCATTATTGGGAATATATTGACGAAAATATGTACTGGTTAAACCCCAAAGCAAAAGGTCCATTGTCGGCCAATAAAAAGCATCCGTCATTCTGTCAAAACTATGGCGGAAATAATACCAGAAACGTAACGACACGGCATAAATACGATGAATTTTCATATTATTTTATCCTTCCTTTCTTGGTTATTTCCAGGAAATAATCTTCCAGTGATGGTTTTTCAATACTAATCTGATCATAAAAAACACCTTTATCCATTAATGAGCGGAGAAATTCAGGAATCTCTTTTTCTTTAACGTCGATAACGATGGCACGATTATCAAGTTTATATTGATAGTTATTATTCTGACAATACTCAATCGTTCTTTTTAAACCATCTTTAACCACGAGCTCCAAATGGCTCGTTTCAATAGATTCGGCCAAGCTTTCCGGCGTATCATCGGCAATAATTTTTCCATGATTGATAAAGATAACCCGGTCACAAACTTCCTCAACTTCAGCCATATTATGCGACGTGAAGATTATGGAAACCTGAAACTCCTTTCTTTGATTAAGTAAGAATTCCCGGATATAACTGGCAACATCCGGATCAAGCGATGCAGTTGGCTCATCGAGTAATAAAATTCGTGGAAAATTAATAAATGATTTAGCCAAATTAAGCCGCGTTAACTGACCGGCAGACAATTCCTGCGTTTCAAGATTTAATAAACTGTTTAAATTAAAAATATCAACAATTCTGGCAACTCTTTTTTTGCGGTCAGAAATATTATATAAATAAGAAATAAAAGTTAAGTTTTCTCTGACAGTTAAATCCCAAGGTAAATTAGTATAGGTTGAAGAAAAATTAACTTGCTCTAATATTTCTTCACGATGTTGGCCTAAACTTTTACCGAAATAATTAATCTCTCCGCCAGTCGGAGTTAATACACCTAAAAGCATTTGGATCGTCGTCGTTTTTCCCGCGCCGTTTGGCCCCAACAAGCCCAATATTTCTCCTTCCTTCAAATCAAAGGAAATATGGTCGACGGCGGTAAAGTCTTTAAACTTTTTCGTCAAATTAGAGATGCTAAGGATTGCCATAAGTTTATTATAATCGATATTATCTGAAATAATGATATCAAACGGCTTGACCAATACCTAAACATAAGATGACATTCGTAAGCACTGATTATCTACCACTGCTATTTCCGAGCTCAATTATTTATTCTGTTTCTCGAGGACGGAAACGATATTGTCGTAACCGAAAATACCGGGACGGATGCGGGAAAGATAAAAAAGATTATTTTCCGACTGAAAAACGCCCGGGATAACCGAAACCGCCGCCGAATAAGACGCCTCCCTGACCATATCCAAAGATTCCTGACTGAAAGCGCCGTATGGATAAGCAAAAGATTTCACTTCCGTTCCCAAAAGCTCCTCGAGCATCCTCTTGCTATCGATAATCTGCGTCATTGCCATATCCTTGGCCATTGTTTTTAAATAAATATGATCTAAGGTGTGGGAACCTATCTCTACCAAATGACTATGGCTAAGCTCGGCCAGTTCGTCCCTTGATAAAAACCCGCGGCGGCCGATATAATCGTAAATGACGTACACGGTCGCCCGCATTTGGTATTTTTTAAGAAGCGGAAAAACATCGCGGTAAAAGTCTTCATAACCGTCGTCAAAAGTCAAAATTACGCTTTTTGGCGCGTAATAAATATTTCCCGCAATAATATCCGGAACATCCTTGACGAAATAAGTCTCGTAACCCGCTGCCTTCAACAAAACCAGGTGACGCTCGAATGCGTCTGGGGTGATATCCAATCTCTTCCTGACGATATCCTTGGTATCCTTTACGTACTCGACGTAATGGTACATGATCATCGGTAATCTTAATCGGGCTTCCCTGGGAATCGGTGTTTGGATGATTGGCGGCTTTTCGAACGAATTAGCCGTGTAATAAGGCGCAATAATGTTTTCTAATTCTTTGGCTTTTCTATCTTGGGTGTTTTTATTGCTTATATAACGCTGACCGACGGTCAGCACCAACACCAGCACCATGATTATCGTGGCTATCATCCAGGGATCAATATGTCTTCTTATCGCCATAAGATGGATTTATTATAGCAAATGCAATACCCTAGCATCAGTAAAGCCGGGGAGGAGGGGAGAAAAGAAAATGAGGGTAGATTAGTCTTATAGTAATATTTTTTTACGGACAAAAATGAAGAGGATAACCGGTATATTGATTTAAAGTAAAGGAGGAATAGTTATCAAAAATAATTGATAATTGAAAATTGTTAATTGAAAATTTTTTCACCTCTCCTCTTCCGGCAAGGAAGCGTAACGTCGTAAAAGATACAATTTACGATGTTGTTTGGATCCTGTCCTCCCAACGCGAATGCCCTTAAAATTGCAAATTCCGCCTTTGGCGTCAGGAAGACAGCGGAAGAGAATATCAGCCAACGATCACCGTCATTCTTATGAAAACGGGAATCTGTTTGATCATTCAATCTAAATACATTTGCATATTCGTCGGAAAAACATAATGATTCGTCCGCTTCTCCGAAACGTTTTCAGGCGTGAAAACGATGATTAATTTAGCCCAATATATCGCTCTAAATCATCATTTTTGAGGCTAAATTAAGAACTTATCCACATTAAAATCTTCTTCACTCCAGATAATCTATATCTGGTATTTAAAGCCTAAATAGCACTCTTCGTAATTATTTTACTATAGGCCTATTTCTCACGTCCGTAACTTTCTCCTCCCCTCTTCCCTGCTTTGGCCGCCCTATTAAATTTTTGGAGCTTATAACTTTATAAGCGATAAAATTGCAATGGCAAAGACGAAAACAATCACGAAAATATATTCCCGCGTGGTTTCTTTAAACAAACGCTGATCCAAAAACGAATAGATCAAACCGGCTACGCCGTAATAAGAGGCGGTAATAAGAAGCGCCATCAAAGATGTCTCAAAGGGAAAAAAAGACAAAGCGGTGATTGCCTCCCCTATTATCAAACCCATGATGAGCGCGTACTGATAGGTTTCTTTTTCGATATTCAATTTTAATCTAATCGTCCAAAAAAATTGAACCGAAATAACAAAAACCATCAAGGCGCTGATTATGCCGTTGAGAAAAGGGTTCAATTTCAGCGAAAAAAGGAAATTGGCCAAAAAGAAAATGATTACCGTATGGTAAAAGTAATTGACAGAAAAAGCTGCCCGATACAATTGCAGACTCTTTTCGACACCGACGTTGAAAATATTGGCTGTCCGAAGGTTCGCATAAATAGAAATGCCGTAGAAAAGAATAAACGGCAGTCTGCTCAACCAACGCACCGGAAAAAGGAAGTAAAAAAGATAAAAAGAAACGGTAAAAACGATCGGAATCAAAAAAAGCATCAGCCATTCGATTTTCTCGATTTCCTCAAGCAGGGAAAAGTAAGTTAAAAAATAAGCAGCAAAAACGAAAACCGGGATAAAAATCAACACTTTATCGAAAAAGAAAAAAGTGGACAAAAGCATCAGAAAACTGAGAATTGCGGTACTTACGATGAAACGGGTCCTTTTGTCGATTTTTCGCCAGTTTTTCATGGATTTAATAAGATAATACGGCCAGGTTAGTATAAACATTGTGAACGTCGTCCAGATCCTCAAGCAGTTCGATCAACCCGATCACCTTTTTGCCTTCCTCTTCGTTGTCGATATTAACGGTCGAGAGCGGCCGGTAATCTATTTCTTCGTTTTCGATGACCAAATTGCCCAGTAATTCTTTCACTTTATTCATATTTTCATAAGGACAATAGACTATCAGCCTTTCCTCGTCTTCTTCCATATCCTGCGCTTGGATTTTTTCCGCAAAAATGAAAAGATCGTCCTCGCTGTTTTGACGGCGAAGAAAAGTTATCTTGCCGCACTTATTGTATAAATAAGAAACCGAGCCCTGGCTGCCCAGCTTACCGCCATTTGTCTCCAGCGTATTTCTGATTTCGCCGATCGTCCGGTTAGGATTGTCGGTGGTTGCCTCTATCATGAAAGTCGTACCCAGCGGCCCAAAACCCTCATAGACTACTTCCCTCAGATTATTTTTCTCGGGACCCGATGCTTTTTCGATTGCCCGCTCAATATTTTCCTTAGGTAAGTTGGCGGCCTTTGCTTTATCGATCATCAGGCGGAGCCTGACATTATTTGTCGGATCCCCTATGCCTGCACCCTGGATAACGGATAAAGTAATCAAACGGGAAAGCTTGCCGAAGATTTTACTCCTTTCCTTGTCGTTGACTTCTTTTTTTCGCTTGATGTTTGCCCATTTCGAATGACCGGACATAATTGGCTTTATTATACTTGACAAACTCCTAAAATAAAATATACTGTTAGAATTTATGGACGATCTAGAAATTCTTGAACAACAGGCTGTCGACGCCGCCATTAATCTCCAGTGGCAAGATGCGGTCAAACTCAATTTAAAAATAATCGAATCCGATAAAGAAAATATGGGCGCCTATTTACGTTTAGGCTTCGCCAACCTCCAGTTAAATAACCTGAAAGATTCAAAAAAATATTATCGCCGCGCCCTGAAAATCCAGGGCAAAAATACCGTCGCCTTGGACAACCTGGAAAAAATTAAAATACTGGAAGCGAAAGGAGCCAAGAATCATGAATTCGGCACCGCTTCTTTTAAGCCCGATCTTTTTATTGAAATTCCCGGCAAAACCAAAACCGTTTTTTTGGTTAATCACGGGCAAAAAGATATCCTGGCCAAATTGTTCGTCGGACAGGAAGTCGAGCTGAAAATCAAGAAACGGCGGGTAGAGGCAAGAACGAAGAATCATGAATATATCGGCAATCTTCCCGATGATCTTTCCAAGAGGCTGATTTTTTTTATCGAATCGGAAAGCCGGTATAAAACAATCATTAAGGAAGCGGACCTGAATCATGTCGCAATTTTCATAAGCGAGGAAAAAAAAGGCAGGAAAGCCGGCAATAACGTCTCCTTCCCTTTGGTGATTACGCAAAAAACCGAAACGGAATTACATGGCGACGAAAAGTCCGACGACGACGTCGACGACGAAGACGGCAGCGACGATTTAAACAGTTTGGAAGCTTTGGCCAATGAAATCAATACGGAAGAAAAAGAAACGATCGTCGGCATTCAAACCGACGAATCCGAAGAGGAAGACGAAGAATAATGTTTAACTTTTTTACCCAAAATAATCGTGCCTTTTACACGCTTTCCGCCGATCAGCTTCCTGATTTCTGCCGGAAGTTGCCAATCCTTCATCGACCTGATTGCCAGAATAAAAGAGAAGATAAATATCAGTACAAAAATTAAATAAAAATTCATTCTTATTTTTTATCTTTTATTTTAAATTTTTTAATTAACTTCCCACTCCCCTTCTTTCTTTCCCAATATCAATATTATATCAGACAATTCCGTCTTCCCTTTTTCGAGATTGCAATCAAAAAACTTGGCTAAATTTTTTGCCGTCCGCGAAAAAATACCCGCCTTATCCTCGATCACCCGACAATTGCCCGGATTTTCACTTTTTTGGGCAATGTCAACCACCCTTATGCCGTTACCTTCGATAAGATCGCTCACGGCTTTAGCGGTAATATAGCTTTTGGTATAAGTTATTTGAACGTTGTGTTTCTCTATTCTATAGGCTTTATCGTAAAAATACCCCAGATAAGTTTTAGCGAAATCCTCTTCCGAAAAGACACGGTCGCCTTTGATTAAATTCGTATCAGGCTTAATGATAACAAAGTGTTGGCTTTTTTTGCTCACCATTTGGATCCACAGGAATAAACGATCAAAAAAATTCGCATTGGAAGGTGAGGATAAAAATAACTGCCAGGAAAAATTGCCGCCGCCGGCACTGTCTTTATCGTTGAAATAGATTCTGCTGTTGTTGCTCGGATAAAAGTAATAATCGAGAAAGGATGAAGTGGCCAAGGAAAACGCCTTCCGGAAAATTTCCGGTTTTTTTTCCAAAGAAACCAATTTGCCCAAGGCGCCGACGCGGTAATATCGATAACCTCCGGGAATTTTGATTTTCACGTCGGCCGGAAAAGATATGAGATAGTTGACCTTGTCTTCAAGTCCCAGCGAATAGAACGTTGCCTGTTGACCATAAATTATGAAATTGATGCGGTCACGCCGGTTAAAGAATAATGAATTATTGATGCTTTTGATAAAGAAGTAACCTAAAAAAAGAGCCAATAATAAAAAAGGCAGCTTGCGATATTTTATTTTTGTTTTTGTCATTTTGAATTTGCTTATAATCCGCCTTGCTCCAGTTTGAAGTATTGCAGTTTCCGGACAATTTCTTCTTTGGGCACCCTTTTTAGGAGAAAAATCTTTTTGATGATCGATAAGGAAGCCTCAAACTCCGGTTGGATAACAACGTGTGCCCCCAAATCCCTCATCCGTTGGTGATCCGCCTTGCGGTGCACCCGGCTGATAATGATCATGTCCTTATTCATTTTTTTGGCGTTCAGGACAATCGCTTCCTGGGAAAACCTGTCGGGAACAGCCAATATCAAAGTAACGGCGTTTTCTATCTCGGCATAATCCAGAATCGCCGGATCGGTCGGATCGCCATAGATGATGGATATGCCTTCTTTTTTGGCCAACTCGACCATATGGAAATTGTAGTCGATAGCGATAAACGGAATATTGGCCAACATGAGTGCCCGGCCGATATAAGCGCCGACCCGGCCGTAACCGCAAATGATGACGTGGTCTTTGATATTCAAGGCATCGATCGGCGACTGGTCAAAGTCAACGCGGTACTTGATGAACTGATCAATGAACGGAAACCATCTTTTCAAAAAATTCCTGATGGAATCATAAATGAATTCTTTGTTATTGATAAAAAGCGGACTGATTACCAGGCTCAAAAGAACGGAAGTAATGATAAAAAGATACTGCTTCTCACCGAATAATTTATTCGCATAAGCCAATGACATCAGGATAAAGGCATCTTCATCGATCTGGAAAAGATAAAGCGATAAAAAAGTTGACAGGCGCGAATTGAAACGGAAAGAAATGCCGATCACCAAAATAATTATCGCTTTGACGGCGACAACCAGAAACGTAAACCAAATAATTTGCGCAATGAACGGCCCGATCAAGCCGAGATTGATCGTTGTCCCGATAAAAATGAAAAAGATTATCGCCAATATGTCCCGGAGCGGCCGGATCTGGGAAAATATGTGGTAGTGTTCCAAGGTTTGGGCGATCAGGATGCCGGCAATGAATATGCTGACCAGAATCGGCACGTGAAAAAGCGTCGAAACATAGGCGATGAAAAAAATAAAGATAATAATGAAAAGATTCAATAGCTCCCGCGAAACACGGGCAATCCGGTTAAAGACAAACGGGATGATTTTTTTGCCCAGGTAATAAACAAGCCATAATATGACGAACGAAACGATAACGTCGATAAGGATCTTCGATCCTACCTCGAAAAAAGAACTGATCTTTGCCGTTAACGAGGTAAAAATTATCATGAAAGGGATGAAAGCCAGGTCCTGGAACATGAGGATACCGATTGCGATCTCTCCCAAAAAAGAACTTTCCTCTCCCCTGTCCTGGATTATCTTTGCAACCAGCGTGGTCGATGACGAAGAAAGGGCGATGCCGATGAGAAAAGCCTGGATGATCGTGAAACCGAAAAAGATGCTTAAAACCGTAATGGCCGCAATCGAAATGCCCACCTGCAGCAATCCTCCCAAAACGATAAATTTCTTCAAGTTGGCGATTTTGTCAAACTGTGTTTCCAAACCGACGGTGAACAAAAGGAGAATGATGCCGAAATAAGCGAAACTGTTGATCATTGTCTGGGATAAAAAGTTACCCAGGAAGTTACTCATGATAACGCCTCCCAGCATGTAACCGATAAGCGGTGAAATTCTTTTCTTTTTTAAAAGAAACGCCAAAGTGAAGGGAATGAACAGATATATGAAAAAGTTCAAAAATGTCGAAGCCGGTATATCCGCCATAATAATTCAGTATACATTACTTGCTTATCTTATTCTTGCATTCAATGCAGAAGCGGGCTTCGGGAACCAGTTCCAGGCGAGCAAGAGGAATTTTTTCATGTCCGCGCTCACAATAACCGTAAGTTCCTTTTTCAATTTTTTTCAAAGCCAAATCGATATCGGTAATTCTTTTTTCCAAATCTTTGATTTCGGCTTCAATCGTATCGTGACCGACTTGTTCGCGCACATCGGTATCGACGGCTGCATTATCGGAAGCGTGATCGGGATCGGCAAAAGGATCGCGCTTTTTCAGCTCGCTAATTTGAGGAATGATCTTTATCTTTTCCTCCTCCAAGCGTTTTTTTTGTTTGGCGATGAATGTTTTTGACAGTTTGTTGTCCATATTTCCTTAAAAAACTGGTAATCCCGCCTGCCTGCCCCAGCCAAAGACTTCTGAAATGATACACAAAATAAAAACTAAATGTCAAGAGCAAGGCGGTAGACACCGCCTTGTTAAAACTGTAATTCAGGAAGTATAAATGACTGACCTTCAGTTTGTCAAATAGAAAATAAACTAAACTGAAAAACCAGATAAAGAAATAAAAACCGGTTCCTTTGGCCAGTTTTTCGCGGCGGATCGTGAAAATCATTTTATAAGCGATGACAACCGCCGCAAAAAACAATAAGCTTTCATAAAAAGCCGTCAGGTGGCGTGTTCCCGAAAGGCCGCTGTATTTGATTGCCAAAAAAAACTTTGTCGTTGTTCCGGCTTCGCTTCCGGAAAAAAAACTGCCGAGTTTCCCGAACGCCAGCACCAAAAATCCGCCGGGGATGAGGTAGTCGATGACGTCGAAAAATTTTATCTTTTTGATATTCGTATAGATATAAAATGTCAATCCGGCGCCGATGACGAAGCCGTAGAGTGTCAGACCGGGATAACCGTTAATGAGGATAAATTTAGCCAAATCGAATCCGAACTGATTGAAATTAAAAACAACATAAAACAGACGGCTCAAGAAAAGTCCTCCGAACAAACCCCAAAAAAGTCCGTCGAAAACTTCCTCTTCTTTTAAAGCGGTCAAACGGGTCAGTTTCCATATCATGAAACTCCCCCAAAAAAAAGCCAGCACGAGAAACACACCGAAAGTGTAAATTTTAAAGATTTTTAGATCCAGCAAGATTGGCAGCATAATATCCAGTATAATTTAGCAATGGAAAAAAAACAACTCGCCTCGATTCGACAATCGAGTCGAAGCGGGCTACGTGTCGGCTTTGACTTGGACGGAGTTATCTTATACAACCCCCTCCGTTTTGCCAGACCGGTAATCGCTTTTATGAAAAAAGTCTTTTTGAAAAAAAAGAATTTGCATTTTCATTATCCAAAAAATTTTCCGGAAAGATGGCTTCTTACCGTTTACCACAAGTTCAGCCTTTACCCCGCTTCGGGATTCAACGAAGTGAAAAAAATGAGCAAATCGGGAAAAATAGAACCTTACGTCATCACGAGCCGTTATGATTTATTTAAAAAAGATTTCGAAAGGAGCATGGAGCAGATTGCGGCGAAAAAAATATTCAAATCCTGTTATTACAACCAAGACGACGAACAGCCCCATCTTTACAAGGAAAGAATGATTAAAAAATTAAAGTTGGATGTCTTTTTCGAGGATAACTGGAATATCGTTCAATATTTGAACGAAAAGTGCCCGAAGACAAAAATATTGTGGATCTATAATTTCGTCGATAAAAGAATAGAATATCGCTATAAATTTCCCTCTTTCAAAAAAGCTCTTAGATACCTGAAAGAATACATATGAGAATCCTTTCTTTTTCTCCATACTTCTATCCGTATATTTCCGGAATCACGGTTTCCCCGTTAAAAATTCTAAGCCATTTATCAAAAAAACATAAAATCACGGTCCTGACTTTTCCTCATAAAAAAGACTTGAAACATAAAGAAAATTATCTGGGTTTAAGGATTGTGCGACTTCTATACTCTTTTAAAATATCCAAAGGCTATATTTCTCCCCAGTCCCTAATCGGTTTCTTTCGCGAAATAAAAAACACGGATTTGGTCATTTTGAATATTCCCAACTTCGAAGGCCTGCCCTTGGCATTGATGGCAAAATTATTCAATAAAAAAATCGTTTCGATTTTCCATTGCGTCGTTTATCCCAATCCTTCGTTTATTTCTAAAGTAGTCGTTTCTTTTTTAAATCTTTCCGTTTATTTCCAGTTGTTATTGTCTGAAACGATCGTCGGTTATACCGAAGATTATGCCGATCACACCTGGGTGGGAAAAATTTTCAGGAAGAAAATGAAATTCGTTTTACCGCCGGTAAATGATGTAGGGGCGCGGTCTTCGCGCCCCCCATTAACGGGCGGGAAAACCCGACCCCTACAAAAAATAACAATCGGATACGCCGGCCGGATCGCCCGGGAAAAGGGATTGGAATATTTGATTAATGCGGTGAATAATGTAGGGGTGCGGCCCGCTTCGACTCGATGGTCGAATCGAGGCGAGCGTGACGCGCCCGTTCATTTGGCATTCGCCGGCCCCTACGGCATAAATGTTGCCGGCGAAAACGAATATTATTTGAAAATAAAAAAATTGCTTGACAAAACAAATGTCAATTATGAATTTTTAGGTAACCTGTCGGAAAACCAGCTGACCGAATTTTATCGTGCAATCGACGTCCTTGTTCTTCCCTCAATCAACAGCACCGAAGCTTTCGGCATGGTTCAGGCCGAAGCCATGCTCCAGGGTACGCCGGTTATCGCCACCGACCTGCCCGGAGTTCGCGTTCCCATCGAATTGACGAAGATGGGGATTCTCGTCCCCATCGAAAACAGCCGGAAATTGGCCAAGGCAATGATGAAAATCATAAATTATCGAAACAGATATTCAAACGATGAATTAATCAAAAAAACAAGACAGATATTCGATATTAATAAAACATATAAATTTTATGAAAAAATACTATCAAAATTATCTTAAAAACAAACCTCTGTTTTATTCCCTTATCCGTCCCCAGGAAGCCTATTTATTCAATAAATATAATCACTTATTGAAATTCCCTATTCTTGACTTTGGCTGCGGTGACGGTTTTTTTGCCGAAGCAGTTTTTGGCAAAGGCATAATTGACGTTGGCATCGATCTTGAAAGCAATAAGCATACCGCTGATGCTGAAAGAAGGGAAATTTATAAAGAAGTTGTTTCATATGATGGGCGAAAATTACCTTTTCCCAACAATTACTTCTCGACAATCATTTCTAATTGCGTTTTGGAACACATTCCAAACATCGATTATTCACTGAAAGAGATTGGCCGCATATTAAAACCGAACGGGTATTTTTTAACCACGGTAATGACCAATCAATGGAGCGATAATCTGCTCGGCGGAAAAATATTGGGGTCTTTATATATCAATTGGTTGAGGCGTAAACAAAAACATTACCAGCTCTTGTCGTTATCGCAATGGCAAAGGTCTTTTGAACGATCAAGATTCAAAATAATCAAGGAAAAAGGATATCTTTCGCCGCAAAATTCTCGCTATTTGGAAATTTATCATTACTTATCGCTTTTGGGACCATTGGGCAAATTTTTATTTGGCCGGAGTTTAAGAAATAAAATCAATTTACCGGCAAACTCTGCCTTATCCTCGGCTTTATTTTTTATTTTGAAGAAACCATCCGCCGGAAAATGACAACCTTGGGATGATCGTAAACGGTGAAAGATTCATCAACCCAATCATCCTTAATTTCCAATTTCCAATTTCCAATTTCCAATTTCGGATAAGAGGTGAATTCGGTAACTTTTTCATAACCGGTTTTACCGTCGAAAAGATTCTGATAGAATTTTGTCATCAGCGGGTAGCGTTCGGGCACCGTCGGGATGCTCCCCCAGCCGCGGTTTGAAGAAAGGATGTAATAGTCGGCGTCGTTCAAAAGTTTATTCATCGTCTGCCATTTTTCCGGCGTGTCGGGATCAAAAACATGCAATTGTTCCCCTCTAAACTGCTTACCGTAATTATTTTCCACCGACAACGGCAACGGATCATCCCAATACTCGCTCAAAATCATTGAATTGTTGGGAATATTTTTATAAATCCATTCGGATGCGGCGACTCGCGTATGCGGACGCAGATAAATGGAAGAGAACATGAAAGGCCAAATAAGTACAAAAGTCACAATTACAAAATTCGAAGCTCGAAATCCGAAATCCGAAACAATTTTCAAAATTCGAAGTTTTAAAACGTTTTGAATTTTGGTTATTCGAATTTGTTTCGAATTTCGTGCTTTGAATTTCGAGTTTACACATTTTGTTCCAACTGCTGCCAGGATCGCGAGGTAAGGGTAAATAAAAATAAAATATCGCATCGGTTTGACAAATTGCACGGATTGATAGATGAAAAATAAGACCATCCAGCCAAAAATGATCGACAACTCTAAATTCCGCTTTTTAATGACTTGGAATATTCCAAATGTTATAAGGATAAAATAAGGAATTCCGACGCCGAGAACCGCCAGGTTTACCAATCCGAAAAAAGCGTTTTTGTTGATCCACTGTACGCCCGGCGGATACCACACGCCGGGATTATCCCAGGATTTAAGCTGTTGTAAGTTCTCGATAAACAATCGACTCGGATGCAAATCGAAAAAATTAGCGGTTTGGAATTTATAAGGATCTGCTAAACGGAGAATGAAATAGGAAACCAGAATATAAATTCCAAGCATCAAGCACCAAACTCCAAACAATGACCGAAATTCTAAATTTTCAAAACGTTTTGTATTTGAGTCATTGGATATTGTTTGTGATTTGCCCGCCTGCATCGCTTGATGCGAAGCATCTGCGGGCAGGGAATTTGGGATTTGGTGCTTATATAGAAGAATAAATATTAGATTAAGCGGCAAAATGAAAACGGCGGTGATCTTGCAGGCCAAGGCCAGGCCGAAAAAAACCGCCGACAATATGATGTCCTGTAGGGGCGGGGTCTTCCCGCCCTTAACGTAAAACCGCAACGCAAAATAAAACGAACCCAGCATGAAAAAATTCAAAAACGAATCGACGGCAAAAAAATGCGAAAGCTGGATCGGCAAGACGGCAATCGCGTAAAAAAACGCGGCAAAATATGGAATGTTTTTTTGTAGGGGCGGGGCCCGCTTCGACTCGATGGTCGAATCGAGGCGAGTCTTCCCGCCCGCAATCAATCCCGCAATTTTATAAACCAAAAATACCGTCAGCAAATCAAAAACCGCCGACAAAAATCTTCCCTGGATCGTAAATGAATTATAATTATCGTTATTGAAAAATAACGCCAATAATTTGTTAAGAGTCAGCGGGAATGTTCCATAAACAAAAAATTTATAATCGATATTGGCCGGATTGAAAGTTGAAGTTTGCGGATTAAGATATTGGGAGAAAGATGATGGCGTCCGCATCGCATTCCCGACCATGGTCAGGAACCGCTCATCCGGATGAAGATGGAAATTGGAATCCCAATTAAGATTATTAAAGCGCAAGATTGCTCCTAAAACGATGATCAACAGTAAAAAATACCCCTGAATTTTTAATGAATTAATTTGAAATTTCAAATTTAGATTTGATTAAAAATTAAAAATTTCAAATTAAAAATTAATCAGTCTTTCTTTATTTTTTGCAGTACCTTCGTCAAATTCTTTCCTTCTTCCTTAATCACTTTGGGATAACCTTTTTTGGTAAACAGCGACAGGATAACCTTGAAGACCCCGCCTTGTTTTTCTTCCTTAATGAATAATCTTGCCCTGACGATGTCCGGCACTTTTTTGAGCCAAAGATTCAGGGGATTAAAAAAACCGCCGATAATTTGGCGGTTTGTGTGGGACAAATTCTTGGTGGTAATTTCAAGAATGTTTCCTTTGTTGCCTTGAGCAATAAGCTTTAGAAAATCTTTAGTGGTAATTATCCCCAACGGATGCCTTCCGGAATCGACAACGACGACACTGCCGATTTTTTTATCGACAATAAGCCTCAGCGCCTGTTCCATCGTATCTTCCTGGGTTAATGTCAATACGAAATTCTTGCAGAAATTTTTTACCCGCTGATAATTGAAACTCATTTTATTGCCCGTCCTCTCCCCTCTTTGTTCCTTTTCTTTCGGGGCAATCAGGTAAGCGATCAAGTCGTAGTAGCTTAAAATTCCTTTCAGTTTCATCTCGCGGCCGATAACCACCAGTTTCGATATTTTGTATTTTTTAAATTCGGAAAGGGCAATCGCGATCGAATCGTTTTCATATACCGTAAGCAGCGGATTTTTTTTCGTTTTCAAAACATCCTTGATTTTTATTTTGAAAACCGGCAAATCCTGCAAAGAAGCAAGTATTCTTCGCGCCGAAACAATCCCGGCAAATTTATCCTGTTCGTTAAAAACCGGCAGGTAATGGACTTTCGACTCATCCATAAGTTGCGCTACTTTGGCGACGGAAAAATTCGTTTTGATGCGCGGCGCATGGAAAACGCAGTGTTCGGCTCGGGCATTGGCCGGCGAAGAACTTCTGATAAAACAGTAATAAGGATTGATCAAGCCCAAATATTTATTTTCTTCATCAAAAACAAATGCCGCGTCATGGGAACTGGCCAGTTTGCTTAAAGCATGGGCCAAGGTGTCTTTCGGATCAATCTTGATAATTTTATCGCTTTTGATCAAAGATTGGATTTTCATTGGCGTCGTTATGAATAATTTTTAATGAACTCGATTAAACCGGCAACCCCCCAACCGGTTGATCCCTTAACGTATGCCGGGCCGGCGATATCCAAATGCAGCCAGGGTGTTTTTTCGACAAATTGTTCCAAAAACAAGGCGGCGGTAATGGCTCCGCCGTAATGGATGCCGCTGACGTTTTTGAGCTCTGCCACCTCGCTTTTAATTTCTTTGGCATATGGCTTGTATAAGGGAAGCGGCCAAAGTTCGTCGCCTTCGGCCTCGGCGATTTTCCCGAATGTATCGATTAATTTTTTGTCGTTACCGAACAGGCCGGTCAGATCGGTGCCCAAAGCCACCATACAGGCGCCGGTTAAAGTGGCCAAATCGATGATGATATCGGCTTTCAGATTTTTTTCGGCGTAAATTAAGGCATCGGCTAAAGTCACCCTGCCTTCGGCATCGGTATTTAAAACCTCGATGGTTTTTCCGTTCATGGCCCGGACGATATCGCCCGGCCTGATGGATTTGCCCGACGGCATATTTTCGCAAGCCGGCAATATTCCGTAAATCGTTGGTGCGGGCGCAGCGTGCTGCGCCCCTACATTGATTCGATGCATATTGGCCAATATTTTAAATACCCCTAAAACCGTCGCGCCGCCGGCCATGTCGATTTTCATATTTTCCATCGCGCTTGAAGGCTTAAGCGATAACCCGCCCGAATCGAAAGTGATCGACTTCCCTACTAAACATATCTTTTTTAATTTTGAATTGTCGTTTTGATTTTTGATATTTGATTTTTGATATTTTAGTATGATGAACTTCGGTTCGCGGTCGCTCCCCTGCGCTATCCCCAAAAACGCACCCATTCCCAACCGCCGGCATTCGTCACGATCCAGGACTTCAACCGTAACCGCTCCGCCCGATTCTTTTTCTATCTCAAAAGCCTTTTGCGCTAAAGTTTCCGGGTGAAGATGCGACGCCGGCTCATTAACCAAATCACGCGTCAGATAAATCCCCTCCGCGACTGCTTTACCGAAAGCAATCCCCTCCTCCCAATCCCCGGGCGGGTTTTTATCGAAATGAAACACGAGCTCTTTGATCCCGCCAGAAGATTTTTGATCTTTGACCGACTTATATTTGTCGAAATTGTAGTTTCCCAAACAAAAACCTAAAGCGGTATTTTTTGCTATTTCATAGTGATCTTTCCCGAGTTCGGGAAAATAAAATACGTCAACCGAATCGATTCCCAAACTGCCGATTTTTTTTAAAACATGGGTTAACGTTTTTTTGAATTTGGCTAAATTGAAATCGTTTTTGCGGCCGGCACCGACGATGAAATAAGTGGTTTTACCGAGCTCAAATTCCAGCGTTTTATCTTCCTGGGCCTTGAAATTCAAGCGGTCGATTTTTCTTTGTAAACGATTGCCGGATTTTTTGTTGAGAAGCGATAAATTTTTATCTTTTTTTAAGATTTCTTCGAAAACGAAATAAATGGCCGTTTCTCCTGCACCCGGGAATGGTTTTATCTGAGTTGATATTTTACCGGTCATAGAAGATATGTTAGCCTAGTAATTTCAGCCTGTCAAGTGAATACGGCAAAAAAATACTCTTGACATCTTCCGAAAAATTATAATAATGTAGTTACTCATGGAATCAGACATAAGAAATGGAACCATCCTTGTCGTCAATACCGGTTATTCCAAAAAACGATTTATCTTCCAACGATTAAAAAAACTTGGGTTGATAATCATTGTCCTTAATAAGGAAAAAAACTGGGCGCAAAATTATGTCGACCACTGGATCATTGCCGACACAACCGATCATCGCGAAGCGATAAGCGTGCTGGAAAAATTTATTTCCGATAATCCGAAAATAAAAATCGACGGAGCGCTTACTTTTTGGGAAGATGACGTTTTGCTGACTGCCAAAATTATCGATAAATTCAACTTTATCGGCACTCCTTTCCACATTGCCAAAAAAGTGAGGAATAAATTTCTTTTCCGTGAATTTTGCCTGGAGAATAATTTGCCGGCGCCGAAATTCACCATGGTTAAATCCCTCCGGGATTTGAGCCGCATCGGCCGGAAATTCCGCTTCCCCGTGATCCTTAAACCGGTTTACGGCTCAAGCAGTGCTTTTGTCGTGAAAGCGGAAACGAAAGAAAATCTGCAGGAAATTTATGATTTCATAAAAAATAATATTTCCACCAATGTCGAACCGGCCCTGAGCGACGGACTGGAAATTTATGCCGAAGAATACATCGACGGCGACGAAGTGGACATCGATATCGTTTTGCAAAACGGAAAGATGAAATTTTATTCCATCTCCGACAATTATAATAAAACCCAAAATATTTTCTTTTATGACAACGGTCAATCGATCCCTTCAAGTTTGCCGCTTAAAAACCAGGAGGAACTGATCGGTTTAGCCGAAGAAACCCTGGAAAAGTTGGGCATCCAAAACGGTCTTGTCCATTTTGAAGCCAAGTCGACCAAATCCGGCCCGATTCCTTTGGAAGTAAATTTGCGGATGGGCGGCGACTATATATATTCATATATTAAGGGCGCCTGGAATGTTGACCTGATTGAGATGGCAGTCAGGATTGCCTTCGGACAATATTTGAAAGCCCAAAAGAATATTTTTCCGAAAAAATACATTATCGGTTGGGATATCCACCCGAATAATTCCGGCTTGCTCGTGAAATTGGAAATCAGCAAGAATCTCGAAGAGAACAAATTCCTTGAAGAAATGCACTGGTTCAAAAAAATCGGCGACACCATTTTAATTCCGCCCGACGGTTATGAGCAACTCGGATGGCTGACGGTAAGCGGTGAAAACCTGATCGATGCGCAGGATAATCTAAAAGAAATTCTTGAGGGAATAAATTACACCGTCGTCAAATTCGATCCGGCTTCATCAATCGGAAAAACTTCGCGCCGCGACAGCCATACGTTTGCTTTTTTAAACAAGGATAAAATCCTTCGCGCGGCCAAGATCGAAACGATCAGAAGAATCTCTACCGGAAATATTAAAAATCTTCACATCGGCATCGCCTGCAATATTTATGATAAAAACACCAGCAATGTGGTCGAACAGGATCTTTTTTCCGTCGGAAAGAATATCGAAAAGACGCTTTTGAAACGGGGCTATCGCGTCACCTTCTTCGATTTCAATAACTTATCGAAAGCTTTTAACGAATTGAGAGGAAGCGATGTTGATATCGTTTTTAATGTCGTTGAGCGGATTAACGATTCCAGCCTGCTTGAGCCTCATGCCGCGTCGATTCTCGATACGCTGCAAATCCCCTACACGGGCTCCAATCCGTTTACCCTTGCCTTATGCATCGACAAAATCCGCGTCAAAAAACTGTTGGCCTATCACGATATTCCGACGCCTAACTGGGATTATGCCTATACCATGGATGACGAAATCGACGATACGCTCCATTATCCTTTAATCGTCAAACCGGGAAACACCGATAATTCGATCGGCATCACCAACGATTCGGTCGTTACCGATAAAAAACAACTGACGGAACAAATGGAGAAAATAATCGTCGAACTCGGCCGGCCGGCACTTATCGAAGAATATATTGAGGGTGACGAATACGACGTTTCCATTTTGGGTGATGATGAAAACGATTTGAGAGTTCTTCCTTTATCGCGTTCTATTTTCGGAAAAATGCCCAAAGGTTACTGGCATATTTATCCTTTCGATGCCAAATGGCAGGAAGGTTCCGTTTACGAAAACATCGTTGTCCAGAGGCCGCCGAAAAATATCGGCAAGCGGCTCGAATCGCTCATTTCCGAAATCGCTTTGGACACATACAATATTTTGGATTGCCATGACTACGGCCGGGTGGAAATCAGGGTTGACGAAAATGACAATCCTTATGTTTTGGAGCTGAACCCCAATCCGTCGATCAACATCGGCGACAGCGTCTGCAGTTCGGCCAAACTGATCGGCATGAATTATGGGGACTTTATTGTCGAAATTATCAAAATGGCGATTAAAAGATACCAAAACAAACCGCCTTATTACCACTTGCAATCGAATCTGATTTAAAAAAGATATATTCTCTGAATAACCGGATGATTAATGCGATGATATATAATGCTTATGTATGATAATACAAGCCTTAAAAACCCACAAAGTCACGGTACGCGACCGCAACTTGATAAAAATCCTTGACCGGTTTGTGACGGCCGTCAAAAACCGGTCAATTCTTGTTATCACCTCCAAGATCGTTTCCATTTGCGAAGGCAGAATTATAAAAACAAGCAAGATTGATAAGAAAAAACTGGTAGAAAAAGAGGCGGAGTTTTTTATCCCGCCGGAAAAAAGCAAATATAATATTACGCTGACAATTAAGCGCAATTTATTGATCCCGACGGCCGGCATCGACGAATCCAACGGCAACGGCTATTATATTTTATGGCCAAGAGACCCGCAAAAAACCGCGAACGAAGTACGAAAATATTTATCTAAAAAATTTAAAATAAAAAATCTGGGCGTAATAATTACCGACAGTAAAACTTCACCGTTAAGACTGGGAACAACCGGTATCGCTTTAGCACATAGCGGTTTTAAAGCTTTGAATAATTACATTGGTAAAATTGATATTTTCGGTAAGCAATTGTTGGTTACCCAAGCCAATATCGTCGATGGCTTGGCCGCCGCGGCTGTCATGGTTATGGGCGAAGGCAAGGAGCAGACGCCGCTGGCTTTGATCGAAGACCTGCCGTTCGTCGAATTCCAAAATCGGGATCCTTCTCCAAAAGAAGTTGATCAACTGCACGTCAAAATGAGTGAAGATCTCTATACTCCCCTTTTGGAATCGATCGATTGGAAAAAAGGAAAAAGATTTAGTTAAATACCTTATAGTATAATAACCTCATCAATTATGGAAAAAAAGCCCAGTAATAATTTAGGGCATGTTGAATTGACGGATTATTGACGTAACATTTTAATGAACCAAGTCCGAAGCATCGTCGACAGCGGCAATCCTTCTTCTTGTGCTTTTCTTTCTAATTTCTTTTTTAGTCCCACCTGAACTCTTACCACAATCGTCTCTTCTTTTGGAATTGCTGGTTTAAATATTATTTTTATCTCTTTCATCTCATGTAGATAATCCGTAATACTGTGCGTATCCCAGAACTCTGCCTCTTCTTGTATTGTTTTAAAATCCGGTATTTTTTTTAGTTTTTTTTTCATTTTAACATTCTCCTTTCTTTTCTATTCGTATCTCTGGCAGTCACAACAAAATAAACATTATTTCCTTCTGGTGATAAAACTGTGGTTATCAATCTGTTCGTTTTTGTCTTACCGATTACCAGAATTCTGCCTTTATAAGTCTTAAGAACTTTTAACTGACTATGACAAGATTCATAAACTTCCTGCGGCATAACACAATGCCTATTGATATGAAAAACATTCCATTCATTCCAAATCAGTTTTGTTATTTCGATCACAACTGATTAGTTAAATTGTATAACAGTGTAATACACTTGTCAACCATAAAAACGTCCCAATCTTAAAGTTAGTAAAACAATCTTTCAAAGTCAATGGATTATATGCGACAAAAAAAGTAGTTTATACTACTAGAGTAATCTTTGTTTGAGCTTAGTTTGTGTGGCCGCTGAGGGATTTGAACCCCCAACATCTTCGATGTAAACGAAGCGCTCTACCGTTGAGCTAAGCGGCCAGCGGCCGATCGACTTGGTGGGTGCGGATGGAATCGGACCATCTGTCTGTTCTTTATCAGAGAACTGTTTTACCGGTAAACTACGCACCCGATAAATTCCTTTAAATTATAGCATAAAACTATGCTATATTTTATTTATGCATAAGAACTTCGCTGCTTTTGCCAAACAAGCGCTTAAGGATTTTTTTGAGGCAACCGTTAATCTTTTTCTCTTCCTCCCCTACTTTTTTTCCATTACCAATCTTTCCAAAACGCTTTTTTCCCCCTGGAAAAATTTGGTGACAAAAAAAACCAAACCCGGGTTTTCCCTGAGCCGATTAATGGAACAGATAAGCTTTAACCTTATTTCCCGCTTCATCGGTTTTGCCATGCGGTTATCAATCATTTCTTTTTATTTCATCTTGCAGACACTTTACCTGGTCGCCCTGCCTTTTTTGTTCATTGCTTTTATTGTCGTAATTCCCGTTCTGTACCTTAATTATGTTTCCCAAAAAACACCCGATGAAAAAAAAGCAATCTTAAAAAACAAATTCGTCAGCGAACATCTTTTGAATCAGGAAAACGTCATAATTGTCAATCAATGGTTCGAAAAATACTATGAAGCGTATCTTCATAGAGCCGCCTGGTGGAAAATAAGCAATCTTTTTTCCATGCCGCCTTTAGCCCGCGATTGGGCTATGGGTTATACGCCGACACTTCAGGAATTCACCGAGGAATTGACCGGGGCCAATTACCAAAACGTCCGTTTTAAAACCATTGTCGACCGGCAAAAAGAAATTAGGGAAATCGAACAGGCACTTATAAAAAGTGCCGAAGCCAACGTTTTGGTCGTCGGCGAAGAAGGTGTCGGCAAACATACGATTATCGATGCTTTGGCCAAAATGATTTATGAAGGCAAAACCATTACCCGACTTTCATACAAACGCGTATTGAAACTTGACATGGAAAAAATCTTTAACGGAAAAACCGATTTTAAAGAACGGGAAAATTTCCTGGCCGAGCTTTTTCAGGAAGCGGCCGACGCCAAAAATATCATCCTGATGATCGAAAATTTCGATAAATATGTGGGTTATGGAAGCGACCGGATTGATCTTTCGACTGTCATCGAAAAATTCGCCAAGATAAGTTCGGTCCAATTCCTCGGCACCACTACCCCATTCTTTTACGAAAAATTTATCTTTCCTTTGGAAAAAATCAGCCGTTTATTCACCAAAATCGACGTGGCGGAAGTAAGCCCCAAGGATGCGGAAAATATTTTACTGGAAATAACGCCTTTTTTCGAAAAAAGAAATGGCGTGATTATCCCCTACGAAACAATCGGGAATACGATCGAAAAATGCGATTTCTACATGACGAATATTCCTTTTCCGGAAAAGGCTTTGGATTTATTGGATAACGCATGTTCATTTGTAAAATTGAATGGTGTAAGGGCTGAGCGCGCTCAGCCCCTACCGAATATCCTATTGCCTGAAATCATCGACACGGTCCTGACGGAAAAAACCCATATGCCCACCAAAATCACCGACGACATGCGGCAAAAATTGATCAATCTTGATTTTTTGCTTAAGGAAAAAATTATTAATCAGGAAGAGGCGATGACAAAATTATCGGCAGCGCTTCGGCGATCTTTCATATTGCTCGGCAAACGCAAAAAACCTTTAGCCGCTTTTCTTTTTTTTGGACCGACCGGCGTCGGTAAAACCGAAACCGCCAAAGTTTTATCGGAAATAATTTTTGGCGCGGAAAAATACATGGTCCGTTTTGATATGTCGCTTTACCAATCAAAGTCCGATATTCCCAAACTTATCGGATCGATGGAAACCAATAATCCCGGTCTTCTGGTTAATGCCATTCGCGAAAACCCTTATTGCGTTTTGCTTTTGGATGAAATCGAAAAAGCCGACCATGATTTAATCAATATCTTCTTAACCTTACTTGATGAAGGTTATATTACCGATGGTTTTGGCAAACGGGTGGATTGTAAAAATACAATTATTATCGCCACCTCAAACGCTGCCGATATTAATCGGGCATTTGCTCCTGAATTTTTAAACCGTTTTGACGGAGTGATCGTTTATAAATCTTTGACGACGACAACAATCAATGAGCTGACAAAACGAATGATTTCGCAAATTGCGGAAAATTTATATAAACTTTATCAAATAAAAATCAATATCTCGCCGGAAACGATGGAAAACCTCTCCCGGAAAGGTTTTGATCCCCAATATGGCGCCCGCAATTTGGAAAGGGTCATCACCCAAGAGTTGGAAGATAAAGTAGCCAAGCTTATCCTCGAAAAGAAAGCCGTTGCCGGACAAACAATTATGCTATGATATTGGTTAATTATGAAAAAAGGCAGGTTGATTGTTATCGATGGCGCTGACGGATCGGGAAAAACCACCCAAGCCGAACTTCTTATCGATTATTTGAAATCAAAAAATATTCCGGTTGAATACTACGATTTTCCCCAATATTACGATTCTTTTCACGGTAAAATTGTCGCCCGGCTTTTGCGGGGAGAGTTTGGAAAACTGGACCAAATTTCTCCTTATCTTGCTTCACTTGCCTATGCCCTTGACCGCGCCTCGGTCAAAGACGAAATGCAGGCGTTTTTAAACTCGGGCGGCTACATAATCGCCAACCGTTACGCGACTTCAAATATGGCCCACCAGGCAGCCAAATTTAAAGATGAATCGAAGCGCCAAGAATATTTGGATTGGGAATATGAATTGGAATATGAAGTCCATAAAATTCCCAAAGAAGATTTGGTGATTTATCTCCATGTGCCTTGGGAATTCAGCCGGAAACTCATGGAGAAAAAAAGCCAAACTCACCGCGAATGGCTTAAAGGTAAAATGAAAGATATTGCCGAAAAAAATGACCAGCACCAAAAAGACTCGATCGAAATGTATTTAAAATTAGCCAAAAAATACCCGCATTGGACAATAATCAATTGTATAGAAAATAATCAGTTGCTTTCAAAAGAAGAAATTCACGAAAAAATTGTCAGAATAATTAACTCGTTAAGGTAGTTTTAATTTTCTTTTCTTCCAGATATTTTTTACCGTGGCCGACGCTTGTGTTTATTGGAATATTTTTTTTGCAAAGCGGACAATTTTTTGCCTCAAAAGCTTGGGCCGGAAAAACGTCAAGCCAGGAAAAAGGCGCGCCAATTATTTCCGAAGTGATATTTTTTGTGTCGCGATTAACCATTACGCAAACAGCAACCACTTTCCCACCCGCAGTGCAAACCGCATCAACGGTTTTTTTAACGGAAATACCGGTTGTGGTTAAATCTTCCAAAACCAAAACGTTTTTACCTTTTATATATTTATCATAACCGCGCCTAAAAAGTTGTTGGCTTTCGGCGGCCGAAGCCGTCGTTCCTTTATCCTTCTCCGTATATGCGCTCAACACCTCTTTCTTTTTCAGTTTCGAAAGATGATAAGCCGTCCATTGGGAAAGAATGGTTCCACCGACGGCCGGTGCGACGACAATATCGATATTTTTATTTTTAAACTTTTCCGCAAACATTTTTCCGACTTTTGCCGTTTCTTTCGTATGAGGATATAAGGCGTCTTTATTAATATAAACACTGCCGTGTTTACCTGATGTATAAACGATGTGGCTGTCGGTAATAATCGCCCCGATTTTTTTTAATATCCCAATGATATCATTTTTATGTTTCATATCCTCAATTAATAAATTTGTAATTGATTACCGCTTTGAAACGGCCGTCACAAACCGGTAACTATCGATATTTATTTATTTCCTCTTTTAATTTCTTCGCCTCTTCCCTTGCTTTTTCCCCAAAGGCGACGCCTTTTGAGGCAAAAATAACGGCGCGGGAAGAATTAATAATCATTCCGGCTTTTTTCGAATTCAAACCGGCTTTAACCGTGGCCTCAACGTCACCGCCCTGGGCGCCAACTCCGGGAACAAGAAAAGTCATCTCTCCGGCAATTTTTCTTATTTC
>Ga0172370_10002324_pt1 | contig 27651 bp, 22 predicted proteins | sample LakKiv5m_FD_114538 | JGI IMG/M metagenome (GOLD analysis project Ga0172370, IMG submission 114538) | Freshwater microbial communities from Kabuno Bay, South-Kivu, Congo - kab_022012_11.5m | ecosystem: Environmental > Aquatic > Freshwater > Lake | place: Democratic Republic of the Congo...
CTGCAGGCGGTCGACACGTCGCGGTGGGAGGGCTGGCAGCCGTACGTCGGCGGCAGCGTCTGGAACAACTTCCTCTCCCGGCAGAGCTACCTGGAGCTCAGGCCCAGGGTCGCGGAGGCCGAGACGACCGGCGGCGGGAGCTCGAACCGAACGGCCCTGTGGATCCTCGCCGGCGCGCTCGCCGTGGCCGGCGCGGTCGTCCTCGTGTGGCTGAAGGGGCGTGGCCGCGGCAAGGCGGTCGAGGAGTGAGTCCGGCCGGGGGGGTCGCCGCTCCGCGGCCGCGTCCGGCGGCGAGCCTTCCCGGGGACTACCATGTACACACCACCTGGTCGGACGGCACCGGCAGCGTCGAGGACTGCGTCCGGCGCGCCGTCGAGCTGGGCCTGCCCGAGATCGGCATCGCGGACCACATCTCGACGGCGCCCGGGCCGGGTGAGGACTGGTGGGTGCCTCTCGACCGGCTGGGAGCGTACTGCGAGGACGTCCGCGGAGTCGCCGCGCGGAATCCGGAGATCACCGTGCTTCTGGGTCTCGAGGCCGAGTTCATCGCCGGCCACGAGGTCGACCTGGACGCGCTGCTCGACGCCTGGCCGTTCGACCTCGTGGTGCTTGGAGTGCACGTGATCGACGGGTTCGCCTTCGATGACCCGGCGCTGCGCGGGGATCCGCGCTGGGACGATCCGGACGCGTTGCTGACGCTCTACTATCGGACGATCCGCCGGGCGGCCGAGTACGGCCGCCTCGACATCCTGGCGCATCTCGACTACATCGGCCTCTGGGGGCACACTGCCGGACCGTCGGTGCGACCGGAGATCGACGCGGCCCTCGACGCGCTCGCCGCCTCGGGCGCCGCTCTGGAGTTGAACACGGACCGGGTCAGCGACCCGGCCGGTGTCATGTACCCTTCGCCCGACCTGCTGCGCGCCGCCTGCTCGCGCGGCATCCCCCTGGTCGTCGACTCCGACGCTCACGAGGCGGAGCACGTGGGTCGCCTGTGGGAGGAGGCCATCGCGCTCGCCCGGCAAGCGGGGTACGGCGAGACGCTGCGCATCTCGGACCGTGCGCTCGTGCCTTTGCCGGCGGCGGGCTGAGCCTCCGCCTCGACGGCGTGCGGGTCCTTCTCCCAGCGTCACGGTCGTCTCGGCGACCGGCGGCTCTGTCCGCGGCGGGCACGAACACGGCCGGCGGTCTGGCTTTCTGGGCGAGGACGGGTACAGTATCCATATGAGTGTGCGCCAAGAAGACGCCGCCCGCCACGTGCTGGTGGTGACGGGTCCCGAGCGCGAACGGCTGTACCGGCGGTTCGCGGCGCTGTTCGCCGGCCGCGGCGACGTGGAGGTCGTCAAGGACCGGCGCGTCGCCCAGCGCCGCCGTACGACGGTCTCCGCTCAGGAACGTGAGCGGCGCGGCGGTGACCGGCGGCAGGCCGAGCCCGAGTGGGTCGTCCCTCCCGCCTGAGGCTTCCTGCGGGCTCGCCGCCCGGCGGCGGTGTCTCCCGGCGTTTCTCGTCGCCGCCGCTTCGCATATACTCTTCAGTCGTCCGTCCCGGGTAATCGTCGTGGAGGTTGTTCAATGCTGTTGATGGGTGAATCGATCAACGGGACGCGCAAGCAGGTCGCCGAGGCGATCCAGGAGCGCGATGCCGAATTCATCAAGACCCTCGCCACCGACCAGGTCGAGGCCGGCGCCGGCGTCCTCGACGTCAACGGCGGTGTCGCCGGCGGCAACGAGATCGACGATCTGACGTGGCTCATCGATATCGTCATGGGCGTCACCGACACGCAGATCATGGTCGACTCGGCCAGCCCCACTGCACTGGAGGCCGGGGTCCAGGCGGTCATCGACAAGGGTGGCAAGGTGCCCTTCATCAACTCCATCTCGGGTGAGCAGCCGCGCATCGACGCCGTGCTGCCGCTCATCGAGAAGTACAAGTGCCCCGTCGTCGGCCTGTGCCTCAGCAATGACGGCATCCCGCCGACCGCCGAGGATCGCTTCGCGGTCGCCAAGGACCTGTACGAGATGTGCACCGGCGCCGGGCTTCCGGCGGAGGATCTCTGGATCGACCCGCTGGTGCTGGCCGTCTCCGCGGAGCCGGCCGCGCCGCAGATCACCATGGACACGCTCAAGCTGGTCAAGGAGCGTCTGCCCGTGCGCACCACAGGCGGCCTCAGCAACGTGAGCTTCGGCCTCCCGAACCGCGCGCTGCTCAACCGCACGTTCGTCGCCATGTGCGCCGCTCTAGGCCTCGACGGCCTGATCGTCGACGTGCGCAACAAGCAGATGATGGCCGCCGTCAAGGCCATCGAGGCGCTGCGCGGCGAAGACAACTTCTGCGGTCTGTACCTCAAGGCTCACCGCGCGGGCGTCCTGGAGTAGGCAAGTGAGCGAGCAGGGACGCTGTCGCCTGCGCGACCTCGGGGTCGCGATCGGCGTCCTGCCGGCTGGCCCGCTCAACGCCATCACCGACGTGCCCGGTGTGCGCGTCGGTCATTGCACCGTCTCGTGGGGCGGGCCCGATCTGCCTTCGGGCAGCGGGCCCGCCCGCACGGGCGTCACTGCGGTCTTCCCGCACGCCGGCGACATCTGGCACGAGCGTGTCGTCGCCGGCGCGTTCGCCGCGAACGGTGTCGGCGAAGTCATCGGTATCAGCGCCATCCGCGAGTGGGGACTCATCGAGACGCCGGTGCTGCTCACCAACTCCCAGAGCGCCGGCGCCGTCTACGACGCGACCGTGCGCTGGATGATGGATCGCGAGCCGCTCGCCGGCGTGGAGGACGCGGTCATGCCCGTCGTCGGCGAGTGCGACGACGGCTTCCTCAACGACCTTCGCGGCATGCACGTGCGCGAGGAACACGTCCGCGAAGCCCTCGACGGCGCGGCCGCCGGTCCGGTCGCCGAGGGCTGTGTCGGGGCCGGCACCGGCATGACCTGTTTCGACTTCAAGGCCGGCATCGGCACCTCCTCGCGTCTGGTGACCGCTCACGGCCGCCGGTACACGGTCGGCGTGCTGGCGCTCACGAACTTCGGGGTCCGCCCCCGCCTGGCCGTCGCCGGCGTCCCCGTCGGCGCCGAGATCGCCGAGCTCATGCCGGCCGAGAATCGTGAGGGCTCGTGCATCGTCGTCCTGGCGACCGACGCTCCTCTCAGCGCACGGCAGTGCGAGCGCCTCGCCAAGCGCTGCGCCCTCGGGCTCGCCGTGACCGGCTCGTACGCCTCCGACGGCAGCGGTGAGATCATGGTCGCCTTCACGACCGCGCACCGGGTCCCGCGGGTCGCCGCCGAGCCGCTCGCGCTCACGTCGATCGCCAACGACCAGATGCACGGGTTGTTCGAGGCCGCCGTCGACGCCACCGCCGAGAGCGTGTGCAACGCCCTGACGGCGGCCCGCACCGTCGTCGGACGGGACGGCAACATCGCGCACGCCCTTCCGCTCGAGCGCCTTGTCGAGGTGTTGCGCCGTCACGGGCGCGAGGCCCGCCTTCCCGACGACACCTGATCTCGATCCCCTTGTCTCGCCGCCCCGGCGCGACTACGATGACTGCGTCGTCGGCGGTCCGTGGAGCTTGCCGACGGCGCCGTCGCCGAGGGGGGGATCGCGCTTGAATCTCGTGTCGTCCGCCTGCAGCAGGACGCAGAGGCCGGTTGGGCGTCCGCCCGGCCGACGGAACCCCGCCCGGCGGTCGTCTAATCTTCACGACTTCGCCGAGAAGTCGTGATCCTCAGAGGCAGAGCAAGAGTCCGGGGTACGGCAAACGCGGATGTGAGAAGGGGGTAAGGGCCCGTCGCCGTTCGGGACCTGCGTGCGGCGGCCCGTGATGCTGTGGACAAACGACGGTACTTCGTGCGGAAGGTGCTGAACGCGGTACTCACGATCATCCTCGTGGCGTCGTTCAACTTCGCGCTCTTCCGGATCCTCCCGGGCGATCCCGCCCGGCTCCTCCTTCCCAAGGGCAAGACCGATCCCTCGGTGATCGAGAAGCAGCGCAAGACCTTCAACCTCGACAAGCCCATGTGGCAGCAGTTCATCTACTACTGGCGCGACACGGTACAGGGCGAGTTCGGGATGTCCTTCTCCGAGAAGCGGCCCGTCACCGAAGTCGTCGCGGAGCGGATCTGGCCCACGGTGCTCCTGGTCGGGGTGGGGACCATCTTCGCCACCGTGGTCGGCATGATCATGGGCGTCTTCGCCGGGTGGCGAAGAAACGGCACCTACGACGTCGTGTCCACGAACTTAGGGATGGTCCTGTACGCCATGCCCACGTTCTGGTTCGGTCTGCTGATGATCATGCTGTTCGCCACCAAGCTTCGCTGGTTCCCGACGGGCCGCATGGAAGAGCCGGGCGTCGAGCTGAGCGGGTTCGCGTACATGCAGTCGTTGCTCAAGCACCTCTTCCTGCCGGCGTTCACGTTCGCGATCGCCTATGTCGGCGAGTACCACCTCATCATGCGCAGCTCGATCACCGGCGTCATGAAGGAAGATTTCGCCCTCACGGCCCGTGCGAAGGGCCTCAGCGAGAACGCGGTGCTGTGGCGGCACGTCGTTCCCAACGCGATGCTGCCGACGGTCACCATCGTGATGATGAACCTCGGTTTCGTGATGTCGGGCGCCATCCTGGCGGAGAGCGTGTTCAACTGGCCCGGCCTCGGACTGCTCTCCTACGACTCCATGCAGAAACGTGACTACCCCGTGATGCAGGCGGTGTTCCTGATCGCGAGTATCGCCGTGATCGTCGCCAACCTCATCGCCGACATCATGTACTACTACCTCGACCCAAGGGTGCAGGCATGATTCCCCGTCGTTTCAGAAACTGGGTCCTGTTCTGGACGGTCATCGTCTGGATCGTCCTCGAACTGCTCACCTATCCCAAAGACGTCCCCATCGCCGCCGGCTTCTCGGAGATCGTCGGCGCGTTCTTCTCGCCTACGATCGGCTCGTATCCGGCCTGGGTGATGGTGCTGCTCGGCGTGATCTGTCTCGCCGCGGGCATCCTTGGGCTCGTGCGCAGGAGCAAGGCCAGGATGCTCAGCATCCTTCTCATCGTCGAGGCCGTCGTCCTCGCCGTGTGGGCGCTGCTCGCCGGCGGCGGGTTCGGCGGCTGGTCCGCCGCCGCCAACGACTTCTCGTACAACTGGGCTCTCCAGACGGTGGTCGTCATCCTCGGCGGGGCCTGCGTCTGGTCCTGGGCCGCGGGCAATCCGGAGCGCGCCGAGCTCACGACCTGGAACACCCATCAGGTGTGGACGCTCTATCGCGCCAACTGGCAGGGAATGGTCGGCCTGGGCATCCTCATCTTCTTCCTGCTGATGGCTCTCCTGGCGCCGTTCCTCGCCGACCACGCGCTTCTCGACCCGAACGCGCAGATCGCGGATCCCGCTACCGGCGAACTCTTCGGTCCGTACCATCCGCCGACCGCCTCCTACTACAACTGGTTCGGGACCGACCAGGTAGGGCAGAGCGTGCTCGCCCAGTTCATCTGGAGCTCGCGGATATCGCTCATGGTCGGTCTGCTCGCTGCCTTCATGTCCACCGTCCTCGGCGCCGGCATCGGCATCGCGGCCGGCTTCTATGGAGGCTGGCAGGGCGAAGGATGGATGCGGTTGACAGACGCCTTCCTGGTCATCCCGTGGCTGCCGCTCGCCATGGTGCTGGCCGCCGCTTGGGGTCAGAACTACTGGATGATCATCCTCATCATCGGTATCACCAGCTGGCCGGGGACGGCGCGCGTCGTCCGCTCCGATGTGCTCCGCGTGCGCGAACTGCAGTTCATCGAACGCGCCAAGGCGATCGGCTCGAGCAACCGTCACATCATGACGAAACACGTCCTGCCGAACGTCATGCCGCTGATCTTCGCCAACCTGGTGCTGGTCGTGGCCATCGCCATCCTGTCGGAGACCACGCTCTCGTTCCTCGGTCTGGGCGACCCGCTCAACTTCAGCTGGGGCACGATGCTGCACTACGCCTGGGTCAACGGCGCCGCCGGTCTGCCCGCGTGGTGGTACCTTCTGCCTCCGGGCATCGCCATCATCCTCGTGGTGCTGGCGTTCACGTTCATCGGCACGGCGTACGACGAAGTGCTCGATCCCAAGCTGCGCAAGCGCGAGGACAGCGGCAAGGAGAGCCGCTTCGCCGCTCGCGGCGAGCCGGCGGTGGCCGTGGCCGGCGGCGCCGGCCTCGGCGGCGGCGCCGGCCTCTTCACGCCGGGCCAGCAGACCGACGACGCCATGCCCGACTTCAACAAGCCGGCCGGCGGCACCATCGGCCATCCCGAGGGCGGCGGCTGGGTCGGCGGCAAGATAGAGGACGACGAGAAGGGGGGCGAGTGATGAGCAAGACGGCCACCAGGGCCAAGACCGCCCCCGAGAAGAAGCCGGTCGAGCGCATCGAGCATGAGGGACTGCTCGATGTGCGGGGTCTCACGACCTACTTCAAGCTCGGCGTCGGTGACGTCAAGGCGGTCCAGGACGTGAGCTTCACGGTCGCGCCCGGCGAGAGTCTCGGTCTCGCCGGAGAGTCCGGCTGTGGCAAGACGACGGCTGCGCTCTCGGTGCTCAAGCTGCTCCCCGAGAACGGTCGCATCGTCTCGGGGGACGTTCTGTTCGACGGCAAGAACCTGGCCAAGCGTACCGAGTACGGCATGAGCAAGATCCGCTGGAAGGAGATCAGCATCATCTTCCAGGGGGCGATGAACGCACTGAACCCGGTCAAGGAGACCGGCAAGCAGATCGCCGAGCCGATCCAGCTTCATGAGGGCCTCTCGGAGGGCAAGGCGATGGTACGGGTCAAGGAGCTCTACGACCTCGTCGGAATCAGCCAGAAGCGCGTGATGGACTTCCCACACCAGCTCTCCGGCGGGATGCGCCAGCGCGCCATGATCGCGATGGCGCTGGCCTGCAACCCCAAGCTGGTCATCGGCGACGAGCCGACCACGGCCCTGGACGTCATGGTGCAGGCGCAGATCCTCGAGCTCATCGGGCGCCTGCGCAAGGAGCTGGATCTCTCGTTCATCCTCATCAGCCACGACCTCTCCGTCATGGCCGAGACCTGCGACAAGGGCGTGGTGATGTACGCCGGCGAGGTCGTCGAGAGCGGTACCACGGCGGACATCTTCAACCACGCGACGCATCCGTACACCCGGCAGCTCATCAAGGCCTTCCCCAACATCCACGAAAAGCGCGAGATGGTCAGTTCGATCAAGGGCGACCCGCCGAACCTCGTGAACCCGCCGGCGGGCTGCGGCTTCTGCCCGCGCTGCGACGACAAGACCGCCGCCTGCGAGACCGAGCACCCGGATCTGGTCGAGGTCGAACGCGGCCACTTCGTGCGCTGTCTTCTCGCCAAGAAGGGGGTGTGACGATGGCCACCGCACCGCCGACCGGCGCCGAGGTCAAGGGCACCTATGAGAAGGGGACCGTCGATCGCGACGACCTCGCGACCGCGGGGACGACCGACGGCATCCTCTACGACGTCAAGGACCTCGAGGTCTACTTCCCCATCCAGCAGGGCTTCCTCAAGAGCATGGTCGCCACCGAGAAGAAGTACGTGAAGGCGGTCGACCACATCAGCTTCCAGGTCAAGCAGGGCGAGATCCTGGCTCTGGTCGGCGAGTCGGGCTGCGGCAAGACGACCACCGGCCGTGCCCTGTTGCGCCTCGAGGAGGCGACCGGCGGCAGCATCCTCTACAAGGGCCTGCCGGTCGAGAAGTTCAGCTCCAGGACGCTGCGCGAGTACCGCAAGAAGGCGCAGATCATCTTCCAGGACCCGTACAACTCGATCAATCCCAAGCAGACGATCTTCGATATCGTGGCCGAGCCGCTCGAGGTCAACAGCATCTGCTCGAGCGAGCGCGAGAAGGAAGACCGCGTCATCAAGGCGATCAGCGAGGCCGGTCTGCGACCGGCCACCGAGTATCTCTACCGCTATCCGCACGAGCTTTCCGGCGGCCAGCGGCAGCGCGTCTGCATCGCCGGCGCCACGGTGCTCGAGCCGGACATGATCGTCGCCGACGAGCCGGTCGCCAGCCTGGACGTCTCGATCCGCAACGACATCCTCAAGCTGATGGTCGAGGAGAAGGAGAAACTCGGCGTCACGTACATCTTCATCACCCACGACCTGTCGCTCGCCTGGGTGATCAGCGACCGCATCGCGGTCATGTATCTCGGGCGCATCGTCGAGATCGGCGAGACCGAGGAGGTCGTCGCCAATCCCAAGCACCCGTACACCAAGGCGCTGATCAGCGTCATCCCGGTACCGGACCCGCTGGCCAAGCGCGAACACGTCATCCTCAAAGGCGAGACTCCGAACCCCGTCGACATCCCCTCCGGCTGCCGCTTCCACCCTCGCTGCCCGGAGGCGATCGACGCCTGCAAGGAGATCGACCCCGAGGACGTCCACATCGGCGGCGACCACTACGCCGCCTGCATCAGGATCAAGTAGCGCGGGCCGGCCGGGGCGGTGAGGCCGCAAGGCCGGCCCCGCCCCGCCCGGCCTTTTCAGGCCGGGCCGGACTCCCGGCGGTCGTCACGCACCCGTCGGCCGACTCCCGCTCGCGGGAGTCGGCCGACGGGTGGCCGCCGCGGCGCTCACGAGAAGGAGATGGACATGAGACGCTGGTTCACCACAACGATGCTCGGCGCCGCGGCGCTGTGTCTGTTCGCGCTCGCCGCGGGGCCGGTCGCCGCGTCGCCGTCACCGGCCGCCGAACCGCTCACCTACCGGATCGGCATCAACCAGGACTACGACGGCATGAACCCCTTCAGTTCGTGGAGCAGCATCTCGTGGGAGTCCTTCCGGCTCGGCTACGACTTCCTCACCTGGTACGACGAGGACTACAAGCCGGCGCCCGACCTCGCGACGAGTTGGGAGACCTCCGACGACGGCAAGACCTGGACCTTCAAGATCCGCGAGGGCATGAAGTGGCACGACGGCGAGCCGCTCACCGCGGCCGACATCGCCTTCACCTACAACCTGATCCTCGACACCGAGCACTGGGCGTACATCCAGTATCTCACCGGCGTGACTCGGGTCACCGCTCCCGATGCGACCACACTCGTCATCGAGACGCGCAAGCCCAACGCCGGCATGCTGGCTCTCTACATCCCGATCCTGCCCGAGCACGTCTGGAAGAACGCGAACCCCGAGAACCTCGACAACTTCAAGAACTCACCCTTCGTCGGTTCCGGACCCTTCAAGGTGACCGAGCTCAAGAAGAGCAAGTGGGTGAAGCTCGAAGCCAACCCGGCCTATCCGGAGGAGCTGGGCGGGGCGCCGACCATCGCTGAGATCTACTACATCATCAGCCAGAACACCGACTCGATGATCGAGGACTACAAGGCCGGCAACCTCGACGCGATCGTCGAGTTCCCGGCGACGTACGAGAAGGTCCTCGCGGAGCTTCCCGGGACCACCGCTGTCGCCTCTCCGGCGATCGGCTTCCACGAGCTCGCCTTCAACTGCTGGGACAGCGCGAAGAGCAAGGGCGACCCGCTGCTGCGCGACGTCGCCATCCGCCAGGCCGTGCACTGGGCGATCGACAAGGAGTCGCTGAACGCCACATCGATGGCCGGTCAGGCCGTCCCCGGCACATCGGTGATCTCGCCCGCGCAGGGCGACTGGCACTGGGCGGTCCCCGAGGCCGAGCAGTACAGCTACGACCCCGAGAAGGCCAAGCAGATCCTCGAGGACGCCGGCTACACCGACACCGACGGCGACGGCGTGCGCGAGAACGCGAGGGGCGACAAGCTGGAGTTCCGCTTCGTGGTGCTCAACGAGTATCCGGAGGACCAGGCGGCCGGCAAGATGATCGTCGGCTGGTGCGACGACGTCGGGATCAAGCTCAAGCTGGAGCAGAAGGACGAGGGCGCCTTCGGTGACGAGGTCTACGACAACGCCGACTACGACATGTTCATCTGGAGTTGGGGCGGCGACATCGATCCCGGGTTCATGCTCAGCACCTTCACCACCGAGCAGATCCTCAACTGGGGCGACAGCCAGTACTCGAACCCCGAGTATGACGCGCTCTACGTGGAGCAGGCCGAGGCCGTCGACCCGGCGGACCCTGACGATCCGAAGATGCGCAAGGCCGTCACCGACGAGATGCAGAAGATCCTGTACCGCGACAACCCGTACATCATCCTCTGGTACAACGTGAACCTGCAGGCGTTCCGCACCGACAAGTGGACCGGCTACCACCAGGTCCCCGCGGCCGACGGCGCGCCCTTCTGGAACTATATGCGGTCCACGTACATCGACCTGAAGCCCGCCGCCGCGACGCAGGAGACCGCGGCGTCCGGCAGTTCGCCATGGATCTGGGTCATCGCCGCCGTCGTCATCGCCGCCGCCGTGATCGCCTTCATCCTGGTGCGGCGCCGGCCCCGGGCCGTCGAGGACGACTGACGGGCCGGGCATGATGGACCGTGACCGCCACGAGGAGAGGACGCCGCCGCATGTCTGACGTCATCGGGATCTGGCCCGACGAGGCCATCGATGCGATGCATCTCGCATCGCTCGCTCTGCTCGAGAGGGCTGGAGTGCGTGTGGAGTCACCGGCCGCCCGGGCGCTCCTGGAGGCGGCCGGCTGCACGCCGGTCGACGGCGACCGGCTTGCGATCCCGCGACAGGCCGTGGAGGCGGCGGTCGCCGCCTGCCCGCGCTCGTACCGGCTCGCAGCCCGCGATCCCGGGCGGTCGCTGCTGATGGATCCCGAGCCGGGCGAGACGTACGTCCACAATCTGGGTGGCGCACGCGACGTGGTCGATCCGCGGACCGGCGCCGGGCGACGCGCCACGATGCGCGACCAGGTGCGCGCGGCGCGCATCATGCATCACCTGGTCCATCAGCAGCAGGTCACGTCGCTGTGGCAGCCGGAGGACGTTCCAGACCTGCTTGAGCCCCTGTATTCGTATCTCGTGCTCGCGCACGAGACCGACAAGGCGATCGGCGGTCCGGGCATCTCGTACTCCTTCCAGGCGCGGTACCTGCACGAGATGGCGATGCTCCTCACCGGGGCCGACGGCGGCGACGGCCGCTACCCGATCGATCTCGCCTTCTCGCCGGTGAGCCCGCTCATCCTCGGCGGCGACGTCTCGGACGCACTGATCTCAGAGGTGCGCCGGGGTGGGGTGATCGTCGAGATCCTGCCGTGTCCGGCCGCTGCGACGACGGCTCCGGGATCTCTGTCGGCGGCGATCGCGCAGCAGAACGCGGAGGTCCTCGCCGGGGTCGTCCTCACGCAGGCGGCCGCCTCGGGCACGCCCGTGTACTACGGACCGCGGCTCAGCGCGGTCGACCCCCGCAGCGGGGTCGTCGTCAGCGGGACGCCTGAGACGGGGGTGGCCTCCATGGCCGCCGTGCTGCTGGCACGCCGCTACGGACTCGCCTGCGATTGCTACGGCCCGTGCAGCGACAGCAAGGTGGTGGACGCGCAGTTCGGCTACGAGCGGGCGGTCAACGCGCTCCTCGGCATGGCCGCGAAGCCGCGTCTGCTCTCGGGCATCGGGGAGACCCAGGCGGGCGTGGGGAGTTGCCTCGAGGTGCTGGCCATCGACGACGAGGTACTGAACAACGTGGTGTACTCGCTGACTCCACGGCCGTGGGACGTCGACGCTCTCGACGTGGAGGCGATGGTCGACGGCGTGCTGTCGGGCCGCGGCTTCCTCGGCACGAAGCACACGCGCCGGTACATCCGCAGCGAGTTCGTGAGCCCGCTTCTGAGTTACCGCGGGGGTCTCAGCGAGTGGCTCGCGGCGGGCCGCGGGGGTCTCGTCGACCTGGCCGCCGACCGGGTGGCGGACCTCGTCGATCGCGAGCCGGTCGGTCTTCCCGACGGGATGCTCGGTGAGCTGTGCGGCCTGATCGACCGGTGCGCGGCCGAGGTGGGTGTGAGCGACCACCCGGACCCGCGGCGTATGCTCGAGGCGTAGACTGTGCCCATGGGAATCCCGTTCACCGTGATCGAGGCGCAAGGCGGCTACCGCGAGCTGGGCCGTGCCGTGGGCGAGGGCGCGCGCGAGCAGATCGGTGCGGCCGTGGCCTTCTACGAGGAGCACTTCGCGGCCATGGCGGGTATCGACTTCGCCGAGGCGGAGAGGCAGGCGCTGCTCTATCTGCCCTTCGCACGCCGGTACCTGCCCCAGTACGTCGATGAACTCGAGGGCATGGCGGAGGGGTCCGGCCAGCCGTTCGTCAAACTCCTCGTGCCGAACTGCGCTGAGGAGTTCACCTGCCCTGTGGACGCAGACGAGGCGCCTTCCCCGCACGGCGGGGCCGGCGAGGCGGCGTCGCCGGCCCGGGACCGCGAGGCCGGTCCCGAGTCCTCCGGCGGTCACTTCTGCACTGGTGTCGCGCTCATGGCGGGGGGGCGGCACCTCGTGGCGCACAACATGGACTGGTACGTGGTCGACGTCGACAAGAACGTGCTCTTCGACCTCACCACGCCGGACGGGACGCGCATCGTCACCATCGCCGGTGTGCCGTACCTGCCCATCCTCGGGATGAACTCACACGGGATCGCCTACGTGGGCAACTCGGTGTACTCGAACGACAACCGTATGGGTGTGCCCAACGCGTTCGTGCGCCGCTGGGCCCTCGAGGCTTCCAGCCTCGAGGCGGCGGCGGCGCGCGCCTGTCTTCCGGTGCGCGCGCGTGGATCGAACCACCTCTTCGGCGATCGTGAGGGCCGGATCTGGGACGTGGAGACGTCGGCTCACGGCAGCGTCCTCACCGAGTACGGCACCGCTGCGGCGCACACCAACCACTACGTCGCGCCGGCGATGGCGTTCTACGAGGGTTATCACAAGGAGGAGTCGCGCCGCCGGCTCGCGGACGCCGAGGCGCGACTGACGGCCGGCCTCGAGCGGGGCGACGACCCCGAGGCGATCGTGGACGCCGTCCTGCGCAGCCACGACGGCGCGCCCGACTCCGTGTGTGGTCACCCCGACCTCGCCGCGGCGCCGGCGGACCAGGTCATGACCGTGGCCAGCATGGTCTGCGACCTCGACTCCATGGAGCTTCGCGCCTGTGCCGGACCTCCGTGCGAGAACCCGTACCGTACCTTCGACGTGAGCCCGCGATGAGCGTCCACGACATCGTGATCAGCGGAGGCAGGGTGGTCGACGGGTGCGGGAACCCGTGGTTCCACGGCGACGTCGGCCTGCGCGGCGACCGTGTCTCCGCCCTCGCCGCGCCGGGGTCACTGCGCGGGCGGCGCGTCATCGACGCATCGGGCTGCTACGTCACCCCGGGCTTCATCGACCCGCACACACACTCCGACATCGCCGTCTTGCAGCATCCGAAGGCCGAGAGCACCCTGCGCCAGGGCGTGACCACGCACGTCACCGGCAACTGTGGCATGTCCCCGGCTCCGCTGAGCGCCGCACACCGGGAAGAAGCTCTGCACAACTGGAGTTTCTACTGGGATCCCTCCGGGGTCGACTGGGACTGGCGCAGCTTCCGTCAGTACCTTGCTGCCGTGAGCCGTGCCGGGGTCGCGATCAACATCGCCCCACTCGTAGGCCACGGGGCGCTGCGCCTTGCGGCCATGGGGTTCGCGGAGCGTCCACCGACCGAGCGGGAGATGACGCGCATGGAGCGGCTGCTCGATGCCGCCATGCGTGCCGGGGCGCATGGGTTCTCCACCGGCCTCGTGTATCCGCCGGGGTGCTTTTCCGGGACGGCCGAGCTCATCCGTCTGGGGCGCGTCGTCGCCGGTCACCAAGGCATCTACGCCTCGCACGTCCGCGGCGAGCGGGAGACGATCCTCGCCGCCGTCGCGGAGGCGATCGACATCGGGCGCCGGTGCGGGATCCCCGTCGAGGTCTCGCACAACGCTCCCAAGTGGGGAGCGCCCGAGCACGCCTCCGCGAATCTCGGGCTCATCGAGTCGGCGCGGGCGGAGGGCCTCGACGTCACCACCGACAACGATGTGCACACCGAGCTCGCTCCCCGGCTGTCCCGGGCGCTGCCGCAGCCGCTGCTCGATCTTCCCCGGGAGCGGCTGATGGCGATCCTCGCGGACCCGGGGGAGCGCGCGAACGTGCGCCGGGCGGTGCACGAGGACGCGCTCCCGGCGCCCGGCTACAGCGGTCTCGTGCGGCACGGCCGCTTCGACCGGGTCGTGATCCTCCACGCCGGCCGGCACTCCGAGTTGCGCGGCCGCTCAGTCGCCGATGTCGCCGCGGAGCGCGGCGCCGACGGGTTCGACACCTATCTGGACCTCATCGTCGAGGAGGACGACGAGATCGTCGGCATCTTCGACTACATCGAGGAAGAGAACATCCGCGCGCTCCTGCGCAGCCCGCTGGCCATGGTGTGCTCGGACGGGCTCGTGATGCCCCCGCCGGAGGAGGCCGACGATCCCGGCTCGTACGCTCCGTGCGGCTACGGTGAATACGCCGGGATCCTCGAACGTTACGTCCGCGACGAACCCGTGCTGCGGCTCGAGGAGGCCATCCGGAAGATGACCTCCTTTCCTGCGCAGCGCTTCCGCCTGCACGACCGCGGTGTGCTGCGGCCGGGGCTCAGGGCCGACGTGGTGGTCTTCGATCTCGAGCGTGTGCGCGATCGGGCGACGAACCTGTATCCGCACTCCTTTCCGTTCGACAACATACCGCCACGCTACTCTGAGGGTATCGACTGGGTCCTGGTGAACGGCACGCCCGTGATCGCCGGCGGCGAGCACACCGGCGAGTTGCCCGGCCGCGTCCTGCGTCGTCGCTGAGGCGCCGCGCCAGAACGTACAAAGCCGCAGATCTGACAACGTCGTCTCCCCTCGCGTTGTCCTAGGACACCGTGTAGAATCGGAGCGATGATCACTGTCCAGGACATCCTCGAGATCTCCGAGCTCGACCTCCGTCTTCTGGCCGGGCACAAGTCCGCCAGCAATCCCGTGCGCTGGGTCCACATCACCGAGGTGCCGGACGCGACCAAGTGGCTCAAGGGCGGTGAGCTGCTGCTCACCACGGGGTACGGCTTCGTCGGCTCTGAGGAGCAGCAGATCGAGCAGCTCAAGCTCCTCATCGACCACAACATCTCAGGCCTCGGGTTCGGCACCGGTTTCAGCTTCGACAAGGTCCCCGAGGCGCTGGTGAGGATCGCCGACGAGTACGGCTTCCCGCTGTTCGAGGTGCCGTACCATGTCCCGTTCATCGCCATCACCGAGGCTGTGGCATCGAAGATCGTGAACGAGCAGTACTCGTTACTGCAGCGCAGCCTCGCGGTACACGAGAAGCTCACGAAGATCGTGCTCGAGGAGAAGGGTCTCGACGCCATCCTGTCGACGCTCTCGGCGCTCGTCGGCTGCTCGGCCGTGCTCTTCGACTTCCACGGCGTCGTGCTGTGCGAGGCCGCCTATCGGAGGCATCTCGGCGGGGAGCTCATCGCCGATCTCTGGCGACGGATCAGCGACCGGCGCGCCGATCGCCAGAACTTCGCCCTCAGTGTGGAGGGCGTGGGCTCCGGCGTGCAGGTCTACCCGGTGGTGGCATCGCATCGCATCGGCGCCTTTCTCGCCGTCGTCAAGGACAGCGGGGACTTCAGCGAGTACGACCGCATCATCCTGCACAACGCGGTCACGGTGACGGCGCTCGAACTGGTCAAGAAGAAGGCCGTCGCCGAGACCGAGAAACGGCTCGCCGGCGACTTCTTCGATGAGCTCATCGCCAGCGACCTGTACGAGGAGGAGATCGCCCGCCGGCTCTCGTTCTTCGGCCTCGAGCCCCAGTCGCCGCACCTCATCGTGCTGGTCAGCATCGACGGGTTCGAGGACTCGGGCGAGGTCGCCGGCGAGTTCCGTGGCGTGTCCGTCCAGGACATCAAGGAACGCCTGCACTGGGCGGTCGACGAGTTCATGGCCAAGCGCGACCTCCTCTTCATCAGTGCGTCGCGCAGCGACTCCGTCGTCGCGCTCGTCCAGCCCGGCAAGCTCGACGCCCGGGCGGTCATCGGACTGGCCGGGGAGCTGCAGGCGGGGATCGAACGGATGCTCCCGGAGATCACGGTGTCGATCGGCATCGGCCGCCCGCATCGTCAGCTCATCGACCTTCGCCAGAGCTACTACGAGGCCAGCTATGCGATCAAGATCCGTCGCCTCAAAGGCGATCCGGGCGTCATCGCCAGCTTCGACGATCTGGGTTCCTACGGGCTGCTGCTGGGCCTGCAGGACACGCTTTCGCTCGAAGTCTTCTACGACAGCGTCCTCGGCAAGCTGCACGAGTACGACGAGCAGAACTCGAGCGACCTCGTCCGGAGTCTGGCCTGCTTCCTCGAGGCCAACGGCCATTGGGGCGATGCCGCGGAGAAGCTCTACGTGCACCGTCACACGCTGCGCTACCGGATGAAGCGTGTGGAGGAGATCACCGGCCGCGACCTGGACCAGTCGCAGGACCGCATGGAGTTCTGGCTCGCCCTCAAGGCCAGGGAGCTCATGGACCAGGCCAAGAAGGGGAAGCCCACCCCGAGCGGCTGAGGCGACGCATCCCGGCGGACGGCGCCTTTCCCGTCGCGGCGTCGACTTACGGCCCTCAGTGCCTCAGCAGCGCCCCCCGGTCGACCGTGATGTCGACGCCCGTCACGCCCGCGGTCTCGAGGCAGAAGCGCACCGCGTTCGCGACGTCCGCCGGACCGACCAGCCTGCCGGCGTCGCCGCCGGCCGCGCGCAGTGTGGCGGCGCGGCGCTCGTCGTCGGGGAGGTCGAGCGGCCCCGGGGCGATGCCGCAGACACGGATGCCGTCCGAGTCCCAGGCCGCCGCGAGTTCCCGGACGAGGTGGATCTGGGCGGCCTTCGCGGCCCCGTGAGCGGCGAAGGCCGCCGAGGGGCGCACGCCGAGAAGGTCGGTGAGCGCGACGATCACGCCGGCCTCGGGACCACGAAGCGGCGGGGGGCGCTCGAGCATGCGGGCCCGCGCGGCACAGGCTGCGAAGAAGAACCCTTTGACGATCGTGTCGAAGGACACGTCCCACGAGTCCTCGGTGGTGTCCTGCGGCGGTGACGGGGAGAACGGTCCGCTCGCCGCGAAAACGAGGGCGTCGAGGCCCCCCAGAGCGTCGGCGGCAGTGGCGACGAGCGCGACGGCGCCGTTCGCGGTGCGCACGTCGCCGGTGACGACCGCTGCCGCGGCGGCTCCGCCTGCGGTGAGGGCCCGCACCTGCCGGTCGGCCTCGGGGCCGCCCCTCCGCGTCGTCACGCAGACGGCCGCGCCGTGCGCCGCCAGGTCCAGCGCCAGCGCGCGGCCCATCTTACGAACGCCGCCGACGACGACGATGCGGCTGCCTCTGAGGTTCACGCCGGGTCTCCGAGGTGCTCGTAGAGCAGCCCGGCGATGCGCGCGATAGCCGCGTCGGCACCGCCCTTCCCGGCGCAGCCGAGACCCTTCCAGAAGACGACCATGACGATCGGAGTGCCGTCGGGCGTCAAGACGAGGGCGGCGTCGTTGCTGGTGCCGCTGACGCCGCCGGTCTTGTTGGCGACGGCGAGTCCCTCCGGCAGGCCGGCGGGGATCTTCTCACGCCACTCCTGCTGCAGCATGATCCGTATCATGAGCCGGCAGGAAGGAGCCGATGCGCAGCGGTTCTCGGCGATCATCGCGAGGAGTGCGGCGACGTCGGCAGGGGATCCCTGGTTGTCGAGTGCCTGATCGACGGCGAAGGCATCGTCGTAGCCGAGCGTCTCGTCCAGCCCCCACCGCTGCTCGTAGAGGTGGAGGAAGCCGGCGCCGCTGAGGCGTGCGTTCTCGTCCAGTACTCGCCGGAAGGCCGCTTCGCGTTCCCCGCGCGCCGCGAGTTCGCGCCAGTGAGCCACGATCTCGGGGCCGCTGAGGTCTCGCCACTCGCTGCCCGAGCCGCACTCGATCAGGAAGTACTCGCGGTTGGGCATGGAGCAGTCGATCGATGCCAGCCCGAGGTCGCGCATGGTCTCATTGACCGACCCCAGGCCGACAAGGCGCCAGAGCATGTCGGTGGCCGTGTTGTCGCTGAGCGTGATCATCAGATAGAGGAGGTCGCGGACGCTCGGCTGCAGCCCCTCGTGGCAATGGATGAGCGTGCTGCCCGGGCTCTTGTCCGCCTCTGTGAGAGTGACCCGCTCCTCGAGCCGGAGCACGCCTGCGTCGACGCGCCGCAGCACCTCGACCATGACGGGGATCTTGAAGCAGCTCGCCAGGGGGAACCGTTCGTCCGCGTTGAGCGCGAACGTCGCCCGGCTGGCCAGATTGCACGCCGCGATGCCGACCGTACCGCCGAGTTCTGCGGCGATGGCGGCGATGCCGTCATGGATGCTTCTGCCAGCGGACACGGAGGGCTCCTTGTGCGACCGGGGGCTACGATATACGAGGCACGACGTCGCGGACCAGCCCGACGGCCGCCGGGTGGCCGTGTGTCCGCTCCTGCCGGCACCGCGTCGAGGGGCCGCCTCGGCGCCCGTTCAGTCGTGGGCGTTTCTATTGCGTTTTGGGCTTTTCTGAGAGCTCTCCTGTTGGTACACTCCCAAGCCGTGTGTCACCTTCAACGATGCTCGTGCGATGAGCCCATCCGCTGGATGAAAGGCAAGGAGGAACGATGATCGTCGGCGTCCCCAAGGAGATCAAGAACGAGGAATACCGCGTAGCCGTCACCCCGAACAGCGTCAAGGAGTTCGTGCGCGCCGGCCATACGGTGATCGTGGAGAAGGCCGCCGGCGTCGGCAGCGGCTTCGATGACGCCGCGTACAAGGCCGCCGGCGCCACGATGGCCAAGGTGGAGGACGTCTTCGCCAAGTCCGACATGATCGTCAAGGTCAAGGAGCCGCTCCCGCAGGAGTGGCCGATGTTCAAGAAGGGTCAGATCCTCTACACGTACCTGCATCTGGGTGCGGCGTACGCCAAGGACCTCACCAAGGGCATGCTCAAGGCCGACATCCGCGGCATCGCCTACGAGACCGTCGAGCTGCCCAGCGGCGCGCACCCGCTCCTCTTCCCGATGAGCGAGGTCGCCGGCCGCCTGGCCATCCAGGCCGGCGCCACGCACCTCCAGAAGGACAACGGCGGCCGCGGCGTTCTCCTCGGCGGCGTGACCGGCGTCGCCCCAGCGAAGGTCGTCGTCATCGGCGGCGGCACCGTCGGCGTCAACGCCGCCAAGATCGCGGTGGGCATGCGCGCCCGCACGGTGATCCTCGACAACAGCGCCGATCGCCTCTCCTACCTCGACGACATCTTCGGCGGCACCGCCGAGACCGTTCTCTCCACCGAGGCCGCCATCGAAGAGCAGATCGCCGACGCCGATCTCGTCATCGGCGCCGTCCTGCTTCCGGGTGGCGCCCAGGCGCCGCATCTGGTCAAGCGCTCGATGCTCAAGAACATGTATCCGGGCTCGGTGCTCGTCGACGTCGCCATCGACCAGGGCGGCTGCTTCGAGACGTCCAAGCCGACGACGCACACCGATCCGACGTACGTGGTCGACGGCGTCATCCACTACTGCGTGGCCAACATGCCGGGAGCGGTGGCGCGGACCTCCACGCTTGCCCTTACCGGCCGCACGCTGCCCTACGGGCTCGCCATCGCGACCAAGGGCTTCGAGCAGGCCGTCAAGGACGACGCGGCCCTCGCTCTCGGCGTCAACGTCTACCGTGGCAAGCTCACCATCCCTTCGGTGGCCGAGGCTCACAAGATGAAGTACACGCCACTGGACAAAGTGCTCGCCTGAGAGGACATTCGGCTCCGGGGCGGCTACTGGCTGCCGCGGCCTGAGTGTGCCAGACTGGAGCCGCGCCCGGACGTACGTCCGGGCGCGGCTCCTTCCGTACGGGACGGTCGTGTCCCGCCGGGGCCGGCCCCGGCGACCGGGGTCTCCGCGGAGCGGGGGGAGCGCCGGGACTCGTGTGCGCGGCAAAGGAGCATGAATGGGCGACCTTCTTCGTATCGATCTGTCCACCCGTTCGTTCACCGAGGAGACGGTGCCGCCGGAGCTCGTCAGAGAGCTCATCGGCGGGAAGGGCATCGGCACGCACTACCTGTCCCAGGAGGTCGGCCCTGAGGTCGAGCCGTTCGACCCCGAGGCGAAGCTCATCTTCGTCGCCGGCCCCATGGCGGGCACGACCATGCTGGGCAGCAACCGGTACGCCCTCTACTTCCTCTCGCCGCTCACCAACGGGTACTGCGAGTGCTACTCGGGCGGCAACCTCGCGCCGCAGTTCGCGAAGACCGGCTACAAGGTCGTCATAATCGAGGGCAAGGCCGATGGGCGCGTCTACCTCGAGATCAGCGAGGACGGCGCCCGGTTCCACAGCGCGGAGGACCTGTGGGGCCTCGATGCGTTCGTGGCCGAAGACAAGATCGTGGAGCGCACGCCGCACAAGAAGGCGCAGGCATGCGTGATCGGTCCGGCGGGCGAGAACCTCGTGCGGTTCGCCTGCGTGAACAACAATCACTGGCACCAGCTGGGTCGCGGCGGTCCGGGGGCGGTGTTCGGCTCCAAGAGCCTCAAGGGCATCGTCTGGCACGGCGAGAAGAAGGTCGCGGTCGCGCGTCCGGACGACTTCAAGGCTCTCGTCAGGGACATCGTCGCGCGCACCAAGGACGATCCGGGCGTCGCCGCATACCAGCGCGGCGGCACCCTCAACATGGTGCGCATCATGAACGGCGCCAACGCGTTCCCCACGCGCTACTGGCGCAAGGGCACGCTCGAGGGCTTCGAGCGCATCACGACGGAGACGATGCTGGCCGAGCACGGCACCAGGAACGAAGCCTGCCCGCCGTGCGTCATGAAGTGCGTGAAGCACAACTTCGTCTTCGAGGGCAGGCACAAAGGCCTCGAAGTCGAGGGTCCCGAGTACGAGACGGCGTACGTGTTCGGCGGCCTCTGCGAGATCAAGGATCTCTCCGAGATCATGTGGCTCAACGACATCTGCGACCGTCTGGGAGTCGACACGATGAGCGCCGGCAATCTCTGTGCGCTCGCCATCGAGGCTTCACAGCGAGGGCTCATCGAGGAGGAGATGGATTTCGGCGACCCGGACTGTGTCGCCGACTTCCTGCGCAAGATGTCTCTGCGCGAGGGCATCGGCGACATCTGGGCCGAGGGCATCCTGCGGGTCGAGAAGGAGTACGGGCTCGAGGGCGTCGCGGTCCACGTGAAGGGCATGGAGCCGGCGGGATACGAGCCGCGAAAGATGAAAGGTATGGGGCTGGGGTTCATGGCGACGGCTCGCGGCGCCTGCCATCTTCGCGCCACCATGTACAAGCCCGAGCTCACGGGCGTCAGCCCGTACGAAGAACTGGAGGGCAAGGCCGCGATCTACTGCGACTGGGAAGACCGGCTCACGATCATGGACACTCTGATCTACTGCCGGTTCTACCGTGACCTCGTGCAGTGGCCGTACATCACGGCGGTGGTCAACGCCGCCGTCGGCACCGACTTCACCGAGGACGACCTGCATCGCGTCGCCAACCGGATCACGACGATGACCCATGACTTCAACGCCGCCCGCGGTATCGGGCGTGAGTCGGAGCGGCTGCCCGAGTGGGTCACCGAGAAGCCCATGGAGGATGAAGGGGCGCTCACGTTCACGCAGAGCCAGATGGAGCTCCTGCTGGGCGACTACTACCGGATCCGCGAGTGGGGAGAGCTGCCCGCCCTCAAGGACTGATCGGGCGACACGTGACGCGATGCCGCCGCATCGCGGACTCGCGCGAGTGTGCCGTCAACCGCCGCGCAGGTACCTGCGCACGCGCCGATAGGGCGCCATCGCGTCGGAGAAGGCCTGGAGTACCACCTGCAGCCGCGCCATCGACGCCTGGAGCCTCATCAGGCCGGCGTTCAACTCGTCGCCGGTGGTCTGGAGATGCTCGGCGTTCACCGTCAGTACCTCGGCCTTGCGCCCGAGCTGGTCCGCGAGCGGCACGATCTCCCGGGACATGCGCATCCCTCGCTTCAGGAGTCGCCAGGCGTTGAGGCCGAGATACGTCACGCCGACCACGATGATGCCCAGGCTGAGGAGGCCGATGATGAGGAGGATGTACCAGCTCATGGCGTCAGTCTACCTTCTGCCGGCCGCCGGCGACAGAGACGCCGTGCGCACGGGGGTCAGGGCAATCTGATCGGGTACCGGCAGGCGAGGGCGCAACCGCGACCGGCGAGCTTGCTGACCTTGACGAGCGCCCCGGTGTGCGGCGCCTCGATGAAGAGACCGTTGCCGATGTAGATGCCGACGTGGGCGTAGAAGCTCGAGTCACCGAAGAAGACGAGGTCGGCCGGCTGCATACGGGAGAGCGGCACGGGGTCTCCTGCCCGTGCCTGCAGCGTCGCGCCGTGCAGGAAGTCCACGCCGAACTTGGCGTAGACGTACATGACCAGACCCGAGCAGTCGAACCCTCCGGAGGGCGAGGCTCCGCCCCACACGTAGGGGATGCCGAGGTGCTTCATCGTCTCCTTGACGACGGCGATCTGCGCCGGGGTGCCGTGGATCGTCGTCATGTCGACGCCGGCCTCCCGCGCGAGGCGCCGCGAGGCGGCTGCGTCGAGGCTGGCCTGCTGCGCGATGAGCTTCTTGATGCGTGCGTCGAGATCACTCAGCAGCGCCTCTCGTCGCGCCAGTTCATCCTCGATGTCCGCCTGCTTCTCGCGCAGCGTCATCTCCGCTTCGAGGGCGGCGGCCCTGTCCTCGTCGATCTGCGCCGTGAGTGCGGTCACCTCACGTTCCATGCTCTCGATCCTCTGCAGCGTCTCCTCGTCGGCTTCGCTGATCGACTCGAAGTAGCCGTACTGGGTGTCGACGTCACCGAGATCACCGACGCTGAACAGGACGTCGAGGACGCTGAAGCCCTCGCTCTTGTACATGCTCGCCAGGCGTTCGCCACGCTGGACCTGGGCGGCGTCGAGTTCGTCCTGCGCACGCGCCAGGTCGCTTCGCGCCTCCTGGAGCCGGATCGTGAGGGTGTCCAGCTCGGCGCGCACGAGGTTGTATCGCTCGACGGCGATCGCGGCGCGGCGGTCGAGCCGGGCGACGTCGCGCCTGACCCCGGCCGCCTCCGACTCCAGGTACGTGAGGCTGTCGGCGGGTGTCGCGACCGCCGTGGCGGGCAGGATCGTCGCGACGAGCACGCACAGGAGGACGACCAGCACGACCGCTCCCGCGGTCACCGGTCGTCTCCGTGGTGTCATCGCGTGCCGTTTCATCTCCGACTCAGTGTATCGGTACATCCTGCCTGCTCTTTACGGCGCGAGTGAGGTGAATCCCCCCGGCCAAGCTTTACAACGCACGCGCACCAGGTATACAATCTCTGTTCCAAACGTCGCGGGGTGGAGCAGTCCGGTAGCTCGTCGGGCTCATAACCCGAAGGTCGCAGGTTCGAATCCTGCCCCCGCTACCAAGCCTTCCCGGGCGCCCGTTCGGGCGCCTTTTTTCTTGTCTTGATTCCCGCCGCGAACGCCCCGCCAGGGCGGACTTCCCGTCCGGGAGTCGGCGATCCCGCCGAAGTGCAGGAATCGCGGCCGATGGGTACTCACTGCCGGTATGGTGATATCTCGACCGCGAAGGAGACAGACGTGAGTACGGGCAAGGCAGCCGCCGCCGAGTTCTTCGGCACCTTCTGGCTGGTGTTCGGTGGCACGGGCGCCGCAGTGCTGGCCGCTGCCGTCGGGGACAACGGGATCGGTTGGCTGGGCGTCGCGCTCGCCTTCGGTCTCACCGTGGTGACCATGGCCTACGCCGTGGGCCACATCTCGGGCGGGCACTTCAACCCCGCCGTGACGATCGGTCTCTGGATGGGCGGCCGTTTTCCCGCCGGCAAGATCGTCGTCTACGTCGTGGCCCAGATCGCCGGCGCGATCGCCGCCTCGGCGGTGCTCTACGTGATCGCCAGCGGCAGGGCCGGTTTCACGCTCGCCGACGGCTTCGCGGCCAACGGCTACGGCGATCACTCGCCGGCCGGCTACACGCTGGCGGCGGCGATCGTCGTCGAACTGGTCATGACCTTCTTCTTCCTGCTGGTCATCCACGGCGTGACCGACCGCCGGGCCCCGGCCGGCCTTGCGCCTCTCGCGATCGGCCTCGCGCTCACCCTCATCCACCTGGTGAGCATCCCGGTCACGAACACCTCGGTGAACCCTGCCCGGAGCATCGCCCCGGCTCTGTTCGTCGGCGGCTGGGCGCTCAGTCAGCTCTGGGTGTTCATCGTGTTCCCGATCGTCGGCGGCGTGATCGGGGGGCTCGTCTATCGCTACTTCCTGGAGCTCTCCCCGGCGCAGCGCGACAGGGTCGAGGGCCCCGGCGAAGCCACAGAGTGACTGCGGGCGGGGCGCCGGCGGGGTCGCGGCGGCGACTCCTCCGGCGCCCTCCGCATCACCGTCCGGAGGCGCCGCCTCGCCGCCTCGCCGGCCTCTGCTATGCTCGGCGGGTCCCGGTCAGCGGAAGCGCCGGCAGGCGCGAGGGAGGCCCTCATGTCCGTTCTCCTCGTCGGCTCGGCTGCGGCGACGGCGACCGGCGATCGGGCCGTCGCGTGATGAGGCGGCCGTGACGCGCGTGCCTGCAGCATGCTTGCGCATCGAGCGGCGCGTCGCCGCACATGTCGCCGCTCAGGCGGTCCTGCGTCCCGGCGAGCGGCCGCTGCTCCTCCTCTCCGGCGGCGCCGACTCGATGGCGTTGCTCGCGATCCTTCCATCGCTGGACCGTCGTCTTGGCCTCGGTCTGGAGCTCGCGGCCCTGCACGTCGACTACGCGACGCGCGGTGCCGAGTCCGATCGCGACCGCCGGATCGTCGAAGACGCCTGCGCCGCCGCGCGCGTGCCGCTGCATGTGCTGCGGCTGCGGCGGCGTCTCAGCGGCGGCGATTTCCAGGCGCGCGCCCGCGATCTGCGGTACGAGCACGCCCGCGGACTCGCGGGGGAGTGTGGGTACGATGTGGTCGTGACCGCGCACAACCGCGACGACCAGGCCGAGACGATCCTGTACCGGCTCGCCAAGTACGCGTCGCCACGCGGGCTGCTCGGCATGCGGGGCCGTGAAGGTGATCTGGCGAGGCCGTTGCTCTGCCTGGGGGCCGCGGAGATCCGAGACTACTGTCGCGCGCGCAGGATCGTGTTCGGAGACGACTTCACCAACGCGCAACCGGTGTACGCGAGGAACCGGCTGCGGCTCGATGTGCTGCCGCGGCTCGAGGAGCTCAACCCCCGGGTCGCGGAGACCCTCGCGGCGACGGCTCTGCAGGCGGCGGCCGAAGCCGACGTGCTCACCGCGGCCGTGGAGGAGGCGCGAGTGCGCGTGACGGTGCCCGGTCCGCAAGATGAGGGCGGCCCGTCGCGCGACGCCGATGGCGCCTTGATCGCCGCGCTGCCGGCCATGGCGGTCGACGCGCTGGCGGCTGAGCCGCCGGCTCTCCGCGCGCTTGTGGCGCACGACCTCCTGAAAGAAGCGATGGGGGCCGGGGCGCTCGTGGAGCGCCGGCTGGTCGAGGCCGTCCTCGAGCTTGCGGCCCGGCCGGGAGCCGGCGGCCGGGTGAGCCTGGGTCGCGGCCTCGAAGCGGTCCGCGAGCGAGACCGGGTGCGACTGACGCGGGTGCGAGCGCCGCACCGCTGTCCGGAGGCGGGCGTCGACGGCGCGGCCCTGGCGGCCGCCGGCGGCGAGGGAGTCTCCCTCGCCTTCTGCGGCCGCACCCGCCGCGCCCGGCTCTCGGCCGGGCCGGTCTTCGAGCGCGGCGCGGCCCGCACCGGGCAGGCCTTCATCGGTCTGTCCGGGATGCCGCGCCGTCTCACAATGCGTCATCCGCGGCGCGGTGAGCGCTTCGCCCCGCTCGGACTCGGCAGTGAGACGACCGTGTCTCGGTATCTGGCCCGCGCGCGCGCTTCCGCCGACGCCCGCGAGCGCGCCGTGGTGCTGGATGTCGACGGCGCGGTCGCCTGGGTGGGCCACGACGGCGCCGCCGGTGCGCCCATCGGCAGGGTTGCGCAGGGCTTTCGGGTGGCCCAGAGTAGTACGCACACCGTGCACGTCTTCCAGGAGGGTCCGTGAACGTCCCCATCGCCGAGGTGCTCGTCGATCGAGAGAGGCTTGCGGCCCGTATCGACGAGCTGGCCATCGAGATCACTCGTGACTACGAGGGCAAGGAACTGCTGCTCGTCGGCGTGCTCAAGGGAGCCGTCTTCTTCATGGCCGATCTGGCGCGCCGCATCGACCTGCCGGTGGCGATCGACTTCATGGCCGTGTCGAGCTACGGATCGTCCACCGACTCGTCCGGGGTGGTACGCATCCTGAAAGACCTCGACCTCGAGATCGCCGGTCGCGACGTGCTCATCGTCGAGGACATCATCGATTCGGGGCTCACGCTGAGCTATCTGCTCAAGAACCTCCGCAGCCGCAAGCCGGCTTCTCTCGAGGTCTGCGCGCTCCTCACGAAGCCTTCGCGCCGCCGCACCGAGATTCCGTGCAGGTACGTGGGCTTCGAGATCCCGGACCAATTCGTCGTCGGCTACGGTCTCGACCTCGCCGACCACTTCCGTACGCTCGATTTCATCGGCGTCCTGACGGCCGAAGCGGCCGCCGAGATCGTCGACCAGTCGGGTTCTTTGCTGTAGTCGGACGGGTATGCTACTGTCGCCGGATCGTCGATTTGCAGGCAGAATGAGTGCCGCGATCGCCCCCGGCCCCGCATCCGTCCAGAAGGGTAACCGTGAGCAGATTCATCCGTAGCGCGCTGTTCCCCATTCTCATCGTCATCATCGTGGCGTTGTTCATCGAATGGGTGATCTCAGGCAACAAGAGCGACGAGACCGCGAAGTGGGTGTACTCGGCGCCGGGCATGGCCACCCAGACCATCCTCGACGACCAGCTTCGGGCGGGGATGATCAGGAGTGTCATCATCGACCCGGAGACCGACCTCGCCAACGTCACCGACACCAGCGGGTTGCAGTATGTGGTCACGGTCGACGACGTGGCGGGGCTTCGGGAGCAGGTGGAGGCCGACCATCCGCTGGTGATCGTCGGCGAGGGTACCGTCGTCAAGCCGCCGCCGGCCAACAAGAGCTTCACCAACGACCTGGTCAACGGACGGGTCGACTCGGTCGTCATGAACGTCAAGGACCAGCAGTTGCAGGTCACCCTGACCGCGACCGGCGAGGAGGAGAAGGGGACCGTCTACGAAGTCACCTACCCCGACACGCAGACCACGAGCGAGCTGCTCACGGCCTACAACGTCGCGGTCGAACCCAAGAGTCCGAAGTCGCCGTGGTGGTCGAGCGGTCTATTCACCATCCTGCCGATCCTGCTCATCATCGGGTTCTGGTTCTTCATCATGAACCAGATGCAGGGCGGCGGGTCCAAGGTCATGAGCTTCGGCAAGAGCAAGGCCAAGCGAGTGAGCGTGGATTCCCCCAAGGTGACGTTCAAGGACGTCGCCGGCGCCGAGGAGGCGGTCGAGGAACTGCACGAGATCAAGGAGTTCCTGGAGAACCCGAAGAAGTTCCAGCAGCTCGGCGCCCGCATCCCCAAGGGCGTGCTCCTGTACGGCCCCCCCGGCACCGGCAAGACGCTGCTCGCGCGTGCCGTCGCCGGCGAGGCGGGCGTCCCCTTCTTCAGCATCAGCGGCTCCGACTTCGTCGAGATGTTCGTCGGTGTCGGCGCCTCCCGTGTGCGCGACCTCTTCGAGCAGGCCAAGCAGAACTCCCCGTGCATCATCTTCGTCGACGAGATCGAC
>Ga0172370_10002326_pt1 | contig 27642 bp, 29 predicted proteins | sample LakKiv5m_FD_114538 | JGI IMG/M metagenome (GOLD analysis project Ga0172370, IMG submission 114538) | Freshwater microbial communities from Kabuno Bay, South-Kivu, Congo - kab_022012_11.5m | ecosystem: Environmental > Aquatic > Freshwater > Lake | place: Democratic Republic of the Congo...
ATTTGATATTGATATTATTGCAACAGGTCAAAGCCATAATCAAACATCAAGAATGATGAAAATAGTTGAAATAATAAATAATATTGTTAAAGATCAAAATGGCCAACCTGCTAAATATGATACTATTGTAAGCGAAGCAGAAAAAGAAGGTTTAGATAAACCCAAAGTAAAAGAGTTAATAGAAAAGCTTTTGAAAGTCGGCGACATCTATGAACCAAGAGCTTATTGTTATTTAGCTACAAAGAAAGACTAGTGATATAATGGATTCAAAAACTGTTAATCAAAAATATGATGACTGGGTAACTGAAATAGCAAAATCACGAGATACTAAAGATTTGATCGCACATTTTAGAGAACATGTTTATGAACATTATGATCGACATAATAGGGATGGAAAACTAAATATGGACATATGGTTAATTGGAGTTTTAAATTTCATGCACATATTAGAAAAAAAATATCCCTATCTTAAAAAAGAAGATTTATTATTTAAACTATGTACATATTATAAAAATCATCAAGACGGTCCAAAACCCCCTTTTGATATAGATGAGTTTTTGGAAAATTATAATAGCGAAATAAAACAATTTCATAAATTGAAGATTCAAAAAAAATCAAAATAATAAACTAACACTTTGATTTAAATACTCTTTTCCTATTATTCTATTTATGAACTTTCAAATGAGTATGCGCAGTAAAATAATGTTACAGGTTATGGCATCATATTCTGTTTCATTCCTGATTGCTGTTGTTTTGTTTACTCTTTTCAAAGCAAGCAATGTTGCTGTTGAAACTATTGCTCCTGCAAATAGTATTTGGAACACAGTATACTTTGTTAGTGTAATATTAGTAGAAACCTTAATTCTAATTCTTTTGATAAAATATTTTAAGAAAATAAACTTCATGAAAATTATTGATGTTTTAGTAAGCTTCTTTGCAATATTTGGAATTGCATCAATATTTTTTTCAAATCTAGCTTGGCCAATATTAATTTCTTTTATTGCAATTCTTATCAAAGAATTATGGAATAATTTCTGGTACAAAAATGCATTGGTATTTATTGTTGTTGGATTTTTCTCAGCATATATTGGTTATTCTTTAGGTATTCTTCCAATATTTGTTTTGCTTGCAATAATTGCAATCTATGATTATATTGCAGTTTTCAAAACAAAACATATGGTATTTTTAGCTAATAACATTATAGACAAAAATACTCTTTTTGTTATGGACTATGGCCGAAAAGTTGATTATTCGAAAATGAGTGTGGAAAATAAAAATGAAAAGAAAGATATTGCTCCTGCTAAAAGAGAGCATTTACATTTAGGAACTGGAGATTTTGCTTTGCCCCTTTTGGGAGTGATGACTCTGTTTAGTCAAAGCATAATCTTTGGTCTAATTGGTTTTTTTGCATGTTTGTTTGCATTGCTAATTACAATTATGTTATTGTTCTCTAAAAAACATATTGCTTTGCCAGCAATCCCTTTACAAGCAATAGCATTAATTATTGTTTTGGGAATATATTATCTAACTTTAACAATTTAGGTGAAAAAATGAAAATATATTTTGCAGGTTCAATTTGCGGAGGTCGAGAAGACCAAGAGTTATATTTAGAACTAATCAGTTATTTAGAGCAATTTGGACAAGTTTTAACAGAGCATATTGGTGACAAGAAATTAAGTGCTAGTGGCGAAAATATTGACAAAAACATAGTTTACAAGAGAGACTCAGATTGGGTCAAAGAAGCTGACTTAATTATTGCTGAAGTATCAACACCTTCACTTGGAGTTGGTTATGAACTCGGCTTAGCAGAGTCTTTAGGCAAAAAGATTCTTTGTCTGCACAGAAAAAAAGAAGGAAAAAGTCTATCTAAATTGGTTTCTGGAAATCAGTATCTAATTGTCAGAGAATATACTAATTTAGACGATGCTAAAAGGATAATTGAAGAGTTCTTAAAGACCAAGTAACTTTATAAACCTTTCTTCACCATAATATACTATAATATTAAATAAAAGCATTAAAAAGGCTATTTCGCCGTTTTACTGCCCGTAATCGAGCAGGAGGTATTAAATTGGATAAAGAACATACAGAAGTACAAGAAGAGAATGTTTCTAAGCTAAATACTAGTATGGACAATATTTCTAAGGCAATTGCATCAATAAAAGGTCAAAGTCCTAGAAATTTTGTTCAAAGTGTTGAAGCTGGAATAAACATAATGGGTATTAACTTCAAACAAACTCAAAACAGAATAGGTTTTGATTGTGTTATGCCACATGCATTCAAAAAAACACCAAAAGTAGCATTATTTGGTACTACTCCTAACTTTATAAACAGCATAAGCTCAGTTTTTGATAAAGTTATAACTGGAGAACAAATCCCTACTTACGACAAAAAAACAGGTAAAAAGTTAGCTGCAGAATTTGATTTATTTTTTGCTGAACCTGCTGCATTAGTATTGGTTGGAAAATATTTGGGTCAAACATTAGCACCTAGAGGTAAAATGCCAAAACCATGCCCACCAAATGTAGAAGCAATCAAAGTATTAATAAATAATCACGCAAAAACAGTAACAGTATCTAACAAAAAAGGTGCTGGTTTACCAGTTTTACATTTTCCAATAGGAAAAGAAAATATGACTGAAAAAGAGATTGCAGAAAACTTTTTAGCAGTTTACAATAAATTATTACCTTTGTTACCAGGTAATACTCAGAATTTAAAATCAATGTACATTAAGACAACTATGGGTCCTATAAAGTACATTTTCAAGAGGTAGGTCGATATGGTTATACACAAAGCAGAAAATAAACGCCATTACAAAAAATGGAAAGAATCAGAAAGATCTACATTCGAAGACGCTTTAGGCAAATATAATTATATTTTAGTTGGTAACCTAAATGAATTGCCTGCAAAAGCAGAAAGAGAATTCAGAGGAGTATTAAAAAAGAATGGTTGCTTCACAAAAGTAATGAATTCAAAAGTTGCAATCAAAGCTTTACATGCTAAAGGTATTAAAGAATTGGATTCTTATTTGAAAGGCCCTACTTTATTTGCATTAAGTAATGAAAGCCCATTCAAATTATATAAAGAAATCAAAAAGAATGCATCTCCTGCATTTGCAAGAGAAGGTATGTTAGCTCCTGAAGATATTTCAGTAAATGAAGGAGATACAGGAATACCTCCTGGACCTGCATTAACTGACTTCAAAGTAGCACATATTGATACTCAAATTAGAAATGGTAAAATTTACATTGCTAAAAAAACAATTGTTGCAACAAAAGGATCAAAAATAGATTCAAAAATTGCAACATTGTTAACAAAATTAAAAATAAAACCAATGAAAGTTTTGTTAGATTTGAGAACTGTTTTAGATAGAGCATCAAACACATTCTATTCAAGAGATTTGTTAGATGTTAATATGGAAGAGTTAACTAACAAAATTAAAGACGCTTATAATAGATCATATTACTTAGCAATAGGTAATGGATATATTACAAAACAAACAATCAAGCCTTTGTTAATTAAAGGTTACAGAAACTCAAAAGCAGTTGCTGTTTCAGGAAATGTTGTTAACAAAGAAACTGTTAAACATATTTTAGGTAAGGCACATAGAATTGCAAATTCTATGAGCAAGAAAACAAATATTTAATGAGGTGAAATAATGGAATACATATACGCAGCTATGTTATTAAATAGCGCAAAAAAAGAAATTACTGAATCAAGCATTACAAGTATAATTAAAGCAGCAGGTTTAGATGTTGATGCAGCTAAAGTTAAATCTTTAGTTGAAGCATTGAAAGATGTAAACTTTGAAGAAGTAATCAAAGAAGCATCAACAGTTGCAGTAAGCGCAGCTCCTGCAGCAGCAAGCCCTAGTGCAGCTCCTGCTCATAAAGAAGAAAAGAAAGAAGAAAAAACAGTTGAAGAAGCTTCTGCTGGTTTAGGTTCTTTATTCGGTTAAATAGAGTAAAAAGGGGAGACCCTTTTTTTCTTTTTAATTTCTATTTTTTTATATTAATTCTAATTTTACTCAAAAATTTTTGACTTTCTTTTAAACATAATCCAAAAGGTTTAAATATAACATAATGTCATATATTGTTATATTTTATGATAACTTGTCACAGAGGTGATTATATGAGTTCTGATACAATATCTATAAATGTTAGATTAACTCCTGAAAATAATCGGGTTATAGGTGTTTTTAAAGAATATTTTGGGCTAAGTTCAAAAGAAGAAGCAATAAATAAATTCATTGAAAAAAATGCAGAAGAGGTTTTAGAAAGACCATTTTCTGAGAAATTCTTAAGAGAAACAAAAGAAATGTTTGAAAAAATGAAAAACAAGAAACCAATAACTTTTGAAGAACTAGATAAATATTGATTACTATGTTTCAACCAAAAATTTCTGATGAATTGGAAAAATTTTTCGAAAAACATCACAAAAATAGAGAATTAATTGAAGCAACAAAATCTAAAATCAAAAAGATTTGTAATCAAGATGAAGATACTATAAATCACTACAAAAACTTGGGAAATGTAATGTCAGAGTTTAAGCGAGTACATATAATGAAAAGTTTTGTATTAACTTTTAAAGTTGTAAAATCAGAAAATATAATTTATTTTGTAAGACTAACACATCATGATGACGCATACAACTAATTATTTAACAATCTCAATATGCATACTTTTGCATACTCCTATTAGCTCTTTTATCTTTTTGTCTATTTCTATTTGATTAATAATTTTGTAAGTTCTTATTACATAGTTTTCTAAATCAGAATATTTTAGTTTATTGTCTTTTGTTGTTAATGTTTTTAACTGTTCAGTAATCTTTTTGTGCAACTCAACAAACTTCCAAGATCTTGTTTCCAAATCAATTTCAATAGGTACTAGGGAGTGCACACTAATCTTTTTCTGCTCTAGCATCTTGTTCAAAGACTCAACAACTTTATTTATGTTAATACCATAAGGTGCCAACATAGGCCCTAAGTCTGCACAATCTAATACTTCTTTCTTAATAGCTAGTTCTAATATTACATTCATAATAATCAATAAAAATATATATACTAAAGAGAAAAAGAATAAAAAGAGATTTGCCCAAAAAACTATTTATGGATTGGCTAATCTGAAATATAAATTCTTAAGATTATTCTCACTAGGATCTTTGAAGATTTCTGCTAATTTTATAGCAATCATTATCTCAAACATAGCAGTAGGCAAAGCATTAGACTTAGTTAATCTTGCGTACTTTTTATACACCTCAGAACAAACCGTTGCACTTAATTTTATCAATACCCCTTGAGGTACAAACATACTTTTGAAGAAAGAAGAATTATCTTTAGGGCGCAATCTAGAAAACTCTTGAGAAAAAATTCGTGCTTTAAAATCAGTAATATTTCGAACCAATGATTTTTTAGATACAACAATAGCTCTTTGACGCTTCAAATATTCTGGATCAACACGCTTAAGTTTTTTGACTGGTTCTTTTGGCTTTTCTAGCATATAATCACTCCTACAAATACAATTAACAATATAAAACAATTAATATTTAAAAAGAGATATTAGAAAAGAAATAGAAAAAAGAATGATAAAATCATTCTTGGTATAATTTAACTGTTTCTGCCTTGATTGTAATTGGCATCTTGATTGTTGCATCTAAGATTTCAACAGTTACTTCTTCTTTAGTAGGATTAACTCTGATTATACGAGCTTTTTCTCCTTTCAAGTAACCACTCTTGATTTCAACAACTGCATCTGGTTTTAACTTTTCCATTACACTTTCTAAATGCAATAATGAATCTAATTCCTTTTCTGAAACATTACCTACAGTTAATGAGTTCTTTCTAATGTAAGGTATATCTGCAATTGCTCTTTTCAATGTGTTTTCATTGTTAACCTCAACAATCAGATAGTTCTTGATGTTAGGCAATAAAATAATTGAATAAATTGGTAAGTCCTTAGATTTTGTTTTCAAAATAGCAGAAACTAATTCCATCTGACCAGGACTAACTTTTACTGTAAAAATCATTAATAACCCCTCACATAGGCGAATAGAAAATGTACATCAATAGCATAATAATGAAGCCCAAAGCACCAATTAAAACTATGCCTAAACCAACAACTTTAGATAAGTTCCAAAACTCTTTCCAAGTTGGTTTTCTTGCAACCAAAAAAATTCTTTTAGTATTTTCTGTAAAAGACATACATATTCACCTTATAATCTCCTATCCAGTATACTTAATATCAAAGTCATCATCAAATTCAGATCTTTTCTGAACTTTTGGTGCCTTATCAGGATCTAAATATTGGAAGAACCCTCCAACAATTACAACCATTGCTTTAATTTGTGTTTTTGGTATTTGAGGATCAATCATAGCACCAAATATAATATGGCTTTCAGGATCAATCTTAGAAGCTACTGCTTCAACAACAGTTTGTGCTTCTTTAATTGTCATGTCTGAACCACCAACAACATTTATTAATGCTCTATTAGCAGTAGATATATTAACATCTAATAATGGACTAGACAAAGCATCTTCGGCAGCTTGTAAAGCTCTTGTTTCTGGAGCTGCACCAGGGTCACTTTCACCCAAACCAATCATTGCTGCGCCACCACTCTTTAATATAGTTCTTAAATCAGCAAAATCTAAGTTTATCAAACCAACTTTAGTTATCATATCAGTTATTCCTTTAACTGCATTAGCCAAGACTTCATCTGCAACTTTGAATGCAGCATCTAATGGCAAATCAGGAGCTATTTCTAAAATCTTATCATTTGGTATTACAATTACAGTATCTACTGACTTTCTCAATTTAGCTAAACCTTCTAAAGCGTGGTCCATTCTTGTTTTACCTTCAACAGTAAAAGGCAAAGTAACAACACCAACACTTAAAACATTTTGTTCTTTAGCGGTTTCTGCTACTACTGGTGCTGAACCAGTACCTGTCCCACCACCTAAACCACAAGTAACAAAAATTAAATCTGATTCTTTAACAACCTTATCAATATCACTTTTAGTTTCTTTAGCTGCAGCTTCTCCAACACTAGGATCCGAACCTGCACCTAAACCTCTGGTTAATTTCTTTCCTATAAGAATTCTAACATCACAATCCAAATGAGCTAATGCTTGAGCATCAGTATTCATTCCAACTAATGCTACGCCACCAATATCTAATTCTCTTAATCTTGCAATTGTATTGCCCCCAGCTCCACCAGCACCAACAACACTTATTCTTGGCTTGGCATTTTCTAAAACTGACAACAAATCCTTGTCTGGTTCAATTTCCTTTCTTTCACCAGTTTCATATTTACTAACTGCAACCTTAAGTAGTGACTTCATTGTGATCCCCCTTTTTGTAATGCTATAAACATCCTTTTTAACACTAGTTTAACATTCTTTTATTATATTTCATTGAAATTGTATATATATAAATAGAATTGTTATAAATAGTTATCTACAAAAAGGTTTAAAAAGGAAAGCTCTATATATGATAAGATCAATCTAATTTAACCTTTAGATTAGGCATTAAAGGCATGTTTATGGGCAAAGTAATTGTTTTGGATAAAGAAATTAATATAAATAAAGATTATATTTGTCTCACAGACATTGCAAAATATAAGGATAATAGGACAGACTACATAATTTCAAATTGGTTAAGAAACAGAAATACTATTGAGTTTTTAGGCATTTGGGAACAAATAAACAATTCTAATTTTAATCCCATCGAATTCGATGGGTTTAGAAAAAAAGCAGGTCTAAATAGTTTTATCCTTACTACAAAACAATGGGTAGAAAAAACAAATGCTATTGGATTAATATCTCATGCAGGAAAATATGGCGGGACTTATGCGCATAAAGATATTGCTTTTGAGTTTGCATCTTGGATATCTGTAGAATTTAAATTATATTTAATAAAAGAATTTCAAAGATTAAAAGAAATTGAAAAAGAACAACTAGGTTGGGATATTAGAAGAAATTTAGCAAAAATAAATTATGTCGTTCATACTGACGCAATAAAAGAAAATTTAATTCCTAAAGAGATAACTAAAAAACAAGCAGATATAATTTATGCATCTGAAGCAGATGTTTTGAATGTAGCATTATTTGGCATGACGGCTAAAGACTGGAGAGATCAAAATCAAGCTAAAACAGGAAATATTAGAGATTTTGCTAATATAGCTCAATTAGTTTGTTTATCTAATTTAGAAAATCTAAATGCACAATACATTAAAGAAAAATTCTCTCAATCGGAAAGACTAGTTAAATTAAACAAAACAGCAATAGAACAAATGAAACTTTTTATAAACAATAAAAGAATAGAAGAATTAGAATTAAAAGATAACAAGGGATAAGATGGGTATTGTTATAAGGAAACCTCGAGAGCCAGAGGCTCGAAGACTTTGGGAAGAATTAGAAAAGCAAAGAAATGCTATAAAGCCAATACCTAGGCCTAAAGTTCAGGTGCCTAAAAGAGAACCATTAGATATACATAAATTAATATCAACTATTTCTAAAATATGGGATGTTCAAGATAATGAGCTTTTACCTAAACGAGATCTCAAAAATATTTATGCTCTTTTAAATCAAGATCTTGATCCTAGTACAAAAAAAATACAAGAATTTATTAGTTCTATTTTACCAGAAAAACCATCTGGAAGATATAATTTGCATACACATGAAATAGAATATGATTCTAGAGCAAAATTTGCACAAGAAATTGAATTATTATTTGCAATAAGCAATTTATTATTGCCACAAAGATTTAGACAAAATAGAAATATTTTTGCAGATGTTGCTGGTTTTAATAATGGTGCAAATCAAAGAGATGTTTTTTTAGCACACAGTAGTAAATTAATATCTGAAACTAGAATAAAAAATTATAGGTCTAAATCCGAAAATACAAATGGGGTTACTACAACTGTACTTCCAGCAATGATTGCTATTTTTTTAGGAAGTAATATTCTTGCACCAGTAGTTAGCGCAAAGCCTATTGCAAAATATATTGAACATAAATTAATTGGAAAAGAAACAAGGACATTATATGATACACATGGACAAGATGCCCTACTTTTATATATGGTATTCCCACCACGAGTAATAGGGACATTAGAAACTGTTATTTGGAATAAGAAAATGATTCAGTATGGTTTGTTAGAACCAAATGGTGGATTAACTCCAAAAGGTATTGAATTTGTTAGGAAAGTCTTACCAAGAGAAGAAATATTAAGAAGATTGCAAGAAATGAAAGCAAATAGAGAAAAAGCAGAACAAGAAAATAGGTGAACTTATGAGAATATCTTTAATTGGTCCAGGAGACATAGATTATCATTTTAATGAGCTGTTGAAAATGCCTCAAAATAAACTTGCAAGTCATACTTTAAACATAACTAAAGCTTTGCTACCTTATGAAATTGTTTTGCTTCCTGATAGAGGATTGCCTTTTGAGATTGCAAAACGCTATAAACAAATGAAAGGTAAGAAAGTTATAGGAACTGTTCCAAAGCAAGATACTACTTTTGGAATTAGCCATTTAAAATCTTACATTGATTCAGGAATTTTTAATGAAATTATTGATACTGAGCATTGGTACAAACAAGATGCAGTAATAACTCTTTGTGGCGATATTACTTTAGTTTTGGGCTATACCTTAGGATCAATGGAAGAATTAACATTTGGTTTTTATTTATACAAACTCTTCAAAGGATATAAACCTGAGCTGAATGTTGTTAAAGATAAAGTATGTAAAGATGCAATTGTTGGGCAGACAATTCCATTTACTGTTTTAATTTACAAACCATTTGTAAAAGGAAAACTCAGCTCTGAAATAGAAGAATACATTAAAAAATCTGGTGGTCAAATCTTTTACATCAAGAATCCTAAAGAGTTAAGAGAGAAATTAAGTGAATTAAAGGGATAAAATGAAAATTATATCAGATACGGAATTAGATCAAATTAAAAAATCTGCTTATTTTCTAAATAATAAAAAATTAATGAAACACATAATTAAAAGCATAAATCAAATCAAAAACGGCGATTATATAGTTTTGTGAAATAAAATTTTATATGTTTATATATTGTGCGGGACCCATAAAACAAAATATATATAAATATATATAACATATATCTTTCGATTTATATGTTTGCTAGCAAAACAACTAAAGTGTTAAAAGATATTATTGATTTGAAAGTTCAAGGCGCATCAAATGTATCATTTGCTTGTCAAGAATCTTTTCTTTTTGAACTGCAAAACTACAAAGGGGCTAAAGAAAAGCTTTTGCCTTACTTCTATGAACTGGCTAAAGCATTCTGGAAAACTAGGCCAACAGAACCAGGAATGAAGCACTTTATTGTTCATTTCTATGCAGAACTAGAAAAGTTCTCAAAAGGCAGAGCAATTACATTAATCAAAAACAAAATGACTCGTTTTATTAAAGATTATGAAACAAACCAAAAAGATGCAATAAATAAAATTGCAAAATTAAGTTCTAAGATTGAAATCAAAAATAAAGTTGTAATATTTACTCATTGTCATTCATCAATTGTTGAAACAGCCATTAAGAATTTGCATCATCAAAACAAATTAGAATTTGTTGTGAATACTGAAACTAGACCTTTGTTCCAAGGAAGAATTACTGCTAATAAATTAGCAAGTGCAGGAATCAAAGTACACCATATTGTTGATTCAGGTGCATATTCTTATGCAAAATTATTACAAAGCCAAGGCAAACACATTTTATTTTTTTCTGGCTCAGATGTTATTACAAAAGATGGAGAATTAGTAAATAAAATTGGAACAAGCCAAATTAGTTTAGCATTAAATTGTTTAGGAATAAAACATTATGTGTTTACAACTGCGAGCAAAATTGATCCTGTTGAAAAACATTGGAAATTAACTGATGTTGAAATGCGAAATTCAAAAGAAATTTGGATACAAAAAAACAAGAATATAATTGTTGAAAATTTTGCATTTGATATTACTCCAGGACATTTAATACATGAAATAGTTACTGAAAATGGATTATCAAAAACTAAAGTATTGGTAAAACAAAATCAATTACCAAAAAGAGAAAAAGAATTATGGATAGAATTTGAGAAATTAACGAGCAGAAATTGAGGTTGATGTGAATATGTCTAAACCATATAGTTTAACATTGAAAGCAAATAGTGTTGATTTAGAAACAAGTGTTGTTGTTTGTATGCTTAATGAAAATGATGCAAAAGTTTTAGGAGTATCATCTGAAGACAGAGTAGTATTAACAAATCCAAATAACAAAGAAACCTATGTATCTGCTGTTGTAAATATAGTTAAAAATTTATTTAAGCAAGGAGAAATTGGAATATCTTCTCAGGCACATAATGAATTACAATTAGGTAATGATAAAAATATTATTGCATGCAGAGCAGATAAACCTGAAAGTTATGATTATATTAAAAAGAAAATGAATGGTAAAGAATTAACTTTTGATGAAATAAAACAATTGGTTGATGATATAAAACATAATAAATTATCAACAATTGAATTAACTGCTTTTATGACTGCAGTAAAAATCAATGGCTATACTATTGATGAAATCTATAGTATGGCAAAAAACATTTCTGATAATGGAAAACAATTAGAACTAAATGTTGACGGCATAATTGTTGATAAACATTCTATTGGTGGAATTAATGGAAGAGCAACAATGATTGTTGTTCCAATAATTTCTTGTTTTGAAGAATTATATATGCCTAAAACATCTTCAAGAGCAATTACATCTGCTTCAGGAACTGCAGATTCAATGGAAGTTTTAGCAGATGTAAATCTTAGTGCTCAAAAATTGCAAGAAGTAGTTGAGAAAACTCATGGTGCAATGGTTTGGGGCGGAGCTTTTGATTTTGCTCCAGTTGATGATAAAATAATTAAAATTGAAAGGCCATTACAAATGGATCCTGAAGGCCAAGTTATTGCATCTGTCTTATCAAAAAAACTTTCTGCAGGTGCACAAAAAGTAGTTATTGATGTACCTATGGGAAAAGATATGAAAGTAAAAACATTAAGTGATGCTGAAAGAATTTCAGGTAGTTTTGTTGCAACTGGCAAAAAATTAGGTATAGATGTTCGAGCAATAATTACTGATGCAAGTGTTCCTTGTGGTAATACTTTTGGAGCAGCATTAGAAGCTAAAGCTGTACTTGAAATTCTTGAGGGCAAGTATTATGATAATTTAGCTGAAAAGGCTTGTGAAATAGCAGGCGAATTATTAGAATTGTGTAATGTTGTTGAGAAAGGGCAAGGAACTCAAAAAGCAAAGGAGCTTTTGAAAAATGGAAAAGCATTACAAAAAATGAAAGAAATAATTGCTGCTCAAGGGAAAAGATTTGACAACAGTAAAGATGTTCCTTTAGGACAGTTTTACGAAGATGTTTTAGCAGTTAAACCAGGATATGTTAGAGAAATAAGTATTGCAGGATTTACTCAAACTGCACTAGCTAGCGGGGCCCCATTTGACAAAGGTGCTGGTGTTATTTGTATGCAAAAACAAAACTCAAGTGTTGAAAAAGGAGATGTTCTTTACAGAATCTATGCTGAAAATAAAGACAAATTAGCATACGCAGTAGCCTACTCTAAAAAAATCGAACCAATTAAAGTAGATCAAATTATTTTAGAAGAAATTAATTAGGTCATTAGACAAAATACTTTATGTGTATATTATAAGTGAATATTATGAATTCTGAAAATGCATTAGTGGTGTCAAAAAGGCTTGCGAAAACAAGAACTTTTGACATACATGCGAAAGATTCTGGACAGAAGTCTGGAATCTCTCTCATTGTATTTCAAGACAAAAAAATAAGACGAATTTGGCATAATGATGAATGGTATTTTGTAATCGAAGATGTTATCATTGCATTAACTGATACAACTAATCCTAAACAATATTTTAAGAATATTAGAAACCGAGATCCCTATTTATATGAAGGAGGGGTTCAAATTGAAACCCCCCTTCCAATAATGACTATTGGTGGTATTCAAAATAAGAATTGTGCTAATGTTAAAGGAATTTTTAGATTAGTTCAATCAATATCATCTAAAAAGGCAGAACCATTCAAAAGATGGTTAGCTCAAGTGGGGTATGAAAGAATACAAGAAATTGAAAATCCTGAATTGGCACAAACAAGAATGAGAGATATCTATAAAGCAAAAGGATATTCTGATGATTGGGTTGAGAAAAGAATTCGTGGTATTGCAATAAGAGACGAATTAACTAATGAATGGAAAAATCGAGGCATAAAACAAGAAAAAGAATATGCTATATTAACTGCAGAAATATCTAAAGCTACTTTTGATATGACTCCTGATGAATATAAAAAGTTCAAAGGTTTACCTGACAAAAAAAATGTGAATTTGAGAGATCATATGAATGATTTAGAATTAATATTTACAATGTTAGGAGATAAAGTTACAACAGAAATAACAAAAAAGGAAGATGCGAAAGGTTTCCCAAAATGTGAAACTGCTGCTAAAAGAGGCGGAAAAATAGCAGGTAATGCAAGAAAAGATACTGAAAAAGAATTAGGTCATTCAGTATCATCAAATGAGAATTATTTATTTGAAAAAGAGAAGAAAAAGAAGTTATTAAAAAAGTGAATAATTAATTCATATCTTTTAGATCGATAGATTTTCTTCTTATGCCTACATTATCTAATGCCAATCTTAATTTATCTGATTGACTTGCAAAATAATCTAAATCTCTATCAATAGATTCAATTCGTGGATCATCATCAGACATTCCTGATTGAATTAAATTATTTCTTTTTGAAAGTAGTTCATTAAAACGAGTTTCAAATGAATTTAACACTTGTGGTCCAACTATACGCATTCGCGATTCACGAAATTGTCTATATTCTAAATCTCTTTGATATTCTTCTTCAGGAGTTAATCTCTTTGATAATTTATGAGTAAGACCTAACTGTTTACCAAACCTTTCTTGTAGAGCATAAGTTAAATCATAATAAAAATTATCTATTTCATGTGTTGTTCTTGATTTTTTACTTTCTTGTTCCCAAACTTTATTTAAATAACTAAAAAATCTAGGAATATTTACATTTTTTTCAACAAGTAGATCTAAAATTCTAGGAATATTCTCTAAATTTGGTTTTTGAATAACATGTTCTTTTAAAATAGATTTAATTTGAGATCTATCCCTAAGTTGTTCTCTTACTGATCTTACGAACTTCCTAGGGCTAAATAAAAATTCTCACCTTGATAATTACTTTAACAACTTCTTTATTCTTGCTATTGAATCAGTTATTTCTTTTTCGTTCTTAGCTCCAGCACAAATCATTTTACCATTCTTGAACAAAAGTAATGAAATCTTTGGGTCAAAAAGTCTTACTATTGCACCAGGAAATTGTTCTGGTTCATATTCTACATTTTCTAATTTTGTTGCCAAACTAAAAAGATCTACTTTCAAATCCAATTGAGCATTTGCAACTAAATTTACAATTTTGTATTCTGGATTTGTAGGTATTTTTAATCCTGGAGTAATCTCTTTCAAAAGCTTACAAGTATTTATTATTCCTCTTGGAATATCACTTTCTTTCTGAGCACCAGCACAATTAATTTTACCATTCTTAAAAAGAGTAATAGTCATACGAGGTTCAGGCAATCTCATTATTGCACCAGGAAATTGTTCAGGTTCATATTCAACACTAGGTATTGAAACTGCAATGTTAAATAAATCCAAATTCGAACCTAAATTGCTTACTGCAACTAAGTTAACAATTGTATATTCTTTTTTCTCTGCTTTATCCAAAGCACCACCACCAAAAGATACATTTATAAATAACAAATATAAGTATAACAGAAACATTTATAAATAAACCTATCATATTAAATATATTATTAGTTATAGGTGATTGAATGTTTGATGGTAGTCAAGATGCAGGAAGTGCTCCATTGCCTGATTTGGGTGGAGATTTAGGCATGGGTGAAAGAAAAAGTTTTTTTCAAAAGATTTTCTCAAAAAGTGAAACAATAATTCCAATTATTTTAATAGTTATCTTATTGCTGATTTTAGTTTTGGCATTCAGTGGTTGGGATTACTCTAATGTACCTTTAGTTGGAGGCGCATTAAAGAGTGTATTTGGTGCAAAAACATATAATGTACTAATTATAGGTCAACCTAGCCCTGTATCAATGGATTATATTATCGGTAACCCTGATTTCAGAAAAACATATAAGTTTAGTTTACCAATGGCAGAAGATTCATTCACTAGAAATCCAGAAGAACGTTTGAAGACTTATGATTTCATTATTTTGGATCAAACAGATTCTGGAAATAATTACGGCTTAAATAAAGCAATACCTTATCAATTAGCTGAAGCTTTGAAATCTTATGTTGCTTCTGGAAAAAGTTTAATTATAGTAGGAAATTCTGCACATAGATTAGCAGGTAATCCTGATGCAGATGGTTGGAAAGCAGTATTTGGAGATATTGTTCCTGGTGATTGTCAACAAAATATAAGTAGGGAATCACCTTGTGAAACTCCAATACCAATAATAGGTATATTTGAAAATACTTATGTAAACAATAGTTTATTTGCAGGGATAGATCAAATACCATCACAATCTATGAGATTAGCAGGTACTCCTGGATTAAATGTAACTGTATATCCAATAAATCATAATGGTGACGAGTGGTTTTCAATAAAAGAAGTAAAAAACCCAGCACACAATTATCCTGCAATAATTGTAAACAAAAGTATGTTAGGTGGAAAAATAATTCAAATTACTTTTGGAGAATGGGGTTTAATTCCAAATGTAATGCATAGATTATTTGAATATGCTCAATAAACATGCTTTTTTTCTTTTAAAAAAGAAAATAAGCGGGTTATCGCAAAAAAAGAAGATCCTCATTGCTATTAAGCAATTGCTATGCGCAGAATATTCGGGATAAAGATATTTAAAATAATGTTGGTGAAAACCAACTCTATTTATTTTTTTTAATATTTTGGAATGGGACATCAAAATGGCATCGACGAGATGAGCTAGTGTCGAAAAGGCTTTGTATTTCAAAGTTTTTTGACACGTGTGTAAAAGATTTTGATTCTAGGAAAGAAATCTTATACACTTTGATGACTTCGAGAAAATATATTATTGTAAATAATATTTTTGGAGATGATAAAACATGTTAGATACAATTGGTTTATTTTTATTATATAATAATCAGAATTGGCCTTCTTGGGGGTTATTTTTATTAAATTTAATAATTTTTGCAATAGGAATAAAAATAATATATTTTATCCTAAAGAAATTAATTCTGTTAATAACAAGTAAAACAAAAAACACATTTGATGATGATTTAATCAGAATTATAGAATATCCTTTATTAGTTGCAGTAATAATCTTATTTATTGTGCCTAGTCTAAATATTTTTGGATTATCTGAAGGCATTATGAATATAATCTCACTTATTGAAAAATGTGCACTATTAATTGTATTAACTTGGTTCTTATATGCATTTATAGGCACAATTTATGAACATGTTTTAGTAAAAATTGCTCAAAAAAGTGAATCTAATTTAGATGATCAAATATTTCCTATTGTAAGAAAAGTACTAAGAATAGTACTAATTATATTTTCAGTAATTTATTTTTTAGATATATTAGGAGTAAATATTACTCCGTTATTGGCAGGAGTAGGTATAGGAGGCCTAGCAATAGCATTTGCAGCACAAAAAGTATTAGGTGATGCATTTGGAGGAGTATCTATATTGGCAGATAATGCATTTAATTTAGGAGATAGAGTAAAAATAGATAAACATGAAGGAATAGTTAAAGAAATTGGACTAAGAAGTACAATACTAATTACAGAAGATAAAACAAAATTAATTATGCCAAATAGTTTTGTCTCAAATAGCGTTATAGAAAACTTCTCAAACAAACAAAAGGAAAATACCTCTAAAACAACAAAAAAACAAACAAAAAAGTAAAAAGAAAGTATATAAATCTTCACTCTATATATATAACATAATATATTATAATAAAACAAATATAGAATGAGTTTGAGGTGTATCTTCATGGGAAAAAAAGAAATCGAAGAAATGATTATGAAATGTGAAAGAACTGGACAATTAGACAGAGCTCGATGGTTAAAAACAATTGATCAAAAAGTACCTCCTTCATTTAAAAAAAGAATTATTGATAATGATAAATCAATATTCAGAGAACTAATTTTACCATCATGGGTAACATGGGATTTTTTAAGAGACTGGGCATTAGATGATGCAGAACAAGTAAGATGTAGTTCATGCGGAATAGTGACAGATAATTTCATCAACTTCAAAAATATAACTATCTGCAATGAATGCTTAGACAGTTTGAGAAAGATGTAGATCTGTTATGTTCTTACATAATTCAAAATATTTTCTGGTAATTTTTTTAACTTTAAGTTTTACCAGCATATTATTTGCAAACCAAATAAAATATGATTTATCAACAACTAACCCGAATAATGGGGCCTATTTTATAGGTACAACAATAAATGATCTCAAAATATCATTTATTGATTTTAACAACAATATATTAGAACAAAATATAACCTCTTTAGAAATTAAAATTGGTACAGAAAGATTCTTCTTACAAAAAGAATCTGACTTTACATATCATCTACGTAATCAAATAATTAATACTAATATGGTTGCAGATTCAAAACTAATTGTATCGATTATTACTATGTTGCAAGGTCAATACTTGAACACAAAACAAACATATAAAATAGGAGATATATCTGAAATAATAAAATTAAAGAATAACCCTGAAGAGGATTACAAAAAATTAACTATTGGACAAGATTTAACAATTAAATTACATTTTGAAGATTTAATAAATCAACAAATAAAAAATATAAAGTGTAATTTGGATTCTTTTGATTCAGAAAATAAATTTAATTGTGATACAATAAATGAGTGTTTAATTAATACAGTTATTTCAAAAGATACATCTAATTTAGATATTTATTGTTTATTCGATAAAATAGATACTAAAGGATACAAAACATACCCTTTGGTATATACTATTATCCCTACTTTAAGTCAAGGAATAAAAATAGGTAATTTAACTAATCCCAAAGATGGAGAAATAGGTAATCCTTTCGAAATTTGTTTTAATCCTATATATGAAAGTGGTTTTCCAATAACAAATAAAAACTTCAAACTTTTATTAAATAATGAAGAACAAGAAATATATTCTAGAGGTAATTCTTTTTGTTTTAAGAACTTTTTAGTACCATATACAACATTAAATAAAGATTTGGTTTTAGAATATAATAATCAACAATACACATCACAAATTAATACAAAATTAAAACCAGGTCAATATTGGACTTGGTTTATTATTATTCTTAGTATAATAATATTTATCAATTTAATTTTAATTCTTAAAGCAATTTTTTCAAGAGAAACTTATGAGGATATAATAAAACAAAGAGACAACTACAAAAACAGATTAGTAATTATTAAAGAACAATATTTACAAGGCGAAATAAATAAAAAAGAATTTGAATCAAAACTAAATGAATATAGTATAAAAATATCTTGGTTAAATGAAAGAGCATTACAAAAAAAACCATCTGCAGAACAGATTAATAGAAAAGAAAAAGAAATAAATGAGTTAAACGAGATCAAATTAAACAGAGAACCAAAAGAAAATAAGAAAGCACCAAAAGAACTATTAAATGCATTATTTTCAGAACCAAACAAAGAAAAAGTACAAATAAAAGATGAAGATCTAATTATTGAAGAAACACAAGTTAATGATAATTCTATAAATGAATTAACAAAAGCATTAAATGTAGATTATGTGCCAAAAGAAAAAACAGAAAGTAAGATTAAACTGTTTTTCAAAAATTTATTCAATAAAAAACAAAAAAACAATGAGAACCATAATGAAAAACCGGCAATAACATCAACAACAGAAAAAAAAGAAGTTAATGATAATAAAGATTTATTCCAAGGTTATAATATAAATGAGAATGAATTCGACATAAGAAAATGGCAAAAGTAAAATATAACCATTTATAATATTTTTGTATACTATAATTAATTGTAATTAATATTGTGATAAAATGACTGTAAAAGAATTTTTTAAGAAATTAGTACCTAGTGTAGGAAAAGAAGAACCTAGCCCTGAAGAACAAACCCAACAGGACTCTGGAGAGAAATGTGCATTTTGTCAAGGTGCAAACCCAGACAAGAAATGGTTGGGTCAAATGTGGCATACAGACTGTTTTAGGAAAGCAAAAAAAATGGCAAAGAAGATGATCTAGGTGAGAATATGGTGGATTGGAAAAAAACATTTGCCCCTGTAGAAAATTTATTTGATAGATTATTCAAATTTGCAGGTAAATCAATATCTGTATTAGTTGCATTCACATTCATGATTTTCGCATTAGGTTGTATCTTTGGATATTTTATTGCAATTCATGCAACAGCAATAAAACAAGAAATAGCATTAATATTATTAATCCCCCCGGTATTAGGATTAATTGCATATTATTATAGAACATTTGCAATTATTTGTTTTATTCTATTTTTAATATTAATACTTATTTAATCAGCCTAAAAACTAAGGATTAGGTAAAAATATTATTAATTTATTGTTTCGTCTTAATATTACAACCCTAATAGTTTTGTCATCACTTAAATTAGTTGGATTTGTTTTTACTGTTTTTCCTAATCCAAATACTTTAGAAGTATATTCATAAATTGCAGAATTTGTTCCTACAAATACACCATTTCTTCCAGATTCAGGAATAGATATTATTCTATCTTCTTTATTTCTTGGAAGAATAGTTAATTTTCTATTATCTTTTTTGAATACAAATAATCCCCATGGTAAATCTGTTAATTGTTCTAAAGACAACATTTCAGAATTAACTATTAACATTTTTAATTCTTCACCAGGACCTATACGCCAATCACCTATTCGTGTACCAAATTCATCTAATGCTTTTTTTACATCTAATCTTGCAGTATATTCTTCTTGAATCAATTTTGCAGAACCTAACTTGTACTTGTAATGTTCATTTTCTTTAAACATATATTTTTCTGCAATTCGATCTAAAACATCGCCCATTAGATCATCTTGATTCGCTGCTTTTGCTAACTTTTCCAAAACCACCCTATCTTCTCTACTTTGTGCAAATTCAGGATTAATAAGTCCATCATAAGTCTCTATTATCGGTTCAGATAATGGTTTATCAAAAAATGTTATATCATCTTTTTTAGTTAAAGTAACATAATTCTTATCTGGTCCCATTTTAGCTAATCTTTCTTCTTGTTCAGGAGATCTTTGACCTTTACCTACTTTCTCTGGAATTATTACTTCACTAGGTTTAGGTACTTCAGGAACAATTATTTGAGCATTAGGATTTGTTTTATCAACAGGTTTTCCATCAGCACCTAATATTTTTGGACCTTTTTTATTAACATCAGAATCAAAATCAAATTGCATTTGTCTAGGATCTCTAGGTTCTGTTTGTAATTCATCCAATTCTGCAATTTGTTTGCCATCAACAACTTCATTAGTTAATTTAAATTTCTTTCCTGTTTTTTTACCTTGTTTTGCATTTTCTGCTTGAACTCTAGGATCAATAGCTCTTCTTTCAGCTCTTGCTTTTCTTCTTGCAATTCTATTTAATGCAATAGTTTCTTCAGGTGTTTCAAATTGTGTAGCAATTCTTTCTTGTTCTGTTTTTCTTACTAATTCTCTTGCTTCAATATCTTTTTGTAAAGCCATTGCAGCATCATATCTTTCTATTGCGCTTTTAGATCTCATAGCCATATACTCTGGTGATCCTTTAGTTATTGTTGTATCTCCTGGTTTTGGCAATAATTTTCTATTACTTTGTACAATAACATTAGATACCATTTTTTCTAACATTTGAACTCTTATTTCTTTAGACTCTTTTGCGGTACCTTTTACTAAACTATATCTTAATATATCAATTATATCTAATATTTTTTCATTAAATAATCCTGGATTATCAAAGATAGTTTTTAATGCTGTATGATACCTTCTAGGATAATCTATAGAATCTAATAATTCTTGGCTTAATTTTGGATTTAATTCTGCATTTAATGTTAAATCAGCCCATAGTTTATCAAATTCTAAAAATGCTTCGTCCATTTGTTTAAATCTATATCTAGATCTTAATGAATAAACACTATCAACATCTCTTAAGTCCATTGTAGTTAATGCATCTAAATCTCTAGTTAATACTTTTGCTCTTCTTAAACTAACAAAATTATTTTTAATAGTTAATGCTTTTTCTAGTTTTGGTAAAATATCTTTATATTCTGTAAATTGTGTTAATCTTGGTTTAATAGATTCCAATATTCTCGCAGTCCATTCTATTTGCGAAGAATTGTTATTTGTTTGTGCTCGTTCATAATCACTAAACATTACATTGAATCTATTTAATGCGATTTCAATAAATGGTCTAAAAGCAATTATTGCATATCTATGTGCATTTACATTAGTTTCCAAATCACTCGATTTTGTATCTCTTAATATTTTATCTAATGCTTGGTAATATTCTTTTCTTTTTTCTGGTGCTAATGCAGATACTAATCTAACTATATTTTGTAATACTCCATAATCTTGAGCAATTTGTTGTCTTATAGGTTCTTGTTTTTTATATTCTTCTGCTCTTTTTGTTCTTGCTTCTTGTGCTTCTCTTACAAGTTGTTCCTTTAATTTTACTAATTTTTCACTAGCTTCTAATTCAGTTCTTTTTTCATATTCTAAATCATTAACTCTAGGAATATCAACTAATTCTGCACCTCTTACTGCATTCTCTCTTTCCATTAAATCTAACATTTGTGCTCTTCTTTCATTATCTTGTCTTATTCTTTCTAATTCTGGATCTTCATATTCTACTTTTGGCAATTCTAATGGTTTTAAAGGTTCTGGAGAAGGCATAGGTTCTACTCTTTCTGGAGCATAATCTTCAATAAAATCTCTTAATTCTTTTGATGTATTATCTTTCCATTCAATTAAAAATTTTACTCTCTGGTCTCCATTTATTTGGTGCTCATCAGCATAAGCATTTAATAGTTCCCAATCTTTTCTATCTCCACCAATCATTTCAAAGAATAATGGTATTGGTCTCATACCTTTTTTTCCTGAGATTATATAATCTAAATAATTTCCTAAATCAATTCTATTAACATCAAACTTTAACCAAAATAGTAATTCTTGAGTTTCTTCTGGACTAAATTTTGATATATTTTCTTCAAATCTTTTTAATTGATATAATAATTCTTCTGCATCAAATAATTGTTCTTCAATTTTAGAAATTTCTTTACTAGACATTTCTAATGCATGATCTTTTAACATTTTTTGTACTGCTTCGATATCCATTTTCAATTGACCTAATTTTAATTTACTTGCTAGATCTTGTGCAGTTTTAACATCAGAAATATCTATATTTCTTCTTATGTTTTCCAATTCATTTGCTAAAGCAGTATATTCTAATCTTTCAGATTCTCTTTCATGAGCTTCTGCTAATTCTTTTTCTGATAATCTTTCTTTATCATTTTCAATTATTCTTTCTAACATAGAAGTAATTTTTTCTATTCCTAATCTTTTAGTTTGTCTGCTTAATGCTTCTAACAATTCTGCTTTTTTCTTTTGAGTCATTTTTCCTAACTTGATCATTAAATCTAAATGTTGAGTATATCTTGCAACAACAGTATCAGAATTATCTCTTCTTTGTATTTCTGCTCTTGCATTTGCAATATACGTTTTAATTTGATCAATTCTTGCAGTTTTTAATAAACTAGTTAAATCAGTATATATAGTAGGAATTACTTCTGCTTCAGTCATTCTTCCTTTTGGTATTTCGCTTCTTAATAATTGTTCATATTCTAATATTAAATCAACAATATTTTGTGCACCTACTTTTCTTAATAAATCTAAAAATTCCTTGTATTTTATAGGTTTTTTATTAGATGAAAAATCTTGTCCAACATCAATTTCATATTCCTCGAAAACTGCTTTGGCATCTTTAATTTCTTTTTGTGCTCTTGCTTCTGTATTCTTGGCAGTTATTCCAACACTTCTGTCTGCTTTTGCGTCTCTAGCTTCTCTTCTATTTACAATTCTTCTATATACAATTACTGAATTATCATTTCTAACAGATAAAGTAGCTTGTATTATTGGGCCTTCCGCTTCTGGAATTGCAATTGAACTAGAAGTTTCTTTAACTAGTCCTTCTCTAGGGATTTCTAATATGGCTTTATTAGTAACAACATAAGTATTACCTGGTAATAATTTTACAGTAATTGGCGAACCTTCAATAGATATTGCTTGATTATTATTTTCGCTAGTTACTTTTATTGTTCGTGTTAAACTAATATCAAAGAATGAACTAGAAACTCCAGATACTTTTTTTGGAGGAATATAAGTTGCTCTTTCTGCTTCAGTTGTAAAAGAATCTAATTCTGCAGGATCCTTTGTTACATTATTTCTTAATATGTCTTTTAATAAATCTTTTTCTGAAACTATTGCTGGCGCAAATCTAGATGCATTATTTGCTCTATGTTCTTCCAATTTTTTCTTAAAGTTTGCTTCATTAGTTTCAACTAATTTTTGTAATGATAAAATATATCTTGTACCTTGTTTTTCAATATTTTCTATAACAAAAGCAATCATTTTTACTTTCTTTTCTTTTGGAGTAATTCCTAATTCTATATTAACATCTACAATATCAGAATATCTTTTTACTAAATCATCAATTTTTTGTAATTCAGGCAAAGTAAATTTCTTAGAAGTTCTTAATCTATCTAAACTTCTATTTGTTACATCATCAAACATAGGTTCTGCTTCTTGGTTTCTTCTTTTTATTTCTTCTTCAGATAACTGTACTCTAAGCTTTGCAGAAGTTGGTTCTTCATAAGTAGGATTGTAAACTCTTTCTGTTGATCTATTTGATGTATTTGATTTTTGTCCTAGGCCTAATTGATTTTTTCTCGCATTTAAGGTATCAACAAATCTTTGTCTCTGTTCAGCTAAACTTGCATCATGAGTAAGTTGTAAATTTGGTTTACTATCTGTACCTGTACCTAATTGTTTATTTGATCTCAAGTCTTCAATTGATCGTCTTATATTTTCTCCTAAATCTTGAGCGTCATCTAATTCTAAATCATCAAATCTTTCTAATATTCTACTTTTGAATTCATCATTTATTTGTTCTCCACTTAAAGGATCAACAAGATTTTCTTTTATTCTCAGATCTAAATACTTTTCTAAAGCCCATCTACTTGATGCACGCATATTTCTTTCATCTTGCGTTAACTCTCTTCTTGGCCTTACTGGTTCTATTGTTCTTGCAGACTCTACTTTAATTACAGATTGAGATTTTGGAGCAACATACTTAACCAATGGTTTTCTTTGATCTTCTGGAACATCAGGTTTTACTGAAGTTTCTGGTGATTTACCTATTACTTCTTTTGAATATTTTTTGTCCATAACAGGATATTTTTTTACTCCTATTTTCTGCCTCACATTTGCAATATATGCTTTAACTCGGTTAATATATTTCTCAGCAGTATCAAATCTATTCTCTTTAATAAGTTGATCAAAATGACTTTTTACTACTGTTTTAAATGTACTTGAAATAAATCCATTATTAACTGCATCATCTAATTCTAAATAGAAATTATTTTTTAATTGTAATACTCTTTTATTTAAAGTATCAACAAATCTTTGTCTTGCTTCTTTCTCCTTGTTAACATCAACAGAAGGTTCTTCAAAATAAGGTTCTGCTTCTTGGTTTCTTCTTTTTATTTCTTCTTCAGATAACTGTACTCTAAGCTTTGCAGAAGTTGGTTCTTCATAAGTAGGATTGTAAACTTTACCCGTAGGTTTTGTAACAGGGCTCACTTTCTCAACAGGAGTTGATTGATTAACTGGACTAGTACTAATCACAGGAGATGTAATACCATTAATTAGTCTCAAATAATTTCTCCAAAAAGCAGGCATTTCTTTTATCTTGCCTTGTGTTCTTAGAACATTAAACAAAATTGATGAATAATATGTTAACAATTGATTTGTTTCGCTTTCACTATAGTGTTTTTTTGAGAATAAAGTACGAACATCTAAATTATTTAATATTTTATCTTTAATCAGACTAATTTTTATTTGTTCAGAAACAGGAGATCTTAATATGTCCATTACTTTTTTATGCAATTCCATAGCAACTAATCTTTCTGCCAAAACATGATGTAATCTAGGATCTTTCATTTCAAGAGTTCTTTCATAGGATCCTTTTATGTCAGGACCTAGAAATCTATTTCTCAACTCTTTTCTATTTTCTACAAATCTATTTCTTGGTTTAATAGCCTTGACAAGCTCAGGCATAATACCACTCCAAAATTGAGTTAATTTCAAAATTTCAAATATTTTGACTTATTTTAACATTTGACTAATCACATATATTTATATTATACTTATATATATGTTTTTTGAAATTATATTTTAATTTCTAATTCTTTAATATCTTTGTAATCAACATTTAATATTGAATGTGCCCTCAGTAAATCATTCTCAATATGTTTATAGATATTTGGCAAAACTATACTACTAACATTCTCTTTTAATGATATATTTGCATCTTTTTTTGCTTTCCAAATACTATTGTTTACCAATTCAATATCTTCTGTTTTAATTTTTGATTCAAAAACATCTACATTTGGGAATGTGATATTATATATGTTTTCAGAATAATTGTCCTGTAATATTCTTTTTGTAATAAATGGTGTAACAGGATATAATAAATATAAAATTCTTTTGAATACATAATTCAAAGTATCGATTGCACCATTTTGTTCTTCTTTTGAAAACTCATTCTCTTGGTTATAACATCTTCTTTTAACTAATTCTAAATAATGGCTTGAGAAAGTATCCCAAATAAAATATTTTAGTTTAGTTATTGGTCTGTGGAAATCATATGCTTCAAAACCATTTTTTGTTTCTTCAACTAATTTATTTATTTCTGATAAAATCCACAAATCAGTTTCATTATATTTTGTGCCCACATTTTCATTCTTTTTGAATAAAGATATAAATTTAGCAATATTCCAGATTTTATTCAAAGTTTTTTGTTCTGAAGATATCTTTTCTAATGAACAATTAAAATCTTTTTGATCTAAATTTCCTTCTGAAACTGCCCATAATCTAAAGCTTTCCGCACCATATTGTTGAGTTGCATCCTGAGGATTAATAGTATTGCCTTTAGATTTTGACATTTTGTATCCTTTGCTATCCAATATATGTTGATGTACATAAACATTCTCAAACATAGGTAGTTTATTTATCAAATATCCTTTTAATAATGAATAATACAACCAAGTTCTTACAATTTCTTTTCCTTGTGGTCTTAATGAACATATTTTGTTTTTCTCAAAAAAATCAGAACCATATTTTAGAATATACAATGCAGAGTTAGATGAATCAAACCAAGTATCTAAAACTCTCGTTTCTCCAATGAATTCTTTTGAACCACATTTACATGTTTTTACTGGTGGTTCTTCATGCCAAGGCTGTTGATATTTGTTTTCATCACCTAAAATAACTTCATTACATTTTTTACAATGCCAAATAGGTACTTCTGTTGCATAAAATCTTCGTCTTGATATTGGCCAATCTGTTGATACTGTGTTTAACCAATCTAATAGAATTCTTTTTGATAATGGGTTTGTAAAATTTATTTTGTCAGCTATTTCTCTTAGATTATCAACATAGTCTAATTGTTTTAAATAAAATTCATTTTGTGCAATAAATTCAACTTCATCTTTTGATCTTTCACAGATTGGAATTTTATGCTTGATTTTCTTTTGCTCAGTAATTAGATCTTGTTTTTTCAATTCTTCAATAATTGCTTCTCTTGCTTTTTTAACAGGTAAACCCACAAACTGTTTTGCATTATCATTCATATTTCCAGAAATATCTATAGAAATAATTGGTTTCAAACCTTGTTCTCTAAAGAATCTAATATCTGAATAATCCCCTGCAGAACACATCATTACTAACCCAGTACCTTTATCTTGTTTTGCTAAAGGATGTGCTTTGATTGGTACTTCAATATTAAATAATGGGGTTATAGCTGTTTTTCCTTCTAAATGTTTCCATTTATCATCTTCTGGATTATAAATTACCATACCAATAGAACAAATTAATTCTGGTCTTGTTGTAGCAATAGGTATTTTTTCATTAGTTTCTTTTACAGTAAATAAAATAGTATTAAATAAAGAATCAATCTCAGCATAATCTATTTCTGAATCAGCAATTGCAGTTCTACAACCAGGACAATAATTTGCTATTTTTTCATCTTCATAAATTAAACCTTGTTTATATAATTCAATAAATGTTTTCTGTGTTAATTGTCTGTATTGTGGGGAGTCAGTATTGTACATCCCACCAATTACATCATAGCTATCCCAAGAACTAAAAGATATTCCAATTTGTCTAAAACTTTTTTGGGTTTCATCAGAATAAGCTTCTAGTATTTCTTTACACTTTTCTAAATATTCTTTTCTAGGAGTTTTTAAAACAGATATGTTAAATTTTTTTTCTGCTTCCATTTCAATTGGCAAACCATTTCTGTC
>Ga0172370_10002328_pt1 | contig 27632 bp, 15 predicted proteins | sample LakKiv5m_FD_114538 | JGI IMG/M metagenome (GOLD analysis project Ga0172370, IMG submission 114538) | Freshwater microbial communities from Kabuno Bay, South-Kivu, Congo - kab_022012_11.5m | ecosystem: Environmental > Aquatic > Freshwater > Lake | place: Democratic Republic of the Congo...
CGCCCTTGATCGTGATGAGGCGCGTGCGCAAGAAGCCGACCGAGTCGTACTGCCCGATGCCGCCGTCGGTGTACCCGCGCACGCCGCGCGCGCCGCCGAGCAGGAAGCGCTCGTTCTCGGGGAGTGCGTCACCCGTGAACGCGAGCGAGTTGCCGTAGTGGAGCAGCGTCGCGAAGATCAACGTCTGCCTCACGGATGCGAAGTACTTCGCCGTGATCTCGTACTTCAGGAAGTTGCCGATGTCGGTCGAGTTCGTGTCGACCGCGTTGATGTAGGCCAGCATCCCTGCCGCGAAGACACCGCGCGTTGGATTGAGCGGGCTGTCCGTTGCGTCGTACGTCACGCGAGGTGCCAGCTTGGTTTGTACCTGCAGCCGCTTCCACGTGCGATCCAGCAGGCTCTGCGGGTCGCGCCAGCTCACGCCGCCCAACTCCAGGCCGATCGACGCGTACAGGCTCGGTCCGATCTGGCGTGCAAACTCGGCCGCGCCGCCGAACTTGAAGAGGTCGATCCTGTTGGTCGCGCGGTCGAACACCGCGTAGGGCGTGATGACGCGCAGCGAGAGATCGGCGGCCGAGAAGCGTGAGTCATAGTAGCTCGGCAGGAAGGACACGAGGCTCGGCGTGGCCGCCTCCACGAGCGACGTCGCGGTCGCGAGCTTGGAGAGCGTGTAGCCGACCTTGGCGGGAACCCGGAATTCGGTGCCGGTGCCGAGGAAGTTCTGGTCGACGTAGGCGCCCTCCGCGGTGAGCAGGAGGTTCGGGAGGTTGAAGTCGAGCCGGCGCGCAGTCCCGGTCGTCGCGCGATCCTGGGCGGTCGTCATCGACGACAGGAAGTCCGTCGTCGGCGGTCCGACGGTCTGGTCCGCGCCCTGCCGGTTGATCGTCTGGAAGCCACCCGCCACGTCGATGAAGCGATCCGGCGCCTCCTCCACGCGGATGAGCATCGCCACGCGACGCCGGATCGGCTCGTCCTTCGTGCCGATGAACTTGAACGCGATCGACTCGAACACGCCCGAGTTGCGGAGCCGCCGCTGGGCCTCGAAGACGCGCGTGCCATCGAAGACCGTCCCGGCCTCGGGCAGATCGCGCAGAATCACGGCGGGATCGGTCCTGAAGTTGCCGGTCCAGAACACCTCGCCCATGAGCCCCCGCTCGCCCTCCTCGACGACGAAGCGCAGGTGCACCTCTTCGGCCCGCAGGTCGGCCTTGCGCACGATGGCGCCGGTCCTGTCGACGCTCGTCTCGAGCAGACGGCGCGCAAACGCGACGCAGTCGCCCTCCTCCTGAAAGGGTGCGCGCGTCATGCAGTAGGGTTTGATCTTGACGCGGAAGTAGCCGCGGCCATGGTAGAGCTCCTCCAGCGCCTCGACGCCTCGCACGAGGCGATCGAAGGACACGACCGCCCCCTCCTTGATGGGCAGCGTGGCCCGCAGCTCGCGCTCGCCGATCTCGTTGTCGCCGTCGAACACGATCGCCTTGACGCGCGCCCGGGGCCCTTCGACGAAGGGGATCGTCACGTAGATGAAGTGCTCGCCGGCGGGACGATGCACCTCGAAGTAGTTGTCGGCCTGGCGAAACTCGTAGATGGTCTCGTCGTCCTTCTCGATCACGCGGCGCCGGATGAGGGGCGTGTCCTTGCCGCGCTGCTTCGCTGCCATCGGGTCGGCGTAGTGAAATTCGAAGAAGCCCGCGTCGCGGTAGTACTTTCGCAGGCGCTCCAGATCCGACATCAGCAGCTCGACCTGCAGGAATCCACCGACGTCGAAGAAGTCGTAGGCCTTCGTCTCGATGAGGGCGGCCAGATCTTCGGGCACGAACGACCTTGCGCCGCTGAAGCGGATCCCGCGGATCTCGGCGGCGTAGTTGGTGGTGATGAAGTAGGTGATCACGCTCGCGACGCGACCGGCCTGCGGCTGCGGCGGCTCGCGCCAGTCGAGCACGACGTCCGCAAAGAGGAAGCCCCGGTTCTCCAGCACGGCGAGCACGTCGCGCCGCCCCCGCTCGGCCTCCTCGAAGTCGAAGACGTTGCTCTCCGCAAAGGGCAGCGCTGAGAGCAGGTCCTCATCGTCGACGCGCCTGAAGCTCCGCTCGTCGAGCGCTTGGTCCTCGCGTCGCTCGAAGCGGATCACGACGCAGCGATCGAGCGTCACGTTCGCCACGAGCGCCGATCGCTTCTCCTGGTAGGTGATATCGACACGTGGCGTGACCCAGCCGGCGTGCCGCAGAAACCGCACGATGCGGTCACGGGCCTCGCGCGCGCGGCGCTCGGTGTAGACCTCGATGGTGTCGAGCTCGCCGGCGCGACGCACCTCCTTCTCGATCACCGGCGGGCACTCGAGGCGGAGCGAGGCGCTCGTCGGCGGGCCCTTGTAGCGGGAGGTCACGTTGACGTCGTAGCGAAGCACGCGACTTTTGACGCCCTCGTCGACGTTGACGAGCAGCTCGATCTCCGCGACGTCGGGCCGCGGTCGCGAGGCGAGCACTGACACGCGCGCCCCCTCGAAGCCCTCGCGCTTGTAGAAGGCCATCAGCATCGACGCCTGTCGCGCGAGCTCCTGCTTGCCCTCCTCGGTCTCGGGGTTGAGCACGTCGCCCTGGTGGATGACGAGCTTCTTTTTGAGATCGCCCTCGAGAATGATGCGATTGCCCGCGATCCGGATGCGACGTACGACGAGGTTCGGCTTGACGTGGAAACGGACGCGCGCGTGCCCGGTCGAGAGGCCGCACGACGGGCGCACCTCCTTGAAGAACTCGGTCTCGAGCAGGCGGTCGCGCGCCCGCTTGATCATGCCCGGTACGATCTTCATGCCGTGCCCCATGTCGGTCAGCGACAACAGCTTCGCGTACTCCTCCGGATCCTGGCAGCGCGTGCCGAGGCAGCCCTCGAGGCTCACTGCTCCCACCTCCGCCCCAAGACACACGCGATCCCATGGCTCGGGCTCGACCTTCTTCGCCTCCGTCCGGCTCGCCCCCTCCCGGGGACGCACCTCGATCGGCGCGGGCACACCGGCCTCGCCCGGCTTCGTGCCCGTCGTCGGTGACGTCGGCGTCGGCTCCGGCGGGAGGTTCGCGTGCGATGGAGGCTGCTCACTGCCGCCGGTCTGCGCATGAGCCAGCGACACGACACCGCACGCCGGCGCCAACACCCCCAGCCAAAGGGCGAGCGCGCGAGCGCGGAGGCGACGGGAGCGCGGCGTCTTCATTGCAGGGGAATCCGGTAGCGGAGTTTGGATTCGTACCAGCGCTGCTGCTCCGCCTGCTGCTGCGACTCGTCGAGGTTGCTGCGCAGCAGCCCGTCGAACGACCAGCGATCGCCGAGCTTGATCGAGAAGCCGGCCCGATAGCGAGTCTCGCCCTTGCCGGTCGTGACCTTGCCCTTCACGCAGAAACCCTTTCCGAAACACTTCTTCGTCTCGGTGACGATGTCGCCTTGAGGGGTCCAACCCACGCTCACGTCGCCGACGAGATCGGCCACCAGCAACTTCGCGAAGCTGTCTGCCAGATTGTCGGTGAGCAGGTTGATCGAGGGGGACGCGCCGCCGACGCTGCGCTTTGTCAGCGGCTGTCCGGTCAGGATGATCGACATCAGGTCGGCCTGGTCGTAGCCACGGTTCGACGAAAGCTCGATCTTGATCGACCGCGAGCTCTCGTCGAGATCCTTGTCGAGCGGGAACTCGCCGCTGACGCGCATCGTAATCGTCACGATCTGCGTGTCGTCGCGTGGCGCGAGATCCTGACCGACTGTCAGCGATCCGGCAGAGCTCGCTACCGCGCCGGTCATCTCGACGTCGGTCTTGAGCTTGATGTCGAGGTAGGGCCGCTTCATGTCGCCGTTGAAGTCGATGGCGCCGCTCATGACCTCGAACTCGCGCTTGTTGATCGAGTACGAGATCACCCCACCGGGGGACAGCGAGACGCGCCTTCGGAGCTCGATCTTGTCGAGCCTGCCGGTAACGTCGAGATCCATCCCCAGCTCCAGGTTCGCTGCGCCGAACGGGAATCGACTTTTGACGTCGAAGTTGGCGCCGCGAACGTGCAGGTTCAGCTCCAACGCCTTGAGCGCTGGCAGCGTCTCGTAGATCGGCTTGTCGAACTGATCGACCTCGCGCCCGGCGGCGCTTCCGACGGCCTTGGCGAGCTTGTCGAAGCTCTTCGTATAGAGCCCCTCCGAGATCGCGACATCTCCGAAGAGCTTAATCTTACGGGTGTTTTTGGTCATGTCCTGCCCCTCGAAGCGCAGCGAGGGCGACAACACGACGCTGTACTCCTTCGGCACGGCGTGCGGCACCTCCACGCCGTCGACGACGAGATCCCCATCGTCGGGCCAGAAGTCTTGCAGCGTCAGGCGCCCGTGCACCACGAAGCGCCCGTCGTCGATGCCGCCGTTGAGCGGCGAGTGATCGCTCGTGTGCGTGCGCTTGTTCGCCTCGACGTCGGCCTTGGGGATGAAGAGGTCGACCCGCCCGGGACGCCCCGCGGGGGTGAGCCGCAGCACCGCCCCTTGCTCGAGCACGATCTCGCGGCCATACTTGCGGGGCAGCAAGCGGCTCTCGAGCAGGCGCAGCCCGCCGCGCAAGGACAGATGATCGAGCGAACCGCTGATGAGCAGTCGGCCTCTGCGCACGCCGCCCTCGCCCGCCTGGCCGAGTCGCAAGCACTGCCCGCGGGGATCCTGCGCGAGCCTCGGATCCTCGCTCACGCCCCACGCGTCGGGCGGCTGCCCGGCGAGCGGCAGCGGGGGCGTATCGACGCGCACATCGAAGGCTGAGAAGACGTCCTTGAGCGGCCCCAATACGGGCACGTCGTAGGTCCCCGCGGTCCAGAGTTGCAGGTCTTCGGCGACGCCCTTCTGCGGATCGCCCATCAAGAAGGCGCCGCAGACCTCGAAGCGATCGCGTCCCATGCGCACGAACGTGCTGCCGATGTCGACGCTGTCGACGTGCACCGTGACGGTGGTCGGCTCGTCGTTGCGCAGCACGAGATCGCCCTTGCCGACCGTGATCGTCGCGCCCTCCTTCGGCACGCTGGCCCGCAGGATCATCGGCTCGCGTCCCTTGCGGAAGTCGATGTCGAGTTGAATCGCGCCCGAGGCCAGGATGTTGAACACGTCGTTCGCCTTCGCGCCGATAACCTTGAAGGGATCCACGTCTGCGGCCTGCCCGATCACGGACAGGTGCACGGGACGTATCCCCTCGAATTCCAGGGAGGATCCCCTCTCCAGCGTGAGGCCCTTGAAGAACTGCTTGCTGCTGAGCTCGAGCGGACCATCGAGAGACTTCGCGAATTCGACGCGCGCGCTGCCGAGCGAGACGGGCAGGAACGCGAAATCGGTGAGCTGCACGTGTCCGCTTCCGCTCAGCGCCCTGGGCGTCCCCGCGACATCGGCCGAGAGCGTAACCGACCCACGCAGAGGCAGCTTCATCCGCTCGATCGCGGCTATCTCCGAGAACGGGAGCCCGGTGGTCTCGACGCCGAGCATGAAGTCCATACCCGCGCGATCGAGCTCGAAGCGGCCATGGACGCCGTGTCCGCCGCGGGTGGTGAGGTCGAAGCGGGGCACCAGGATGCGATTGCCCTGGATGTCGAGCGTCGCGTCGAGCGCGAGGCCGCTCTCTCCGAAGGCGCGCGGCTCCTTGATCCGCACGTGACCCCCGATCTGGAGCGACGCGATCGGTCGAGCGAGATCCACCGTGATCGAGCCGCCGTCGATGCTCGCGTCGCCGTCGACCTCGCCCACCTGGAAGCGCGAGAGCACACGCCCGAGCGGCACACCAGGCGCGTGGAGGTTGCGCACCTCCAGGATCGGGCTGCGCCTCGGCACGGCGATGCGACCGTCGAAGAGCCGCACGCGCACCGCCGCCTCCACGGGGCCAAACGGCGTGCGCACGTCGAGCCCGTCGAAGGTCAGCGCGCCGTTGTTGAAGCCCACGCTGGAGCGCGCGCTCGTGACCTCGAAGCCGAAGATCGTGAGGTCGGATGCGGCGAGCTTGCCCTTGAGCTCCGGCTTCTCGAACGAGCCGCGCAGCTTCATCGAGGACAGCGTCACGCTGCCGTCGATGTCACGCACGCCGAGCGGCACGAGCAGCCGAACGAGGCGCGGTGCGGTGAGTCCGGCGTCGAGCGAGATCCGGCTCGTGGCCAGATCCAACTCGCCATCGAGCGTCACCTGTTCGTCACTCACGGTGTCACCGACCACCGCGTCGACGATGACCTTGCGAAACGCGAGGGAGGGCGGCGCCGCCGTCGGTACGTGCACCCGCGTCACCCCGCGTAGCTGCAACGCCGGGATCTCGTGCACCAGGGGGCCCGAAGCCTCCGCGCGCCTGAAGCGGACGTCGCTGTCCACCTCGACGGTGACGTCGGGCCGGGGCATCACGCCGTCCGCGTCTCGTTCGCGAAGCTGCACGTTGACGTCTGCCTTGACGGTGCCGTACAGGCCACCCGAGAGCGGCTTCGCCACCGTGTCACCGAGTTCGATAGGCGGCGCGCGCAACAGCGCTCCGGGGTCCAGACCGTCCACGACGAGCTCGCCCTGTACGCTGTGCGTGTGCCCGTCCGCGGCAAGTCGATAGCCGAGCAGCGGCGTCCGCAGCGCGCCGCCATAGGCCTTCGCGTCGAGGTCCTGCGCATCGACGGTGACGATAAACCCGTCGGGCGGCCCGGTCTTGACCGTCACGGTCGAGTCCACGCTCTCGAGCACGAACTCCGCCACGCGCACCTTCGTCCCGACGACGTGCGCGGTCGTGCGGAAGCGCCCTTCCTCGGTGACCTCGAAGCCGCCGTCGAGGCGGGCGCCGAAGTCGAACGCGGGTCCGAGCAGCGCGGCGAGGAAGGGGCTCGCCGTGCCGGTGTCCACGCCGAGGCCCTCGCACTCGAGCGAGACGCGCGGCGCGAGGTGGATGGCCATGCTCGCGCCCCGCTCGGCGAGCCCCTCGCTGTCGAGCGCGATGCCGCCGATGTAGATGCCGTCGAAAGATCCCTGGACCGAGTCCACGCGCGCGGCCGTCTCGGGGATCGATGGCAGGCCCGCCTCCCGCATCGCGCGGGGCGAGACGGTCGCGCTGCCAATCGCGACGTCGGTCGCGCCGAAGCGCATCTCATCGGGCGCGCCTCCGCCCACCCGCAACGAGAAGCGGCCCTGCAAGCGCGCGTCGCGTGCGTCGATGTCCACCTCGGGGTGGCGCATGCGGAAGCGAATTTCCTCCATGTGCGTCCGCGCGATGTCGATCCAGACCGGCGCCGGATCGGGGCTCGGCGGACCGCCGGTGTCGAACGTGTCGACGAGCGAGAGGCGCCCCGACTCGTCGAAGTAGAGGCTCACAGAGGGACGGCGCAGCACCACCTCCTCGAAGCGCAGCGAGACGCCGCGTGCCCCGGACGTGAAGTGACCGGCGAGACCGGCCAGATCCACGCGCGCGTCGAGGCGGCCGACTTCGATGACGGGCCGGCCCTTCGGGTCCACGATCGCGACGTCGAGCAGGCGCAGGCGGTTCGGAGGCGGGCCGATCTCGAGGCGCGAGAACGTGATCGAACCCGGCAGAGCGCCGCGCAGGGCGTCGATGGCCGCCTCGCTCGCGAAGCGCGAGTTCAGCGTGAAGTACGTGAAGAGCAGCAGCGCGCTGACCCACAACACCGTCCGGGCGACGACGAGGTAGAGCGCGTAGACGAGGAGGAGCAGGAAACGCCCCGCGGCAACGAACGCACCCCTGACGCCGCTCGACGCGATCAAGGGCCGACTCCCCGGCACACGACGACGAGCGCCTTGGCCTCGACGGGATCGCCCGCCGGAGAGCGGATGCGACACCGCTGCGCGTCACGATCGGCCCGCAGGTCGACATCCGCAAACGTCGCAGCGCCGAGCAGATCGCCGGTCACGCGGAGCTGGCCTTCGAGCCGTCCGGGGCCGAGCGCCACGAGCCCAGCCGTCGCGGGCCGGCCATCGAGGCCCGTGGCGTTCAGGAACGCCGCGAGATCGAACGTCGTGAGCGAGACGTGGAGGTCGGAGGGCACGGACACGCCACCGAATCCGATGTCGAGGCGGGCCTTGCCGGAGGCCTCCAAGCGGCTCGGTGACGCGTCGATGCGGAGCGTGTCGAGGCGTGCGGTGAAGCCCGACAGGCTCGCGGCGAGCGTGACGTGCGGACCCACGGGATCGCCGGGCAGCTGAGCGTCGAGTGAGGCCACAGCGCCGAGCGTCGAGTCGCACAGCGCCACCGACGGCAGCCGTGCCCCGAAGGCAAAGACGTCCCGCGCCCCCAGCGACACGAGGTGACCGGGCGCTGCGCGGTGCGACAGGTAGCGATCGGCCTCCCGTGCGATCTCTGCCAAGCGCTGCAAGGGTGTGCTGCTGCCGTGCGCCGCGATCGAGGCCTCGCCGACCGAGAAGAACTCGGAGCGGCGCGGCCCGAGCTGGAGCTGCTTGCCGCGCAGGCCCCGCACGTTCAGCGCCGGCGCGCTCGACCCGCTCTCGCCGAGCCCCGAGCAGGCGGCGCCCGCGCCCTTGGCACCCGGATCGGCGAAGACCAGCGTCGCGTCATCGAGCTCGATCCGCTTGGCCCCGATCGCGCCCCGCTGCACCCCCTCGATCCGCGCCGAGCGCAGCCGCAGCGTGTGCCGCTTCTGACCCGCCGCGTAGCCGAGCGCCGTCTCCAGCGGCCCCTCGAACGGCCCACCTTGCAGATCCGGTGCCCCCACGCGCAGCAGCCCCGCGGTGTCGGCCTCCATCCCCGTGTCGGGCCACGCCATCCTGCCGGACGCGCCGATCTCGGTCTGCCCCTCGCGCCCGAGGTGCAGCCGATGAACGCGGAAGCCGTCGCCCTGCCACGCGAACCTCTCGATCGTCGGCCCGTCGAGTCGAACCCCGTCGTCGAGCCGCGCGGGCGCGTCGTTACCGAGCAGCTGCGCCACGCGCCCCGCCGGACCGCGCGTCCAGCTCGTCGTCCGACCGGTCGCGTCGGCCGAGATGACGAGCCCCTCGGGCCCGACCACCACGTCGCCGCCAAGGTTCGCACCATCGAAGCGCAGCTCGGTCGCGGGCCACTCGAGCACGATCGTCGCGTCGCGAATGGCGATGGCCTCGATCGCCAGCGTCGAGGGCTCCGAAGGCCCGTCCGGCGTGGCAGGCTCCGTCACCGGCCGCGGCGCGGCGAGGTGCGTGAGGTTGAAGTCGCCGTCCTCGTTCCACGCGAGGCGAATGTAGCCACCCTCGATGACCACGTCGCGCACGACGGCGCGCCGCTCGGCGCCGGGCCGCGCCCACCCGACCAGCGTGAACGACACACGCGGCACATCGAGCACCGTCCGCCCCGCACCGTCGGCGATCGTGAGCCCCGTGATCGTCAACCGCGGGTCCGCGAGCGATCCGCCCCACGCCACTGCCCCAATCTCCACCGAGGCCGGCGCCAGCCGCTCCGCGATCACGTAGCCCACGACCCGCCCGCCGCTGCGTCCCGCGAACAGCACCCAAGCGGCGATCAGGATCCCGCAGAGCCCGAGGCCCATGGCCACGAGCAGACGTCGCCACCGCAGCGCCCCAATATTCTGTTGTGATTCCAGATTCTTGTCGTCCGCCACCTGACCCGCCGGCGCCGCGCAAGGACGCGGCGGCGCTCCATTGTAGCCCGCACCTCGCACGCGCGCGAACTTAAGAGGGGCGAGATTGTGCCTGTCAGAACGGGCAGATACAGGTGCACAGCGGGATGTCGCCGAGGGGGAGGCAGGTCGACAGGTTGGTGAACTTGCCCACGCAGCTCGGGCAGGTCGCCGACGGGTTGTCCTTGCACACGTTGCCGGACCCGACGCAGCCGTTCGTTCCGCACGCGCTCGATGTCGTGCAGGGATCGTCGTCGTCGCAAGCCGCGTTGATCACCTGGCAGACGCAGCCGACGCCGGGCTGGCAGTAGCACTGCTGGCACTCGTTGGGCGGCGCGCAGTCTTTCGGGCCACCGCCGTAGCACTTGCCGCCGGTGCAGTAGTCGCTGACCGTGCAGGCGTTGCCGTCGTCGCAAGAGGTGCCGCTGGCCGGGATGTGCTGGCACTTGCCGTTCTGGCAGGTGTCCTGCGTGCACGGATTTCCGTCTTCGTTACAGGCATTTCCCGTCGAGGGCGGGTGGATGCACTTGCCGTTTTCGCACTTGTCGAGCGTGCAGGGGTTGCCTTCGTCGTTGCAACTTCCAAAGTTGTTGGGCGGGTGGATGCACGCGCCGTTATCGCACTTGTCGAAGGTACAGGGGTTGCCGTCGTCGTCGCAGGTCGCGCCGTTGGCGGGCGGGTGCGTGCAGGTGCCACCCTGGCAGATGTCGTCGGTGCAGGCCTCGCCGTCGTCGGCACACTTGCTGCCGCTGTTGGCGGGTGGGTGCGTGCATTTTCCGTTCGCGCAGACGTCGCCGGTGCACAGGTCTCCGTCATCGTCGCAGGGTGCCTGGTTGTTGCTGTATGTGCAGCCGCTGATGGGGTCGCACGCGTCGGTCGTGCAGGGGTTGGCGTCATCGCAGTCGAGCACGTCGCCGCCCAGACACTGGCCGTTGGCACACTTGTCGCTTTTCGTGCAGGGGTTGCCGTCGTCGCACGCGTAGCCGTTCGTCACCTGGTGACCGCACGATCCGTCCGTATTGCAGAAGTCCTTGGTGCAGAGGTTGCCGTCGTCGCAGGTGCTCTCGTCCGTCATCCCGTTGCAGTTGTCGTCGAGCCCGTTGCACTTCTCCGGGCCCGGTTCCTGCGCGTCGCACTCCGGCACGCCGTCCTTGCACGCGATGAGCTTGCCGGGACAGACGCCGAACGTGTTCTTCTTCATGCAGTTGCCGACGCCGCCCTCGAAGTCGTCGGTCTTGCCGTTGCAGTCGTCGTCCTTGAGGTTGCACTCCTCCGGCGCCGGGATCCGCGCGTCGCAGTCGCTCAGGCCCACGGGCGTGCAGCTGCGCTTGCCCTGGCACTTGCCGAAGAGGTTGAACTTCGCGCACGCCGTCGAGAGCTGGAGCTTCTTCGCTGCGTCGCTGCACGTGCACTGTCCGTCCCAGGGCTGGCACTGTTTGGCCGGGCTGCCGGTGGCGGGATCGGTGACGTCGGCGCAGACGTAGCCCGATGGACAGGGCACGCTCGGGCTGCACGCGCCGCCGCAGAACGAGCCGAGGTCCGCGAAGGGCACGCACAGGTTCGACGTGTCGATTCCGTCGTTCGAGCAGTCCTTGTTCGTCGCGCAGGGGTCGCACAGGTGCAGGAAGCGCGGCACGCAGATGAGCGAGAGGTCGATGCCGGTGGTCTTGACCTCCTTGCACACGTAGCCGTCCGGGCAGTCTGTCACGCACGTCATCGTGCACTGTTTGCCGTCCGGCGTGTCCACGCAGAAGCTGGAGTTGCAGTCCGTGTTGGCGAGGCAGGGCGCCCCGAACGCGCCGGGGTCGGGTCCGGCTTCGGCTTCCACGTCCGCGGGGACACCCGTGTCGGTGGGCGTAACATCGTGCGGCACATCGGTTTTCGTCCCGTTGGCATCGGGTTTGGACGAGACATCGAGCCACTTCACGTCGCCCTTGGCGTCCACGTTCTTCGTGCTCTGCGTCTCTTCTGCCGACGAACACGCGCCGAGCGCACCGGCGAACGCGAGCAGCGAGAGGATCCCCGCCAGGCACGGCTTCCCGCGAACACCTGCGCCAGTGGTCTCGTCAACGTCGAGCGACAGGCTCATGGTCATCTTGCCGTCGGCGGGCACACCCCGCGTGTGAACCTTCAGGCTAGCGAAGGCGCACCCCCAGGGCAAGGCGGCGCGACCTCAGGAGCAGGGCCGCCGGGGTCTGGAGACCCGACGTGCGCCGGCGCTACACCCAACCGCCGGGAGCGGGCGACTCGGGCGGATGGGGCGTGTCCGCGCGCCCCGTCTGGGGCGCCTTGGTGGACGCCGGCTCGGCCTCCAGCTCGTCCTCCGCCGCGAAGACGAGGAAGTACTGCCGCTCGAGGAACTCCTGCGCCTGCACGAGCACGAGCCGCGCGCCGAGCGCCTCCGCGATCACCGTGTCGTCGCGAACCCGCTCCTCTGGAGGCGGTCCCGGCACGTCGGGGTCGGGCCGCCAGTCGATGATGACCACGCGCCCCTGCGGCTTGAGCGACTTTCGAACGGCCACCAGCATGCTGAGCGGATCGCCGAGCTCGTGGTACACGTTGACGAAGATCGCAAGGTCGACCTTGGCGGGGAGGCTCGGATCCTTCGGTGTGCCGAGCACGACCTGCACGTTCGCGAGGCCCTCGGCCGCGGCCTTCTTCTTCAGCATCTCCGCGAACGCGGCCTGCACCTCCACCGCGAAGACCTTGCCGCCGGGCCCGACCGCGCGCGAGAGGCGCCCCGCGAAATAGCCGGTGCCCGCGCCGATGTCCGCGACCACCGCGCCGGGGCCGAGACCGAGACGCGCGACCACGTCGTCCGGTCGTTGCCAGACCTCGCGCCCGGGTTCGTCGAGGATCGCGGCCTTGTCGGGGGAGAAGAGCTGCCCCTTCGGTGTGCGCGTGCAGCCCGGCGAGGCGAGCGCCGCGCAGATGAGGGCGACCACGAGGCGAAGCGAAGCGGCGAGGACGACGGATCTCATGGAACCTCCAGGCACGTATCTTGGCTTCGGCGCGTGCCGCGGGCAAGTCTCCCCCGGACACGCCGTCCGGCTCGACCTCGGTTGACGAACGTCCGCGACCACGCGGATCATGCCCGCGTGAAGTTCGTGCCGCCCGACGTCCTCTTCGATCCCGCCTGGCTCGTCTTCGTGGCGCCGCCGTTACTGTTTTGCGCCGGGGCCGGGATCTGGGCGCACCTGACGCTCGATCGCTATCGGCACACGAAGTCGCGCATCGGCCAGACCGGCGCCGAGATCGCGCGCGAGGCGCTGCGACGCGCGGGCATCGACGACGTCCGCGTGGTGGCGCGCTCGGGTCTGCTGCGCAACTTCTACGACCACCTGCGCAAGACGCTCTACCTCACGCCCGAGGTCTACAACGGCCTGTCGGTGAGCGCGGTTGGCCTCGCCGCGCACGAGGTCGCGCACGCGGTCGAGCACGCGCAGGGCTACGGCCCGCTCGCGCTGCGGCAATGGGCCGCGCCTTTTTTCGGCCTGCTCGCGAACGCCGGCCCGTGGATGCTGGTGCTCGGCCTGGTGATGCCCTCGCCCGAGCTGGTCATCGCCTCGCTGTGGATCTTCAACGTGTCGGCCACCTTCGCGGCCGCGTGCGTGCCGCTGGAGATCGGCGCGCTGCGCAAGGCGCGCGGCATCCTGCCGGAGCTCGCGGTCACGAGCGACGCCGAGGCCGCCGGGCTGCGCCGCGTGGGCTGGGCGGCCACTCTTCGCTTCGTCGCGTGGACGTTGCTGACGCTCGTCGGGGCCGCCTTCGAGGCGCGCCGGCGGCTCAGCGCGGAGACGCCCGATGCCCTGGACGACTGACATGACACCTCCCTCCCGCCTCCGTCGGCCCGCGGTGGCTGGCTCGTTTTATCCCGGCAGCGCCGGCGAGATCCGCGTCGCGCTCGCCTCCACGCTCGAACACCGCACGGAGCCGCCGCGCAAGGCGCGCCTCGCGATCGCCCCGCACGCAGGCTGGGCCTACTCGGGCGGCGTGGCAGGCGCGGTGTTCGCGGGCGCCGAGATCCCGTCGACCGTCCTCCTGCTCGGCGTCAACCACCGCGGCCTGGGCACGCGCGCCGCGATCTGGCCGAGGGGCGCGTGGGTCTTCCCGGGCACCTCGGTCGAGATCGACGAACGCCTGGCCGAACGCTGCCTCGAACACGCCCCCGCGCTCACCGACGACGAGCTCCCGCACGCGCTGGAGCACTCGCTGGAGGTCGAGGTCCCCTTCCTGTACACCCGCAATCCGCGCGTACGCATCGTCCCGATCTCGATCGGACACCTCTCACCCGAGAGCTGCGCGACGCTCGGCCGCGATCTCGCCACCGCCATCGAGGCCCATGACGGTCGCGTGCTCGTCGTCTGCTCCACCGACATGAACCACTACGAGAGCGCCGAGATCGGTGGCCGCAAGGACGCGCTCGCGATGGACCGCATCGAGGCCTTCGACCCGGCCGGCCTGTACCGCGTCGTGCAGCAGGAGCGCATCTCCATGTGCGGCGTCATCCCGACCTGCGTGGGCCTGCACCTCGCCCGGGAGCTCGGCGCGACCCGCATGGAGCGGATCGCCTACGCGCACAGCGGCATGGTCACCGGCGACCATCAGGCGGTCGTGGGCTACGCCGGCTTCCTCAGCGACTGAAGTGTCGGCTTTTGGCGACTTGGCCGTCGCCTTTTCCCGACAGCGCGCTGAGTCGCGCCATTTCAGTTACTTAGCCAACACGCGGCGCAGTGGGGAATTTCACCCCTCGGCAGGGCCCGACGCCGCTCGATCGTCAAGTCGTTGACATCATGACTACTTGTCGTTGGCACGGTCCATGCTTGTGCGTTGGGGCGGGAGCAGCACAGAGGGCTCCGTTCCGAACCACCCAAGACCCAGAGGAAGCCATGAAGTCCACCCACACTCAGAACCACACGAACCGCACCTTCACCTTCGCCGGCGGCGTCATCGGCCTCATCGCCTATCTCGCCATCGGCCTGCTCCCCTCCCTCGTCTACGGCGGCTACGCGGGCGTCAGCCTGTCGGTCGCCCTGTTCGGCGCCCCGCTCGACGCGAGCATCGTGAGCCGCGGCATCGTAGCGTTCGGCATGTTGGTCGGCGTGCTGTCTACCGCGGGCCTGTTCGTGGTCCTCGGCGCGGTCCTCGGCGTGGGGCTCGCGACCGTGTTCGCGCCCGCGATGAAGAAGGCCGAGATCGCCGCCCCGACGGGCAATCCTGAGGCAGTCGGCGCTCGCAACTGATCTGCCTCACCGAACCCCGTCCCGCCTCGTGCTAGTTGCGGCCAGTGACGGGGTGAGATACCCCGAACCCCGCGCCGAGGTAGGTACGTGAAGCACGGTTCGATTCCAACCACGCTCGCCCTCACGCTCCTGATCGTCCCATGCGCCCTCGCGTTCGCGGAGGAGACCCCCAAGGACCCGGGCTGTACGACGTGCCACGGCGATGTCGGAGCCGCCCGCACCGCCGGGGAGGATGTCCACGCCAAGCTCTCCTGCGTCGACTGCCACGGCGACAAGCACGGCAACCCCCACCAGCCGAGTTCGCTGCCCGCGAAGGGCGACGTCATCGCCGCCCTGTTCAAGCCGTTCACCTCGCACGCGACGGCCTGGGCCGGGTGCGCGAAGTGCCACGCGAACGAGGTCGACGCCTGGTCGAAGTCCGCGCACGCCAAGGGCGTCCAGGAGGGCGTCGACCGACCGCACTGCGCGGGCTGCCATGGCGAGCCGCACGCCGTCGTGAAGCAGACCAAGGACAAGCTCAAGATGTCCGAGCAGTGCGTGGCGTGCCATGCGTTCGCGGAGGGCCGCAAGGCGCCGCAAAGCATGGCCGTCGTCGACACCTACCGCGAGACGATACACGGCCGCATGTTGCACCTCGGCAACACGCGCGCGCCCTCCTGCGCGGACTGCCATGGCGGCGGACACGCGGTCCTGGGTGCGAGCGAGCCGGCCTCGACCGTCCACATGGGCAACCGCGCGAAGACCTGCGGCAAGTGCCACGAGCAGTCCACCGCCGAGTTCGCGAACGTCATCTCGCACGCGAAGCCGGTCATCGACGAGGACTACTGGTCATGGCTGACGGCAGAGATGTTCGCGATCCTGACCGTCTCGACGATCTTCCTGCTCTTCCTGCACGTGCTGCTCGACTTCCTCCGCGCCGCGCAGCAGGCCATGACGCGCCGCCGGGAGAAGGGGACGCACGCGGCCACGCACGACACGCTGACAGAAGACACGCCGGTGGATCGCTTCGACATCCACGCGCGCATCCAGCACTGGGGCATGATGTCGTCGTTCACGACGCTGGTGCTCACGGGCTGGCCGCTCAAGGCGGCGGCCGTGGGGCAGTCGAGCGAGCTCGTCGCGGCGATCGGCGGCCATCCGACGTTGGCGCTCATCCACCGGATCGCGGGCGCGATGCTGCTCGCCGTCTCGGTCTACCACCTCGCGTACCTCGCGTGGATGTTCAAGCACAAGAAGCTGAATTTCTCGATGGTGCCGCTGCTCAAGGACATCACCGACGCGGTCGGCAACGTGCTCTTCTTCCTGGGCCTGCAAAGGGAGCGGCCGCGATTCGGCAAGTGGACGTACTACGAGAAGTTCGACTACTGGGCGGTGTTCTGGGGCATGTTCATCATGGGCGGCTCGGGCCTCGTGCTCTGGTTCCCCGTGCAGTCGACGGCGCTGCTTCCTGCGCAGCTCGTCCGCATCGCGCAGATCGCGCACTCGGATGAGGCGCTGCTCGCGGCGCTCGCGATCTTCCTCTGGCACTTCTACAACGTGCACCTGCGCCCGACGATCTTCCCGATGAGCCCCGTGTGGCTCACCGGCAAGCTCTCCGCGCACGCGCTGTGGGAGGAGCATCGCGAAGAATACGAGCGCCTCTACGGCAAGCTGCCACCCGCGCACACGGGCTCCGATGCGCTGTGGCACCGGCGTCCGATCTGGTCGTACATCGCCCTCTTCCTCGTCGTCGCGGCGGCGGCCGCTGTGCTGGTGCTCGACACGAGCGTGCTCGATCGCATCAACCCCGAGGGCGCGGAGCACGCCCACTCCTCGCGCAAGACGGACACGAAGAGGGACGAGGCGCCGCTCGCGGCTGGCATCGTGAACGCCCGCGCACCCGGCTTCGACGCGTTCGCGCGCTGCCCGGACTGCCACGCCAAGGGGCAGATCGACGACCAGGTGCCCTTCCCGCACGCGCGCTTGTCCGACCACAAGGAGCTCGTCGACAAGGGCTGTCCGACCTGCCACCAGCCCGTGTGGCACGCCTCGATCACGGCGTCGCGCGCCGCGTGTGCGGATTGCCACGACACGGCGTGGCACAAGGACAAGGTCAAGGATCACCGCAGCTGCGTGGCCTGTCACAAGGTCAAGCCCTCGACGCCGGCGGCAGCGCCGGCCGACGCGTTCGCGAGGTGCACGGGCTGCCATGACAAGGCCAAGGTGGACGCAAAGCGGCCCTTCCCGCACGCGAAGGCCGACCACGCGGACATCACGGCGGGTGGATGCACGGGCTGCCACACGTCGGCGGGCATGGCCGTGACGACCTCGCGCGCGACGTGCGCCGAGTGCCACGACACGGGTTGGCACAAGGGCAAGGTCAAGGATCACGGCGAGTGCGCGGCGTGCCACGGGCTGCCGTTGACGCCGCCGGCGAGCGATCCCTTCGCGAGGTGCACGGGCTGCCACGACCAGGCGAAGATGGACGGACAGAAGCCGTTCCCGCACGCCAAGGACGATCACAAGGAGCTCGTCTCCGCGGGGTGCGCGGCGTGTCACATGGTCGTGGGACAGACGGTCAAGACCGGACGCGCCAAGTGCACGGAGTGCCACGAGGCCTCGGAGCTCCCGGCCCAAAAGGCCTGGGAGACGGCGCTCGACAAGCCCGCCTCCGGCGCGAAGTAGAGGGTCCGCTTTGCTCAGACAGCTCGGCATCGGCGTCAAGGCAGCCCTCTTCGTCGCGGGTGTCGTGGTCGTCGTGGTGATCGGGCTGACCTTCCAAGGCCTCGTGACCGAGGCGGTTCAGGCCCAGGAGCAGACAACCCTCAGGGCGCGCGTGCGCCTGATGCAGGTGGCCTCCGAGCTCGCTGGGCTGTGGCGGGAGGGCTCGCCGGTGGATCTCACGGATCAGGTCGAGGAGCTGTCGCGCGAGATGCGTGTCCTCACACTCGCGGTCGTGCGTCGCGATGGCGTGGTGGACGCGCACTACGGTCAGGCGCCCGATGCGCGCGAGGTGCGCCGGGTCACCGCGCTCGGGCTCACGACCATGCCGAGGACGCTGTGGCGCTTCTCCGACGAGCCGGTCGAGCTCATCGTCGCGGTGCCGATCCAGTACGGCGCGCTCGTGCGCGGCTACGTGATGTGCGCGTTCGAGACCGACGAGCCCATCCGATCTCTGCGCGCGATGGCGTTCGACGCGTTCCTCTCGATGGCCTTCTGGGCCGCGGTGGGATCCGGCCTCGCGCTGCTGGTCGCGCGGCGCTTGACGCGTCCGCTCGTGGAGCTCGCCGGCAGCGTCGAACGGCTCGGCACGTCGGGCTACGTGATGCCTCCCAAGGGGCCGGCCGACGGCGAGATCGGCGTCGTGCAGGCGCGGCTCGCGGAGCTGTCGAGCGGGCTGCAGGCCGAGCAGACCCGCGTCAGCGAGCTCACTGCGGCGCTGCGCCACCAGATCGAGGTCGTCACCGCGGACGTGCAGCGGGTGGCCGCGCAACGGCAGGCGATCCTGGACTCGGTCGGCGACGCGATCCTGGTCGTCGAGCGGGATGGTCGGATCGTGTCGCGCAACCACGTGGGGGCGGAGCTCTTCGACGAGTCGAGCGGCGCGTTCTGGGAGCGGTTCGCCGCGCCCGATCGCGTGGAGGAGAGCATCGCGCGGGCCATCGCGCTCGGCCGGCCGGTGATGTTGACCGCGCAGCTGCCGCGCGCCGACGGTGGGGAGCCCAGGCGCTGCCGGCTGCGCCTGTCGCCGATGACGCACTCGGAGGGCGTGGCGACGGCGGTCGTCGTGCTCATCGAGGACCTCAGCGAGGACGCGAAGATGGAGGAGCAGATGCTCCGCTCCGAACGTCTGGCGGTCATCGGTACGCTGACGGCGGGGCTCACACACCAGATCGGCAACTACCTCAACGCGATCAAGGGTCACGCGGATCTGCTCGCGCGACGGCTCAAGGACGATCGTTCGCTGTCGATGGATCTCGACACAATCCGGACCGAGGTGCGCAGCGCCGCCGAGCTCATGGACAAGATCCAGATCCTCGCGCGCAAAAGCACGCTGCGGCGCGGTCCGATAGCACCTTGCAGCGTCGTGCGGGAGACCCTCGACCTCGTGCGCACGCAGGCGCGGCACACGAACGTGATCATGGAGGAGGTCTACCCGGCGAACTGCCACCCGATCATGGGCGATCCGACGCTGCTCGCGCAGGCCGTGCTCAACCTCGTGGTCAACGCCCTCCACGCGATGCCCGAAGGAGGTACGCTGAGGGTCGTCGTCACCGACGCCGAGCGACCCGGGCGACCGTGCCGCATCGACATCGCGGACACGGGTCACGGCATGTCGCTCGAGGTGCTGCGCAGCGCGTTCGATCCGTTCTTCACGACCAAGGCGGAGGGCGAGGGAACAGGACTCGGACTGCCGATCACGCAGCGCATCGTGGAGCTGCACGGCGGCACGATCTGGGTGGACAGCAAGCCCGGCGATGGTACGATCTTCCACATTGAGCTGCCCACGGCGGAGCCGACCTCGTCGAGCGACGGTCGCCACGTCGCGCCATCGGAGTCGGAGAAGAAGAGCGCATGAAGCGGAGCCGCCGCGTCCTCGTGATCGACGACCAGGAGACGGCCCGCACGTTCCTCGGCCGGTTCCTGGAAGAGGTCGGCTATGAGGCCGTGCTCGCGGACTCGGTCGGCGCTGCGGTCGACGCGCTGCGGGCGGGCCCTTTCGCGATGGCCATCACGGACCTGCGCATGCCGGGGCAGGACGGCCTGCAAGGGCTGCGCGCGCTGCACGACATCGATCCCGATCTGCCGATCGTGATGTTGACCGCGTTCGCGACCGTCGAGACGGCCGTGCAGGCCATGAAGCTCGGCGCGTTCGACTACGTCAAGAAGCCCTTCGAGCCCGACGAGATGGAGATCGTCGTGGGTCGCGCGATCGAGCACCGCCATCTCGTCGAGGAGAACCGCGCCCTGCGCGCCGAGGTCGCGCACCGCTCGAGGCTGGAGGACATCGTCGGGCAGAGCCGCCCGATGCAGCGCCTCTTCGACCTCTGTCGCAAGGTCTCACCGGCCGACGTGCCGCTGCTCATCACCGGCGAGAGCGGCACGGGCAAGGACCTCGTCGCGCGCGCCGTGCACAGCCTGAGCCGTCGCGCTGCGGGTCCGTTCCTGTCGATCAACTGCGCCGCGGTGCCGGAGAGCCTGCTCGAGAGCGAGCTCTTCGGGCATGAGAAGGGCTCGTTCAGTGGCGCGGATCGCGCGCGTGCCGGCTATTTCCGCGAGGCCGACGGCGGCACGCTCTTCCTCGACGAGATAGGCGACATGAGCCTCGCCGCGCAGTCGAAGCTCCTGCGGGTGCTCGAATCGGGCGAGCTCATCCCGGTCGGCGCGGACGCCCCCGTGCAGGTCGACGTGCGCGTCGTCGCGGCCACGCACCAGGACCTCGACGCGCTCGTCACGCAGAAGAAGTTCCGCCAGGATCTCGTGTTCCGCATCGAGACCGTGAGGCTGCACCTGCCGCCGCTGCGGGAGAGACGAGAGGACATCCCGCTGCTCGTCGCGACCTTCCTGGAGCGGGCCTCGGCGCGATCGGGCATCACCGCGCCGCGGATGGGAGCCGCCGCCATGAGGGCGCTCCTCCAATACGAGTGGCCCGGCAACGTGCGCGAGCTCCAGCGTGTCATCGAGCAGGCGGTCCTGCTCGCCGATGGCGAGGAGATCCGCCCGGACGACCTCTCCGATCGCGTGCGAGCCGCCATGGTCAAGGACGGCGAGACAAAGGCGACGCTGGCCGGCACCTACCGCGACGCGCGTCGCGCCTTCGAGAAGGCCTACTTCGAGGATCTGCTCGAGCGGGCCGAGGGCAACGTCTCGCGCGCCGCCGACCTCGCCGGGCTGCATAGAGGGACGCTCTACGAGAAGCTCGCGGCGCTCGAGATCGAGGTGGGGAAGGAGTAGCGGGTCGCGCGCAGAGATTCCGCGAGTCGGATGGAGCGGGGCGAACCCTGTGAGATTCCCGGCCGGCGCGGGACCGGTCCGCCCCCCAACCGCACCCAGATGGTGGCGGCCGCGCGCGACTGAACGCCGCGTGATCGGAGGCCTGAGCCTCCCTTGAGGCTGGCCGAGAGTCGATCGACCGTCGCGCGTGCCTCCCTATGACACCGGAGCGAGGCGAGCATGAGCGAGAAGAGCGAACTGTCGCCCCAAAGAGGGCGCGCTACGAACCGCCCGGCTCGCACTCTGAAGCTTCAGAAGGTTCCGCTGAGCACGATCGACCGCAACTCACCCTTTCGGCACCCGACCTCGCCGCCACAGATGATGCAGGAGATCGCGAGGCTGCACGGGATCTTCCAGGACGTGTCGGGCGGTACGCTCGGGCGGTGGGTGGACGACTTTCGGCGCGAGATGTGGCCGGACAGGGAGCTCGAGGTCTGGCAGGACGCACGCCGTGCGTTGCGAGGCTGCCCTCGCAGCTCGCAAGTCGGGCCGGCTGAGCGGCGCGAGCTCGTTGGGCTGCTGCTCGCGGCCACTATGTCGCACGATCCCTTTGAAAACGCCGAGCTGAGGTTGCTCACGCGCGAGGGTGCGGTCGACATCCGCGCGGGGCGGTATGTGGTCAAGGGCGAGGCGTAGCAGGGCTGATCGACGTTTCCCGGATGGATCGCCATTGCCGATTTCGGGACGTAGCCATTCCAGCCGGCCCCTGGGTTCGGGTACTAGCTCGCCGGCGGCTGCCACAACTCGAACCGGTTGCCCTCGCCGTCCCAGGCCCAGCCGAAGTATCCGAAGTCCGTGCGTTCCGTCCTGTCGTCCACCCGCGCACCCATGTGACGCAGCCACGCGAGCATCGCGTCGAGGTCGCTGACTCGCCAGTTCAGCATCACCTGCTGGTCGCGTTCGCCAAAGTAGTCCGTGTCCGGGGCGAAGAGCGAAAATACTGTCATATCGCCTTCTTTTGCAGCAAGCGCACCCCCGTTCCAAGCCGGATCGAGCGCCAGTCCGAGGTGGTCTGCGTACCAGGTGCGCAGCGCGGCGGGATCTTTGGCCCGCAGGAAGATCCCGCCGGGACCGAGAGCTTTGGGTTGTTGCATCATTTATCTCTCAAATAGAAGATTAATTGAGAAACTACCTGCCTGATGACTGGGCTCTCGACCGGTTGATGAACTACCCCAATCTCAGGCGTTGCCAGGCAGCCCGGTCCAGATCCTGCCCCCTCGCGGGCCGGGACACAAGCCCGGTGGCCGGTGCGGACAGGCGACATCTGGTGAGGTAGCCGGCGCGCGCAGCGGTCATCTACCGCTCGATCGAGTACGCATCCCGCGCGCGCAGCAGCAGCAGCTCTCCCTTACCGAGCAGGTGCGCGCACAGGTTCTGCGCCGCGGCCTCCCACGCAAGCGGCCCGGTCGGCAGATCCGTACGACGGGCAGCGGCGATCTTGCCAGCAACGTCAGCCGCGAAGTGCAGCGACGACGGCGCGGCCCCCTCCGCGAAGGTACGCGTCGCGGGGAGGACGCCTTCGATGCCGACCGCGACGAGATCGCCCCGCGCGTCGACGAGCACCGCGGCGATCTCCAGCACGTCGACAGGAAGCTCCGACGCGGCCTTCGTGACGACGGGCTCGGAGTAGCCCGTTCCGATGTGCAGGACCCGACCGCCTCCGGGCCGCGCGGTCGAGAAGTATGGCGCGGACGAGACCTGCACGAAGAGCACGTAGTCGACCTCGTGCTCGGCGGCGTACTCGGAGAGGCCCTTGCGCCAGGTCTCCGTCCCGCCCCAGTAGCGGAAGACCACCGGCTTGTCGCGCGCCTGCTGCACATGCCCTTCGTCGTGCGCGCCCGCGACGGCGATGCCTGGACCCTGCTCTGGAGGCAGCGCAGACGGCACGAGCGGCTGGATCCAATCGCGCGTGCCGAACCAGCGATCGAGCTGCGCCACGAGGAGCTTCAGGTTGTCGATCCGCGTCATCGTCTGTCCGATGCGCACGGGCATGACGCCGATGCGCTTCGACACGACCTGCTTCATCTCGCGGACGTTGGCACGGAACGGTGGCGCGGGCGTCTCGAACGTGGCGTTCGTACGGGTCGCGGTGCAGCCCGTCACCACGCCGAAAACGGACATGAACGCGCACACGAGACCGATCGACACTTTGCCCATGCGCTCCTCCTGACCGCCCCGCGGGAGCCGGTTACGCTAGCGCCGATCGTGATTCGCCTCAACCGTGAGACGACCTCGGAACCTCGGAGCAGGGATCGCCGAAGCAGATCCCAACGGAGCGTGCCTGCGCGACGAGCTGTCCGGCTGGGTCCACCGTGTGCATCTCCGCGATCGACTCGACGAGCGGCACCGACGAGATCTCTGTCTGGCGCAAGCAGACCATGCGCCCCCAGTTGGCCTCGAACGCGAGCCGCGCGGCCTCCGCTCCGAAGCGGACCGACAGCGTGCGATCGAACGCGCAGGGGCTGCCTCCGCGCTGCAGGTGACCGAGCACGGTCGCCCGGATCTCCGGGGCTCCTGGGCCCACGAGGTGTTCGCGTAGCTCCGCGGCGAGGCGCTCGGCGGCCCCTCCGAGCCGCTCGACCATGCCCGGCGTCGACCCCTCGCGCAGGCTGATGTCGCCTCCGAAGGGCCTCGCCCCCTCGGCGATGACGATGAGGGTGTAGTTGCGGCCCTCCTCTTCGCGGCGCGCGCGCACCTTCGCGAGCACGGACTCGACGTGATAGGGGATCTCGGGGATCAGGATGACGTGGGCACCGCCGGAGATGCCGCTCTCGATCGCTATCCAGCCGCAATAGCGCCCCATCACCTCGAGGATCATCACGCGCTCGTGGCTCTCCGCGGTGGTCTTCAGCTTGTCGAGCGCCTCCATCGCGGTCGTCGCCGCGGTGTAGTAGCCGAAGGTGTAATCCGTCGCGCCGAGATCGTTGTCGATGGTCTTCGGCACGCCGATGATGCGCGCTCCCTTCTGCGCGAGATCGTACGCGATGCGCAACGATCCATCGCCGCCGATGGCGATGAGGCCCTCGAGCCGCAGGCGCGCGATCGCGTTGAGCACCTCGTCCGATCGGTCGATCGTCACCTCGCGCCCGTCGACCTCGGCCTTGTAGCTGAAGGGGTTGCCGCGGTTCGTCGTGCCGAGCATGGTTCCACCGAGCGGCAGGATGCCACGGATGTCATCCTCGCACAGCGCGCGGATCTTGCCGGTCCGGATGAGGCCCTCGAAGCCGTCCTCGATGCCGACGACGTCGAGTCCGAAGCGCGTCGCGGCCCGCACGACCCCCCAGATCACCGCGTTGAGCCCGGGACAGTCTCCGCCTCCGGTGAGCAATCCGATTCGCCGCGCCATGCCTCCTCCCGAGCGCTCAGCCGCCGAGGGTCACGTCCACCGGAGCGAGCGACGCGTCGCGCGTCTTGCACTGCGCCAGCGCCCCATCGGCGAGGAGCCTGCTCTGCACGAGTTTCGCATAGTGCCCGCCATGCGCAACCAACTCGTCGTGGCTGCCGAGTTCGACGATTCGCCCGCGCTCGAGGACGGCGATGCGGTCCGCGCGACGCACCGTGCTGAGGCGGTGTGCGATCACGATCACGGTGCGCCCGACGAAGAGCTCGTCCATCGCGCGCTGCACGGCCATCTCAGTCAGCGAGTCCATCGACGCCGTCGCCTCGTCGAGCAGCACCACGCGCGGATTCAGCGCGAAGGCGCGCGCCATGCTGAGGAGCTGTCGCTCACCCGCCGACAGGTTTGCTCCCCGCTCGGCGAGCGTGGCTTGCGCACCGCCGTCGAGTCGCGCGAGCAGCGCACTGAGCTGCGCCCGTTCGAGCGCCTTTTCCACGCGCTCCATGCCGATGTCCTCGCAACCGAGCGACACGTTGTCCGCGAGCGTGCCGCCGAAGACGAAGACGTCCTGTTGCACGACACCGATCGCGCGCCGCAACGCGGCAAGACGCCAGCTCGCGAGCGGCACGCCGTCGAGCGTGATGCGCCCGCGCACGCCGTCGTAGCCACGTGTCAGCAGCTTGCCGAGCGTGGACTTGCCCGAGCCCGTCTGTCCGACGATCGCCAAGACCTCGCCGGGCGCGATGTGGAGCGAGATATCCTCGAGCGCGATCGGCCCGTCTTCGCGATAGCTGAACGAGACGCCGTCGAGACGAAGCTCGCCGCGGATATCGGCGGGGCTCGGCGGCTCCCAGTCGCCGTCCGCGATCCGCTGGTCCTGATCGAGCAGGCCGAAGATCCGCTCGATCGATCCCATGCCGCGCTCGAGCGTGGCGAGCTTGCCGCTGAACTCACGGATCGGAATGAAGAGGCGATTGATGTACTCGATGAAGGCGACGAGCAGCCCGAGCGAGACTGCGCCTTCGAGCGTGCGTGCCCCGCCGTACCAGATCAGCAGCGCGACGCACAGCGCGGCCACCCCGTCCATCACGGCGTAGAGCGCGGCGTCGTACCAGTTCGATCGCCGGAACGCGTCGAGGTAGGCGTAGTTGAGTGTCCGGAACTCCTCGATCGTCTTGTCGTTTCGACCCTCGAGCTGCACGACGCGCAGACCGGAGAGGCTCTCCTGGAAGTAGGCGTTGAGGCGGGACAACGCGACGCGGATCTCGACCGCGTATCGACGTAGCTTGCGCCGCACGAAGTTGACCACGACGACGATGAGCGGCGCGACGAGGAAGCTCATCGCCGTCAGCTTGATGTCGAGCAACAGCATGGCGGCCACGATCGCGACCATATCCACGAGGTCGCCCAGGATGCCGATGATGTTGAACGTCAGCACCTCGCCGAGCGTCTCGATGTCATTGGTCGTGCGCGTCAGCAGCGCGCCGGTCGGCTGCCGATCGAAGAACGCCGCGCCCTGGCCGATGACGTGCGCGAACGTACGGCGCCGCATGCGAGCCAGGATCCGGAAGCCCGCCACTTGCAGCGCGTAGAGCTGCCCACCGCGCAACACGAACTCGCCGAGCACGGCCGCGAGGAAGAGCGCGCTCGTCTGCGCCAAGCCAGCGATATCGTGCTTGAGAATGTCCTCGTCGATCGCGTGCTTGACGAGCCAGGGCTGTGCTAGGCCGAGCAGCGACATGAGCGGCACGCCGATCGCCGCGGCGCAGATCCAAGCGCGCTCCGGCCCCGCGAAGCCCCACAGGCGCTTGAGCAGCCCCCAGTCGGCGACGGCCGGTGGCGTGGGCGTCGCGCCCCGGGCGGGTGGCTGGGAAGCCTGCATGAATCGGGCGATTGGACCTGGCGGCGTTGGCCGAAGGGGCATGCTAGGCCGCCTACCGGGTCCGGTCAAAGACCCCGACCGTGCCCCGTCGACTTTTGGCCAGAACCGGCTACAGTGCCGCCCACCAGTCTGGACCGGCGGCCTCTTCGCGTGGCCTTCGGACATCGACACCACATGACCCGAGAGGTTGCCATGTCTAGCTTTCGCTCTGTCCCCGAAATGTTCCTCCATCGCGTCAGCGAGACGCCCAACCGCGACGCCTACATGTACCCGGAGGGAGACGACTGGAAGACGCTGACCTGGGGCCAGGCGGGCGCGAAGGTGCGCTCGATCTCAGGCGGTCTGCACTCGCTCGGCCTCCAGCGACAGGAGCGCTGCGCAATCCTGTGCAGCACGCGCTACGAGTGGGTGCTCGCGGATCTCGGGATCATGAGCGCGACGGGAGCGACCACCACCATCTACCCGTCGACGACGCCGGACGACTGCGTCTACATCCTCAACGACTCGGGCGCGGTCTTCGCCTTCGCTGAGAACGACGAGCAGGTCCGCAAGCTCGCGACCCGTCGAGAGGACCTCCCGAGCCTCAAGAAGATCATCGTCATCGACGGCAAGGCGAGCGACGACGGTTGGGTGATGACGTTCGCGGAGCTCGTCGCGCTCGGCGATGAGTGGAACAGCGCGAATGCCGGCAACCACGAGGACATCGTCAAGGCCATCGACAGCGAGGATCTCGCGACGCTCATCTACACATCGGGCACCACCGGCAAGCCGAAGGGCGTCTACCTCGTCCACGACTGCTGGGTGTTCGAGGGCGAAGGCATCGAGTCGCTCGGCTTCATCACGATCGACGACGTGCAGTACTTCTGGCTCCCGCTCGCGCACAGCTTCGGCAAGGTGCTCGAGGCCGGCCAGATCAAGATCGGCTTCGTCACGGCGATCGATGGTCGTCTCGACAAGCTCGTCGCGAACCTCTCCGCCGTGCGGCCGACGTTCGTGTGCGCGGTCCCTCGCATCTTCGAGAAGGTGCACAACAAGGTCGTCGCGAAGCCCGCGGAGGCCGGCGGCCTCAAGCTCAAGATCTTCAAGTGGGCCTTCGAGGTCGGCCGTCAGGTCTCGCGCTTGCGACAGGCGGGCCAGGAACCGTCGGGCCTCCTCGGGATGCAGTACGCCATCGCGACCAAGCTCGTCTTCTCGAAGCTGCACGCGCTCTTCGGCGGGCGGCTGCGCGCGTTCATCTCGGGCTCCGCGCCGTTGTCGCGCCAGATGGCGGAGTTCTTCCACGCGGCCGGCATCTTGATCCTCGAGGGCTACGGTCTCACGGAGACCAGCGCCGCGTCGTTCGTGAACCGGCCGGAGAAGTACAAGTTCGGCACCGTCGGCATCCCGATCGGCTCGACGGAGGTCAAGATCGCCGAAGACGGCGAGATCCTCCTGAAGGGACGCGGCGTGATGCGGCGCTACCACAACCTGCCCGAGGAGACGTCAGCCACGCTCGACGCGGACGGGTGGCTCCACACCGGCGACATCGGCGAGGTCGACGGCGACGGCTTCCTCAAGATCACGGACCGCAAGAAGGAGCTCATCAAGACCAGCGGCGGTAAGTA